>Ga0116219_10002201_pt1 | contig 16802 bp, 12 predicted proteins | sample Sb_taG_4_FD_91019 | JGI IMG/M metagenome (GOLD analysis project Ga0116219, IMG submission 91019) | Peat soil microbial communities from Weissenstadt, Germany - Sb_50d_6_BS metaG | ecosystem: Environmental > Terrestrial > Soil > Wetlands > Peat | place: Germany: Weissenstadt | collected 2010-09-21
CGCGTCGTTACGATTGCTCATCTTGTTCAACAGGCTACAGGCAATCACCATTCCCATTACGGTTGTTTTGCCCGCGCCCGTCGCCATCTTCGCCGCGTACCGCTCAAATCCTGTGTAGCCTTCTTCACTCCTGCGCTCTTCGCTCGGCTCATCGCGCGGAATGCGAATCCCCTGCAAGTAATCCTGCCGCGCCTCCCGCAGAAAAATGATGGTTTTCGCGGATTCCAATTGCGCATAAAACAGTCGCTTCTCCCGGCCCTCACGCTGCCACCACTGGAGCAAGTCAAATGTGGTGCGCGAAGCCCCCGGAAACCCGTCTCGCTCCCATCCGTCCCGGCGCTCACGGATCAGGTTCACCAGCGCCAGTTCGTACCCCGCCGGGTACAGCTTCGACGGACGCAATACATGCTCATCCGTGGTCCACGCTTCCATCTGGTCACGCGGAGGAAACACGATGGCTGGCCTTCGCCCTTCGCGCTGTTGCGGCATCTCGCCCTCGCGGATATACCAGTAACGGCGCGGCTCTTCAAACGGCGAATTCAGGATCGGTTCCGCAACTTCAAATTCGCTCATACGATTGCTCTCTTGGCCTATGCACTATGCCGAGCCCTGTCCCTTTATTAGCTGTTCTAACTTCCCCTCAATCGAAGTCAGCCGAGCCTCCAAATCGACCGGCCTATCTTTCTTGGACTGGTAGAGCCAAACGACACCCTTAAGCCATTCGCGCCTAGAATTTAGGCGCGGATCAATCACAGCAATCAGCAATGCCTCAAGTGCCGCCAATAGCTCTCCTGAACTTAGTTGATAAGTTTTTTCTCCGCCTTGCGCGATTCCGTTATCAGCTAGGCCCACCAATCCGTACCACGAAAAGCTATTCCAGCGAGCGCCTTTCTTCCAGTCCCACCTGTGCTCATAAAGACGGTCGCCGATAGACTGTTTATCCCCTTTGCCAACATAGACAGGGACATAGTCCTTATAGAGAACGTAGACGCCTCTCTCTCGCCAGACATCGATGTCTGGACCCTTGGGCTTGCGTTTCCCCCAGAGCCGCCAAGGACTCTCCCACTTCACAAACTCCGGGTTCCAAAATTCGCCACAGGTCCTGATGAGATGCGAGCCAACCGCCTCTTCGTTGACTGTTTCCTCGTGTATCTCTTCCGGCATATCCCCTCCCCGAACAAGCTCGCCAGTCGGCTCGCTTACGAACGGCGCACGGCTGCTCTTCTTTCCCTGTGTCGTGCCGCATTGCACTCTTTGCATTCACAATGCCGCCCGCCCTCAGATGCGCCGTGGCTCCTGCCGCCAGGCGAGAAATCGGTGAGCGGCCTCCAATGCGCACAAGCCGAGCACAGCTTCTCCACAACACCGTTCCTGATTCGCAGTTTCCGGGAAAGACTCTGTGTTTGCTCTTGCGCGCTCATTTCGCCTTTTTCGCCTCTGACAGTTTCTTCGTCACCATCAATTCGTTGCCCCGGTCGTCAATCACCTTTACGGCTATCTCACCATTGCCGTTCGGTTCAAACGGTGCGCTCACGGTCCCGGCCGGATGGTCCCAAACCGTTTCCTCGTAATCCGCCTTGAGCGCCTTCTTTAGCGCCTCCCATGCGCCCGTGCGCGGAAAGAATGCCTGCGAAACGTGAAAACACAGCCCGTTGTAATCGGTATCAAGGAACCAAGCGGGCACATCGTCTCCCTTGTCATGGCGCGATTCCATCGTTACCGGATCGAACACGTCCAGGCCGATCAGTTCCACTTCGTATTTGCCATCAGTCCTCTTCCGCAACTGCACTTCTGGCAATCCGCACACGCTGAATATCTGGCTGGAGCGCATATTCTTGAGCAGATCGCCCATCAACACATCGGGCGTCATCTGCACATACGTCGCGCGAATCCCTATCACCTGTTCGCAATGCTCCACCAGCTGGCGCGCCGTGGATTGTATGGCAAATCCAATCACGTAAAGATGGGTGTAGCTCTTCCCGTGGGCTTCGCGAGCGGCCTCGTATACCAGCTTTTCGCTCACCGCAGCATTCTCCGGGCCAAACACAAAGGCTACAGGCCGCTTGCTCAGGCCCAGCAGAGCGCCGCTCTGCTCCATTGCCTCTTGCGCTGCATCTGCGAGCGTGGCATCTTGCCCTTCCGCTGTCGCGGCCACCATCGCCTCCGCTTGCAGGCTCAAGCTCTTTGCAGGCTTGCGGATGTTAGTCAGTTCCACGCTGCGGTTGCCGGGGAAGCGCAAAATGGGCGAGCGCCGCAGAATCTCAATCACCCGGTCCACGAAACTCTCCGGAGTTTCTTCGTTGGCCGTTTGCACGTTGTCGGCTTCGGGATGTGCGTTCAATCCCTCCAGATCGGCGGGCGTGGGGATCGTGGCCTCCACGCAAAATGGGCCTGTCACACGCGTAATCTTTGGGTCCTCTTCGGGGCGGTCCACCAGAATTTCATCTTCGGGCCGCTCGTTATTTGCAATCGTGGTAGAGGAAATGTGAGGGACTATGCCACCAGTATTTTCGCCCTTCTTGTTCTGTTTCATGCGGTAGACAAAACCACCAGAGGGTCCGCGGTTGTCTTCGGTTAGCTCAAACCAGGGAAATGTCGCTGTCAAAAGCCTCTGTCTAGCTATTGCGAGCGGGACGCGACTTGCATCGATTGTGATCCACCGTCTACCCCACATTTCCGCTGTGTAAGCAGTCGTGCCACTTCCGCAGGTGGGATCGAGCACAAGATCGCCCGGATCGGTTGTCATCAACATGCATCTTTGGACAGCTTTTACAGTCGTCTGAACAACATACTGGCGGTTTTTGGCTCCAGACAAGTCAGACCAGAGATTCGTCAGCGAAGTAAAAGGGAAATCGGTGTGAAATTTCTTAAATCGAATTTGGTCCTTACCGATATGAATGCGCCCAGCGGCGACAATTCGCTTCATCCCATCTTCATTCTTGCGCATGAAAATCGAAACGAGAAAACTACCGGAACCAAACACCTCATCCATCACCTCGCGGACGTGTTGGACGTTCTCATCACCGATCTGGAAAAAGATGCTCCCATTGGGTGAGAGCAATTCTCGCGCCAGCAAGAGCCGGTCCCGTAAATAGCTCAGGTATGAGTGCAAGCCTAGCTCCCACGTATCGCGGTATGCCTGTACCATTTCCGGCTCACGTGTCATGTCCTCATCAATGTTGTGCTTGACGTCAGGGTTTCTCACGAATGGCTGAAAATTAGAACCGAAACTGACTCCATACGGCGGGTCCATGTAGATCATCTGCACCTGACCGCGCATCCCCTCGTATTCCACCAGCGAATTCATCACCGCCAGCGAGTCGCCCAGGATCATCCGATTTACCCACTTGTCCCGGTACTCGTAAGCGCGCAGTGATTGCTCTACGATGGAGTGCTGCGGATCGCCGAACAGGTCCATCTGGTCGCTGGCGCGCTTGTGTTCCGTCAGCGTCTCCACTATGGCCTTGGTAGACAGCCGCTCATGGACAAACAGGGGCAGCGTGGGCACGTCGAAACTCAGCCGCTCCGCTTTGCCCGCCCAATTCAGGAATGGCCGCTCGATGGCCTTCAGTTGGTCGATGGCGTCTTCCAGGCTGTGAACTGTTGCCAGCGCCTTGCCGTCCGCTCCGGTGAACCGCTGCGGCTCCGGGAAGCGATGCGGCGTGGGCAATTCGGCAGCGTCCGCAATGCGCGCCAGCAGCCACTCGCCCAGGCCCCGGCTTCCGCTGCCCTCATCCCAACTCAACGCCGGGTCCAGGGATGAGTCATAGCGGTACGTATTCGGCGGCTTGCGCTTTTTGAATTGTGCCTGCGTGCCCACGTCGGGCCGCATGGGGCTGTCTGCCGTCTTGTGCTGGTATGTTTCTGCTTTTCGCGACTTTGCAGGGCGAGACAATTTCGTGGGAGCCATCGCGTCCATTGCCTCTTTGGGTGCAGCTTTGGATGTGTTTGCCGTAGCACACACAGCCTAGCACCGGTGGGTGAGGTAAGCATGAACGATTTGCCGGGTCGCTTTTGTCGCGACAATCCTAGCGGCGTCTGCCTGAATCGCGACGCGATGGCCTGCGACTCGGGGGTGTAGGCCGCACACCAATGCGGCGTCGGTAAGGGTTTGCGCGGCGTTTGTGCTCGGCAACAGACAATTGCACTTCCCCGGTTCGCAGTGTCGTCTTCTTCATGAGCACAAAGCTCGTGCCGCACACGCTGCAAAAAACGGTACCGTCCGGCTCATCTGGTCCATCGACTCTTTGCCCGCTACCCTCACAACGAACCATCTTTGGTTTGGTCATTAAACAAGCCCCCCGCTGATTTCAAGGTTAAGCGTTAATTCAGCACGGCGGCCCTTCCTCAGGGACATTTGATGTACAGCTTCAAGTAAATACCGCTGTACTCGCTGACAAAGTCTTTGAGCGTGGCCACGCTGTGAAGATCACGGCCTTCATAGAGAAGGAGCGGGGGCTTTTTTTGTGCCGGTCGCTTTCCGTAACGCACCGGGACATTAAGAAGCCAGTTATGACTGCACTTGTTGCGCAATGTGTTCAAGACGACAAGCCTTTCTTTCGTCTTGCTGCCGATAAGGCGAAGCGCAAGAGCAAGATTGAGTTTCATCTCAAAACCGAGGCTCCCGCCCCCATAAAGCATCTTGCGCAGTGCCCGCGCCGATTTGCTGCGCCCGGGTTGGCGGTTGCGGCGAGTCGTCCCAGTAATGCTGAAGGTGATGTACGAGTTCAAAAGGTCTTCAATAGCGGTGTGCATTTGAAGCACTGCCGAACGGACCACATCATCACGCTTTCGTTCGAGCATCCCGGCATGGAGAACGCGGTCGTCATGTTCGCTTGGTCTGTAAAAGAAGCTGTCAATTTCTTCGATCTCGCGCGTTAGTCGGTTGATCGCTGATTCTACGGATTTGGGATTATCCCACATCGTTGAGGGTCTCACTGGTGTAGAAGACGATTCGCGCGAAGACGACCCCCTCGCTTTCTGCAATCCTAGAAGAAAGGACGATCCGAAAAAGCCAGCCCCGCACGCCACAAAGGACGCACCCGCGTTTCCTGGGAGCCATCGCGTCCACTGCCTCTCTGGTATGGGCCGAGATGGTTTACCGTTGCGCACACAGCCTAGCACTAAAGAGCTCTCGCGCGAGGTTTTCAGTTCTCTTCATCGCCAAATCGCGGTCGCGCCAATCTCCGCACGCAAAAATTCAGCGGAGTCGCCGAATCTTCGCCTCAGGCCGAACGGTGCCCTCAAAACCCGCTCCAGCAGCCCTTTTACAATACCCGTTGTTGACCTTGGGTTAGCTCTGGGCCCGCTTCTGGCCGCCGGGATACATTACCCACTATGCCTGGCTCGGGCCCCTTCGGGCCGAAGATTCTGTTGCCATCCTCCCGTGATGCCATCCAACAGTCGAAATGGAGCTAAGGCGTATAGCGCGCTCTCTCTTGATTTCGCGTGCTGCAATCAGGAGCATGCACCGAATATCGTGTGCTCCATTTGTGCTCCATTCGCGTCATGAACAACCGGAGTCGCGGATTTCCCGAAATTTACATTGCCTGTACGAGATGCCGGGAAACGCTATGTTCCGTGTTTTCAATTGACCGCCGTCTTCCCAAGCTGAATGTCGCGGTTCGATCCCGGTCTCCCGCTCCAAAGTTCCCTCCGCGTAACGACTCTTATTGCATTTCTTGCACCTTCATCACCAGGCATGTAATGGTGTTCTCACCGGCCAACAGTATCTGATGCGGCGTACCGGCAGGCACGTGCGTAAGCTCCCCCGCTCGCAGCGTCTGCCGCGTGCCGCTCTCGATCGCGGTGCCGCGCGTCTCTCCCGGCGCGACGATTCGCGCCTCAGCCACCACACCTCCGGTGATCAGTGTCGCGGTGCCGGCAAGCACCACGAAAAGGTCCGCCCATTTCTCATGCACCTCCGCCTCGCCGCTCCGGCTCCGAAACGACAGCATCGCACAGTGCTGCGGATACTCCTTCAGCACCTCTGACGCCGAGCCGTCTCCAAGTTTAGCCATCTTACGCAAATATGCGGCCCGCTCCAACAGAACCGCCGGCGCCCAGTGATCGACAGGATTTTTATGCGCACGCGGTTTTGGCGCAGTCTCCTCGAGCGCGACATCTTTCAAGATCTCTTTGGCCACCCTTTCCATCTCTTCCCCTTTCACCTTCGCTCAGCCTCGTCAGTGGCTGAGTTCATCCTTTACGAGCCCGCCAGCTTCCGTGCCCGTTTGAAGACCTTGAGCAACATCTGCCGTGTCAGCCTGCCGGTGTTTGTATTCTGTAGCGACGGATGAAAGCTGGCAATCGCGATCAACTCGCCTGGAAGCCGGTATTCCGCGCCGTGCATGAACGCAAACTCCGAACGCGTCTTCAACCTCCCCATCCGCCGTTCACGCGCCAGCAGGTCGTCAAACGCAATCCGCCCCAGGCACACCACCACGCGCAGATTCGGCAGCAATCGAAATTCCTCGTCAAGCCATGGCGCGCAGTTGCGAAGTTCCACTGGGGTCGGCTTGTTGCCCGGCGGTGCGCAGCGCGCTACTGACGTGATCCACAATCCGTTCAGCTTCATGCCGTCATCGCGGCTCGTTGCCGCTGGCTGTGACGCAAACCCCGCGGCGTGCAGCACTGGATACAAGAAATCGCCGGACCCGTCGCCCGTAAACGGCCGCCCGGTTCGATTCGATCCATGAGCCCCGGGCGCCAGTCCCAACGCCATCACGCGCGCTTTCGGATCGCCAAACGACGGCACGGGGCGCCCCCAATACTCCCATTCTGTATAAGCACGCCGCCGCACTCTCGCCACTTCCGCACAATGCTCACGCAGTCGCGGGCAAAGCTCGCATTCAACGATTCGTCGATTTAACGATGCAAGGGTACTCGTTGCGGCCATGACAGAATTCTACTTCCCAACTCGCTGCACGCCGTCCCGTGCCCGATCTTTCCGAGATCCGCGTCCATAGTGCATCGTGTGCCATACTGATTCTGTCTTTTCCGTTCCCAGGAGCTGGAATCGCGCATGTCCGGTCAACCTAATCCGGAGTTCCTGCGCCGTGCCATCGCGCTGGCAACGCAGAATGTTACCGCTGGCAGGGGCGGGCCATTTGGCGCAGTCATCGTGCGCGATGGCAGAATCATCGGCGAAGGGGTCAACTCCGTCACCGCAACCAACGATCCAACCGCGCACGCTGAGGTCAACGCTATCCGCGCGGCTGCCACGTCGCTCGGCACCTTCACCCTCGAAGGTTGCGAGCTCTATTCGAGTTGCGAACCGTGCCCCATGTGTCTCGCGGCCGCCTACTGGGCGCGGCTCGGCGCCGTCTACTACGGAGCGAATGCAGCCGACGCAGCACGCGCGGGCTTCGACGACAGCTTCATCTACACCGAGCTTCGTAAGAACGCCGGCCAGCGCCAGCTTCGCGCAACCCAGATGCTCGGCGATGAGGCGTGGGCCAGCTTCGCAGCTTGGATCGCATCGCCCAACAAAGTCGAGTACTGACAACGACCGTCCTTGACCACGCAACGCTGTCTTGCGTATGCTGACCACCGTTTGCGGCTGGTGAAATAACCTCGGCATTCACGCCGCAAAGCGAAAGTCCACATGACCACCGCTGCAACCACACTTCCTTCCGACCCGACGATTGGTTCACGCGCCTTGCTTATTCGCCGCGCCGCCGTTCTCGGCGCTGGCACCATGGGGTCGCGGATCGCCGCTCACCTCGCCAACGCCGGAATCCCCGCGCTCTTGCTCGATCTCGCTCCTAAGCCCGGCAGCACCGAACCACAGCTCTCTCGTAAAGCGCTCGACGCGCTCGTCAAATCCAGGCCCGCCGCTCTTTTCGAGCCCTCACTCGTTCGCCTCATCACCCCTGGCAACTTCGACGAAGATCTGCCCAGCCTCGCGAAATGCGACTGGATCATTGAAGCCGTCGCCGAAAATCTCGAAATCAAAACGGCGCTGCTCGCGCGCGTCGTGCCTCATCTCGCCGCGCACGCCCTGCTCACTACCAACACCTCCGGCCTGCCCATATCGCAAATTGCCTCCGTATTGCCTGTCCAAATCCAGAAAAAATTCTTTGGCACGCACTTCTTCAATCCCCCGCGCTACATGCGCCTGCTTGAGGTCATTCCGACTCCCCAAACCGATCCCGCCATCCTTGCCGCATTCTCGGCCATCGCCGACCGCCTCCTCGGCAAGCGGGTCGTCTTCGCGCATGACACTCCCAACTTCATCGCCAACCGCATCGGCATCGCTGTCATGTTTAACGCCGCGAACCTGATGCTCGAACAGAGCCTCACAATTGAAGAAGTCGATGCACTCACTGGCCCCGCCATCGGCTGGCCCCGCACCGGCACCTTTCGCCTCGCTGATCTAGTGGGCATTGACGTCCTCGCCCACGTGGCCGCCAACTTTCCCCAGGGGGTAAGTGGCGGCAGATTTTCTGCGATCCTCGACGAACTCCTCAAGCGCGGCTGGCTCGGTGACAAATCCAATCAGGGCTTCTACAAGAAAGTCCGCGGAGCCGATGGCAAAGACGAACGCCTCGTCCTCGATCTCTCCACCTTCGAATATCGACCCTCCGCCAAGCCCGCTCTGCCCTCGCTTGAAATGGCGAAAAACGCTGCTACGCTCTCCGAGCACCTGCGCCTTCTGCTCTCGAACAATCCGGAAAAAGACAAAGCCGCCGCTTTTCTCTGGCCCTTTCTTTCATCATTGTGGAACTTCGCCGCCGACCGCATCGGAGAAGTCGCCGACAACGCTCCCTCCATTGACGCCGCCATGCGCGCCGGCTTCAACTGGGAACTCGGTCCCTTCGAAATGTGGGATGCTGCTGGTGCCGCCGATACCGTCGCGCGTATGAAAGCATTCAGCCTCCCGATCGCCGTTCCCGCCGAAAAGCTCCTCGCCAGCTCGCGAACAAGCTGGTACTCGCCCAATCACGACGCCTGCTTCCAACCCTCCAACGGCCAGCTCATTCCAATTCCCGCCGTTCCCGGCCACGCCCGCGTCGCCGATTTCCGCCGTACCAACGGCATCATCCGCACCAACCCCGGCGCGTCGCTCGTTGACCTTGGTAACGACATCGCCTGCATCGAGCTCCATTCACTCAAAAACGCCATCGGCGGCGACGTCCTCTCGCTCATCTCCGCCGTCCTCGACCCTGCGTCCGACACGGTCCGCGACTTTTCGGGCTTCGTCATCTGCGGCGACCGCGACAACTTCTCTGTCGGCGCCAACCTCATGCAGCTTCTTCTCGCCGGGCAGGAGGGCGAGTGGGACGAGCTCGCCCAGGTCATTCATCACTTCCAGCAGATGACCGCGGCCATCAAGTTCTGCCCGCGCCCCGTCGTCGCCGCACCCTTCGGCCTCACCCTCGGCGCCGGCGCAGAGATTTGCCTGCATGCCGCGCGCCGCCAACCTCACGCTGAAACCTATATGGGCCTCGTCGAGGCTGGCGTGGGCCTCATCCCCGCCGGCGGCGGCACCAAAGAGATGCTGCTTCGCGCTCTCGACGTCGCCACTGCTCTCGATCCGCCCGACCCCAAAGATCCCCCATCGCGCTTCGCTCAATCCATCGAGTTCGCCGCAGCCCTCAAACGCGCCCTCGAAACCATCGCCATGGCCAAGGTCTCCACCTCTGCCGCCGAAGCTCGCTTGCTCGGCCTGCTCTCATCGGCCGACCGCATCACCATGAACCGCGAGCGCCTTCTCCTCGACGCCAAAGCGCAGGCCGCCGTGCTCGCTGAGTCGGGCTACACCCCGCCGCAGCCGCGCACGCAAACCCCCGCTCCCGGTATGGCCGCACTCGCTACTCTCGAAACGGGCATCTATTTGATGGGTGAAGCCGGCTTTGCCTCTGAGCATGACCAGAAGGTCGCCCGCTGGGCTGCGTATATTCTCTCAGGCGGCCGCATTACCCCCGGCACACTCGTCACCGAGCAGTACTTCCTCGATCTCGAGCTCGAGGCCTTCCTCTCCCTCTGTGGCGAGCGCAAGACCCAGGAGCGCATCGCCTTCACCCTCAAAACCGGCAAGCCGTTACGCAACTGATCCGCGCGCCACGTGAAAAGGTTGCGCTTCCGTCTCGCTCGGCATAGATTGCTCGTGGGACTCCACATGGATCACACGCGTTTCCAGCCGGTGTTATTGGTCCTGTTTGTTCTTTGCTTGGGTCCTGCGGCCCGGTCGCAGGACATGCACTCTTCCGCACTCAATACTTCCGGCAAAATCATCTTCGACGGCCGTCTCGCCCCTTACCTCATCCGCCATCTTCCCGTGAACGCCTTTCCCCAACTCCCGCCGCCGGTCCAGGAAGTGCTCACTCGCCGAGGCTGCCTCATCCCGCAAACCTACGAAGCGCATCAGCCGGAAAACGTCGTCCACGCTAGTCTGCAAGGCCCAGGCTCCACCGACTGGGCTGTGCTCTGCTCCGTCACGGGCACAGTCTCTTTGCTGGTTTTCTTCTCGGCCAACTACGCCTCTCCCGCCACCCTCGCCACCGCGCCCGAAACCGAGCGCCTCCAGTCCCACGGCTCCAGTGGCGTTCTTGGCTTTAACTGGGGCATCGATCCGGCGTCACCTGAGCAGGTCCACCAGGCGCAAATGGGCATGCGTCATCTGCCGCCGCGCATCGACCATGATGCTCTCGCCGACTCCGTCGTCGACCAGCACACCATCTACCACTTTTTTTCCGGCAATGCCTGGACGCTCCTCGACACCGAGGATTGATTTCGTTTCGCACTCTGCTTCGGCAAACGAGACTCCGGCCCCCGCTCGGCTTGACCGTCGCCCGCCTCACGATCTAACAATGAGCCAGCAGAACGTCGTTTTTCTCACTGATCACTGATTACTGATCACTGACCACTGCTCCGAAGGAGCCTCCCATGTCCGAACCCGTCCTGGTTGCCGCCATTCGAACGCCGGTGGGCCGCGCCCCCAAAGGCGTACTCTCCACCACCCGCCCCGACGATCTCGCGGCAACGGCGATCACCGGTGCACTCGACCGGCTCCCCGCGCTCGACAAATCTGAAATCGACGACGTCATCCTCGGCTGCGCCCAGCCCGAAGGTGAGCAGGGTTGGAACATCGCTCGCTATGCCGCACTCCGCGCCGGTCTTCCTGTCGAAATCCCCGGCGCCACCGTCAATCGCCTCTGCGCCTCCGGTCTCGAGGCCATCGCTGTTGCCGATCAACGCATCCGCTCCGGCCTCGCGCAAGTCATCGTTGCCGGCGGAGCCGAATCCATGAGCCTCATTCCCATGGGCGGCAACAAGCCCAGCCCCAATCCCTGGCTCGCTGAAAACTATCCGGCCTCACTACTCACCATGGGCCTTACCGCGGAGCGCGTCGCGCGCCATTACTCGGTCTCGCGCGACGACCAGGACGCCTTCTCTCTCTCCAGCCATCAAAAAGCTCTCGCCGCGCAAGCTGCTGGCCGCTTTGCGGAAGAACTGGTTCCCGTCACCGTCACCACTGCGACGCCCGACTCAAAAAATGGCAAGCCACACGCCCAGGAAAAGAAGTTCTCCGCCGACGAAGGTCCCCGCGCCGACACCTCCGCCACAGCCCTTGCGCAGCTTAAACCCGTTTTCCACGCGCAGGGCACGGTCACCGCCGGCAACTCCTCGCAAACTTCCGATGGAGCCGCCGCTGCCATCCTCATGGACGCGAGCCGAGCGCAACAACTGGGCATCGCCCCGCTTGCCCGTCTTGTCTCCTATGCCGTCACCGGCTGCTTGCCTGAAGAAATGGGCATCGGTCCCATCACCGCCATTCCCAAGGCGCTCAAGCTCGCCGGCCTCACTCTCAACGACATTGAGCTCATCGAACTCAATGAAGCATTTGCCGCGCAGGTTCTGGCGATCGTCCGCACCCTCGGGCTCGACCCCGCCCGCGTCAACATCAACGGCGGCGCCATCGCCCTCGGCCATCCCCTCGGCTGCACCGGCGCCAAACTCACAGCTACACTTCTTCGAGAGATGAAAGCGCGGAGCGCGCGCTACGGCATGGTCACCATGTGCGTCGGCGGCGGCATGGGCGCCGCCGGCATCTTCGAGAATCTCGATGGAGGGGCCTCGTGAAAGCCGCTCGCTGGCCGCTTTCCATCGTGAACGTGCTCTTGCTCGCCGGTTGCACGTACTTTGCCTGGCATGAGTTGTTCGGCCTCATGTTCGGGATGGGAGAATCGGGAGGCTCACCCGGCTTGTTAGGCGGAGCCTTTCTGCTCGTCACCGCGCTTGGAGTGGTCGGCTTTGCCATTGCCGCGCTCGGCACTTTTTCGAGGGTGCGAGTTTTCGGTCTCCTCGGTTTGGCCAGCGCCATCGCATCTCTTCCCGCCGCAGCGATTTTCGCCTGGCAGGAGGTTCGAGTCATCGTCTCGATATCGAACTCGAATGATCCCTGGCTGCGATCGTGGTATCAGGCGCATACCTGGAATCGCGTGGAGAGCTTCCTGCCCGCCGTTCTGGATCTCGCAGCGATCTGTCTGTCCGCGCTATGGCTTCGCCAACTCGCTCGCACAAACGCTTTGCGAAGCCCTGCCGAGGGCTCCGCAGCACTCCATTCCTGAATCTCTCGCCCGCCTGCTGGCTACTCCCTATTCCCTATTGGCTACTCCCTAGTTCTTGAAAAACTCCCCATGCCCTCCGATCGCCCACGGATCATACTGCTCCGCAAACTTTGCGCGATCTTCCACACTGGGATGGCTGTAGAGCCAGAACTCAATGAACGGGCTTGGATTCGGATCTTCCAGCCACGCATTCCCTAAATCGTTGAATGCAGCTACAGCCGTTTTCTGCGGATCGGGCACAATGCCGTGAATGGCCTCCTGCCCGTACACATCGGCCTGGTGCTCATAGTGGCGGCTCACGGCGTTGGCCGCCGGCTCCAGCAGAAAGCTCGCAATCGAGATCGCGAACAACAGTACGATAAACCCCGTTCGCGAGGAGATCTCGCTCGTGCCCCATCGCGCCCCAACCCGCCGCACCAGCCACGCGGCAAATCCCGCGCACGCCCAGTACACAAAGAAAAGGCCCACCGAGTAGATCGCAATATATTTCGGGATGTGGTTCAGGACGTAGTGACCGCTCTCGTGGCCAAAGATAAACAGCACCTCATCGTTGGGAACCCTTCCCGCCGTCGTATCCCACACCACGATCCGTTTGGTCGCGCCGATTCCATTCACATATGCATTCAGCCCGTTTGTCTTCAGGCTGGCCTTCATCAAATACATGCGGTCCGGCGGAATATTTGTCCCCGTGCGTGCGACTACCTTCTCCAGCTCCGTCACCAGCACAGGATGATTGTTCTGGAGCGGCTCAAACTTGTCGAAGATGGGCGCCAGCAAAGGCGCAACAAAGATGACCAGCACCAGGATTGGCAAGCTGACGATCCACAATCCCAACCAGTAGCGCCGCGGCCAGCGCCGCACAATCCAGTTGAAGAGCAGCAAAATCGGCACGCCGAACACCAGCGCCAGTCCCAGCGACTTCCCCTCGTCGCCAAACCAGCTACCCCATCCCTGCACGCTGATGCCGTAGCTGCGCTCGTAATGCTGTCCCAGCCAATCTACCGGCAGGCCGGCCACCGCCGAAATGATGAAGTACACGGCGAAAAACACCAGCCCCTGAACCCAGCGCTTGCCCGAAATCCCCTGCGCCCATCCCTCAATCCCGGCCCATCCGCGCGCGGCGAGCAGAATCCACAGGAAGACGATTCCCCAAATCGATCCGGCAATATTCAGGATGTTGCGGATGCGGCTCAGCGCAATCGCTTTGGCCAGTTTGTCCGGCGGCAGGGTGTAGGCCTCCTGCTGATTCGCAGGTGCCGCCGGGCCGCTTCGTGGGGACGATGCCGGTGCATTCTGCGCGGCCGATGTGGATTGATCCTGGGCGGCCGTGGGCAGCATGGTCCACCCCAACAGCAACGCGGCAGAACAAAGCAAAGGCAACAATGCACGGCGAAATGTCATATCATCTCCCTTATATTCCGCAAACCTGCGACAATCAGACACACAGATGCTTTTACTCGAATCGCCGGCCCTTCCGCCATACAATTCTGCGCATCGCGCTTTTCGCCGTCCTCCCGGTGTGCCGATCGTCACTGTCGCTGCGGCTTTGCTCCCGCTGTTGGTTGCCCCCATCACAACGCGTGCGCAGCAGTCCACGCCAGTTCTTCTCGACGCAATGACTACCGAGCTGCACCGCGCGTTCACTTCGCTCGCAAAATCGCCGGCCGCTTCGATCTCAAATGTTGCCCCGTCCTCAAGCGTCGCCCCAAACTTGGTGTCCGCGTCAGCAGACGCCACGAGTGGGACTGCTCCAACCCCGTCCGGCACCGACCAGCAACTCCCGCCCTACTTCCTCAGCTACTCTGTCAGCGAAGCCAGCTTCGTCGCCATTCGCGCCCAGTACGGCGCGCTCACCGACAGCTCCTCAGGCCGCACCCGCGTGGCCGACGTCCAGGTTCGTGTCGGCAGCTCCACACTCGACAATACGCACGGCACGCATCGCGGCTCTGCAGTCAACACTCTGCAACTGCCGCTCGGCGACGATCGCGAAGCCCTCATGCGTTCGCTCTGGCTCGCCACCAACACCGGTTACGGCAACGCACTCGACAACTATCTCCGCGTAAAAACTGAATCCCAGGTGCGCGCCAAGGAAGAAGACACATCGCCCGACTTCAGCAGGCAAACACCGCAAACCTACATCGGCCCCGTAGCTCCGCCCGTCGTCATCGACCGCGCCTCATGGGAGCAGCGGGTGAGGGAACTGTCGAAGATCTTTCGCGACTACCCTGACGTGTACCAGAACATGGTTCTTCTCACCGTGCAGAATGAGACGGATTACTTCGCCTCGTCTGAAGGTTCGCAAATCGTTACGCCGCATCTGCAGGCGCGCCTCGTGGTCGCCGCCGTCACCCGCGCTGACGATGGTATGGACCTCTTCCGCGAGCAGACCTTCGAAGCCGAAACCGTCGACGGCCTTCCCAAACCGTCCGATCTCGAAGCCGCTATGCGCGCCCTCGGGCAAAGTCTTGAAGCCCTGCGCAAGGCTCCGGTCACAGAGCCGTTTGACGGCCCTGCCATTCTCTCCGGCCGCGCCGCCGCGGTGTTCTTTCACGAAGTGCTCGGTCACCGCCTTGAAGGCCAGCGCCAGCGTGGCGATGAAGAGGGCCAGACCTTCACGAAAGATGTCGGCAAGGATGTGCTGCCCAGTTTCCTCTCGGTCGTCGACGACCCCACCCAGACCACATTCGGCAATATCTGGCTCAGCGGCAGCTATCAATATGACGATGAAGGCCAGAAGGCCGAGCGCGTCGACCTCATTCATGATGGGGTGCTCAAAAACTTTCTCATGTCGCGCCTGCCCATCGCCAGCTTCGATGAGTCCAACGGCCACGGCCGTGCCGAAACCGGCCACGTCCCCACCGGCCGCCAGGGCAACTTGATCGTCACTTCCACCAAAACTGTCTCCGAAGCCGATCTGCGCAAGGATTTGATCGACGAAGCAAAAAAGCAAGGCAAACCCTACGGCCTCTACTTTGAAGACATCTCCTCCGGCTTCGCCGTCACCCAGCGCAACTCGCCGCAAGCCTTTCAGGTGATTCCGCTCGTCGTCTGGCGCGTGTATGTCGACGGCCGTCCCGACGAGCTCGTCCGCGGCGTGAGCATCGTCGGCACTCCGCTCGCTGCCATGAAGAGCATTCTTGCCACCGGCGACAAGAGCGAGGTCTTCAACGGCGAGTGCGGAGCCGAGTCAGGCACTGTCCCCGTCAGCGCCGTCGCTCCTGCCATGCTCCTCAGCTCACTTGAGACGCAGCGCCAGCCGCAAGGCACGGCGCGCCCGCCCATCCTCCCCATCCCCGGCGCGGATTCTCAAGCGACAGCAGCAAAGGAGGCGCAATGAGCCTCCTGCACTCGATGACTCACCTACCCGCGGGGTGTCCCATTCTAAAGCTCGGAGCGCAGCGGAGAGCTTTAGGGCGGGGGCCGCGATCGCTCTTCGCGCAAATCGGGTGCCCCACCCTCGGCGCGTCTTTGTTTTTGCGCCTAGGGCGGGGTTTCCTCACTCGACTTCTGCCTGCCGCAGCGCTTCTGACCCTCAATCTCACTATTGCGAATCTTGCTCACGCCCAATCCACCCGCGCCGACGCCGAAAAAGATCCCGTCCTCAAAGCCATGCTCACCGAACTCGACCGCAGCATGAGCCAGCTCCAGTTGAAAGGCTTCGCCAAGCCACTCTTCATCCAGTACCGCATCGAAGAAATCGACGATTTTGAAACGAAGGCTGAGTTCGGGTCCAGCGAGGGCTCCAATCGCGCGCACCAGCGTGTCGCCCGCGTTACCGTCCGCGTAGGCGATTACAAAACCGACAGCTCCGGCGGCCGTGGCGACGGCTCTCTCGAGCTCGCCGCCCTCGACGACGATCCTGTCGCCCTCCGCTCCGCGCTCTGGACCGCGACCGACCAGGCCTACAAAGCCGCGCTCGCAGCCTACGCGCAAAAGCAGGCGGCATTGAAAGAAGTGCAAACGCCGCCGCAGGCCGACGACTTCAGCCAGGAAAAGCCCATCATCTCGCTCGCCGATCCAGTCGCGCTTCAGTTCGACGCGTCAACCTGGGCAGACCGCGTCGCGCGATTGAGCGGCCTTTACCGCACCGACTCGACACTCAGCGCCGGCGAGCATGATATCGAGTACTCCAGCGCCAGCTTTCGGGCCCGCTCAGTCACAACCCGGGTCGTCACCAGCGAAGGAACCATCGTCCGCAAATCCTCGGCCGAGTACCAGGAATCCTTC
>Ga0116219_10002214_pt1 | contig 16774 bp, 6 predicted proteins | sample Sb_taG_4_FD_91019 | JGI IMG/M metagenome (GOLD analysis project Ga0116219, IMG submission 91019) | Peat soil microbial communities from Weissenstadt, Germany - Sb_50d_6_BS metaG | ecosystem: Environmental > Terrestrial > Soil > Wetlands > Peat | place: Germany: Weissenstadt | collected 2010-09-21
ATCAGCGAAGGAAACCGGGTCCGGCATGCCACCTGACATGAACCTGGATAGAGTTTCGGCCGCATCCAGCAAGATCAGGCGCCCGTCTTCGATCGCGCGGGCCGTATCCATGCCGCTCGCTTTCAATCGCGACGCAATTCCATTGCGATGCGCTTCCGTTGCGATGATGACAGCGGCATCCCCTGCTGTAAGCACAGCTTCCACGGAGCGGTGCAAGGCATCGAGATAGGAGGAATCATCCAAGTAGAACCGAACAACATGCGCAAATCGGCCACGGCTGTTCTTCCGCGGCACGAGCGATAAGTGATTGTGACTCGGGATGCTGGCTAGCCCCATCTTCGTTCTCCCTAGCTAACGGTCTGCCCGCCGCTCTTTTCAATCCACGCGATAAGGAGTTCGCCGCAGTAAGCGGGGCGCGAGGATCGCGGCAAAAGAATAGGTCATTATCACGATTTTTATTTTCTCTCGACAATACCCTGAAACCTGTACGGCGGCGTACGGATTGGACAATCCATCAGCTCCCAAGAAGTCTCGAACGGGCTGTCACCGTTCTGCCGACGGTTGATAGCAGCAGACTCTCAAATCGCGCCAGAGAACAATCAAACTAAATTGCGCCGCTGCCGATCTGGATTGTGCTCGTTTCTTCTCTCGCTGTTGACGGCGAGAACTACCACAAGCTGTTTCGGAATCTACATCCTTCACTCGATGGCCCCATCCGGAGTGGTGCGTTAGGGTCATTCCGTCGGGGGAATTCTTCTTCGTATTGAAATTGCAACTCCCAAATCCTGACGCCTGAATGTTGAGCAGACATAAAACAAAAAAGGAGAAATAAACATGGCAAGCAAGAAAACAGCGGTGTTCGGGATCTATTCAGCGAGAGAGGGAGTGGAAAAGGGCGCGGACGTGCTGGCGCGATCCGGATTTCCCGTCACGGACATATCCGTGCTTCTTCCGGAAAGTTTGGGGACGAAGGATATGGGGACCGAAAAGGCAACGAAGGCGCCGGAGGGCGCGGTGGCGGGGGCCGGCTCAGGAGCAGTCCTGGGTGGAACTTTGGGACTGCTTGCCGGAATCGGCGCTCTTGCGATTCCCGGAGTCGGTCCGCTCATCGCAGCCGGGCCAATCATGGCTACCCTGGCGGGGATTGGAGTCGGCGGGGCTGTCGGCGGGTTCACGGGCGCACTGATCGGGTTGGGAATACCCGAATATGAAGCGAAGCGTTATGAAGGGCGCCTGCAAAGGGGTGGAATTCTCCTTTCCGTCCATTGCGATACCTCGGATGAAATCGATCGAGCCAAGGAAATTCTGGAGCGCACCGGCGCTGAGGATATTTCTTCCACCGGAGAATCCTCCACAGGAACCACGAAGCCTGTCCAGAAGGCCCGCCGCGCTTCGAGCGGAAACGATTAATTGATCTCGCTTATTTGCATGGGATCAGGGAGAAGTGAATTGAAATGAAATCAAAGCACATGAAAAAGTCGGCAGAACCAGAGCAGGGTCTCCTTCTGAGCGTCGCTCGGACCATCGGGTCAACCCTGGGAACTCTAGCTGCCAAGTCGGGCAGCATATCGATGCAAGTCACTCGGCCCGTACGCGCCAAAAAGACCCGATCGAAGGCCGCCAAAACTCGGAATAGGCGCAAAGCATAACGCCGGTATTTCAAGTCAGGCTTGCTTCTTCAATCTGCGTAGGACGTTTATCTGATTTTCCACTGTCTCGAACGTAGTTCAATCCCTCCAGGTAGAGTAAGATGTAAATCGCACTAATCAAAGGATGACTACAACCATACCATCTGTGCGATTGTTTGCTGAGGCGGAAGGCCCAATTCGCGGTGAGCTGTTCAGTGCAGAGCGCCTCGAGCAACACGCCGAAAATCTTGCGGCTGCCCAAGGCGTCCTGGAGGACATCGGGGAGGGGCGTCCTCTCCTTCCCCGCGTTTTGGAAAATGGCCGCATCCTTCTTGAGTATTATCGCGCGACAGCCAGCTCGATTCAGCAGGGAAGCACGATCACCCCGGCATCGGAATGGCTGGTTGACAACTTTTATGTCGTTGAGGAGCAACTTCGCGAAATCCGCGACGATATGCCGCCGGGATTTTATCGAAGATTGCCGAAACTAGCCTCAGGCCACCTGGAAGGCTATCCCCGCGTTTTCGGCGTTGCCTGGGCCTTCGTTGCGCATACAGACAGCCGATTCGAGCCGGAGCTTTTGCGGCGGTTTGTGAATTCCTACCAGCGAGTACAACCTCTCACCATCGGCGAGCTGTGGGCCCTGGCCATCACCCTCCGTGTCGTGCTCGTTGAGAATCTCCGTAAGCTGGCGGACAGCATTGTCAGCAGCCGTCGCGCGCGCGAAGAGGCCGATCGCCTCGTCGACGGCCTCCTCGGCAATAATGATCTACCGTCAATTTCTCCAATCGTACTGCGCCGTTTTGAGGAAGAACCACTGGAGAGAGCATTCGCAGTGCAGCTCGTTCAACGTTTGCGCGATTTGGATCCGAAGGTGGGTCCGATCCTGCTCTGGCTCGATAAACGGCTGGACGCGCAGGGAACCACGTCGGATGAAATCGTCCGCGCCGAGCACCAGGATCAAACGGCCATGACGGTTACCGTGCGCAACGTGATTACCAGCATGCGGCTGATGTCCGCCTTTGATTGGCATGAATTCTTCGAGAGCGTCAGCCTGGTGGATGAGGTTCTGCGTGACGGCAGCCTTTTCGCTGAAATGGATTTCTCGACTCGAGACTATTATCGCCACGCCATCGAACAACTCTCCAGAGGCACGGTTTACTCGGAAATTGAAATTGCCGGGCGCGCGCTACAGCACGCGAAGCATGCTCGCGCGAAACACCTCAGTGAGGCGCCGGACCGTCTGAATCAAGCCGATGACCCCGGATACTATCTCATCTCGAAGGGGCGCGTGGAATTTGAGCGCGAACTGGGGTACCGGGCGCATTGGAGGCAAAGACTCCTCCGCCTCTACGTGAAGACGGCCGTGCCGGGTTATCTGGGAACGATCCTGGCCTTGACTGCATTGATTCTGGCGCTGCCGCTCGTTCACTCCAGGGAACAAGGTGTGGCCACGAAATACCTGGTCCTCCTGGGGCTGATCGGTGCGATTCCCGCCTCTGATCTGGCCATTGCCCTCGTCAACCGCACAGTGACATCCCTTCTTGGGCCGCGCGCTTTGCCGCGACTGGCCCTGAGAGAAGGCGTGCCTGAACACTTGCGGACAATTGTTGTGGTACCCACGCTGCTGACGCGCCTGGATGCGGTCAAGGAGCAGGTAGAACGGCTGGAAATCCATTTCTTGGCGAACCCGGACGGAGATCTTCGCTTTGCGTTGCTGTCGGACTGGGTAGACGCTCCGTCTGAAAGATTGCCTGGTGACGACGAACTCCTCGCTGCAGCAGCCGACGGTATAGAGAGATTGAATCAGCGTCATGGGCCTGCCCCGGGCGGTGGCGAGCGGTTTTTTCTATTTCACAGAAAGCGTGTGTGGAACGAATCTCAAGGGAAGTGGATGGGATGGGAACGCAAGCGCGGCAAGCTGCACGAACTCAACCGCTTTTTGCGCGGGGGTTCCCACACAACGTTCATTTCCGCCGGCGGGCGGTATCCGGAAGAAATCCCAGGCGTGCGCTACGTCATTACACTCGATGCAGACACGCGCGTGCCGCGTGGCGCGGTTGCTCGTTTGGTGGGGACCATGGCGCATCCCCTCAATCTGCCGAAGTTCAGCGCTCGCGAAGGACGCATCGTCGAAGGATATTCGATCGTCCAGCCACGAATCACACCCACTCTCCCGGCCAATCGGGATGGCTCTCTCTTTCAAAAAATATTTTCTGGACCAAGCGGGATGGACCCTTATGCCTTCGCGGTGTCCGATGTCTACCAGGACCTGTTTGGAGAGGGAACTTATACGGGGAAAGGGATCTACGACATCGACGCATTTGAGGAGGCTTTAGGCTCCAAAGTTCAAGACAATACGCTACTGAGCCATGATCTCCTGGAGGGCATCTTCGCACGCGCTGCTTTGGCATCGGACATCGAGTTGTTCGAAGAGTTTCCCTCACACTACGGGGTCTCGACGGCACGGCAGCATCGATGGGCGCGCGGCGACTGGCAACTGTTGCCTTGGCTATTTGGGAAGGGCGGCGCATCGAGGGCCAAGGGCGAGAATTTCACCATCCCTTTGATCAGCCGTTGGAAAATGCTGGACAACCTGCGGCGCACGCTGTCCGCACCCGCCTTGTTCCTGACGCTGCTCCTGGGATGGCTGATACCTGGCTTGTCGCCTTGGGTATGGACGGGATTTGCCATTTTGACGATATCGATCCCGCCGCTACTGCCTTTTCTGGCGGGGCTCCGCCCACTACGAGCCGGAACGTCCAGACGGAGTCATATTCGCGCCGTGCTCGCGGATCTTTTTCTGGCAACGTCACAGATCGGGCTCACGATCACATGTTTGGCCTATCAGGCATGGCTGATGGCGGATGCGATTGTGCGGACGCTGGTTCGCATGTTCGGAACACGAAAGAACTTGCTGGAATGGGTGACTGCGGCGCAGGCCAAACATGCCGCGGACCTGGAAATATCCGGAATTTTCAGACAAATGATCGGGGGAGTATTTCTCGCTGTGGCGGCAATTGCGATCGTCCTCGTTCGGTTGCCTCATGCGGCACCTGTGGCACTGCCGTTTGTTGTCTTGTGGGCTACTGCGCCGATTTTCGCGCTGCGGATCAGCCAGCCTCCGCGCCTCACGGAGCTAGAGCCTCTCTCATCGAAGGAGGCGCGAGAACTGCGTCTCATTTCTCGCCGGACGTGGCACTTCTTTGAAAGTTTTGTCACCGCCGAAGATCATTGGCTTCCGCCCGACAATTTTCAGGAAGATCCCAAGCCCGTCGTTGCTCATCGAACCTCGCCAACGAATATTGGTCTTTATCTGCTCTCCACGATTGCTGCGCGGGATTTCGGTTGGCTAGGCACACTGGCTGCCGTGGAGCGTGTGGAAGCGACTTTGGGGACGATGAAGCGGACGGAGCTTTTCCGCGGGCATTTCTACAATTGGTACGACACTCTCGATTTGCACCCACTCGACCCGAAATATATTTCCTCCGTGGACAGCGGAAATCTTGCCGGCGATCTGATCGTTCTTGGAAACAGCTGCAGCGAGCTGGCTCGCAAGCCAGTGGCTGGAAACAGAATGTTGACCGCGCTGAAAGATACGATTGTGTTTTTGCGTGAGTCCATGACCGGCGGCGGAGAAACGCGGCACAGTCAAGCGGTGACAAGGAAGCAGCTCAGCAATGCCGTGGACGCAATCGAGATATTGCTCGATGCGCCGCCCATTGATGCTATGGAGTGGGCATCGCTGTTCGTTGAGTTAAAAGAGCGCGCCCAGACCATCGATGATATTGCGCAAGCCCTGGCGCAGGAACAAGGCGATCCTCAGACTTCCGAACTGCGTGTCTGGGCGGCTGCAGTCAGAGCTTGCGTGGAAAGCCACGCTCGCGACGTGGAGATTGTGAATCCGTGGGCGCGCCTGCAACCGAAACAGACTTCCGAAATAGTCGAACGCTTGACCAAGCAGGTGCCGGAATGGACGAATCTTTACGCGATCGTTCGGAAGATTCCGACCCTGGAAGGTGCATCGGGATACTTCGTATCCCTGCTGAGCGAGCTTGCCGTCGTCCGTGAACGCTTGCTTCGTGATTCATCAAAAAATGTGGATTTGCTGGCGCGAATCGACACGCTAACCAATGCGATCTCTCGTTGCGCTGAAGATTCCGCGGCCCTGGTTCAAAGGCTTTTCCAGGTCGCGCAAACGGCCGATACCATGTTTTTCGCGATGGATTTCAAATTCCTATTTGACAATACGAAAAAGCTTTTTTCCATTGGATATCGCGTTCAAGACGGAACCTTGGACTCCAGTTTTTACGATCTGCTGGCTTCCGAAGCACGTTTAACGAGTTTCATCGCGATCGCAAAGGGAGATGTTCCGTCTTCCCACTGGTTTCGGCTGGGCCGCTTCATGACGCCGGTCGCCCGCGGTTCGGCGCTCATTTCATGGTCAGGATCGATGTTCGAATACTTGATGCCGGCGCTGGTGATGCGCTCGCCCGATGGCAGCATGCTGAGCCAGACTTACAGGCAAGTCGTGCGGCGTCAAATCGATTATGGAGATGAACGTAATGTGCCCTGGGGAGTCTCGGAGTCCGCTTTCAACGCTCGCGATCTGACCCTGACGTACCAATACTCCGGCTTTGGGGTGCCGGGCCTTGGGCTCAAACGCGGCCTTAGCGAGGATATCGTCATCTCCCCTTATTCCACTGCGCTCGCCGCGATGATCTTTCCTTCCGCCGCCTTAGAAAACTTCAAGCGAATCACCAAGGCCGGCGGTCAAGGTCGATACGGCTTTTATGAGGCCCTCGACTATACCAAGACCCGGCTTCCCGAGGGCAAGGACGTGGCCGTCATCCATGCATTCATGGCGCACCATCAGGGTATGTCGTTGGTGGCTCTGGCAAATGTCCTCGAGGACGGCGTCATGCGCGCCCGGTTCCACGCCGACCCGATCGTGCAAGCCACGGAACTGCTTTTGCAGGAACGCACGCCTCGCGATGTGCTCGTGGCGCGGCCCCGCGCGGAAGAAGTTTCCGCTGCCGCAAAAGTTCGCGACGTGATCGCACCCGTAGTCCGCCGGTTTACCACGGCGGATGATCCGACCCCGCGGACGCAACTGCTCTCCAACGGCAACTACACCGTGATGCTGACCGCGGCAGGATCGGGTTACAGCCGCTGGCGCGACATCGCCATAACGCGCTGGCGAGAAGACGTAACGCGGGATTGTTGGGGCGCGTACTTCTTTCTTCGGGATGAACTGTCCGAGAATATCTGGTCGCCGGGGTACCAATCCACAGGGGCCGAACCTGATTTTTATGAAGCGGAGTTTTACGAGGACCACGCCGAATTTGCCAGGCGCGATCGTTCGTTGAATACCAAGCTTGAAGTGGTCGTTTCTTCGGAAGAAGACGCGGAAGTGCGCCGCATCTCCATTACAAATCAAGGAGCGCGCACACGCGATATTCAGGTCACTTCGTATGCGGAGCTTTCCCTGACTTCGCAGGCGGCGGATGTGGCGCATCCCGCGTTTGCCAATTTATTCGTGGAGACGGAATTCGTTTCGGACATGGGCGCGTTGCTGGCCACGCGCCGCAAACGATCGCCGGACGAGCCATCCGTTTGGGTTGCGCACGTGCTCTTCGTGAAAGGCGAAACCGTCGGCGATCTGGAATACGAAACGGATCGCGCGCGATTTCTGGGGCGCGGGCATGATGCTCGTAACCCCATCTCGATTCTCGACGGAAGGAAACTCTCGAACACGGTAGGTTCCGTCCTCGACCCGGCAATCAGTCTCCGGCGTACCGTGCGTGTTGCTCCCGGGGAAACCGTCCATCTCGTGTTTACGACGATTGCAGCTCAGACCCGCGAACAAGCCCTCGACCTCGCGGATCGTTACCGGGACGAAAGAGCTTTTGACCGCACCCTGACGCTGGCCTGGACGCACGCGCAAGTGCAACTTCATCACCTGGGGATCGGCCCCGATGAAGCGCACCTGTTCCAGAGGCTGGCCAACGCCGTGATTTACCCGGAAATTTCGCTGCGTCCGGCTTCGGACCAACTCAGCCGCGCGAGCCTGGACGTGTCCACTTTGTGGAGCCTGGGAATCTCGGGTGATTTACCGATTATTCTGGCGCTCATCGACAACGAGGAGGATGTGGAGACGATCAGGCAGTTGTTGCGAGCCCATGAATATTGGCGCATGAAGCAATTATCGGCGGACCTGGTCATCGTCAACGAAAAACCGCCTTCCTACAACCAGGATTTTCAAGGATCGCTCGAAGCACTCGTCCACGGAAGTCAACTACGGCTCTCACCAGATTCGGGAAATACGCGGGGACGAATTTTCCTTGTGCGGGGAGATCTAATCAGTCCGCAGACCCGCGCGCAACTTCAAAACTTCGCCCGCGTGCTGATTCTTGGCCGGCGCGGCACTCTGTCGGAGCAAATCGGACGATCTCAGTCCCAGTACCGCGAGCCTGCGGCACTTCCAGCGCGGCGGCGAACCCGAGTTGACAAGCGTCCCGATGAGCCGCTGCCGGACCTGGATTTGGAATTCTTCAACGGAGTCGGCGGCTTTGACAAAAATGGGCGCGAGTACGTGACGGTTCTTGGAGAGGGGTTGCGCACGCCCGAACCGTGGGTCAATGTGATCGCCAATCCCGGCTTTGGATTTCTGGTTTCGGAGTCGGGTTCCAGCTTCACGTGGTCATTGAACAGCCATGAAAATCAGTTAACACCGTGGTCCAACGAACACCTCACCGATCCGTCCGGGGAAGTGATTTATGTGCGAGATGAAGTGACAGGCGAGGTCTGGTGTCCTACGGCCCTGCCGATCCGGGATGAAGCGGCTGTCTACATTGCGCGGCATGGGCAAGGTTATAGCCGCTTCCAGCACGAATCGCACGGAATTGCTCTTGATCTATCGGAGTTCGTTCCTCCTGGCGACTCGATCAAAATCTTCCGCCTTTCGCTGCGGAATAATTCGGGCCGCGCGCGGCGTCTCTCGGTCACAGCCTATGTGGAATGGGTTCTCGGAAATTCACGGACTGCTTCGGCGCCCTTCATCATCACAGAAGTGGACCTAGACTCGGGAGCGCTCTTTGCCCGGAGCGCGTTGAACAATGAGTTTGGGGGACGTATCGCCTTTGCAGACCTTGCGGGAAAGCAAATGTCATACACGGCGGACCGGACGGAGTTTTTAGGCCGGAACGGAACGCCGCAGCGGCCTTATGGTCTGGAACTCGGGCGCACGCTTTCTGGAAAAGTTGGCGCAGGCCTTGATCCCTGTGCCGCGTTGCAGGCGCCCATTGATTTGCGCGCCGGCGGGTCCGCCGAGGTGGTCTTCTTTCTGGGGCAAACCGAAAACAGAGAACAGGCGCAAGAACTGCTCCGCCAATATCGCGCAAAAGACCTGGATCAAGTTCTGCTCGATGTCACAACACGTTGGGATGAAATCCTCGACGGCGTGCAGATTACGACGCCCGATCGCGCCATGGATTTGCTCGTCAATCGCTGGCTTCTCTATCAGACGCTCTCCTGCCGTGTTTGGGCTAGAACAGGATTTTATCAGTTGAGCGGCGCCTACGGGTTTCGCGACCAGCTCCAGGACGTGATGGCTCTGAATACGGCTCGTCGTGAAATCGCAAGGGAACATCTTCTGAGAGCCGCGTCCCGCCAGTTCGTCGCCGGCGACGTCCAGCATTGGTGGCACCCGCCTTCCGGCCGCGGAGTGCGCACCCGTATTTCCGATGATCGACTGTGGCTCCCCTATACCGTCACCCAATTCATCGAGGCTACTGGAGACACAAAAGTGCTGGACGAAGTTGTCTCGTTTCTGGATGGTGACGAGTTAGGCGAGGGGCATAGCGAATTGTATTTCCAACCGAACAAATCCGCCGAGAGCGCATCCTTGTTTGAACACTGCGCTCGCGCGCTGGATTGCAGCCTGGGTGTGGGTAGCCACGGTCTTCCTCTGATGGGTACGGGGGACTGGAATGACGGGATGAATCGTGTCGGCCAAGGAGGTAAAGGAGAAAGTGTCTGGCTCGGCTGGTTCCTGCATACGATCCTCTGGGAGTTTTCAAAAATTGCGGACGCGCGAGGTGAGTTCAAGCGAGCGGAAACCTGGAGGTTGCAAGTCAGCGCGTTAAAAGCGGCGCTCGAGCGCGAGGGCTGGGATGGAGGTTGGTATCGCCGCGCTTTTTTTGATGACGGAACCCCGCTGGGCTCTGCCGCAAATACGGAGTGCCGGATTGACTCCATCGCACAATCCTGGGGAATGATCAGTGGCGCGGCGGAACCGGGAAGAGCTGCGCGCGCGATGGCGGCCGTGAATGAACAATTGGTGCGCCGGGCAGACGGATTGATCCTGCTCCTGACGCCGCCGTTCGACCACACGACTTTGGATCCCGGTTATATCAAGGGCTACGATCCCGGCATTCGTGAAAATGGCGGGCAATATACGCATGCCGCGGTGTGGACGTTAATGGCATTCGCGGCGCTCGGCGACGGGGATAGAGTAGGCGAATTGCACCGTATGCTCAACCCGATTCACCACTCGGCTTCACGCGCGGGCGTGCAGCGCTATAAAGTCGAGCCATACGTTATGTCAGGCGACGTGTATGGTGAACCTCCGCACGTGGGTCGTGGGGGATGGACCTGGTACACGGGCTCGGCGGGGTGGTTCTATCGCGCGGGAATAGAATGGATACTTGGATTCCGAGTGCGGGGAACCCTCCTCAGCATTGACCCCTGTATTCCCCGGTCATGGCCAAACTATTCCATCCATTTTCGATATCATTCGGCTACCTACAAGATCAGAGTGGAAAATCCCCGCGGGGTTTCCCGCGGGATTGCCAGAGTGGAGTTTGACGGCAACGCGGTTCCAGGCCCCGCCAACATTCCGCTAGCCGATGATGGTGCCGAGCATCAAATCGTCGTCATTCTGGGCTAACCGCGTCTACTTCTTCCTACCTCTCGTCAGGCCACCGGTCCGTCTTTGCTCGCAGTGGAACGATTCGTGGAATTTCGCCCTTTTTTCCCCTGGTCACGACCAAATTGTTCGTGACTGAGAAAACATTCGGCACGCCGTTCGCATAGATGCCCGCGGCATTCTTGTCTTCTTCGGTATCCACATTTGAAATGGAGACAGATTGTGTGACGGCTGTCCCATGCCCCGAAGGCGCCCCTGTCCAACGAACGGAAAGGAAGGAGAGGGAAGGCAATTGCCTTCCCCCGTTTGGCGGGGGTTAGTTATGCGCTCTTGAGGTAGGAGAAGCCTTTTCCAATAGCGCGACCAAGTGTTGCGCGGAGGATGGAGTTGCCGGGGAAGGGCCGAGCACTATTTCATTTGCGGTGACCTTCCGTCCATAGAGTGCTTCATTGCCCTCATCGTCAGCCCGCAGTGAGGCGCCCTCGAGGGAGATGCCCGCGAACAGGCCGCGGGCGCGAGAGTAAGTCAGGATCTCGGACCGCATGTAGGCATCCGTGTTTGCTTCCGCGGTGCGGCCCACCGGCCCGGCTGCGGCCGATACGTCGCCGCCCAGTTTCACCTTGCTATGCAACAGGCTGTTTGCGCCGTGGTCGTTCATGATCAGCAACACAAAATCAGTGGCCTCGCCGCCGATCTGGAAGCCGACGCTGCCGCCCTCTAGCACCATCATGGCAGGAGCTCCCCATCCTCCCGACATCGTTTTGCCGCTGCGGCACACCATCGCGCCGCGGCCATAACTTCCGCCCACGATAAAAGCAGCTTTGAGAACGGAAGGAATCACGACAACGCACTTTGCTTTGTCAAGGAGGTCTTGGGGTATGTCGTCCGGGACATTCAAAATCTCGCCCATGACCGTCCCGGAATTTCTCAAACGGTCTTCCTGCTTTTCCTTCTCTTTCGTGTCGGCAGCTGAAGTTACTGTGGAAACCACGAGAATCGCAAGCAATACTCGAAATAAAATCTTCATTTTTGGTTCCTCCAAAGCTTCAAAGTAATTCGATCTCTTTCCCTACTCGCCAGGTGAAAACTCCCGCGAAATATGTGAAAAGCTCTTTGTGGGAGCCTCGATCGCGATTTCCCCGGCCAAATTCACGCCGGGCCGTTTCCTTCACGCTCTCCGGATCAGGCCACCCAGAAGCGAAGCCACAAAGAGAATCAAAAAGATAAAGAACAAAATTCTGGCGATCCCGGCAGAAGCCGCGGCGATTCCTCCGAAGCCAAATACCGCTGCTACCAACGCCACCACGAGGAAGATAAGTGTCCAGCGCAACATGGGTGACCTCCTCATCCCGAATTCCGTTCCGGCGATTCAGGGACGCGTCGATGGTGCCCTGCCTCAATGGATCCAACAATCCACGCTCTGGCGTATTTTGGATGGTTGAAACACCTGACTTCCGGAATCGCTTTCACTGCAATGATTTGCCCGGTTCTTGTGTTTCCAATACGGTCTTCTGCGGCGTAAGTTCGGGCACTCGATTTATTTCGCGGGTGAGGAAAAGAAGTCCACCACCGTCTAGATTAACGATCAGCAATCGCGGGTACGACTCGGCATTTTTAGCAACATCCGTCTCCCATACATGGGAAACGTCCTCGCTGCAGACGTCAGGAGGTGACCCAATAAAACGGCTACTCCCCAAAGAATAATTCCAGCACAAATAGCGAATAGGATGTACCAGAAATGGCTCAACGCGCTCAGAATGAAGAGAACAATGAAGGAAAGGATTTCACAGTCGTAATTGCCCTTCTTGTGATTATCCGCCATTTCGGTCATTTGAGCCCCTTTTCTAGAACGTGTTTGCAGGCACTTCTTCTACGGCTCGGATCCAAGATGCCATGAATTCATCCGTGCGCCCTAAAGACGTTCAGGATGAAGAATGCGGAGACAATCAACAATCAGCGCTTTCATGTAGTTCGGGCGAAGGTTTTACCGAGGAGCTGACCCTGTGGAATGATTGTTATTCTTGCCAAATATATTTTTGCCCGACGATTTTGAAGGTTATAATGAAGGTCCCTCCCTCAGCAAAACCATGTTGCCCTACAGGAAAAATCAGAGCGCCTCTAAAGCATTGGCCGTATTTCCACTTAAGCCCCGTTCCATCACGATGAGGTTGCGGAGCATGCGCCGATTTTCTTGGAAGAGAAGACTGAATCGGACTTGGTGGAGATTTGAGCTTGCAGGTTTTAGAGAGGAGGGTCCATGAATCCAGCGGTCGTATTGAGGGAGCGGGTCGAGAGCTATTTCACGAGGAAATCCGTGAAAAGCACAATACGAACTCCAGGCAGACCCACGGTGTTGATAGCAACGATTGACAAAGAAATTCGGGATGCCCTGGCCGACCTTCTGGAGATTGCTTCGATCAATGCGATTTGGGTGGGGAGCGTGGGAGATGTCAAAACGCTAGTCGCAAGAGAAAGGATCGCCGCGTGTCTTTGCGGGTTCTGGCTGCAGGACGGAACGTACAGGGAAGTGATCCGGCATTTACGGCGCGAACGATTGGATATTCCCGCGATTATTGTTTCCGCGCCCTCTTGCCCGCAGGAATATCGAGACTACCTTGCAGCGATGAACCTGGGAGCTCTTGATTTCCTGAGTTATCCCTACCAAAAATCAGAATTCGAAAGAATGCTCGAATCCGCAATTGCGGCACACTCTCGTTCCGCACGCCAGGCAGATCCTGAAAATAATTTCGATTATCGCGAGCGTGGCGCCGCCTAACCCGGCCATCATTTCTATCGTATTTTTTGCATTCGTTCCCGCCGTATTCTTGTTTAATTCATATTGATGGCAGTTTGACAGGAAAGCGCCGCAAATCTTGATAGTCGCAAGTCCCCCCAACGACGTGCGGGATACGATTGTATTAATACATCACACTACAGCTTTAGCCCCTCGCTCTCTAGGGTTTTCCCTGTATGCACTTCAGCGCTTCTTCTAAGTAGTATCCCCTAGGCGGCCAGTTCCCGCCGTTGAAGTCTCTTTACGAAATCGTAAGTGTGGCATCTTTCCGGCACAGTCGCTCTGCTGCCAAGATGGATGTTCAATAAATGCTGACGGTCATTGCAGATAACAACAAGAGATTTAAGCGCGGATCCCTCCAATTCTGGCATTGCGCCCTCAAGCACAAAAGGTTTGCGGCCCAAAATGCGCCCTAGATTGCGTGCAATAAATCAGAATCACGAATTAGAGATTAGATTCTCACCGTTTGGAGTAGAGCATGAAACGAACCGAAAGCAATCTAGCAACCGAGAATCCAACCGAAGATTTTAAGCCGGCCGTAAAGAGTAATGGGCGAAGTCAAGTCCGCAACGGATCCGCGTCTTCCAATCTAAGCGTGATTCTCATGGCCTTGCAAACGATGCGGGACGGCGATTTCTCCGTGCGGCTCCCTGGGGCATGGGTCGGGGTAGAGGGAAAAATCGCGGACACGTTCAACGACATCGTGGCCTCCAACCAGCAAATGGCTCATGAATTGAGGCGTGTCGGGCAGGTTGTGGGCAAGGAAGGAAGGACGCGGGAACGCACCAAATTTCACGAATCAAAGGGCGCCTGGGGCGAGATGGAGGTCTCGATCAACACTCTTGTCGAGGACCTGTTGCGCCCAACCGCGGAAGTTACTCGCGCCATCGCGGCCGTCGCGCAAGGCAACTTAACCCAGATAGTGCGCCTGGACGTGGATGGACGGCCGCTGGAAGGGGAGTTCCTCCGATCGGCAAATATCGCCAACACGATGATTCAACAGCTAGGCGTTTTTACGGCGGAAGTAACGCGTGTGGCCCGTGAAGTCGGGACCGACGGCAAGCTCGGCGGGCAGGCGCAGGTACCCGGCGTCGCGGGCACGTGGAAGGATCTGACCGACTCTGTCAATTCGATGGCCAGCAACCTGACCGGTCAGGTGCGCAACATTGCGGAAGTAACGACCGCCGTTGCAAGCGGCGACCTTTCCCGCAAGATCACCGTCGATGTTCGCGGCGAAATTCTGCAGCTCAAAGAGGCCATCAACACGATGGTGGACCAGTTGCGGTCCTTTGCCTCGGAAGTGACGCGCGTGGCGCGCGAGGTGGGCACGGAAGGCAGACTGGGAGGGCAGGCCGTGGTGCCCGGCGTGGCCGGGACTTGGAAGGACCTGACCGATTCGGTCAACGCCATGGCCGGAAACCTCACGGCGCAAGTGCGCAACATCGCCGAGGTGACTACGGCCGTGGCCCGCGGCGACTTGTCGCGCAAGATCACGGTGGACGTGAAGGGCGAAATCCTCGAACTCAAAGACACGATCAACACGATGGTTGACCAGCTCAACGCGTTCGCGGGCGAAGTGACGCGCGTGGCCCGCGAAGTGGGAACGGAAGGCAAACTCGGCGGCCAGGCGCAGGTGCCTGGCGTCGCTGGAACCTGGAAAGACCTGACGGACAACGTCAACTTCATGGCCAGCAACCTGACTGGGCAGGTGCGCAACATCGCGGAAGTGGCCACGGCCATCGCGAGCGGCGACCTTTCCCGAAAAATTACGGTGGACGTGCGCGGCGAAATCCTGCAACTCAAGGAAACTCTCAACACGATGGTGGACCAGCTCAACCGGTTCGCCGGCGAAGTGACGCGCGTAGCCCGCGAAGTGGGCAGCGAAGGCCGGTTGGGCGGGCAGGCCAACGTGCCCGGCGTGGCCGGCACGTGGAAAGATTTGACGGACTCTGTGAACTCGATGGCCGGAAATCTGACGGCTCAGGTGCGTAACATCGCCGAAGTGACGACGGCAGTCGCCCGCGGCGACTTGTCACGCAAGATCACGGTGGACGTGAAAGGCGAAATACTCGAGCTGAAGAACACGATCAACACGATGGTGGACCAGCTGAATGCGTTTGCGGGCGAAGTAACGCGCGTGGCGCGCGAAGTCGGCACCGAAGGCAAGCTCGGCGGCCAGGCTCAAGTCCCCGGCGCCGGAACGTGGAAGGACTTGACCGACAACGTGAACTTCATGGCCAACAACCTGACCGGCCAGGTTCGCAATATCGCTGAGGTGGCGACTGCCGTGGCCCGCGGCGACTTGTCCCGCAAGATCACGGTGGACGTAAAAGGCGAAATCCTGGAGCTGAAAGACACCATGAACACCATGGTGGACCAGTTGCGGTCTTTCGCTTCGGAAGTGACGCGCGTGGCGCGCGAAGTGGGCACCGACGGAAAGCTGGGCGGCCAGGCGCTGGTGCCCGGCGTGGGCGGCACGTGGAAAGACCTCACCGACTCCGTCAACTCGATGGCCAGCAACCTGACCGGCCAGGTGCGCAATATCGCCGAAGTTTCAACGGCTATCGCCACGGGCGATTTGTCCAAGAAAATTACGGTGAACGTGAGCGGCGAGATCCTCCTGCTGAAGGAAACCATCAACACGATGGTGGACCAGCTGAACGCCTTCGCCGGTGAAGTGACGCGCGTGGCCCGCGAAGTGGGTAGCGAGGGCCGCTTGGGCGGACAGGCGAATGTGCCCGGCGTGGCGGGCACGTGGAAAGACTTGACCGACTCTGTGAACTCGATGGCCGGAAATCTGACAGCTCAGGTCCGCAACATCGCGGAAGTGACTACGGCCGTGGCTCGCGGCGACTTGTCCCGCAAGATCACTGTGGACGTGAAAGGCGAAATCCTCGAGCTGAAAAACACGATCAACACGATGGTCGATCAGCTCAACGGGTTTGCCGGCGAAGTGACGCGCGTGGCGCGCGAGGTGGGCACGGACGGCAAACTTGGCGGCCAGGCTCAGGTGCCGGGAGTGGCGGGCACGTGGAAAGACCTGACCGACAACGTGAACTTCATGGCCAGCAACTTGACGGGCCAGGTCCGCAACATCGCCGAAGTAGCGACCGCCATCGCCACCGGCGACCTGTCCAAAAAAATCACCGTGGACGTGCGCGGCGAGATTTTGCAACTCAAGGAAACGCTGAACACGATGGTCGAGCAGTTGCGTTCGTTCGCCGGAGAAGTGACCCGCGTGGCGCGCGAAGTCGGCAGCGAAGGGCGCTTGGGTGGAGAAGCCAACGTGCCTGGCGTGGCCGGCACATGGAAAGACCTCACCGACTCCGTGAACGCCATGGCCCGAAATCTAACGGCGCAGGTCCGCAACATCGCCCAGGTGACCACGGCCGTGGCGCGCGGCGACCTGTCGCGCAAAATTAC
>Ga0116219_10002215_pt1 | contig 16774 bp, 11 predicted proteins | sample Sb_taG_4_FD_91019 | JGI IMG/M metagenome (GOLD analysis project Ga0116219, IMG submission 91019) | Peat soil microbial communities from Weissenstadt, Germany - Sb_50d_6_BS metaG | ecosystem: Environmental > Terrestrial > Soil > Wetlands > Peat | place: Germany: Weissenstadt | collected 2010-09-21
CTGGCCTAAGCGTGCACACACTCTCTCGTCCACGCTTCGTCTTGATCACAATCCGCGCCCGCACCAGGTAGGCAATATGTTTTGAAATCATCTGCTGCGAGAGTACAAACGGCTCCGTCAATCCATGCACAGAGGCAGGCCCATGTGAGAGTCGCTCGATCATTGCCCGCCGGGTTGGATCAGACAAAGCCGCAAACGTTGTACCTAATTTATCCACAACCATATGGTAGTGGATTATCTGCCAATGTCAAGTGTGAATTTTGCGATTCCTGATTGTTCACTGATCTCTGAACCCTGACACCTGCGCTAATTTATGCTTCCCCATGCGCCGCGTATCGCAGCTGGGTGCATGGTTTAACCAATAGGCTTCCTTGAGTAATTACTCATCAACCTGACGATTAGAGTGCCACCGCAACCTGCGCAGGAGCGTGAGCCGTCACGGCGGAGGCCCTGGCATCAGGGGCCGGGGATGCGGATTGCCGTTGGAACCTGTTTTCGATGTATTGCCGGCCCGTTGGGCAAGTGATCTTTGCCATTTGGCTTGCTACGACCTCCGCGATGAGTGGTAAATCGCCAATCCACTAATCCACTCATCGAGGAGATTAGTACCGGGCTGGTGGCCCATTCAAGCCTTCTTTTGGCTTGAGTGGGGCGCTCCGCCGCTGCACAGAGTCTCCCTACCACATAAACTTCAGCCAAAGACCAGGCCGTCGGGCTCGCGCAACAAGTGCCAGGCTTCGCGGTAGTGAGCGTAAATGTCCGGGCGCCACGATTTCTTCGGACGAAACAGAAGCATCCGACGGTCCAGCACCTCGCGCACCGGCACAATGAACCAGGCATCGTCCGGGATGATATAGACCGCTACGAAATCAACGTCGCGCTCACGGTACGTCCGGGGCTAGCTGACGGGTTCTCCCGTCAGCCATGAAGCGGTTGTCCGATGGGGTTTGGGCAACTGTGGAGAGCCGACGGCTTGTCCCTGGGCGACCGTGCTATACTTTTAAGTCGCCTAGGTTGGTTTCGAGGCAATCCCGAGGGTAATTGTGTGATCTCCTCTACGGGCGCGTCCTTTGCGGTTAGAATCGTCGTAATCAACGTCAGCTCAATTCAAGTTTATTGAACGCGAGGTATTTCCATGTCCGGGCACTCAAAATGGGCCACAATTAAGCATAAGAAGGGCGCGCTGGACGCCAAGCGCGGCAAGATTTTTACCCGTCTGATCAAGGAAATTTCGATTGCCGCCAAGAATGGCGGCGGAGATCCTGACACCAACCCGCGTTTGCGTGGCGCTATTCTGGCAGCCAAGGCGGAGAACATGCCGCAGGACAACATTAAGCGCGCGATTCAGAGGGGCACGGGGGAATTACCGGGCGCGACTTACGAAGAGTTTTCGCTGGAGGGTTACGGCCCGGGCGGTGTGGCGATTCTGCTCGACATCAATACCGACAACCGCAATCGCACCGTGAGCGAGATCCGCCACGTGTTTGGCAAGAACGGCGGCAATATGGCGGATGCCGGAGCCGTATCGTATATGTTCCACAAGAAGGGCGACATCGTAATTCCGAAGTCGGCGATTAAAGAAGACGACCTGATGGCGGTGGTACTCGATGCCGGCGCCGAGGACTTGCGCGACGATGGCGAGAACTGGGAAGTACTGTGCGAGACCTCGGCGTATGAGGCGGTTCTCGAAGCGGTAAAAAAGGCGGGGATCGAGCCGACGTCTTCTTCAGTCACGATGATCCCGCAGAACTACATCAAGCTGGAAGGCCCCGCCGCCAGCACGATGATTCGTTTGATGGAGGCGTTCGAAGAGCACGATGACGTGCAGAACGTACACTCGAACTTCGACATCGATCAGAAGTTGCTGGAAGAGGTCGCTGGCTAGAGGCTTTCGATCCTGAAACCGCACAGTCTTGAACCGCACGCCCAACCGATTCTCGTAACTGGAGGAGCCGGTTTTATCGGCTCCAATTTCGTTTTGCAATGGCTCGCGGCTGAAATCTCTCCTGTTGTGAATCTGGACAAGCTTACCTATGCGGGAAATCTGGGGAATCTGACAGAGATTTCTGCTGATGCGCGGTATACGTTCGTGCATGGAGATATTGGAGAGCGAAAACTGGTCAGCGATCTTTTGGGGCGGTCTCGTCCGCGTGCGATTGTGCACTTCGCGGCAGAAAGTCATGTGGATCGCTCCATTCATGGGCCGGATGATTTTGTCCGAACCAATGTGAATGGCACATTCAGCCTGCTCGAGGAAGCGCGATCGTATTGGACGGAATTGGGGCAGGAAGAAAAGAGAGAGTTTCGCTTCCTGCATGTCTCGACCGATGAAGTTTACGGATCGCTGGGACCGAAGGATGCGGCGTTCTCGGAGACGACTCCTTACTCTCCGAACAGCCCGTATTCTGCTACTAAAGCCGCTTCTGACCATCTGGTGCGTGCTTATCATCACACCTACGGGATGCCCGTTCTTACTACCAACTGCTCGAATAATTATGGGCCTTATCAATTTCCCGAGAAGCTGATTCCCTTGACCATTCTGAATGCCATGAATGGCAAGGCGATTCCGGTTTATGGCGACGGGCAGAATGTTCGCGACTGGTTGTACGTGGCGGATCATTGCGACGCGATTCGCACGGTTCTTGCTCGGGGCAAAATCGGCGAGACCTATAATGTTGGCGGACGAAATGAGAAGCCGAATATCGAGATCGTGCATGCGATCTGTGCGATTCTCGATGAGTTGCGTCCCGCTGACCCGGTAGTTCCGCACAGTAAGCTGATTACGTACGTTCAGGATCGGCCTGGCCATGACCGGCGCTATGCCATGGATACGCGCAAGATCCAGCGCGAGCTGAGCTGGCAGCCGCGGGAGACGTTTGAAACTGGCATTCGCAAGACAGTCGAGTGGTACCTCGGCAACGAAGCATGGATTCGCGAAGTGACGAGCGGACACTATCGCGAGTGGATTGCGACTCAATACTCCGTGTAGTCGAAAACGAGACGTTGCAAGCAACTTCTCTACGCTAACGTAGAAACGTAGCTTGCTACGTTTCACGCTGCGGGCAATTAAAGAAACGCATAACGAGAATGCCAAGTCACAATTCCACGCGAAGCTCTGCTTACAAGGGCATCATTCTGGCGGGCGGATCGGGCACGCGGCTTTATCCCGTGACCCATGCAGTTTGCAAGAGCCTGCTGCCGATTTATGACAAGCCCATGATTTACTACCCGCTGTCCACGCTGATGCTGGCGGGGATACGTGACATTTTGCTTATCTCCACACCCGAAGACGTGCCGCGGTTCCAGCAGTTCCTGGGCGACGGATCGCGCTTCGGTGTGAACTTTCAATACGTGGTTCAGCCGCGGCCGGAGGGCATTGCGCAGGCGTTTCTGGTGGGTAAAGATTTTATTGGTTCGGCCTGCTGTGCGTTGGTTCTCGGGGATAACATTTTTTACGGGCACGATCTGGTGAAGTGCGTGCAGGAAGCGAGCGCGAAGACGGCGGGTGCGCGGGTTTTTGCTTATCCGGTACAGGACCCGGAACGCTACGGAGTGGTTGAGTTTGATTCCGACGGAAAGGCGCTGAGCCTGGAGGAAAAACCGAAAGTTCCTAAATCACGCTACGCGGTTACCGGGCTTTATTTCTACGACAACCATGTGGTCGAGATCGCAAAGTCGCTCAAGCCATCGGCTAGGGGCGAACTGGAAATCACCGATGTGAACAAGCAGTACATGAAGCAGAAGCAATTGGATGTGGTGGTGATGGGTCGAGGCATGGCGTGGCTGGATACCGGAACCCACGAGTCGATGCTGGAGGCGTCTTTATTTATTCAGACGATTGAAACTCGCCAGGGATTGATGGTTTCGTGTCCCGAAGAAATTGCTTTTCGTTTGGGATATATCGGCGCCGAGCAATTGGAGGCGACGGCCTCGTCGATGAAGAATAATCGCTATGGCGCGTACTTGCTGCAGTTGCTGAAAGAGAAAGTGTTCTGACGGGAATCCCGCGATTACTGCGGGATGGCGGCTGTCGCCACGTTGGAGTAGGCGCTCTCGATATTATTCGAATCGACGGAAGTGGTGACGTAATCGTAGGTCTGTCCGGTTTGGACCGACGTGTCCGTAAAGCTGGTTGTCGACTCTAGCGATGTGTTGAGCTTGGCGTAGAAGCCGGTGGAGCCAAGACGGCGATACACGTTGTAACCGATTACCTGCGAGGTGCTCGGGTTCCAGGAAAGGGCTACGGTGTGCGTGGACTTCTGCGTGCCGGTGCCCGCCAGGGTTACCGTGGTCGGGGAGTTAGTGGCGTTACTGTCAAACGCAATGCTGCCCGGTATGCTTCCGGTGGTCTCGGGAGCGAAGGTGACGCTGAACGGAACACTCTGCCCGGCAGGAACCGTGACTGGGAAGCTGATCCCGCTGACCGAGTAGCCTTGACCGTTCCAAGCCGCCGAGGCAACTGTAATTTCGGAGCTGCCAGCGGTTAGATTTCCTTGCAGGACCGAGTTGCCGCCCACGGCCACGTTTCCAAAATTCATAGTAGTGGGGCTCACTACCAACTGACCTGCACCAGCGCCGGTGCCCCCAGCCTGTTTGGATGCGGAAGTAATGCCCTGACAGCCGATAAGCACAAGCATGACAGGCGCCACCAAAAGGCAGGCAAAATAGCGCAATCGGGATGGAGCGGATTTCTTCTGCACGTGACAATTATCGGAACAGATCCCCGGTGCGTCTAGAGGCCACTAAGCCCTGGCCTACCGGCAGATTCTGGCGGGGCCCTTGGTAACTCTTCGTTTGGAAACAGTGCAAACCGGATGCTCGGGCGCGGCGGGGTAACCGGTTTTGAGGTTACGAGCGGGGTTACTTAGGGGAGGCGAGAGGTCACTTTTAGGCCATGTACTGCCGGGGCCGCACCGGCTAGTCTTGATTCAGTGGTTGCGCGGCCTGGGTCGGAGTTGGTTTCGGCACAGGGTTTCCGAATCGCCTTGGAGGCAAGCGTGAAATCAAGACTGTTCGTCATCCTGCTACTCGCCGGTGCAGCGCAAGCGCAAAAAAACTTACTGCCGTCCAGCTCTTTGCCGGATGCGCCAGACCAGCAGAAATTCTGGACTGTGGAAAATAAGATTGATTTCTCAATTCTCGCGGGCCAGATTAGCGTCGATGCTGTAACCACCCAGCAGGGTTTGAACAACGGCTTCAGAGAAAGCAACCCCGTGTTGCGTCCGCTGGTTACGCGGGGCGCGGTCGGTGAGGCAGCCGCCTCGGCCCTGGGTTTTGGGTTTGGCGTCGGAACCGCTTACTTGCTGCACAGGACCCATCACTACAAAGCGGAGCGCATCGCGGTGCGGACCATGCTTGCGGTCGAAGGCGGCTTTGTGGCGAACAATCTGTTGCGGCTGTACTGAGAGTTGAGGTCCGCGTCTCCTATTCCTGCTCCTGTTTCCGTGATGTATGCTCGCCGGCTTTACGCAATAACCCCAACCTCATAAACGGCGTAGGGACAGTAGTGAGGAGAAGATCAGCCCCAGCCGAAGGTCAATTTCCCGATCAGACATATCTTCTAGTGCTTCAGCCGCGAAAAAGTCTTGGAATACAGCGAAGGATGGTTTATCGTGGCCGACACGAAAGCAAGGAACAGGACGGCTCAGCCGAACTCGGGAGAGGCAGCCTTCCGTTGGTTCCGTGGAGTCGTCAGGATTTAATTGCAAGATTTCCGAAAGGTTCGGAGAGGAACTCCAGCCATGAAATCTCCTCGTTGTCTGCCTACCTGTCTTTTCGCGATGCTGTGCATCTGTTGTGTTTCTTCGAACAGCGCGGCTGCTTCTGAACCTGCGGGGACGAGCGCGCCTTTCGAGGGAGCAAGTGTCGTCATCCCCGGCCCGCTGCGTTCGTTTTTGCGGATGGCCGGTATCAGCCAGAAGATCTCGGCGGAAGAAGTTGTTCCGCTGCTGACTCACAGCGTGTACACCCAGGGCTATGAGGGTTCGCGAGATGGGGGCCGGCAAACCGAGTTTCTGATCCTTCTGAGCCGATATGTGCATCAGGCGAGAGAACTGGCGGTGCTGGCTCCGGACGGGACGATTCATGTTTCGAATTGTGATGAGGCCAAGCCTCTGCTGCATGTTCTAGGCTATCGAGTCCGGCAGGAGTGCGGACAGAGCAGCACTTCATTGGTGACCTCGGATCCAGAAAGAGCGTTTCTCACGATCGACTCGGGTTTTCCGTTGCCTCAGCTCGAAGAGACGCTTCAGGGAGGCAAGCCCTTTGCTTACGCATTTCGCGGCTCTCAGGCGCCCGTGCTGTTCACGGAAAGCGATTGGACATCGGTGAGCAGCGAAGGCGCGAAGAACGGCAACGACTTGATTGAAACATTTCTGCACGATCCCGTTCTGTCGCGGCTTTACTGGGCATTGGCACGCAGCGATGCGGAAACCAGAGTCGCTTTGCGGCAGTCTGTAGGGTTGGGAAAACTGCTTCCGCTGGCTGCAGTCCTCGATTTCTATGGAAGTCACATCTGCATTCGGTCCGGGCGCGTGATTGTCCCCGGGGGGAAAGGCGCGGAGTCCGCCTGGAGCGAGTTGGTGGGGGCGAGTCCAGATTCGCCGGGAGAGTTTGTTCCACGGCTGTTAGCGAAAGACAATGGCTGGCTGGCGGCTTATTTTGACGCGCTGTCGCGGGTCAATCAAACGCAACAGGCGCACTTCACCGAGGTACGGCTGCGGCGCTTCTATGGAGCTTTTCGCGGGCAGGCGATTTCTCCGGACGCGGCAAGGCCAGCATTTCGGCCGGCTCCGGCGTTGCTGCTTCTAATGACTCGGCTGCAGTGGGACGACGTCGGCGCACCCTATGTCCCGGGCAACCTGGCCGCGTGGAAGGAGATCCTTCGCCAGAAAAGCGATTCCAAAATCATCCGCGACTGGGGCAAGCGCGCCGGTCGCATGAACTCGCCCGAACAGTTGGCAGAGGCGATGTTCGCTCTTTGCCGCGTGGAGACTGACACAGGGCCGCTGCAAATTTATTTGATGGCGAGCGAACTCGACAGTCGACGGTCGCCTGAGAATCACTTGAGCCCGCAGACCCTGCTCTTGTTGGCCAACCGGTTCGCGCATTTCAGCAATCAATATTTGATCTTCTCCGAGTTCCCGGAGCTGACCGACGCGTCCATCACTCGCTTCGTGAATGTGGCTGAGGACGTGGGCAAGATCCCCAACCACACTTTGCGTGGCAACGCCATGGGAATCTTCCAGGCCAACATCGGGATGTGGCAAATCCTGGCGCGTCAGGGACAGATCAAGAGTTCCGATCTGAACGAGTCCTGGCAGAAAGTGATCAAGCCTTTTGACAAGATCGTCACGTCTTCGCAACTTTTCGACGCGGGTCGAGATTCGTTGGGAGAATTGCTTCTGGCGGCAACCGGGCAGCGCAATAGTTCGCAAGATGAAATCATCGATTTGCTAGCCGGCCCTCGTCAGGAGACTCCTGACGGCCAGCGCATGCATCAGGAAATCACCAATGGAATCCGGTCAGTTCTGGACGGCCAACGCCTGGTTTCTTTGGACACGGTACTGGCGCTAGGCGATGGTTTGGGTGCGATGGCACGGGGAGAAGCGTCGGGCGATGGGTTGATTTCGCTGGCTGGAGAGCTTCGGGAATTCGAGATGCCGCGGCCGATTTTCAGCAGCGGTGAGCGCGCCCAATGGGCCACCGGAGTTTACAACAATCGACATACCGAATTGCAGATGAACACGGACTTGACGAAAGTGATCAGGGCGCCGGGTTCTCGCGAGCAGATGGTAGAGGCACGCGGCCAACTTGCTCCGTTCCTGAGAGACACTCTGGTGGGTTTGAACTATGCGTACTATGAACCGCCGGGCGCCCAGGTTTTGCACAACAATCCGCTCTTCGTCCGTTCGCATGACTTCTCAGGCGATACAGTCGCGGGCGTGGAACACGTCTGGCAAGCGCCTCAATTGTTTGGCGAGGGTTCGCCGGCGGGAGGTGGAGCCCATCTGGTCGGCTCGCTCGCCGACTTGCCCTACGTCCTGGCGGAGGTTGAACAGGATTTCATCGCGCCGGAAAACGTTCAGGCCTTGATATGGAGGGAGTTGGTCCCGGGCCTCATGATCAATGCGACCTTGCCGCGCTGGTGGGATGTGAGTCCGAGCGAACTTCATGCGGTCACCCTTTACCAGCGATCCGGAGAAGAGTTGTTGACGGCTTCGGCCGGAGATGAGCAACTGCGGAGCAAGGTGACGAGAATTCTGTCGGATCGCATGGATCCGGCGGTTTTGGAGCGAGTAGATCAGGCTCTGCGTGCAGGACGAGTGGCTGACATCTATCCGCGAACCACGCCGGCGGATACTTTCTACCTGGCGGCCGAGTTTCGTCGTAGATTCTCTGCCGAGACGAATACGTTGGGGCCGGCGAGTCAGGAATTGGAAGGTCTCAGCCGCAAGTATCCGGCGGAGCTTAGCGTGGAGCGGCTGTCTCGAGACTTCGGGGTGCCCCACCCAATCTTGACGCAGAGTTACTCTCGTGAACTTTTGAACACGAAACCGTTTCCTGCCTTCGAAGGCTATTCCAGCCGCTTGCTGGCTGAGACCTGGGATTCCAGCAACTTGTACTGGGCCCGCTTGGCGGATGAAAAGGGTTATTCCCCGGTGATGCTGAACCGGCTGGTGCCCGAGTTGACTCATCGCATGGTCGAAAAGATTTTTGCCAGTGACTTCGAAGATTGGCCGGCCATGCTTCGAGCCATGCGGGAAACGGGAGAAGAATTTCGCGAGGGTAAGATTGCTTCGTTGTCGCCGAACGACGCGGTGACTCCGCACTGAATCGTTTTGCACAGAACAGGAAACTTATGGCAAAAAAATATTTTCTATTTCCCGCGTTAGCTCTAATTCTCTTTTCCAGTTACGGGACCCGCACGCTCGCTCAGGAAAGCGAGCCGAACATTCGCGTGGTCGTCGACATGGTTCAGTTGAATGTTGCGGTGACGGACAACAAAGGAAACTACATCACCGGTCTTCATCCCTCGGATTTTGTTATTGTTGAAGACAATATTCCGCAAAGGCTTGCCACTTTTGGAGAAGGCAACGAACCGGCGTACAGGGTCGCGGACGCTGCGCCCGCCGACGGAAAAACTCCGGCTTCGTCTGGCACGCAACATTCAGCGGACCAAAAGTCGGCAGAAGATCAAAGCCTGAGCGCGATTGTTGCTGGTGCGAATGTTTTCCTTCTCTTCGACACCAGCAACTACATGTACCGGGGGTTTGTGTTCGCGCAAGATGCCATCGCTGATTTTGTGCGGTCGCTGGAAAGCGCGGACAAAGTGGCGTTCTATTCCTACAGCCGCGATCTTTCGCGGCCTGCTCCGCTGACGTCCGACCGGGCCCAGGTTTTGCGTGGTGTGCGAACGACCGTAGCCGGAGACGATGCCGCGCTCTATAACTGCCTGCTGCTGACCATCAAAGACGCCGCACGCTACACCGGAAGAAAGGTCGTCGTGGTTTTCTCGAATGGCCCCGACAACTCCAGCATGGTGCCTCCGGAGGATGTGGCCGAACTGGCGCAATCGACCGGCACCGCGATTTATATGATCAGCACCCGATTGGCGAAGTTAGAACCGGTTTCCACCGCAGTTTTTGAACGCATGACTGCAGCTACCGGAGGCAAAGTGTATTTTGCCAGCAGTTGGAGAGACGAACAACGGGCGTTTGCGTCGATCCGGGACGACCTGGCGCATCTCTATTCGCTGAGCTACTATCCGCAGGCGAATCCCAACCGGGGTTGGCGTGGTATCACGGTAAAACTGGTGGGCGATCGCTTGAAGAAGTACCACATCCGAACGCGAAACGGATATCGTCCGCAACCGAGTCGATTTGCTGCGGGGAACGCTACGGCTTCTGCGTTGGTGACTGCGCCGGAGTAAGTAAACCGCGATATTGACCTGTTCTACGAACCAGTGTAGAGCTGAAAAGGAGCCCAGTAGAACGGCCTGCGGAAGTCGCCGGAGTGGAGCAACGAGAGCTTTGCAGAACGAAGAGCCGCTTCCGGACTTCGGCCTTTCTTGAGTTCGCGATAAAGTTGATCCATAAGGCGGGGCGTCGATGCATCGCTGACTTCCCACAGCGCGCCGATTACGTTGTGAGCCCCGGCTCGCAGAAACGCCCACGATAGTCCCACTAAGCCCTCGCCCGTATAAGCGCGTGCTCCCGCGCCGTAGCAGGTCGAAATCGTCACCAACTCCGCATGCAAGGGCCGCTGGATGATGTCGCGGGCGTACAGCTTGAAAGAATCTTCCTGCGCAGAAGCTTTTGACAATATGACGGCCGAATCCAATGGACTCTGGCGGCTGGCCGTGCCATGCGCGACAAAGTGGATAAACGCAAATTGCTCGGGAGCGCTCCCGAAATAAGCCGGAGGGGTCGCCTGGGCTCGCGTAAGAACCTCCCGACCCGATGGGGAAAAATGTTTTTCGATGTTTTCGATCTCCACCCCGGCTTTGGGCAATTCGCCATTTTCGGGATTGGGGGAGACGGCATCGCCGATCAGCAGGAGCTTGCCGGCGCCGGCAGAGGGAAACGACGCCGGCAGCAGGCGGAGTGAGTTGGCGTCGGCGATGGTGGCGTCTTCGATCCAGTAGTGCGGTTTGGGATCGGGTACTATCAGCGTTTCGAAATTCAAGCTATTCAAACTGCGATCAGGGATGATGAAGACCTGCGCGTCTTTTATTAGCAGAGCCTTGGCCGGCGTGACGAGCATTCTGTAGAGCGCGGTTCCATCGGCGTTCGCGGTTTCGAGGACATCCTGCGGCCCCACCAGAGCTTTTCTGTACCGCTCTACCGCCGCGTCGATTTCCGATGCAGGAGGAAGTGGAAACAAACTGGTTTTCTGCGGCGTGATCGCCCAGAGATACGATTGCTTCTCTCCGAGCCAGTAAAAGAGAATCGTTCCGCCCGCGCGTTCGGCTTTTTGTTGCGCATTCAGCGGATCAGGAGCGAATGAGGTTCCCTTCGGCAACAATCCCAATCCCTCGCTGAGGGTGCGGGCGCGGCTGTAATCGGCAACTTGCAAAGCCTGGTCGGTCTTTCCGCGAGAGACAAGAAAACGGATGTATTCGTCGTAAATGCGCGAAGCGTTAGTGAGAAAGGGCAGGCGCGAGTTTTCGTGCTGCAGTTCGGAGCGGGCGTTTTCAAAAGTGCTGAGCGCCGTCCGGTATTCGCGCTCGGCAGCGTCCGGTTGATTTTCGTCTTCGTAGAGCTGCGCGAGCGAGCGCTCCGCCTCCCACTTCAAGAACACCGGGCTATCCTCAGACTGCGCGACTTCGCGGACCGCGCTTTCGGCGGCAGTTGCGTCATGCTGTTGTGCGGCCACCTGTCCCTGGACAAGACGGGGATAGACTTCGTCACGCTTATTGCCATCGGCGCGTGCCATGGAGAGCGCTTCATCCGCGTAGTGCTGCGCGTCGTCCAGCTTGCTGGTTTTCTCGGAAACGAACGCCAGAGCCTGCAAAGCGTTGATGATGTCTTCTCTGCTCTTGAGTCTTCCCGCCAGGTCGAGCGACTGCCGAAAGGATCGCTCGGCGGCGGTGAAGTCACGGGTGTCAAGGTGGACATATCCGACATCCAGCAGCCACTTCAGTTGATCCGCGACGTCGCTGAGTTTCTCGGCCTGCCCCTCGGCATCGAGGAACACATCGCCCGCCTTTTCGGGGTCGCCGAGTTTGTAGTAGGCCCAGCCCATGTTGCCGAGCGCGGCCTGCGCGATATCGGCAAAATCCCGCGAGATGGAAATCTTGCGGGCATCATCGGCCCAATCGAGCGCCTCATCAAAATGCGTCTGCTCATTCGCAGACCAGCTTAGGTCAAGCAACGCGTTGGCTTCAAGGAACGGTTCGCCGTGCGCCCGAGCTGATGCAAGAACGCGCTCGAAGAGAACCTGGGCGGGAGCGTAGTGAGCGCTTCTCATCTCCATGTGTCCCCGCACACTGACCGCCTCGGCACAGGCAGGATCGTCCGACCCGGCGCAAAGTTGCTCTGCCTTTTGTAGATTGAGATCCGCCTCTTGAGATCGACCTAAAGAGTTGTCGGCTACGGCCTCCATTCTCAGCCTTCGAATCGCGAGTTCTCCGGAAGAGGGTGGCGACGGTTCTGACGCCAATAGACGTAGCAGGTCACCATCCATACCTCTCCAATGCAGCGTTCTGGCTCTGAGGATGGTGAACCTCCATGCCCAATCTACGCTGGTGCGATGGAATTCCTTGTAACCATCCTCCGCTTCCTTCACTGCATTCTTGATATCTCCATGCCGGAAGGTCTGAGTCGCATGATCGAATACGGCCTGAGGATCACGACGACCGGAACACGCTGACAGGCAGCCAACGGCAAGGAGCAGCAGAGTTGCGCGTGTCGGCCATTTCCCCGAGGTAGGATTCCACGAATCCTGGCGAACTTGGTTTTTCCGCGGGAGAGGCAGGGCGATTCCCATTGTCGGTAGAGTCTAGCTGGGAAAGTTTAGCTGGGAAACCAGGAAATGAAAATCTGACAGAAGGCAGTGGGACGGGGGCGTGAGAAGCTGAACCCAATCACCGTCGCCGTGTCCGCGACAAGAAGGTGGCGAAGGAATTTCCCCGATCAACGAATCTGTGGACGCACAACATCACGTTAGCCGATGCGAGGATTGAGAATCTGTAGATCTTCAATCCTCGCATCGGCAAAGCTGCAATCAGAGGCCAGACCCTTTGGCGTAAACGTTCGCGCCTACGGCGTACCTTTGCTGCCGGTGCCGTTTGCGTCGGCATTCCCGACGTTGCCGCTGGCCTGCACAGGGCAGCCTAGCTCCATCCGGATCATGGACAGGTGAAAGCTGTATTTCTCGGGCCCCGGTGCACCGTTTCTTTTACGCTCTAGAGTCAGTTCGGCCAGGAATATCTTGCCAAAGTGTGGTACGTCGATTACATGCCCGAATGGTGTCCCCGGAGCCCCGGTCACACGTTCGACCAATGAGCATTTCAGCTTGTCCTGCCGTGAGGCCGCAGTCTGGTCCCAACGATATCGCTCATTTGCCCAATCGGGAAGATCGTCGGCCTCGTTTATGTTGGCATATTGCTGGGAGATACGGCCGAGGACTCTCTCGTCTTCAAAGTAGGATCTCCCGTTGTCGGGCTTGCAACCAAGAATATCCAGATGCCGTTCCAATTCGACCTTGTGTCCGTCAATCCTCAGATTGTCGAAACGCGTACCCAAAAAACTAACGGACGGTACTCCATCAGTCTGCCCATTCGCAGGATCATACACAGGATGTTCGGTGATGATCTGGGCCACCACGCGATCGGCCGTGAGCACGTCGAGAACGTTGAGGTCCTCGACAACGGAAGTCGACAGCGTGGCAAAGCCGTGGCCCGGTTTCGGGCTCTTATGACCCGCGACCTGGGTATAGCCACCGCGATAGGAAATTAGCCCCTCGAGTCGGAAGGGTTCCGCCTGCCTGAACTGATAGTGGCCGTCCGCGGACAATGTCACTTGTGCCCGAGGCTTGATCTGCTCGTGCACGGGTGCTTCGAAATCCGCGCGAAGAACATCGGCGTCGGCATAGTAAATGTGATATGGCTCTTTTGCCGAGTCTCCTCGCGGCATCGGTGGTTTCATTGCTGTCGCCATTGTGTTTCCTCCGCTCGATTGAGCTACTTCTGAATTTGCACTTCAATCGAATAATGACCGAGGTCTGAACTCTCGTTGGTGGCCGTGCTGCCGCTTACCGCCAGCGTATAAATTCCCTGCTCCTGACTCGCTCCCGGAACATAGATCGACCGGGCCTCGTCGGATGAGTTCGCCGGAATCGTGCTCGACCATTTAAGCTTTCCCGACGGGCTGGACAGGTCGAACGTGTAGGAAGTGTAACGGTTTTCCGGTGGAATGTTAACCAGCAAATGGAAGCCCTCTCCGGGGTGTGACGCGATCTGGGTTGTGCTGGCGCCGCGGGTGCTGACGTTGATCGAGGCCCAGGGCAAAATCTGCGGACTGCTGGCCGCCTGCCTCAGTTGCGGGTATGTCACCAAATTCTGATACCCAACCACCACAATCAGGACGGCCAGCACCGGCACGATATAGGCCGGGCGCAACCACGCGAACCACCCCCGATCCGCGCGAGCAGGATTCCTCGCGGGAGCCACGGGAACCGGCTCAGACAGCACGACTTTACTGTGTTCGACAAGAGCGGCGCCGGCCCGAACGTCAAGAGCGCACTCCTGGCACTCGAAAAAGTGCTCCTCGAACTGTTCGCGTGAATCAGCTGCGAGCTCGCCGAGCAGGTACTTCTCGGCTGCCATCAAGCGGATCGCTTCGCTATGGTCCATGTCCGCAAATGTCCCTCGTATGGATGGTGAAAGAACAGCACAAATCGTTTCATGTTCTCAGTCCGCAGCCGTGCTCCGGATGCCGGCCGGCATGTTCTTCAAATAGACTGCCTTGAAGGCCTGCTTGGCGCGATGAAGCAGAACTCTAAGATAGTCCCGGTCTACGCCAAAGTCTTGACAGACAGCGTCTTTATCGCGTTCTTCCAGGAATATCTCCCGCAAGAGGCGCCGATCGCGCTCCGACAATTCTTCCAGAACCTGCCGGACTCGTAGCTGCATTTCCTTGTGCGACAAGATAGCTACGATGTCCAGGGAGGGATCGGGAATGTTCGCGCTTTCTTCGTCTTCGACTGGGTTTTCCCGCGATGTTGAGCGATAGTGCTCAAGTAATACGTTATTGCAGACGGAATTCACAAAAGCTCCTAACCGTTCCGGTTGTCTGAGTCTCCCCTCACTGCGCAGGGCAACGAAAACACGTGCAAACGTCTCCTGCCGCAGGTCTTCAATGGCATGAGGAGAATTTAGCCGGGAACGTAATTTCAACTGGATCAGTTCACTGAAATAGGCGACAAAATGGCTTTCTGTCCGGAAATCGCCCGAACATAGCCGTTCTAAGTACGCTTGATCAAATTCGTGGAATTGCAAGACGCGAGCCTCAAGGTCTGCCCAAGTGGCAGCTATTCTACACCCACGCCCCGGCGGAACAAGCCCAACAATTGTGCCGGGGCGGCATGAAACGAAATGCGCCCGCCACGCACCATTGAAATGAACATCGAACCGGGCACCCCGTGACTGGTGGACTTGTCCCAGGTTTTCTGTTCGCGGGTCCACCCGCGAAGCAAACCGCTTCGCTGGGTACCAGCATCCCGATGGAGGGCTTTGCCGTTCGGGGGAGGGGCATTGTCCTCGATCTTCGCCGGAGCCGTTTTTCGACGGCTTCGGCGTAATTCGGGACGTGGTCACAAGCGTATCAGGCGTGGTTTGCCGATTCTTCGCTGTGGCCTCAGGAAAGTCAGCAACCCGTATGTCGATCTCACCTATGACCGGACGAATTCAGATAAAAGCAATTCACCAGCATTTATCGGCCAAGCAGTCAACCATCCCATCGGGAGTGATGCAAGCGGTACTGATGCACGCTTTGCAATTGCGTCGAAGTTGTCGGGAAGTGTTTCTGCTGTGCGATATTCAGCGGCATAGCCTTGCGGAGGCAGCGGCGATTCTCGGAATCAGTCGAACTGTGGCCAACCGGAGACTGCTTTCGGCGCGGCGACGAATGGACGAGGTAATCGAACGTCTGTGTGGGCCAACACCTGTAAGCCGAGATCAAAGGGAACGCCGGGGATGCAAGTTGTAGACTTGGTGCGGAAGGGGGGATTTGAACCCCCACGCCTTTCGGCGCCACCCCCTCAAGATGGTGTGTCTGCCAGTTCCACCACTTCCGCTTTGAATCAACTTAGAAGCAAATGAAAAGCCTGCCAGCTTCAAAACTATGTCGCATTTTATCAGATACTTAGCGTCACTGGAAGACTTTCGTATGCGTTCTTGCATCCACCTTTTGCATCGGAGCACGGAGCGCGCTTGAAATAGTAACGCACCGACCGTTGCGCACCGCGCTCAATCCTTCTGAATGACTTTCGCGATTCGCTCAAAGGCCCAGTCGATTTCCTGGCGGGTGATGATGAGCGGGGGCGCGATGCGAATCACCCGATCATGCGTCTCCTTGCACAGGATGCCTTCTTGCTTGAGCGCTTCGCAGTAGGGCCGCGCCGGGCCGTTGAGTTCGATTCCGATCCACAAGCCTTTGCCGCGCACCTCTTTCAATTCGGGACTGCGCAGGGTTTGCAGCAGGGTCAGGAAATAAGCGCCCAGCTCGGCGGAACGCTCGACCATCTTCTCCTCGATGATGACGCGCAGCGCAGTCCGCGCGATGGCGCAGCCCAGCGGGTTGCCGCCGAATGTGCTGCCATGGTCGCCGGGGTGGTACACCCCCAGAATCTCGCGCGACGCCAGCACTGCCGACACCGGATAGAATCCGCCGGCCAGCGCCTTGCCCACGATTAAGACGTCGGGCGTGATGCCTTCGTGCATGTAGGCAAAGAGTTTGCCGGTTCGTCCCAGGCCGGACTGAATTTCGTCCGTCATCAGCAGCACTCGATTCTGGCGGCAGATTTCCGCCGCTTCCCGCAGAAATCCCTCGGGCGGAATGCAGATTCCAGCCTCGCCCTGAATGGGCTCGACTAGAAAGGCGCAAGTGTTGGGGGTGATGGCTTCACGGAGGGCGCGAGCATCGCCGAAGGGAATAACTTTGAACCCCGGAGTGAACGGGCCAAAGCCGTCGCGATATTGTTCGTCGCTGGAGAAGCTCACGATGGTGACGGTGCGGCCATGGAAATTGTTGGCGCACACAATGATCTCGGC
>Ga0116219_10002216_pt1 | contig 16762 bp, 18 predicted proteins | sample Sb_taG_4_FD_91019 | JGI IMG/M metagenome (GOLD analysis project Ga0116219, IMG submission 91019) | Peat soil microbial communities from Weissenstadt, Germany - Sb_50d_6_BS metaG | ecosystem: Environmental > Terrestrial > Soil > Wetlands > Peat | place: Germany: Weissenstadt | collected 2010-09-21
GGGGGGGAACAATGATGACTGTAGCAGCTCCGGCCCATCCGAGAGACCACCAGGATAACCATTCGGGCCGACGGAGGGTCTTCGCCGAGCGAACACTCGGCAGCCGGTTCATTTGACCTTCCGAGCTCACCCGACACGTTCGAATACCCAGACATCCGAGCCGGCTGAGTCGACCCGCCCTCGGGCACAATCGGGGCGAGCGATAGCTGGGAAATCGAGACGCTTGCTACCCCACCGATCGCCAAACGAAAGAACGGCAAGCCAGACCTCTCGAACGAGAGAAGAGCACGAGCGAGGAGCGGGCGAAACCCGATGTAAAGGCCAATTGTGATGACCGACCCAAGCGGTCGGTCATCACCGCGTTGGTGGCGCGGGGATCGGCGTGGCAATCCACCAGCTATGACCCTCCGGGTCGGCGACGCCATATTCGCGTTGCCCGTAGTCCTCATCGGTGGGCGGGCGTAGGACGTTTGCCCCAGTCGCGCTCACCCGTTCGAAATGGGCGTCGACGTCGTCGACGTGCACCACGATCCCACCCGATGCCGAACCCACTTCCGCTGGTGTCGCAAGGTGGTGTTCGGTCGATACCGCGTGCAGCCATATCCGCCGATCGCCGGCGCGGACCTCGCCGTGAACGACGGTTCCGGCGGGACCGCGAGCGATCCCACCCGAGGTGAACCCGAGAACGTCAACCAGGAAGTCGTGGGCGGCGGCTATGTCTTGGTAGACCACAACGGGGACGATGTCGAGGAAAGTCATATTGCGACGGTACGCCCACCCTGCCCGTCGTGTCTTGAACAAATGTCAGCTGGCCTGGAACTCCCTCGGGGCCCGAGCCGACAAAGCGTGAAAGTCCCGGGTGAAATGGGCCTGGTCGGAGTAGCCGGACTCGGCGGCGACGTCGGCAAGCGAGACTCCCTCCGCCACACGACGGGCCGCCTGTTGGAACCTGAGGATCCTTGCCAAAGTCTTAGGCGGTAAGCCGACCTCGCGCCGGAAGCGCTCGACCAGCCGAGCACGGCTCCATCCCAGTTCGGCTGCGAGCAACCCCACTCGGGTGTTCGGCTGGTGGCGCAGCCGTCGCTCGACCCAGGCCACCTCCTCCGACATCCCCGGCCCGTCCCGCAGTAAGGGACCGAGCTCCTGGTCCAACACTGCGAAGCGAGCTGCGTTGCTAGACACCGAGAGCATTCGGTTGACGATCCGGTCGACCTCGACGCCGGGGACATCCTCGAGGGCGACGATGCCGTTCTGGTTGGGGGTGCCGAGGAGAGACCGAGCCCCGGCGCTCGTGAGGTCGACCTGCGCGCCGAAGCCAACACCGTCGTGTTCGGTCAGGGCCGGTCGGTCATACATGCCAGTCACGAACGACCGGAAGGGTGAACCGTCGACCAGCAGGGTAGGCCCGAAGCTGACGATGATCGACACGCCACCCGTCGGGGACTCCCACCGGCTTATCGGGCCAACCGACTCCTCCCACCAGCCCTGGTAACGGATGACCGATCCGCCCAGGCGTTCCCCCGGGCGGGCCATCGCCGTGGCCCACCGATCGGCACCCATAGGAAACAGTCTTGCCGGGAGCCTGCCCCTCCACACCCCCTACTGCCGGTTCCAGACGGTCGATGGGGCCGATGATCATGCGACACCAATGAGCGGGCCCCGGCCTGCCAGTTGACGTGCATCCATTTGGCTGCCTATCGTTAGGCAGCCAAATGGATGCGGGTTCGACCTCCGAAGCGATTGACCCCGTGTTCAGGGCGCTGGCCGATCCCATCCGCAGACAACTTCTCGACCGGTTGATCGCCCACAACGGGCAGACGCTGCGCGAGTTGTGCGCGGGGCTGGAAATGGCCCGCCAGTCGGTCAGCAAGCACCTCGCCGTGCTGGAGGCGGCGAACCTGGTCACCCCGGTCAGGAGGGGCCGGGAGAAGCTCCATTACCTCAACCCGGCACCCATCGCCGAGGTAGCCGATCGCTGGATCAGCCGGTACCACCAACAGCGGGTCCGCGCCCTAGCGGACCTCAAGCACGCCCTGGAGGCGCAGCCGATGAGAAGACCCGAGTTCGTCTATACCACCTACATCAAGACCACCGCCGAGAAGCTGTGGCAGGCGCTCACCGATCCGGCCTTCACCAAGCGCTACTGGAGATGTGCCTTCCACACCGATTGGCAGGAAGGTTCTTCGTACACCCTGGAGCAGAACGGGGTACTGATAGCGCACAAGGATCAACGAGTCCTGGTGGCGGATCCCCCTCGGCGTCTTTCCTATACCTGGCACACCTTCAGCTCCGAATGGGCCGAGGCAGTGGGCCGCCCGGTCGGATTCAGCGAAGAGTACGTCGCCAAGCTGGCTGCCGAGCCGCGCTCGAAGGTCACTTTCGAGATCGAGCCGGTCGACGATATGGTGAAGCTGACCGTCGTCCACGACGGGTTCGAGCACGAGAGCGCCGTGCTCGAAGGCATCAGCCAGGGTTGGCCCCGCATCCTGGCGGAGCTGAAGACCCTGCTCGAAACCGATCGCGAATCTGCGGCGGTCTAGAGATGCGCGATCTCGTCCCGTTCCTTATGTTCTGCGAAGACCAGCACGGGAAGGCCGAGGAGGCGGTCACCTGGTACTGCTCGATCTTCCCCCACTCGCGCATCGTTCAGCTCGACCGCTAAGGGCCACACGACGACCAGCCCGAGGGGACGGTCCGCTTGGCCTCGTTCGAGCTCGGGGGCAAGCCGATGATGGCCATCGACAGCGCCGCTCCCCACCAGTTCACCTTCACCCCGGCCATCTCGATGTGGGTCGACTGTTCGTCTTCTGGGGAGATCGAGCGGCTGTCGGCCGCCCTCGGCGACGGCGGGAGGGCGCTCATGCCGCTTGGGAACTACGGCTTCAGCAGGCAGTTCTGCTGGTTGGCCGACCGGTTCGGTGTGACCTGGCAGCTGAACTTGGCCGACTGAGGGGACCCTGATTCAGCCCGCTCGGTCCGTAGTGGGCCTCAACTGACTCCTACCCTGCCGGTGCGCTCACGATGACTGCATCCCGGCCAGCAGCAGGGCCGCCGCTGCCCTTCCTCCAGCTCCTCCTGGGTACGGCGAATACGGCGCTCTCGGGTCATCTCCTGCTTGGCGTTTTCGACCCAACAGATGAACTCATTGCGGGCCAGAGGCGTGATGTCCTTCCAGGCATCGAGTGCCGGGGGGTTGGCGATCAACGCCTGGCGCAAATCGCTGGGAAGCTTGTGTACTACCCCGCCCGGCACCCGGTGGTTGCTCACGCGGCCACGGTAGCGTCCGGGGCGAGCTTGTTTCACCTCCTCTCTCAGCCACCGAATGCCTTCCCGACGGGCTCGTAGGGCCTGGTGGCAGTGATGATGTATGGGACGCCATCGCCGAGAGCGAGATCGGGTCGAAACGTGGCCTCCCCGTCGGTGAAACCGGCTGCGGTGAGCATTCTGACGACGGGCTCGGGACTGTCCAGGTGGATAAACGGGAGCTCCCCTCGTGTACTTTCGGTGTAGTGCTCGGCAAAGAGAGTTGGCACGTCGTTCTCGTCCCACTTTGTGAACCACAAGCCGTCCACCGCCACCACCCGGCCGCCCGGCCGCAGAAGCTCTCGCCAGTTGGCCATCGCGTCAGCTGGCTCGCGGAGTGTCCAAAGCAGGTGCCGACTTGTCACGACGTCGAAGCTGGCCGGCGAGAAGTCGGGCGCCACCGCGTCTCCGAGCCGCGCGTCGACATCGAGACCACGGATGGCGGCGTTGTCGACCAGCTCATCGAGCATGGCGGGGGCCAGATCGACAGCGGTGACAGGGTGGCCGAGTAGGGCTGCCGCCAGAGCTAGGTAACCGGTGCCACTCGCGACATCGAGGACATCGCTCGGGGGATCAGGAAGGACCGAGGCAAGGGCATCAACCCACGTTTGATACTCCGCTGAGCCATACGCGGCCACATTGCCGCCGTGCGCCTCGTAGTCGGCAGCCACGGTGCTCCAGAACGTGGTGATGTGAGTCTGAACGTCATTGGGCTCATATGCAGCCCGACACAGGTCACTGCTACGGCCATCGGCCATCATTTGCTCCTTCGCTCTCCTGGATCTCGGACCAGGAACACCAGCCCCACCCGGGAGTTCGGAGGTTGTCCAACCATGGTCTGGACGCCGCCTGATCACTAATCTTCTTTCCCGATACAGGTAAGAGGTTCGCGCTTTGAACCGACCGAAAGGCTTCTGAGACGTCCACTACGTCGTCACTTCGAGTGCTCGGCCGGCCGTCGGCTGTCCAGCGGTCCCGTCCCTCATGCGCTCGCGGCTGAGGCGCAATCCAAGTCGGCCGCAGGATCGCGAAACCTGATCCGAGCGAGTCCTCAGGAATAGAGTCAATCGTCAATATTCGACGAGCTGTTCGCGAGGAACGGTGTCCATAGCAGGCGATCAGGCGCTCTCGGGCGTGAAGGTGCTGGATCTGACAAGGTTCCCGCCAGGGCAGTTCTGCACCGTCATGCTGGCCGATCTCGGCGCCGACGTGGTGCGGGTCGATGCGCCGGGATGGAACCCAATGTTCGGTGGCGTGGGCACGGGGATCGGGCGAGCTAAGCGGTCGGTGGCCCTCGACCTCCGCAAGAGCCAGGCGACTCAGGTGCTGCAGAGGCTCGCGGGCGCGGTCGACGTCGTCGTGGACAACAACCGGCCGGGCGACCTCGACGATCGTGGCTTCGGGCCAAGGGCCGCGGCGCTTCAGTATCCATCGCTGATCTGGTGTTCGATCACCGGCTACGGCCAGGACGGACCCTACGCGCGCTTCGCCGGGCACGACATCACCTATACCGCCTTCTCTGGATTGCTGGCCGCCATCAATCCCGAGTTGCCCTGGTATCCGCAGCTGGTGCTGTCGCTGCCGATCGCCGCTCTCATGGCGACAACCGGGATCGTGACAGCCCTCCATGACCGGCAGCGAACGGGTAAGGGGGCTTACATCGACATCAGCGTGAGCGAGGCAGCCAGTTGGCTGCTGAGCGGCTCTGAAGGCCAGCTCAGTGACTCCGCCTTCGGTATCCCCATCTCGGCGGCGCGACGCCTCTATCAATGCGCCGACAGGCGCTGGGTGTCGGTTGCTGCCGACGAGCCGCGGACGTGGTCGGCACTTTGTAAGGGTCTGGGCCTGGACGACATCGCCGACACCCGCCCTTCCGATCAAGCGGAAGCGGCTCGAAGGATCGGCGAGGTGTTTCGGACTCGTCCGGCAGCAGAATGGGTTGCAGAGCTTGGGCCGGTCGGATCGACCGTCAGTGCTGTCCACGAGGGCTCCACGCTCCTCGACGACCCGCAAGTCAGAGCCCGGGGAAGCGTCGTCGAAGTGGACGGCAAGCCCATTCCGGCGAACCCAATCCGGATCTTTGGCCCGGATGGTCCCAGGACCACGACGGTTACGACACCGCCATCCAGCGCGGGCAGCCAAACCGACGAAGTGCTCTCTGAAGCCGGGTTCAGCCCAAAGGAGATCGACGAACTGCGTTCGTCGGGAGTGTTCGGAGAGGCAACGTGAACTTCGAGATCGATCTGTCTGGCAAGACGGCGCTCGTGACTGGTGGTGGGCACGGCGTTGGCGAGACGACCTGCGAGATGCTCGCCTCGGTCGGAGCCAGGGTCCTTGTGAACGACTATTACGGAGACCGTGCGCAGTCCGTGGCCGAGAGGATAACGGCGACTGGCGCGACGGCCGATCCACTGCCCTTCGACGTCACCGACTTCGATGCCGTCCATCGGGCGCTCCAAGGCAAGAGCATCGACATCCTGGTGAACAACGCCGGCAACGCCGGCACGGCGAACTACACGATGAACATGTTCCACGACTCGCCCCGGGATGAGTGGGATCGCTTCATCGGCGTCAACTTTTTCGGGCCCATGAACTGTGTGCACGCCTGCGCGCCCCAGATGATTCAAAGCGGTTGGGGCCGTATCATCACGGTGGTGTCCGACGCGGGCCGTTGGGGAGAACCGAGACTCGCCGTCTACTCAGCGTCGAAGGCCGGGGCGGCTGGGTTCACCCGAGCCATCGCCCGAGAACTCGGGCGATACATGATCACTGCAAACAATGTCGCTCTCGGGACGATCAACACATTCGGCGAGCGACCGGTTGAGCCGGAGCCGAGTCCTGAGATCCAGGAACGGCAGAAACAGCGCCTGCGTCCCTACATCATTCGTCGTATCGGTGAACCGGAGGATGCGGCGGCGATGATCACATTCCTTGCCAGCCCGTTGGCCGCCTGGATCACTGGCCAGACCTATCCGGTCAATGGTGGCTACACCGTCAACCAGTGAAGCGAGAGCGATTGCGCCAGGCGTTGCGGGATTGACCTCCGGATAACGTGCAGCGCCAGGTCAAGAGCAAGATGGGAGCTGAGCATGGAGCGCAAAGACGTCAACCCTTGGGAGTGGTCAAAGGCTTTCGGGTTCTCACAAGCTGTTGGGCTGACCGGTGCCGAACAGATCCTGGTCTGCTCGGGTCAGACGGCGATGGGGCCGGACGGCTCACCACCCACCACGTCCGACATGGGCGAGCAAGTCCGTATGACCCTCTCGAATATTGCGAAGGTCCTCGACGAGGCTGGGATGAGTTTTGCTGACGTGATCAAGTCGACGATCTACACGACAGACGTCGATGCCTTCTTGGGCGTCTACGGTGCCGAGGTTCAGGCAGTCCAAGGGTCCAACCTTCCGGCAAGCACGCTCGTAGGTGTCACTCGCCTTGCTTATCCCGAGTTGAAGGTCGAGATCGAGGTCATCGCGGCGCGTTAGGAAAACATCCTTCGGGCCACGCGCCGAACAGGGATGAACTTTGCAGCTTCTCGGTGCTTTCGTCGAAGGTGAGCCCAACAGCTGCTAGATTTGGTCGTGACCCGGTCACTTCGTGTGGCCGGCTGCCTACGTTCGTCGGTGGGGCCTTATTCGAGTTCCTGTTCGAGTTGGCCTGTTCCAAACTCGACTGGAGTTCTGTGAGTCCTTCTTTTCACGAGCTGGGCGTGCCCGCGCGGCTCGTCGCCCGTCTCAATCAGCGGGGCATCGCCAGCCCGTTCCCCATCCAGGAGGCCACCATCCCCGACGCGCTGGCCGGCCGAGACGTCTGCGGCCAGGCGCCCACCGGATCGGGCAAAACCATCGCCTTTGCAATTGCCGTCGTCAGTGCTGCCACCGATTCGGCTCCCCGGCGCCCCCGCGCGCTGGTCCTCGTGCCCACCCGAGAGCTCGCCAGCCAGGTGCGGGACGAGATCGCCCTCCTGGCCGGTGACCGCGGCAAACGCACGATCGCCGTCTACGGCGGCACCGCCTACGGAGCCACTCGCCGGGCCCTCGACCGCGGCGTCGACATCGTCGTCGCCTGCCCCGGGCGACTGGAAGACCTGCTTGCGCAGCGAGCGTTGAACCTTGGCGACGTCCGCACCGTGGTGATCGACGAGGCCGACCGGATGGCCGACATGGGCTTCCTCCCAGCCGTCCGCCGCCTGATGGACCAGACCTCCTCGGAGCGTCAGGTGTTGCTTTTCTCGGCCACATTCGGTCGGGAAGTGGAGTCGATCATCACCCGGTACCTGCGCGACCCGGTCCGCCACGCCGTGCATGCTGACGATTCGAGTGTGGGCGAGGTAGCCCACATCTTCTGGCAGGCCGAGCGCTCCGATCGGGTTCTTTTGACCGCGCGCCTCGTTACCCAGCACGGGCGAGCCCTCGTCTTCTGTCGCACCCGGCGCGGCGCCGACCGGGTCGCGCGTCAGCTCGGCCAATCGGGTATCAGCGCAATGGCGATCCACGGCGACCGCACCCAAGCCCAGCGCGAGCGGGCGCTCACCGCCTTCGCCCACGGTCGTGCGCACGCCTTGGTCGCCACCGACGTCGCCGCCCGCGGCATCCACGTAGACGACCTGCCCTGCGTTGTGCACTTCGACCCACCCACCGACGCCACCGACTATCTCCACCGCTCGGGCCGCACTGGGAGGGCCGGCAAGACTGGCACGGTCGTCTCGCTCGTCACCAACGAGCACCACTCAACCGTCCGCGGCATGCAACGGGCCCTCGGCCTTACCCAGGGCCTCGACGTCCCCGACGGCCCGTCCACAGCGACGATCACCGGGGCCCTGAGTGTCGACCGGGGCACCGTGGGGCGTGGCAGGCGGTTCGAGCAGGCAACTCCGAGCAAACGGGAGCGCAGCAAGGAGCGGACGGCCGTTTCCGGGCGAAGCACGAAGAGGGCGAAATCCGCCAGGGGGTCGGCCTTGGGACGCCGGCAAGGCCGCGTCCAACAGGGAGCGAGCTCAACCCTGGCGCCGTCCCCCCACCAATGACAGCAGGGCGATACCAGCAGGACGGAAGCTGCAAACCGATGGGACTGACCGCGGTCGTCGATGGCGGTGTCTTAACGACCCGCCTCCAGCCGCCGACCTCCTGATATGGCCAGCGTGGCGAGCGGCGGCGGCCGGCGGCAGATCATCTCACTTGAGACATCCGGCCAGCGTTGGACGTGGTCCTGAGCGAGCTGAACCGGGACACCTGGACTCGAATCGACCGGCTCGACCAGCATGATTCAGTGGGTGTCCCGTGAGCGACCTTCGGCAGGCATTAGGCATCGGCACCGTCGCAGTGGCGCGCATTCGGGCAGGCACGGAGGCTCTGCGTCGTCAGGCTCTCTTATCTGAGGAGTGAGCCGGCGGCATCGATTGACCGCCGGATAGAGTGCCCCGCCAAGGCAAGAGGTTGGATGGACTGAGCCTGCTGCGCAAGGACGTCAACCCTCGTCGACTTTCTGGGGGAACTGATGCATGACGTGATCGTGGTGGGAAGCCGCTGTGCCGGGGCGGCCACCGCCCGGCTCCTGGCCCAAAGCGGTCACTCGGTGCTTATGTTGGATAGGGCGCATTTCCCAAGCGACACCGTCTCTACCCACTGTGTGACCCAAGGTGGGGTGACGCAGCTCCGGCGATGGGGATTGATGGACCGGGTCCTCGGCACCAACGTCCCCTGGGTGCCGGGGTTCACTCTCACGATAGGCCCGAACGAATTCCCGAACCCAATGGGAGACGACCCCGCGATGGGAACGGTGTCGCCCAGGCGTACGGTCCTTGACAAGCTGCTTGTGGACGCCGCTATTGAGGCGGGGGCCGAGCTTCGAGAGGGCGTGACGATCAAGGACCTCCTTCGCGACGGTGGCCGGGTCGTGGGCGTCGCCGGTCGGGACGAGGGGGAAAGCCAAGTCGAAGAGCGGGCGTCGGTGGTGGTCGGTGCCGACGGGACCCACTCCACGATCGCCAAACTCACCGGCGCCGACATCTATGACGAGCGCCCAGGCCACGGCAGCGGCTACTACGCCTATTTCACCGGTTTCGACGTCGACGCCGTGGAGCTGGCCTTCAATCAAGGGCATTTCTGTGGAGCGTTCCCCACCAACGACGAGCAGACATGCGTCTTCGCGGGCAAGTCAGACGAGCAATTCTCTGACTTCAAGGGCAACGTCGATGATGTCCACGCTGAAGTGGTGGCCACCACTAACCCCCGCCTCGGTGAATTGATCCGTCAAGCGGAGCGCCAGTCGCGCTTCTTTGCCTTCCGTACCATGCCCGGGTTCTTTCGCGTCCCCTATGGGCCGGGATGGGCGCTGGTCGGCGATGCCGGGTACTACAAGGACCCGGTCACCGGGCACGGAATCACTGACGCTTTTCGAGACGCAGAACTGGTCGCCAACGCGATCCATTTCGCATTGAGGGGAAGGGACTGGGACGAGATGCTCGGTAGCTACCAGCAGCGCCGTGACGAGTTATCTCGAGACGTACTCGTTTGCTCTTCGTAGATATTCGATATACCGTCGTCCCATCGGGGCAACATCGTCCGCGTGAGCGGGCAATCACTGCAACAACGGGCAATCACTGCAACAAGCGGAAGGGCTCTGGCGCAAATATAGGTATGAGTTCTCAGACTGCGAAGGCAGCGGTTCTCACGGGACCGCGACAGATCGAAATCCAAGAATTTCCTCTGCCCGAACCCGGCCAAGATGCCTCATTGCTGCGCGTAGAGGCGTGCGGGATCTGCGGTGCGGACTATCCCGTCTACGTGGGTGGAACCGATAATACGGCCAATCTTGCCATTCGCGCTCCGGTGATTCTCGGTCACGAGATCGTCGGCCGTGTCGAACAACTTGGTGAAGAAGCGGCCAACCGCTGGGGCGTGCAGGAGGGCGATCGTGTCGTCATCGAACGGTGGATTCCTTGCGGGCACTGTGAGCGCTGTTACCAAGGTGACTATCGACTCTGTGTCCAAAAGGTCGATGGCACCAAGCCGCTCTTCTACGGTGGGGCTCCCACGACGCTCAATCCCGGACTCTGGGGCGGATATGCGGAGTACATGTACTTGCATCCTGACAGCGTCGTCTACAGGGCGAATCCGAAGACACCGGCGCATCTCTTTCCGCTCTTTACGCCTCTAGCGAACGGATTGTGCTGGGTTCAAGAAATCGGTGGCTTGCGACCTGGTGGAACAATCGTTATCGAGGGTCCGGGACAAGAAGGGCTCGCGGCCGTCATCGCGGCTCGAGAAGCCGGAGCGCACAACGTCATCGTGACCGGACTGAGCCGCGACGCCACGAGGCTTGCCCTGGCTCTCGAGCTGGGGGCAACGGCGACAATCGTTGCAGATAGAGAAGATGTCGTCGAGGGGGTGAGGGCTGCGACCGGAGGAGTACTTGCCGATGTCGTCTTGGACGTCACAGCGGGGGGGTCCACTGCACCGCTGGAAATCGCCACCGAAGTCGCCAAGGAGGGTGGCACCATTGTCTTGTCCGCTTCGGGACTGAAAGATTCCCTCTCGGCGCGAGCACTCCAACAGATCTTCAACAAGGTCTTGACGCTGCGAGGAGTGCGTGGCCGCCACCGTTGGGCCATCTTTGCGGCCCTTCGCCTTATCGAGTCCGACAAGTACCCACTCGAACGACTTTGCAGCAAGGTCGTTGCACTCGAAGAAGTCGGTTCGGCACTCGCGCTCGTCGGTCGTGAAACGGACGAGGAGGTCTTTCACGTAGCCGTTGAGCCCTAGGCCGGAGCGGAGCGAACACAAGCCATAGCGACCGCAACAGAAGGGAGCTGAGATGACCACTGGTCAGAAGCCATGGGATGGAGTCATTCCGGCCGAGGACATCGAGGCATTCGGCCCAGCATTCGAGCTGCAGTACCGACCGATGAGTGCCGGGACACGACCGGCCGTCATCGTCGTAGACATGACCCGCGAGTTCGTGGATTCGACGTATCCGACGGGGTTCAGCCCCACGGGAGTACCCGCGGTGGCTGCCATCGCGGCGCTCCTCGAGGTTGCACGAAACGCGAATCTACCGATCTTCTACACGAAGTCCTTCGCGGACCCGAACTACAAACCGCGTCCCGCCGAACTGGGGAGATGGAAGATGCTAGCCAATCCGGCCGGCGCGGCCCGGCCAGAGAGTCTTCCGCCCGGCGACGTCATCGTCGACGAGCTCGCGCCTCAGCCCGAAGACATCGTGTTCAATAAGGGATTCCGACCGAGTGCGTTCAATTCGACGCAACTCGGGCCATGCATGGTCCATGCGGAATGTGATACGGCGATCGTCACTGGAATGACGACGAGTGGATGTGTCCGCGCCACACTTTTGGACGCGTTCCAATCCGGCTTCCACTGCATCCTGCCTTTCGAATGCGTAGCTGACCGGAGTCAGCTGTCGCACAAGGTGAACCTCTTCGACATGCATATGAAGTACGCGGACGTAATCAGCCTCGACGAGACGATTGATTACATCGAAAAGCTCGCGTGGGTGCGCTCCTCGCATCCGTAGCCGCTCGAGCGCTTCCGAGCAGACGCCAATCGATCGCTTCCATCGGAGACATGAGATGGCCATGAACCACAGCCCCTATACCTATCAACCGATCGTCGAGAGGGCACCACTAACGTTTCCTGACGGGAAGAAACTCGCTTTCTACGTGGGACTAAACGTTGAGCATTATGAAGTCTTCATGTCACCATTTTCCGATCACGATCCAAACCCAATGGTTAGTGGTCAGCGGGATTACGGAACTCGCGTGGGCATCTGGCGACTGCTCGATCTCTTCGACGAGGTCGGAATACGTGCGAGCGCCATCACGAACTCAGACGTCTGTACCCGATACCCGCAGATCGTGCAGGCCGGCGTCGAGCGCGACTGGGCCTGGATCGCTCATGGTCAAACAAACTCGAGGTTTCTCGGGAACATGACCGTCGACGAGGAGCAGAGATATCTGCAGGAGATGGTCGAGATCTTCGATGAAGCCCTCCCCTCACGGCCGAAGGGCTGGCTCGGACCGGGAGGTTCCGAAACGTTCGAAACGCCGCGACTCCTACGCGAACTCGGCTTCACCTATTTGCTCGACTGGTGCTGCGATGACCAGCCATTCCCACTCACTATCCCTGGGATGATCAGCGTTCCGTACTCATGCGAGCTGAACGACTTCGGAAAATGGATGACCGCGATCCCAGGCGCGGTCAACCTGACGGGTCCGGACTTCGAGCGGGTCGTGCTCGACCAGTTCGAGGTGCTGCTCGCTGACGCTCAAAAAACGGGCATGGTGATGGCACTGCCAATCCACACGTTCGTCGTGGGACAACCTCACCTGTCGAAGTACTTCGCTCGCATAATTCGCGAGATTTGTTCGGATGATGACGTGTGGGTCTGCACAAGCGACGACATCGCCGAGCACTACATCGCGACCTCGAGCTTCGTCGATCGCGGAGCACGCATGAACAACGGAGGCGAGACTTGAGAACGACTGAAGTCCTAGTAGACGGTCTCAAATTTCCAGAAAGTCCCCGTTGGCATGACGGAAAGCTCTGGTTTTCGGATATCCTCGATTGCACCGTCCTGGTGCTCGGTGAAGATGGGGCGCCGCACGTAGTGGCTCAAGTTCCACACTGGGTGAGCGGTTTGGGCTGGGATCCCGGCGGAGGCCTCCTCATCGTCTCGGTACCAGATAGCCGCATCTTGCGATTCAAAGAGGGTGTCCTGGAAGAAGCCGCGAACCTTACGGACTGTGCCACGGTCGAAGGTCATCATCGAATGATCAACGACATGATCGTGGGTCGAAACGGGGACGCCTACGTAGGAGTGATGGTATACGAGGTCGAGAAGGTCCTAGAAATGCCCACCGTGACCTCAGCGCGCCACCCTTCGCCACCGGCGCCTACTGGCGACCACAAAGGGTCGATAAGTCCCCTGATTCATGTCGATCCATACGGGCGAGCCCGGGTCGTCTCCAGCAGCCTGGTTGGCCCGAACGGAATGGCGATCACTGCCGATGGCGAGACCCTCTTGGTGGCCGAGACCGATGCCAAGCGATTAACGGCGTTCCGCCTCGATGAGAATGGCAACCTGCACGACCAGCGGGTGTTTGCTGAGCTGAACGGCAGACCAGATGGCATGTGCTTGGACGAGGAGGGAGCGGTTTGGGTCGCGCTCGAAGATGGGATGCAGTTCGTCCGGGTCGCTGAGGGGGGAAACGTATTGGACCGAGTCGATGTCGGATCTGACCGGATCGCCCTCGCGTGCGTGTTGGGCGGAAAGGATCGCCGCACGTTGTACATGTGCACTGCCGAGGAACTCGATCCGGCGGGGACCTCCGGGCGCAGAACTGGTCGTATCGAGGCAGTTTCGGTCGAGGTGCCAGGTTCGGGGGTGCCGTGAGCGGTAGAGCACGGTGCAGGCAACCAGTCGCCGTGACGAGTTGTTCATCACATCGCTGACGAAGCGTGAGAGGTGGATATCTCGGTGCCCGGCTTGTGCGTAACCCGGATATGCGCTGTCCGTAGAAGACCAATTGGCCCCTCTGTGTCACCGGGGGCAATCAGTGCGTCTGATCGACGCCACGTCGGGCAAGGGGATGGGCCTCTCGCCAGCTGACGTGCCGGGGAATGCCATGGCCATCCGCGGGGGAATTCTCGTGGCCGTTCCTGGGAGTTCTGATGGCCGCCTGTGTGGAATTCCTGATGGCCGTTGACATGGTTCGGGGTCGACATCGCCGTCGCAGCCGACGAGGGCCCGCAGTGGCGCTGCCCTGACTGGGCAGAACAGCTGGGTTGTCCACTCCCCGAGAGATGATTTCATTGGATGCTCTAGAGGCGCCTCTCATAGAAGCAGTCCATCTGGACCACCTGGCCCGGGTGTTCTGCGTCGATATGGCGATTGGGGCGGGCCGATGGCCGCTCAGAGAGGGGGGCGCGCTGTAGCCGGCGACGACAGCCAGGCGCTTGGCCCGGATGTTGAGGCTGGGCGGCACAGCACCCGCCAGACCCCGTTGGACGAGGGGCTAATCCGCCCCACTTGGCCCGGCGCAGCTCCGCCGCGATGCGCCCGGGCCCGAATCCCGGGTGCCCGAGGGCGAAGGCCAGCACCGCTGCTCGACGAAGACTGGGTCGGCGTTGGGCATCTTGGCCGCCTGGGTTGCTCGGGCAATTTGCGTCGCGAACCATCGTCGCGCACCCTGACGCTTCTTCGCCGGTCGCCTAGGCTACGGTCCTTGCGCGCGACTCAACGTGAGAAGTGCAGCGGGTTGTCAACCCGCCAGCGATTGTGTCTCAGACGTGGGCTTCCAGAGGGAGGAAAGGAAGGTGACCACGTCAAATGGCTCGTTCAGGTTCCTCGTGCGGCACAAGCGCAGGCTACGGGGACTACCCAGCGTCGTCATTCGGTTCGGTCGACGATTCTTCTTCCCAGAAGTAATGCCCACCGTAACGCGCTGTGTCGTAATGTCCCCGTAACCTAGAATAATTGAGGGCTGGCTCCACGTCTTCCAAGGGAGGGAACAATGAAGTTCGGAAGGATAACCGCGATTCTCGTGGTTGCGATCGCGCTAACGTCGGGGGTTAGCTCTTCGGCATCGGCGAGCAGTAGTTCGACGTCTGCGCAAGTCGCCAAGGCGAAGCAGGCTGTGCAATCCTACCTCAAGGTGCCGAAAAAGGTCGAAAGCACCCCTCTTCCGAAGAGGCCTCCGAGCGGCGAGACGGTGGTGTACCTGGAGTGCGACAATGCAGCCTGTACGCTCGATGGTGAGGGGGCCCAGGCTGCTGCAAAGCTGATTGGCTGGAACTTCAAGGAAATCCCCTTCCAGCTCGCAAACCCTTCGTCATTGATCTCCGCAATGGACAGCGCCCTGCAGTTGCAGCCGAAGCCGGCGTTCGTCGTAGAAGTTGGAGTACCAGAGGCCGCCTTCGCGGGAGAGATCCCCAAGTACAAAGCTGCTGGAGTCGGCATCGTCGTAAACACCGCTGGCACGATCAAGCCCGATCAGACTCTCTTGGGATATTCCAAAGGCGAGCGTTACTCGGAGTTGGATGCTGAGATGCTCGGAAACTGGTTCATCGCGGATTCAGGCGGTAAGGGTCATGTGCTGGTCCAAACGTTTCCGTCGGTGGCCTTTTCTGCCCAAATGACGGCAGATTTTCAAGCCGTAGTCGCAAAGGGTTGCAGCCAGTGCACCGTGAGCATCGTCGACATTTCGCTTGTGCAGCTCGCGACCGACGGGGGCGTTTCGCCGACGATTTCGGCGGTGCAGGCAAATCCCGCCATCAACTACGTCATTTCTCCGGTCTTCACCGCGGCGCTCGGACTGAAGACAGCACTGGACACCGCGGGGAAGACAAACATCAAGCTCGCCGGACAGGGTGGTGAATACGCAAACTATTTGGACATCGCCAACGGTACTGAGAGCGCCTGGGTCAACTTCTCGACGATTGCGAGTGGTTACGTCGATATTGACGCTGGACTTCACGGCTTGGCGGGTGGAAAGACGCAGTACAAGCACGATATCGATCCACCTCTGGTGCTCGTAACCAAGGCAAACCTGGCCAAGTTGGGTGGTCCGCAGGCAGCAAAGGCCACTGGCGCCTTTGAGGTGCCGGCAAACTACCCCCAACAATACGCGGCACTGTGGCACGTGAAGTATAAGAAATAGAACGAGCGCTGACTCGTTCCAAGCGGGGACGTGCACCAGTTCGCCCTTGCGTTCTCCACAAGCACATCCTGAATCCTGTATCCGCCCAAAGGGCATGCGATTTGCAACCCGGTTAGGTACCACTCGGACCATCTTCCTCAGTGGCTGCGCCTCAGGACTGGGCGCAGCCACTAGGAAGCGGGCCACAAGGGAAGGGATCAAAGGTGATCGGCATCGACTTGGGCAGCTGACCGATGCCCCGCTGCTGCCCATCATCGTGGGCCACGAGTTCGCCGGGGAGATCAGGCCGTATTCCGCGAGGTCCTCGGCCACTTCGCAACGGGCCTCACCATCGTGACCGCACTCAAGGACGGAGTCCCCGTCGGGTTCACCTGTCAGTCGTTTGCTGCCCTTTCTCTCGACCCGCCGATGGTCATCCTGGCGCCGGCGCGCAACTCGACAAGTTGGCCGCGGATTGCTCAGGCGGGAGCGTTCTGCGTAAACATCCTCGAAGCGCGCCAAGAGACGTTGTGCCGTGCCTTCGCCGTCTCGGGTGGCGACAAGTTCGAACGGCGTTGGCTGGTCACACGGACTCGCCGACTCACCGTTGACCAAAGGGTCCCTCGCCGTAGTGGAGTGCCGGCTCGGCGACATCTTCGACGGGGGAAACCACGAACTGGTCACGGGCTACGTCGTCGCCAGGTTGACGTACTGCCCGTCGCCTGGACATGCGAGCACCGGAGAACACCCGCAACCCTTCTAGGACAGCTGAGTCCGACTTTTGTGCAAGGATTTCGATGATTTGGA
>Ga0116219_10002227_pt1 | contig 16709 bp, 12 predicted proteins | sample Sb_taG_4_FD_91019 | JGI IMG/M metagenome (GOLD analysis project Ga0116219, IMG submission 91019) | Peat soil microbial communities from Weissenstadt, Germany - Sb_50d_6_BS metaG | ecosystem: Environmental > Terrestrial > Soil > Wetlands > Peat | place: Germany: Weissenstadt | collected 2010-09-21
GGTGCGTCCGCAGGGGCTGGCCTCTGGGGTCGCGCCGCCGCGATTCGTTGCATTCGTTGCGCGGCGCGGGATTCGTTGCGCGATACCGGCCGTGCGCAACGAATGCAATGAATCCCCAGCGGTCGCCGGTGCCCCCGGCACTCCTCGAAGCTTGACCAGGCTGGGCCCAGTAGCCGCCGACCTCCTTCACCTGCCGGGCAAGCCGGCAGGGGGCGGGGTGGGGGCACGGTCCCGGCCCTAGCCGCCGACCTCCTTCACCTGCCGGGCAAGCCGGCAGGGGGCGGGGTGGGGGCACGGTCCCGGCCCTAGCCGCCGACCTCCTTCACCTGCCGGGCAAGCCGGCAGGGGTCGAACAACAAGTCCCTTGATCCGGAACTATGTATTACTGCCGGCAACCCCGCGAAGGGAGTCAAGAGGCGCACATGAGGCAAGCGGAAGGAGCAGGGTGGGTGCGAGGCGTGGTCTTCGACCTCGACGGCACACTTGTCGTCCAGGAACTCGACTTCGACGCCATGCGCCGCGAGATCGGCCTGCCGACGGGGACGCCGCTCCTGGAAGCGCTCGAGCGCATGGACGCGGCGGGGCGCGAGGCGGCGGTGGCCGTGCTGCGACGGCACGAGCTGGTCGCGGCGGAGACGGCCCGGCTCAACCCGGGCGTGGCGGCCTTCCTCGATTGGTTGGCCGAGTGCGACGTGCGCCGGGCGGTCCTGAGCCGCAACATGCGCGAGGCGGTCGTGAAGGTTCTCCGCCGCTGCGGGTTGTCCTTCGAGCTGGTGCTGGCGCGCGAGGACGCCCCGTACAAGCCGAGCCCCGAGGGACTTTGGCAAATCTGCGCGGCCTGGGGGATGGCGCCGGCGGAGGTGCTGATGATCGGCGATTACCTATACGACGTCCAGGCGGGGCGCAGCGCCGGCACGCGCACCGCCCTGGTGACGCACGGCCGCGCCCTGCCGTTCGCCCACATGGCCGACGTGGCCTTTTCGAGTTTCGAGGATGTGCCGGACGCGCTGCGGCGCTGGTTCGGCGGCGCGGGGTGAAGCGGTCGCGGCGGCAAGACGCACTTCCCGCGACCGCGCCGGGATGGTATAACCGGCGCCGCTTGGTCAGGCTGGAAAGCCTGACCTACGACCCGGCACAGACCCATTCGGGAGAAGGTCAATGCGTCACTATTCGGTCGCCCTCCTTGGAATGCTGGCGTTCGCCGCGGGGGCGTTCGCCCAGCAGGCGGCGCCGCCGCAGGACCCCGTCGGCACCCCGGAACAGCTCAACGCCCACCTCACGCAGTGGGAACGCGAGATGAACGCGGTCAAGAGCCTCAGCGCCGAGTGCAAGCGCATCGACGTCAACCGCGTGATCAACAACCGGGTCGAGCTGTCCGGACTCGTCAAGTGCATGAAGGTGGACGCCGGCGGCGGCAGGGTCGATAAGCTGGCCTTCCTGCAGCTCGGCGAGAAGGACAAACCCGACCCCGTCGAGAAATACATCTGCACCGGCGAACTGCTCTACCGCTTCTCGCCGCGCGAGAGGATCCTCTACGTCCACAAGCTGCCCGGCCAGGTGTCCGACGATAACTTCATCGCCTTCCTCTTCCAGATGAAGGCCGAGGCGATGAAGAAGCGCTACGACTTGACCCTGGTCAGGCCGGACGACCCGAACTATATCTACTTTGACATCAAGCCGCGCCTGGAAGCGGACAAGGTCGAGTTCCAGCGGGCGCGCCTGGTGCTGTTCAAGAGGAACTACCTGCCGGCCCAGCTGTGGTTCGAGGAGCCCAACGGCAATCATCACACCTGGGAACTGTCGAAGGTGACGGCCAACGACCCCGCCGTCAAGGCGACGGACTTCGTCGCCCCGGAGAAGCCGAAGGACTGGACGATCAAGGAGGTCAAGGCCGCCGAAACCGAGAACCGGCCGCGCGTCATTCGCCCCGCTCCCGGGCCGTGAGGTCAAACCGGCTGGGGAGAAGCATCCGGCTCGCCGTCGGAGCCGGCGGCCACTTCGCGATTTGCGGAGCGGCCGCCGGCTCTCATTTTTTCACGGCGCCGCGAAACAGGGGCGCAGCGGCGGGGTTAATACCGATATGTGGGAGTGGGTCCAAAACGTTCATCTGCTGAGGAGACTCGACAATGCGACTGTGCAAACTGGCCCTGGCCGTCGGGGTCGTGGCGCTGCTGGCCAGCCCGGTGCTGGCGCAACCGGGGCGCGGCGGCGGCGGCCGAGGGATGATGGCCAACATCGGCTTCCTGGTGCGGAACAAGAGCGTGCAGGAAGAGCTGAAGATCGACGAGGATCAGGCGAAGAAAGTCACGACTGCCCTCGACAAAGTTCGCGAGGACAACAAGGACGACTTCGACAAGCTGCGCAACCGCGACACCAAGCCCGAAGAGCGCGCCGAGATCATGAAGAAGGTGGAGCCGCTCAACGAGAAGGCCCTCAAGGACGTCCTCAAGGCGGATCAGCTGAAGCGCCTGCATCAGATCAGGCACCAGGTGCAGGGCGTCGCGATGTTCGAGGACGAGGGGGTCCGGAAGACCCTCAAACTGAGCGACAAGCAGAAGGACGAAATCAAGGACATCGAGAAGGACCTCAAGAAGGAACGGGACGCCATCTTCCCCCCCGGCGAAAAACCGGACTTCTCGAAGTTCCAGGAGAACATGAAGAAGGTCCAGGGGCTCGAAAAGGACGCCATGACGAGCGCCAAGAAGATCCTCAACGACGACCAGAAGAAGCAATTCGAGGAGCTGACCGGTAAGCCGTTTGAGCTGAAGATGGAGTTCGGCAAGCCGGGCGGCGGCAAGCCGCGGAGCGACTTCTAACCGACCCCGCCTGCACCGCCCCACCAGCCCGCAGCGCGAGCAAGGACGGACCTTGCCGGCGCCGCGGGCTGTTTGTCTTTGCGTTCGTCCCTTCCCTCCACCGGCCGTAACCGTTACACTCACAGCGATTGCGGCTCGCACCCCGCAAGGGAAGGTGATGCCATGTCCTTGCTGTTGCCGCTCCTCGTCGGCTGCGCCCTGTTTCCCGGCGCCGACCCCGAAAAGCCGGCGCCGCAGCGCTACGTCCGCCCCGAGATGGGCAAGTACGTCTCCGCCGGCGAGGTCACCACGAAGCGCGGCGAGGACGAAACCGTCATCACCACCCGCGCGGAGGTCGCCGACGGCAAGACGACCCTGACCCTGCGCTACGGCCAGGGCGGCACCCTCACGAGCGCCGAGGTGGTGGAGGGGGGCACCCGCAAGAGTGCCACGCTGACGCTCGGCGAGAAGGGGACGGGCACGATGAAGCGCGGCGGCATCACCGACTTCTTGAAGGACCTGCCCACGAACCCGGTGGTGTCGGCCGGCCCCGACTGGAGCGACGTCTTGCAGCTGGTGCGCCGCTACGACGGCGCCAAGGGCGGCAAGCAAGAACTGGGCGGCATCTCCCTCGACCCGGTCCAGGGGTTGCAGAACCAGACCTTCACCGTCGAGCGGCAGGCGGCCGACACGGTCACGGTGAAGGACAAGGAAGTGAAACTCGACCGCTATCGGCTGAAGTTGCGCGGCGGCGAGTATGCGGCCTGGGCCGACGCCGAAGGGCGCGTGGTGCGCGTGCTCGGCTTGGCGCCCAAGGCCGTGCCGGTCGTCCTCGAAGGGTTCGAGGAGGCGACGCGCGGGCTGAAACCTTGAAACGACGATTTCTTGGGTTGCGCCGCCGCACGCTCGTAGTGACCCGATTTATCGGGTCCGATCCGCCCCAAGACCGCATAAATGCGGTCACTACGAGCGCGCGGCACGAGCGCTAAGCCGCAAGCGGCAAAGGTACTCCGGTGACTGACGGCGAACGTTCCCTGGCGATCTTCATCGACTTCGAGAACCTGGCACTGGGCTTCCAGAACCGCCGCGAGCGCTTCGACATCCACCGGGTGCTGGAGCGGCTCGTCGAGAAAGGGAAGGTCGTCGCCAAGAAGGCTTACGCCGACTGGAGCCGCTTCCAACCGTACACCGCGCCGCTGCACGAGGCGGCCATCGAGCTGATCGAGATCCCGCGGCGCGGCCAGAGCGGCAAGAACTCCGCCGACATCCGCCTGTGCGTCGATGCCATGGACCTGGCCTACGCCAAGGGGCACATCGACACCTTCGTCGTCGTCTCCGGCGACAGCGACTTTTCGCCGCTGGTGTCCAAGCTGAAGGAACTGGGCAAGCACGTCATCGGCCTGGGCATGCAGGAATCGACCTCGGACCTGCTGCGCGACAACTGCGACGAGTTCATCTACTACGAGGACCTCGGCCAGCAGAACCAATTGCCCAGCGGCATTAGCCCGCAGCTGCCCGAGGCCAAGCGCAAGGCGTTCGGGCTGCTGCTGGAGTCGCTGCTGGCGCTGCGGCGCGAGAACAAGGAAGTGCTGTGGTCGTCGATGGTCAAGGACACGATGAAGCGCAAGAAGCCGTCGTTCAACGAGACGTACCACGGCTACCGTACCTTCAGCGAACTGCTCGAGGACGCGGCGAAGGAGGGGCTGCTGGAGCTGGAAACCGACAAGCGCAGCCGGACCTACGTGGTGACGCGCTTCGGGTCGGAGATGACCTCGGCGCCGCCGCCGGAAGCGGAGTCCTCCGAGACGAAGAAGAAGAAGTCGCGCCGCCGGCGCGGGACGAAGAAGAAGACAGGACAAGGGGCGACGGCCGAAACGGCACCGACCCGCGGAAAAACTGCCACCGCGCCGGAGCCGGACGAGGCGGCGCCTCTCGACCCGGTCGCGGAGGAGGAGCCGCCGCGCGAACCGGGCGACGACGGCCCGGCGCCCGCCGACCTGGCGCCGGAACCCGAAGCGGTCGCGGCCGAGCCGGAGCCGCCCTCCGGAGGGCCCGGCGGCGGCGACATACCATTCTGATGATTGCCTATGCCACGAGCAAGCCCGTGGGATTGGGATGCCACGGGCTTGCCCCGTGGTGCCTCACGTTCGCTGCTACAGGCGGGGGAGCAAAAGAAGGTTTTTCTCCTTCCCCGCCTGTAGCAGCGAACCTAACGATCCACGGGGCAAGCCCGTGGGATTGGGATGCCACGGGCTTGCCCCGTGGTGCCTCACTGTAGCAGCGAACCTAACGATCCACGGGACAAGCCCGTGGGATTACACTTCGAGGCCGACGGAGCGCATCAGGGCCAGGGCGTTGCTGCGCCGTACCACGCCGGGGCGCATGCGGTAGTCGAACGTCACGCCGCCCCCCTCCTCGAAGTTGTCCTCGAAGTGGACGTTGGCGCCCTTCCCCCCCAGCAAGTCGGCAATGTGCGTCAGCGCCAGGTCGTGGGTGGTGATCAGGCCGATCGCACCCGACTCGACCAGGGTACGGATGACGGCCTCGGCGCCGAGGCGGCGGTCGTGCGAGTTGGTGCCGGCGAACAACTCGTCGAGCAGGAACAGCAGCGGCCGCGGGCCGCGCCCCAGCTCCACCAGTTGGCGCACGCGCCGCACCTCCGCCATGAAGCGCGACACCCCCTCCTGCAGCGAATCCTGGACGCGCAGCGTCGCCCCCACCGTCAGCGGCGACACGCGCAGGCGCTGCGCCCGTACCGGCGCCCCGGCCAGCGCCAGCACCGCGTTGACGCCGACCGTGCGCAGCAAGGTGCTCTTGCCCGACATGTTCGATCCACTAACCACCAGGACGCGCAGCTCGCCGCCGAGCCGGACGTCGTTGCGGACGCAGGTCGCTATCGGGAGCAGCGGGTGGCCCAACCCCTCGCCGTCGAAGAGCGGCCCTTGCTCGACCACCTCGGGGAACGGATCCGCCGGGTTCTCGGCCGCGTAGGTGGCCAGGGCGCCCAGGGCCTCGAAATGGGCGACCGCGTCGAGCCAGCCGCGGATGGCCGGCCCGGTCGCGACCCGCCACGCCTCCAGGGCAAAGGCGAGCTGCGTCGTCCACAAGAGGAGCGATGCGAACGGGGCGAAATAGAGGTTGCGCTTCGAGTCGAGCAGTTCGATCAGCGCCAGCAGTTGCTCGATGCGCCGCGAGGGGGGCGTGTCGGTCGTCCGCAGCGCCGCCCGGAGCGTGGCGAGGCGCGGCGCCGCGAACTCTTCCTGCTCCAGGCGGGCGAGGACGCCGTGGAAGACGGCGAGGTCATGGACGCGGCGTTCGAGCGGGCCGACCACGCGCCGCACCCGGTCGCGCAGCCAGAGGGCGAAGCCGACCTCCAGGGCCACGGCGACGGCCAGCGGCAGCACTCCGGAGCCGCCGGCCCAGGCGACGGCTTCGCCCATGCCGATTTCGCCCAGGACGTACAGCACCAGGGCCGCCACGCCCAGCCCCGCCAGGACGAAAGCGACTGCGCGCAGCAGCGGCGAAATCAGGATGGGCGGCGCCTCCCCCCAGGCGGCGAGGCGGGCCAGATCGACGCCCGCCGGCACGTCGGCCCCCAGCAGCGCCAGGTCCTCGCGCAGGTCGAGGTAGCCCCGCAATTCGGCGACGGCCGCCTGGCGGGCGCGCACCTCGTCGGGGGCCGCCGGGGTCAGGAGCCACGAGGCGAGCAGATCCTCGCCGCTGCGGGTGCGGGCGGTACACAGCAACTGATAGACGGAGTCCTTGCCGAACAGGTCGAGGTCGCGAGCGTTGGGATGCTTGTCGTCGAGGAAACGGCTGCCGGGGTCGCCGGTGCCGTGCCAGCGGCCGTCGAGGCGGGCGATGCCTCGCTCGTAATAGGCGACAGCCCGGCGCGCGCGGCGCAGGGTGCGCGTCACGCGCTGGTGCCAGTAGCTGATCGCCAGGAAGGCGACGACGGGGAGCGCCAGCCAGGCGGGGTGGAGCCAGCGCAGGGCGAAGACCAGCAGCACCAGCACCAACCCGAGGCCGGCCACGACGAAGCGCGAGTTGCCGGTGACGGCGTGGACCCGCTCGCGGTCGGCGGCCAGGGCCCGGCGGGCTTCGAGGCGGCGCACGTACTCGGCGCGGGGGGACAGGGACACGGCACGTCCTTTGGGTGCTGACGCTCTTGGTGCAGAGATGGGGGATTGTAGCGGGAAGCGCACGGGTTGCAACCCGTGCGCTTGCGACGGCTACCATCCCATGAACGGCACCGGCAGCAGGAAGGGGTGCTGCTCGTACAGACTCGCCACCCCTTCCCAGGAAGTGTATTGCGTCAGCGCCACCAGAAAGACGTACAGGGCCGCGCTCGGCAGCATGGCGAGCAGACCCGTGGCGGCGAAGAACCAGTTGCGCGGCTTCTCGCGCCGGCCGCCACGGGCGTAGGCCCAGCCGGCCACGAGGCGCGTCGGGTAGATAAAGACGACGAAGAACAGGCTCAACAAGGCCCACAGCCAGACGTCCTCGCGCCTCGGCGCCTCGATCTTGAGCAGGTACAGCGGCAGGGAAAAGAGAAGCGTCACGAACAGGGCGAAGGCGAAGGCCCACGGCGCCCGGCCGAAGCGTGACAGGACCGCCCCCAGCTCAAAACAGGCGCGAAAGCGATTCTCGGTGGCCAAACGCATCTGCAAGAACGGCAGGCACAGCAGCACCAGGGCCAACCACACCCCGCCGACCAGGCCGACCAGCGGCGCCTTATGCACCAGCGCCACCAGCGATACCGGGATGGCCAACCAGATCAGGCCGCCGACGAAGCCGCGGAAGCCGAGCCACCAGTAATAGGGGAGCCGCAAGGCGACGACAAAGTCCCAGACGGCGTCGCGGGCCTCGGCGTAGTAACCGCCGCGCCAGAGGCGCCGCAGTAGCCAGACCAGGTTGCCGGTACACCAGAAGAAGTAGCGAAGCCGGCCGCCGCGCGCCAGGGCCAGGCCGATCCGCAGGGCCATCAGGACGGTCAGCCCAATGAGGGCGAACTTCCAACCGCGGGCGGCCGCGCCGCCCGGCTCGATGATCTCCGCCGACAGGTACATCGACGACAGGAACCGCAAGGGCAGCATCATGATCGCGATGCCCAGGACGATGCCGCCGACGCGGGCCGCCTTGCGGACGCCGATGAAACTGTCGCGCAGCGTCAGCCAGCCGCCGAGGAAGAGACGCACGAGCCAGTTGCGCTTGCGGGCGTAGAGATAGCGCTGGCGTTCCGCGTCGGTGCGGACAAGCCGGCCGCCAGCCTCCAATAGGTATCCCAGGCTGAGGAAGCCCAGCAGCGGCACCGCGGCCAGCAGCGCCAGGCCGCCGATCAGGGTCGCCACGCCGAACGGCCACTCCACCAGCCACACGACCGCCTCAAAGGGAGCGCAGAGGGCCTGCCACGCCGTCCTGGGGACCGGTCCGGCGGGGAGGGCATCGGCAACGTCTATCGGGTGCGCCCGGAGCGGCTCGTCGGGATCGACGGGAAGGGTGTCAAGGACGTCGTCGGGGGAGCGATCGCGGTCGGGTCGGTGGCGGCGCGTGGAGGTGGCCATGTCTGGTATACTAACAGGCGCGGTCGGGAGTTTCACCTTGACTCTGAAACGGGTGTCCGTGCCGGCGGGTACTATGTGTACGGACCATCTGACAGAGGACGGACTCATGTGGGCGCGCAACCTGCTCTTCCTCGGACTGATCGTCACCGGCGTCGGCGCCCTGACGGCCGCCCTGTTTCCGTCCCTCAGCCTGCCGCAGTCGCGCGCCCCTGCCCCGCCGGAAGTGCTGGCCGACGACTTCGCGCCGACCGTCGAGAGCGTCAACGCGGCCTTCCGCGACGCCTGGCGCGAGCAGGAGTTGGAGCCGGCCCCGGCCGCGCCCGAGTTGACCCTGGCTCGCCGGCTCTCGCTCGGCCTTACCGGCACCATTCCCTCGCTCCAGGAAATCCGCCAGTTCGAGGCGCGCGACGGCGACCGCCTCCAGTGGTGGCTCGACGGCGTCCTGCGCGACCCGCGCTGCCACGACTACCTTGCCGAGCGCCTGGCCCGCGCCTACGTCGGCACCGAGGACGGGCCGTTCCTCATCTATCGCCGCCGTCGCTTCGTCTCCTGGCTCAGCGAACAGATCGCCGCCAACCGCCCTTACGGCGACGTGGTGCGTGACCTGATCGCTCGCGACGGCATCTGGACCAGCGACCCGGCGGTGAACTTCCTCAGCGTGACGGCCAACCCGAACATGCAGAGCAAGCTCGACCCGGAACGCCTGGCCGGCCGCGTCGCCCGCGCCTTCCTCGGCGTGCGCCTCGATTGCGCCCAGTGCCATAACCACCCCTTCGAGAAGTGGAAGCGGCAGGACTTCCAGGGGCTGGCCGCGTTCTTCGGGCAGGCGGAGTCCGGATTCTCCGGCATTCACGACAACCCGGCGGCCCATTACGAGATGGAAGACCGCAAGACCGGTGAGCGCAAGAAGGTCGAGCCGGCCGTGCCGTTCTACGCGGAATTGCTGCCCGCGGAGGGCGGGTCGCGACAGCGCCTGGCGGCGTGGGTGACGCACCCGCAGAACCCCTACCTCGCGCGGGCCACGGTCAACCGCCTGTGGGCGGTGATGTGCGGCCGGCCCCTCGTCGAGCCGCTCGACGACCTGTCCACGGCCGGCGACCCGCCGCGCTACCTGACGCTCCTGGCCGACGACTTCACGGACCACAATTATGACCTGCGCCGGCTCGTCCGCCTGATCGCCGCCACTGAGGCGTTCCACCACGACAGCCGGGCCGACCACGAGCTGACGGCGGCGCACGACACGCTTTGGGCCGCCTTCCCGGGCACGCCGCTGCGGCCCGAGCAGATGGCCGGCGCCGTCGTGCAGGCGGCCTCGGTGCAAACGATCAACCACGAGTCCAGTGCCCTGACGCGGCTGCTCAAGTTCGGCGACGTCAGCAACTTCGTCAAGGCGTACGGCGACACCGGTGAGGACGAGTTCCGAGAGCGCACTTGTACCATTTCGCAGGTGCTGCTGGTGATGAACGGCGACCTCGTCAAGGACCGGACGAAGGACGGCCCGTTCACCGCGAGCACGCGCATCAGCTGGCAGGCGCCCGACGACCGCTCGGCGGTCGAGACGGCATTCCTCGCGGTCTTCACGCGGCGACCGAGCGCCAGGGAGGCGGCCCACTTCGAGGGGCGGCTGCAGGGCAGCACGGGGAACGAGCGCAGCGAGCGGCTGGAAGACGTCTTCTGGGCCTTGGTGAACAGCACGGAGTTCAAATGGAACCATTAATGGATCTGGCGAGCGGGGGGCGTAAGCCCCCCGGTTCGGGTCACTCACCGGGGGGCTTACGCCCCCCGCTCGCCGTGGCCCGCCGCGATTTCCTCCGGGCCGCGGGGCTGGCCGGTCTGAGCTGGCTGACGCCGCTGGGCCACCTGCTGGCCCAGGCCGCCGAGAAGGCCGCCGACAAGCGCCAGCCGGCGCAATCGATCATCCTGCTGTGGATGCAGGGCGGCCCGAGTCAGCTGGAGACGTTCGATCCGCACCCCGGCAGCGCCATCGCCGGCGGCACCCGGGCCATCGACACTGCCCTCTCGGGGGTCCAGCTCGCCGACGGCTTCGGCCACCTCGCCGAGGAGATGGCGTCGGTGGCGCTGCTGCGCTCGATGGTGAGCAAGGAAGGCGACCACGAGCGCGGCACCTACCTCATGAAGACCGGCTACCGCCCCGACCCCACGGTGATTCACCCGGCGATCGGCGCCGTCTGCTGCCACGAATTGCCGGGCGGCAAGACGGAGATCCCGCGGCACATCTCTATCCTGCCGAGCCAGTGGCCCGGCCGCGGCGGCTTCCTCGGCGACGAGTACGACGCCTTCAAGACCGGCGACCCCAAAGACAAGGTGCCCAACGTGACGGCCCGGGTGCCGGAGGGGCGCGACCGGCAGCGCTTGCAAGACCTGGACTTCCTCGAAGAGGAGTTCGCGAAGGGGCGGCGCAATATCGCGGAGGCGGCGGGCAACAAGGCGGTGCTCAACAGCGCCCGCATGATGATGTCGTCGGAGCAGCTCAAGGCGTTCGACGTGTCGCAGGAGCGGGAGAAACTGCGCGACGGCTACGGCAACACGCCGTTCGGCCGCGGCTGCCTGGCGGCGCGGCGGTTGATCGAGGTGGGCGTGCGCTGCGTCGAGGTCACGCTCGCTGGCTGGGATACGCACGCCGACAACCACAAGTACTGCAAGGAACAGGTCGCGATCCTCGACCCCGCCTTCGCGGCCCTGCTGCGCGACCTGAAGGAGCGCAAGCTCCTGGAGCGCACCGTGGTGATCTGCGCCGGCGAGTTCGGACGGACGCCGAAGATCAACGGGCTGGGTGGCCGCGATCACTGGCCGACTGGTTTCAGCATCGCCCTGGCGGGCGGCGGCCTGCGCTGCGGTCAGGTACTCGGCGCGACTGACCCGGAAGCGAAGGCCGACCCCACCGACCCGGTGACGGTGGCCGACGTGCATGCGACGGTGATGACCGCGGTGGGGATCGATCCGAAGAAGGTCATGACCTCGCCCATCGGGCGCACGGTGAACTTGAGCGAGGGGAAGGTCATCAAGGGATTGCTGGGGTAGCCGCAAGCGTCGATGAGGTGTTCCGATGGCGCTGCCGGCGTCAGCGACAACCAGGAGCACCAGCTCGTTGGCCGCCTCCGCCTCTACCGCTCCGTGCCGGAGGTCCTGAACGCGGCCAGGATTAACCGTCTGCGCTGAGTCGGCTATTCCCAGAACACCCAGCGCCGCCTCAGCCGCGGGCCGTAGGTCAGCCCGAACTGGCGCAGGGCGACCTCTGTGATAGCAGCGACGGCCTCCTCGGCCGAGTCGGTCACTCGGATGCGCTCGACATCGATTGCGTCGATCGTCCTCTCCGCGAGGAGCCGGTCGCGGAAGAAGTCGAGCAGGGGGCCCCAGTATTCCCGCCCCATCAGCACCAGCGGGAAGTCCTTGATCTTCTCCGTCTGGATGAGGGTCGCCGTCTCGAACACCTCGTCGAGCGTGCCGAAGCCCCCTGGCAGGGCGATGAAGGCGTAGGAATACTTCACCAGCATCATCTTGCGGATGGCGAAGTGCCGGAAGGTGATCCACCGATCGAGGTAAGGGTTCGGCCGCTGCTCGTGGGCCAGTTCGATGTTGCAGCCGACCGAGTAGCCGCCGGCGTCCTTCGCCCCGCGGTTGGCCGCCTCCATGAGGCCGGGCCCGCCGCCGGTCATGACCGTGAACCCGGCGCGGGCCAGGCGGGCGCCGACCTCCCGCGCCACCTGGTAGTGAGGTTGATTCTCCGTGAACCGGGCGGACCCGAACACGGTCACGCACGGGCCGACGAAGTGCAACGCCCGGAAGCCGCGCATCAGTTCGCAGAAGATGCGCACCGCCCGCACCAACTCGAACCCGCGCGGCTGCGGGCCCTGGAGGAAGCGCTGCACCTCCGGCACCGGCGGCCCCTCGCCCCAGCGCACGTTCAACCGGGCCGGCTGCATCGGTAAACTCGCCGAGGCGTCGCCGGGTCTCGACCCGCCTTCCATCTCTCCCTCCCGCCTGCTGCCGCCGTCGCGTGGCCGCTACGGGCCCAAAGGAGCGCGACTCGTTTGACCTGCCCGCTGTCTTAGGGGCTGGCTGTCCGGGTGGGGTCGTCGGTAGCCTCAGCTTGGTGTCGCAAGGTGTCGAGCGACAGGCCGCCTGTCAGCCGCATGAGTTCTTGGGCCATCATTTCGAGCTGTCCTACCAGGGGCCGGGCCTCTTCGAGTTGGCCCCGAGCCGCGTGATCTTCGAGGTCAGACGCCACTCCACCGGCCACGGTGGAAAACGCCGCCACCATCCCGCAAAGCTTGTGGGCGGCCTCGCGCAGCCGCAGCGCGTCCTGGTCCCGCAGGGCGTCCTGAACCGCCGTCAAATGATCCGGAAGGCGAGCCCGAAGCGCCCGAGAAATCTTCTCCAGGATAACCGCCTCGCCCCCACAGGCGGCCAGCAGAACACGCGGGTCGAGCAGACCTGGTCCCGGTCGGTCGGCCGGCGGACTGGCACCCATGACCCGATCAATCGCCACCCACAGGTCGGCGGCGTGGATCGGCTTGGCCAGGAAGTCATCCATGCCGGCCGCGAGGCACCGCTCGCGGTCTTCTTTCCGCGATCGGGCCGTCAAGGCGATGACCGGCAAATGGCCCCCCGCGGTCCGCTCACGCTCACGAACCGCCCGGACGAGTTGGAAGCCGTCCAACTCCGGCATGTGGACGTCCAAAAGCAACAGGTCGAAGGCACCCTCTTCCGCCAGGGACAGCGCCTCCCGACCGTTGTTCGCCAGCCGCACACGGTGGCCGCGTCGCACGAGCAGTTGCTCCAGGAGTTGCGCGTTGAATTCGTTGTCTTCGGCCACCAGGATGCGCAGTGGAAAGGAGGAAGGCAGAAGACTGAAGGAGGAATCCGATGCAGGGATCCTTTCTTTTTCATCGTTCCCCCTTCTGCCTTCCTCCTTCCGAAGCACCCGGTAGATCGTCTCCAGCAACTCGTCCTGCTGCACCGGCTCCGGTGGGTGCGGCTGCCGCCCGAACGGCGCCGTGAAAGCGAAGGTGCTACCCCGGCCCGACTCGCTTTCCACGGTGATCTGGCCGCCCATCAAGGCCACCAGCCGGGCGGCGATGGTCAGGCCCAGGCCGGTGCCGCCGTACTTGCGCGTGGTCGAGGTGTCCTCCTGCTCGAAGGCCCGAAAGATCCTTTGTTGCTTGTCGCTCGGGATGCCGATGCCGGTGTCACTCACCGCGAAGTGCAGTTCAACTGCCGCTTGCGGCTTAGCGTCCGTTTGCGCTAAGCCGCAAGCGGCAACAGAAGTGCGCACCACCACTTCGCCCATTTCGGTGAACTTGATGGCGTTGCCGACCAGGTTGAGCAGGACCTGGCGCAGCCGGCCGGCGTCGCCGACCAGGGCGTCGGGCACGTCCGTCTGCACGTGGCAGACCAGCTCCAACCCCTTCCGGTGGGCCCGCACGGCCAGGGCCCGCAGGGTATCGCACAGCGCCGTGCGCAGCGAGAAGTCGGCGGCGTCGAGTTCCAGCTTGCCGGCCGCGATCTTGGAGAAGTCGAGCAGGTCGTTGATGATGCCGAGCAGGTTGTCGGCCGCTGACTTGACCGTCCGCAAGCATTGCCGTTGGTCCTCGGTCAGCGGCGTGTCCAGGGCCAGCTCGGTCATGCCGAGGATGGCATTCATGGGGGTGCGGATCTCGTGGCTGACGTTGGCCAGGAACTCGTCCTTGGCCCGGTTCGCCGCCTCCGCCGCCTCCTTGGCCTGCCGTAACTCCTCTTCCAACCGTTTGCGCTCGGAGATGTCCTGGAGGATCCCAATGGTGTGCAAGGGCGCCCCCAGGGCGTCGCGTTGCAGCGAGACGGAGATGTGAATCCAGATAGGCGAGCCATCCGCGCGGATATCGCGTTTTTCCTCCGAGTAACTGGACAAATCGCCGCGGACGAGAGGGACGTACTTCTCAAGGGTGGCAGCCAGGTCATCGGGGTGCGTCACGTCCTGGATGGCCATGGTCAGCAACTTCTCGCGGGGGAAGCCGACGATGTCGCAATACGTCTGGTTGACGCGCAGGAAACGGCCCTGAGCGTCACAGTGGATGATTCCGACCGCCGCATTCTCGAACGTGCCGCGGAATCGCTCTTCGCTCTCGCGCAGCGCCTGTTCGGCCTGTCGGAGGTCGGAGATGTCGGTGCAGGTCCCGAACCATTTGAAGATGTTACCGCCACCGTCTCGGATCGGCACCCCGCGCGTTTTGAACCAGCGGTACACTCCGTCCGACCTGCGGACGCGGTATTCCACGTCATAGGGGCCGCCCCCCGCCACGGAGTGCGTCCAGAGCTGCCGCGTGGGCTCCCGGTCGTCCGGGTGCAGCACCTCCAGCCAGCGCCAGCCCAGCAAGTGACTCTCGGGTACGCCGGTATGCTGCGTCCACTGCGTGCTGAAGTAGTCACAGGCGCCGTCGGGCGCAGCGCTCCACACCAGCTGCGGCAGCGCCTCGGTCAGACTCCGCCAACGGTGCTCACTCTCCTGCAACTCCTTCTCCACGCTCACCTCACAGGGCCAGAGTAGCCTTCACCGCAGCTGGCGCTGCCGGCCGCGGACTGCATCGAAAGCGGACCGCCTCCCGCGCGACCCGGGTTGAGCCGACCACCAGGATAGCGAATAGAATGCCAAAGCCGCTTGCGGCTTAGCGGAAGCCTGGAATACGCTAAGCCGCAAGCGGCTGGCGCTACAGACTCTTAACGCGAGCGACTCATGGCCCACCTGTTGCTCATCGATGACGACGCGGACCTGATCCCGGAGCAGGTGCGCCGGGCGTTCCTCGCCCCCTCGCACCGGGTCGAGGTCGCCGGCACCGGAGCTGCAGGGCTCGAGTACGTCCGCTCTGAGCCGCCCGACGTCATTCTGCTCGACCTGCGCCTGCCCGACCAGTCCGGCCTGGAGGTCTACCAGGCGATCCGAAAGATCGATGCGCGGATCACGGTTATCTTCATCACCCTGGCCAAGACGGCGGATACGGCCATCGAAGCGATGAAGCAAGGCGCCTACGACTACCTGTTCAAGCCGCTCGACCTGCACGAACTGCGGCGGGTGGTCGGCGAGGCCGTGGAAGTGGCCCGGCGGATGCAGAATGCCGCCGTGCTCGCCGAGACTGCGCCCGATCCGGACGTGGACGGCGCCATCGTCGGCTCCTGCCCCGCCATGCGGGAGGTCTACAAGGCCATCGGCCGCGTCGCCGCCCAGAATGTGCCGGTGCTGATCACCGGCGAGAGCGGCACCGGCAAGGAACTGGTCGCCCGCGCCATCTACCAGCACGGCCCCCGCGCCAAAGCGCCATTCCTGGCCCTCAACTGTGCGGCCATCCCGGAGCAACTGCTGGAGAGCGAGTTGTTCGGCCACGAGAAGGGCGCCTTCACCGGCGCCGACCGCAAGCGCATCGGCAAGTTCGAGCAGTGTAACGGCGGCACCCTCTTCCTCGACGAGATCGGCGACATGCCGCTGGCCTTGCAGGCCAAGATCCTGCGCCTGCTGCAGGAGCAGTCGTTCGAGCGCTTGGGGGGCAACGAGACGGTCCGGACCGACGTGCGGCTGATCGCGGCCACCCACCGCGACCTGACAGCATGGTCGGCCGAGGGGAAGTTCAGGCCGGACCTGTATTACCGGCTGGGCGTCTTCACCATCCACCTGCCCCCCCTGCGCGAGCGGGGCGACGACCTGCCGCTGCTGGTGCATCACTACCTGAGGCGCATCAGCCGCGAACTCGGACGGGAGATCCGCGAGGTCGATCCTGAGACGCTGGAGCGGTTGCGCAACGGATCCTGGCCGGGTAATATCCGGGAGTTGCAGAGCGTCCTCAAGCAGGCCCTGCTGCAAGCCAGAGGCACGGTCCTGCTCCCGGCCTTCCTGCCCGAACTCTCCGGCGGGCCGGGCAGCGCGACCGGGGCGGCACCGTCCGGGGCGGCACCGTCCGGAAAAGACCTCGGCCTGGAGGACTTCATCCGCGGGCGGCTGGGGCCGGAGGCCCGCGACCTGTACGCGGAGACGCACCACGAGGTGGACCGGCTGTTGCTGCGCCTCGTCCTGGAGCATACGCGGGGGAGCCAGCACCAGGCGGCCCGCCTGTTGGGGATCGCCCGGCAGACCTTGCGCCAGAAGCTCCGCGACCTGGGGCTGCACGTCACGCGCTCCGTTGAAGGCGACGAAGACAACCGGTGTTAGCTCGGCCCTCTTCCGCCGAGTCGTTGCTTGGGCATGGTTCAGAACGGGGCAGTTTCGGGTGGCGCGGCCGTAGGTCAGGCTTTCCAGCCTGACTCGCTTCTTGTCAGGCTGGAAAGCCTGACCTACGGCGCCAAGTGTTACCCCGGCTTGAAC
>Ga0116219_10002230_pt1 | contig 16702 bp, 9 predicted proteins | sample Sb_taG_4_FD_91019 | JGI IMG/M metagenome (GOLD analysis project Ga0116219, IMG submission 91019) | Peat soil microbial communities from Weissenstadt, Germany - Sb_50d_6_BS metaG | ecosystem: Environmental > Terrestrial > Soil > Wetlands > Peat | place: Germany: Weissenstadt | collected 2010-09-21
AGGTTGAAGTCACCCTCCAGCAGGGCAACGCGGCGCAGCCGGGCAACGTCACCGGTACCATCATCGGCGTCGAGAAGCAGCGCCAGCAGGTCGGCAAGGACAGCGCCGTGGACGTGGAACTCCTCAACCTGTGGTGCGCCGAAGGGATGCGCAGCGCGAAACTGACCGACGTGCAGCGTGTCCGCTTCCTCAACCCCGTCCTCGACAGCGAGTTCAAGCGCGCCCTGGAGACGTTGGCCCTCTCCCATGACACGCAGAAGAAGGCGGTGTCGCTGTCGTTCAACGGCGAGGGCAAGCGTGAGGTGCGCGTCAGCTACGTCGTCGAGAACCCCATCTGGAAGACCAGCTATCGCCTTGTGCTGCCGAATAAGAAGGACGGCAAGCCGATGCTGCAGGGGTGGGCCATCGTGGACAACTCCTCGGAGGAGGACTGGAAGGACGTGCGCATGGCCCTGCTCAGCGGCCGACCCATCTCCTTCCAGATGGATCTGTATCAGCCGCTGTACGTCCCACGCCCTGTCGTCGAACCCGAACTCTTCGCCTCCCTCCGCCCGCCCACCTACCAGGGAGCGATGACGGGCAAACCGCAGACCGAAACCGCCGGCACCGCCACATACCGCGTCAAACGGATGGAAGAGAAGCTCAAGGAAAGCAAGTCGGCGAATGGTGAAGCGGAGAGATTAGGAATCCCGCCGAGCGTGACTGCGGGGTTCATGCTGGAGGCGGAGCAAAGGTTGGCCCAGGATCTCGACCTGACCAAGGGCGGCGCCTCCGCGGCGACGGCGAGCGAGTTGGGGGACTTCTTCCAGTACGTGATCGACCACCCGGTGAGCCTGCCGCGGCACAAGAGCGCGATGCTGCCCATCGTCCAGAAGGAGGTCGAGGCCGCCCGCGTCTCCATCTACAACGAGCGCACCCAGGCCAAGCACCCGCTGCTCGGCCTGCGCTTCAAGAACACCACCGGCATGCACCTGATGCAGGGCCCCATCACGGTCTTTGAGGGGAGCAGCTACGCCGGCGACGCCCGCATCCTCGACATCACCCCCAAGGACGAACGCCTGATCTCCTACGCCATTGACCTGGGCACCGAGGTCGAGCCCGTCGCCAAGAGCCAGTCCGACCGCATCACCAAGGTGAAGATCAACAAGGGCATTCTCAACCAGACGACGAAGGTGCGCCAGGAGAAGACCTACAACCTGAAGAACCGCTCCGAACACGACCGCGTCGTGCTCATCGAGCACCCCTTCCGGCCCGACTTCGTTCTCCTCAGCAAGGACAAGCCGGCGGAACGCACCCGCGACGTCTACCGCTTCGAGGTCAAGCTCCCCGCCGGGCAGACCGCCAGCACGGAACTCGCCGATGAGAAGGACGTCCACACGAGCATCGCGCTAACCAACAGCGACGATAACACGATGCGCTTCTTCCTCAGCCAACGGGTGGTCAGCGGCGCGGTGGAGGACGCGCTGACCAAGGCGATCGAGCTGAAGGGGAAGGTGAGCGACACGTCGCGGGAGATCGCACAGCTGCAGAAGCAACTCAAGGACATCACCGACGACCAGGCGCGACTGCGGGCCAACCTCAAGGAGATGCCCGCCACCGCCGAGGCCTACAAGCGCTACCTCAAGAAGTTCGACGACCAGGAGACCCAGATCGAGGACTTCCAGAAGAAGATCAAGGTCCTCCAGGATACCGAGTTCCGGCAGCGCAAGGCATTCGAGGACTACCTCGCCGCCCTCGACATCGAGTAATCGCTACGGCCGCTTGCGGCTTAGCGTTCACGTCATCGAAGGTCGATGCGAACGCTAAGCCGCAAGCGGCTGCTGCGAATCTCTTCTACCGTTCTGCTCCCCCTCCCTGTAAAATACCCGCTCCCGGCCGGGCCGCGCCGGACCGCCGGGGAAGGATTCACCCGGACCCCGAGACAGGATGAGACTCACCAATCATGGCGGAACCGAACCAACAGCTCCAGGAACTGGCCACTCTGCACGGCGTCCATCTGAACTACTGGGACGTGACCGGCAAGCAGGTCTGGGCCAACGACGACAGCCTGATCCGTACTCTGCAGGCGCTCGGCGCGCCGCTGGGGGGCCTCGACGACGTGGAGGCCGCCCTGGAGCAGCGCCGCCGCGACTTGTGGGGGCGGCGCCTGGAGCCGGTCGCGGTCTGCTGGGACGGCTACCCGCCCGAATTGCTCTTCCGCTGTTCGGAGGCCGACCTCGACACGCCGCACCAGTGCCGGCTCGTCCTCGAATCGGGACAAACCTACACCTGGACAATGACGCCCGGCGAGTTGCCCGACGCCGGCGGCATCGACCTCGACGGCACCGTCTACGCTGCCCGCCGCCTACGCCTCATCGGGCCGTACGCGCTCGGCTACCACCAGCTGACCATCGAGGGCGGCGGGCACACGGCCGAATGCACTCTCATAGCGGCGCCGGAGCGGCCGGCGGAGGCGCAGGCCAGCCGCACCGCCAAAAACTGGGGCCTGTTCGTCCCGCTCTACGCGCTGCACAGCGCCCGCAGCTGGGGCGCCGGCGACTACGCCGACCTCGAGGAGCTGGTGTCGTGGGTGCAGCGCCAGGGCGGCGGCATGGTGGCCACGCTGCCGCTGCTGGCCGCCTTCCTCGACGAGCCGTTCGAGCCGTCGCCCTACTCGCCGGCCAGCCGGCTCTTCTGGAATGAGTTCTACCTGAACGTCGAGCGCATCCCCGAGGTCCAGAAGTCGCCCAAGGCGCAGGCCCTGCTCGGCTCCCGCCAGTTCAAGGACGACGTCGCCGCCCTGCGAAAAGCGCCGCTGGTCAACTACCGCGACCAGATGGCCCTGAAGCGGCGCGTCCTGGAGGAATGTGCCCGCACGCTGACCGCCGACAGCAGCGGGCGGCGCGCGGCCCTGGAGGAGTACGTCCAGGGCGACCCGGCCGTGCGCGATTACGCCGTGTTCCGGGCCATCGGCGAACAGCGCCGGGCCGCCTGGCAGACGTGGCCGGCGGCGCTGCGCGACGGGGCCGTGACGGCGGGCGACTTCGACCCCGCCCTGGCGGACTATCACTGTTACGTCCAGTGGCTGGCCCGCGAGCAGTTGCAGGGGTTGGCGACGAAGGCGCGGGCCAACGGGCCGGGCCTGTACCTCGACCTGCCGCTGGGCGTCAATTCCAGTGGCTACGACACCTGGCGCCACCGGGAGGGGTTCGCCCTCGACACCGCCGCCGGGGCGCCGCCCGACCCGTTCTTCGCCAAGGGGCAGAACTGGGGCTTCCCGCCGCTGCACCCGGAGCGGATCCGCGAAGGCGGCTACCAGTACCTTCGCGCCTACCTGCGCCATCACATGCGGCTGGCGGGGGTCCTGCGCATCGACCACATGATGGGGCTGCACCGCCTCTACTGGATCCCGCACGGCATGGAGGCCAAGGACGGCGTTTACGTCGGCTACCGCGCCGAGGAGCAGTACGCCGTCTTCTCGCTGGAGGCGCACCGGCACGGCACCGTCATCGTCGGCGAGGACCTCGGCACGGTGCCCGAGGAGTTGCCGGGGATGATGGCCCGGCACAACATGCATCGCATGTACGTGCTGCAGTACCAGGCCCAGCCCCGGGACGAGGCGCTGTCGCCGATCTTCCCCGGGGCGGTGGCGAGCATCAACACGCACGACATGCCGACCTTCGCCGCCTTCTGGCAGGGGTTGGACATCGACGACCGCCTGGACCTGGGCCTCTTCGACGCCGAGTCGGCCGACGAGGAGCGCGAGCGCCGAAGGGAGTTGATCCGCAGCGTGGAGACGTTCTTGCAGCAGCGCGGCTTCCTGAAAGAGAGCAAGGAGAGGGCCGCCCCGCTGGCCGTCCTGCGGGCGTGCCTGAACTTCCTGGCCACCGGCCCGGGCCGGGTGGCGCTGGCCAACGTCGAGGACTTCTGGCTGGAGGCGCACCCGCAGAACGTGCCGGGGACGTGGCGCGAGCGGCCCAACTGGATGCGGCGGGCCAGGCGCTCGCTGGAGGAATTCACCCGGATGCCGACGGTCCTGCAAGCGCTGCGCGAGATGGACCGGATCGTGAAACAGGGGCGGTGATGGCCGGCCGCTTGCGGCTTAGCGCTCAGCCGCGACCGGCTCAGGGCGGTCCGCGCCGCTCTGCGAGCGGCCCCTAAACGATCCCGATTGGAACCAATCATGCCCGTCCCCAGCCGCGACGAACTGGTCTCGCTGTACCTCGACCAGCTGCCCTACACCCCTTACCCGGTCCAGGAAGAAGCCCTCCTGTCCTGGTTCAGCGCCGAGCAGGGCACCCTCGTCTGCGCCCCGACCGGCACCGGCAAGACACTCATCGCCCAGGCCGCCCTCTTCGAGGCGCTGCACACCAACACCGTCGCCTACTACACCACGCCCCTCATCGCGCTCACCGAGCAGAAGTTCCAGGAGATGCAGGCCAGTGCCGTCCGCTGGGGCTTCGCCGCGGACGACGTCGGCCTCGTCACCGGCAACCGCCGCGTCAACCCCAACGCCCGCGTCCTCGTCGTCGTGGCCGAAATCCTCCTTAACCGCCTGCTGCACCAGGGCGGCGCCTCCGGCGGCGAGGTGTTCGACTTCTCCCACGTCAGCAGTGTCGTCATGGACGAGTTCCACAGCTTCGCCGACCCCGAGCGCGGCATCGTCTGGGAGTTGTCCCTGGCCATGCTGCCCGCGCACGTCCGCCTCCTGCTGCTGTCGGCCACCGTCGGCAACTCGCTGGAATTCCTCAGCTGGCTGCAGCGGAGCCACGGCCGCAAACTGGAGCTTGTGGAGGGCAAGGAGCGCAAGATTCCGCTCACCTACCGCTGGGTGCCGGACATGCTCCTCGGCGAGCAGCTCGTGGAGATGGCCAAGGGCGACGACTCGGTGCGCACGACCCCCGCACTGGTCTTCTGCTTCAATCGCGACGAGTGCTGGAGCGTCGCGGAGGTGCTCAAGGGGTTGCACCTCCTCGGCGGCGAACAGCGGACGCGGGTCATGGCCGAGGTGGACAAGCTCGACTGGACGCAGGGCGTCGGGCCGAAGCTGGTGCAGATGCTGCGGCGCGGCGTCGGCGTGCATCACGCCGGCCTGTTGCCGAAGTACCGCCGCGTCGTCGAGGACCTGTTCGTGAAGAAGGCGCTGGCCGTGGCGGTCTGTACCGAGACACTGGCGTCGGGGATCAACCTGCCGGCGCGGTCGGTGGTGCTGACCTCGCTGGTGAAGGGGCCGCCGGGCAAGCAGAAACTGATCGACCCCAGCACGGCGCACCAGATCATGGGCCGGGCCGGCCGGCCGCAGTACGACGACCAGGGCTTCGTCTTCGCCCTGGCCCACGAGGACGACGTGAAACTCCTTCGCTGGAAGGAGAAATATGATCGGATCCCCGAGACGACGAAGGACCCGACGCTGCTGCGGGCGAAGAAGGCCCTGAAGCGCAAGAAGCCGAGCCGCCGCGAGACGGTCACGTACTGGAGCGAGTCGCAGTTCACGCAGCTCAAGGGGGCGCCGCCGGGCAAGTTGTACAGCAAGGGCCCGCTGCCGTGGCGGCTGCTGGCGTACCTGCTGAAGATCTCGCCCGAGGTCGGCAAGGTCCGCAACGTGGTCCGCAAGCGCCTGATGGACGAGCCACGCATCAAGGCCGGCGAGAAGTCGCTCGATCACATGCTTCTGACGCTACACCGGGCCGGCTTCGTGGTGCTGGACCCGCTGCCGCCCACACCGGAAGAGGAGGAAAGAAGAAGAGAAGAAGAGAAGAAACGAAGGAGCGAAGCAGAAGCACAGGCGCACTCCCTCTTTCCTTCTCTCCCTGCCCCCCCATCTGCTCCGCCGTACTCGCCGGTCTTAGCCACGCCGACGCCGGCGCTGGACAACCTGCTCGTCTTCCGCGGCATCCACCCGCTGTACGGCGCCTACCTGATCGGTCAGCTCGGCCTCGCCGACCGGGAGGAGCGCATCCAGGCGTTCGAGAGCGTGCTGGAGATGCCGCGGCCGCTGCTGCGCTACGTCCGCGTGCCGTTCGGCGAGCGCCCGCCCGGCCCGCTGGAGCAGCGCCTCGACCCCGACCTGATACACCGCGGCCTCATCGCCGCCCCCCTGCCGCCAAAGGGGGAAGACGAGGAGGAAGAGGAGGACGAATGGGTCGAGCGACCGCCCACGTTGGCGGACAAGCTGCGGCTGCTGTTCGACGCCCTGTACCCCGACGTGACCGACGTGAACACGCAATCGGTGTGGGCGGCGAACGAGCTGCTGCGCTTCTCGGGCAACTTCAACCTGTACGTCAAGACGCGCGACCTGGTGAAGCAGGAGGGCATCGTCTTCCGCCACCTGCTGCGGCTGATCTTGATGGTGGGCGAATTCCTGCAGGTGACACCGCCCGACACGACGCCGGACGAATGGCAGGGCGACCTGCGCGACCTCAGCGATCGGCTGACGGCGAGCTGCCGCGAGGTCGATCCTGCCAGCACCGACGAGATCATTCAGCTGGCGCACGCGGCCGACGTGGTCGAGGGCGAGACGGCGCCCCCGGCGCCCTAGCCCCGGGTGGGGGGCACGCCCGCGGTTGCCGGCTGCCGGACCTGATCCTTGCCAAGGAGTGACTGCATGCTCTCATCTCGCCGTGTCCTTCTCGTCTCCCTCCTGTGCGTCGGGCTGTTCGCCCCGGTCGTGCGGGGTGCCGATGACCTCGCCGCGAAGATCGACGCCGTCATCAACGGCCCCCGTTACAAACAGGCCCGCTGGGGCGTCCTCATCGTCGATGCCAAAACGGGCAAGACCGTCTACGAGCGCGACGCCGACCGCCTCTTCATGCCGGCGTCGGTGACCAAGCTGTATTCGTGTGCCGCCGCCCTCGCCGCCTTCGGGGCGGACCACAAGTTCGAGACGCCCGTCTACCGCCGCGGCGAGGTGAAGGAGGGCCGGTTGCACGGCGACCTGGTCCTCGTGGCCCAGGGCGACCTGACCCTCGGCGGCCGCACCAGCGCCGACGGCAAGATGGCCTTCAAGGACCACGACCACATCTACGCCAACTTCCCCAGCGGCCACGAGTCCGAAGTGACCGACACCGACCCGCTCGCCGGCCTCACGGCCCTGGCCAGGCAGGTGAAGCAGGCCGGCATCAAGCGCATCGACGGCGAGGTGCTGATCGACGACCGTCTCTTTGCGCGGGCGCGCGGCAGCGGTAGCGGGCCGGACCTGCTCACCCCCATCGTCGTCAACGACAACCTCATCGACGTCCTCATCACGCCCGCCGACAAGGCCGGTCATCCCGCCCTCGTGAAGATGCGGCCGGAGACGAGCTTTATCCAGATGGACGCGCAGGTGGGCACCTGCCCGGAGAAGGAGGAGCAGTCGATCACGGTCGAGGCGGTCGGCTCGAACCGCTTCACCGTGCGCGGCCAGGTGCGCGCGAAGTCGCAGTCGCTGGTGCGCATCTACCCAGTGGACGACCCGGCCGCCTTCGCCCGCGCCCTGTTCATCGAGGCGCTGCGGCGCGAAGGGATCACCGTGACCGCCAGCCCGCTCGCCACGCCGGACGGCGAGCTGCCCGAGAGGGACGGCTACGGCAAGCTGACGCGCGTGGCCGTCTACGAATCCCCGCCGTTCCGGGAGTTGATCAAGGTGACGCTGAAGGTGAGCCACAACCTCTACGCCAGCACGCTGCCGCTGCTGGTGGCGACGAAGAACGGCAAGCGCACCCTGGCCGAGGGCATGCACCTGCAGCGGAAGTTCCTGGCCGACCTGGGCGTGCCGGTCGAAACGATCTCCTTCGGCGGCGGCGCCGGCGGGGCGCTCTCCGACAACGTGACGCCGCGGGCGACGGTGGCCCTGTTGCAGGCCATGCGCAAGCGCGACGACTGGCCGGCGTATCGGGCGGCGCTGCCGGCGCTGGCCGTGGACGGCACCCTGGCGGACGTGGTGCCGGCGAGCAGCCCGGCGAAGGGGAAGGTGATGGCGAAGACAGGGACGCTGATGTACGAGGACCTGATGAACGACCGCCTGCTGCTGCGGAGCAAGGCGCTGGGCGGCGTGATGACGACGGCGCACGGGCGCGAACTCAGCTTCGCCATCTTTGTCAATGATGTGCCGCTGCCGCGCGGCGTGACCGCCAGCCGCGAGGGCGAGGCGCTCGGCAAGCTGGCCGAGATGATCCAGCAGAACGCGCCGCAGTAGCCGCTTGCGGCTTCGCAACGGCGGCGCGCAGAGCCGCTTGAGGAGGTTTAGTGAGACATGGACCCGCAAAAGAAGCAACTGCGAAAGTTGAAGCGCGACGTCAAGCGCGCCGGCAACAAGCGCCGGCGGCAGTACCTCAAGCGCGAGCTGCAGGAGAAGCCCGAGGAGGCACCGCACAGCGAGTACGACTTCGGCCGCAACACCTCGGAGACGCTGAACGGTTTGGATCAGGACGCCACGCGCCGCCGGCAGGAGCGCGACGAAGGGGTCACGGACGACTCGGAATGATCAGCCAGCGCTCGAACCACGCCAGCATTTCCTTGCGCATCTCCGGCGTATAGGTATGGCCCACGTCGGGGTACAGCACGCTTCGGAAGCGATCCTCCGTGCCGAGCGCCTTGTACACGCCCTTCGCCTTCTCCTCGATCACCTTGATGCCGTCAGCCGGCGAGCCGGCGTCGAGGTCGCCGGTCAGCGCCAGGTACGGCCGCGGCGCGATCAGGGCGATGACCCCTTCCGTATCGCACGTCTTCAGCAGACCGTTGACGAAGTAGTAGACGCCGTGCTGCCGCAGGCCGCCGTGCGCGATCAGGTTCTGGTAGCGCGTCAGGCAGGCCACGCCGACGACCGCCGCCACCCGGTCATCGACCGCCGCCAGCCACCAGGCGCGTGTGCTGCCCATGCTCATCCCGGTCGCGCCGACGCGCTTCGCGTCCACTTCGGGGCGGCCGCACAGGTAATCGAGGGCGATCTGGTCGTCGCGCACGAACATGCCCCACAGCGTCCGCCCCATCCACAAGTGCAGCTTGTGCAGGCTCTCCTGCTCGGCGCGGCCGGTCTCCGCCGAGCCGGACGGGCCGGTGCCGGCGCGCTCCCCGTGCCAGTAAGCGTCGGGGGCCAGGACGACGTACCCCGCCTTGACGAAGACCTCGCCGAGCGGCTCCGGACCGCCTTCGGTATCGGGAGTAATGATGTTCGTCTTGTCCGGTGTCGAGGAGTGCAACCAGAGGATGGCCGGGGCCGGCTTCGTCCGCTTGTCGGGGACGAGAAGAAGGGCGCCGATCTCGTTGTCCACACCGTTGTCGATGCCGACACGCTCCAGGGTGTAGCCGGGGCGAAGCTCGCGCGACACCAGGCGCACCTTCAACGGCGCCGGCCGCGGCGGCAGGTCGCCGAGCGAGGCGCGCACCGCCTTGAGGAGGGCAGGCCGTCGCTCCTGCCACGCCGCGGGACTCTCGGGGACGTGGAACTCGGGGGCGCGCAGGTCGCGGTACGCCTTCGGCACCAGGGCGTCGCGCTCGGCCTCCGCCTTGCGGTAGGTGGCCGCATCGGCCTTCGGGTCCGGGCGCGGGACAGGGGGCGTGCGCGGGCGCGACACGATGAGCTGGCGCAGGACGCAGTCGGCCACGGCGTCGGCGAGGCGCTCGTAGCCGGCCGCGGTGTAGTGGGTGCCGTCGCCGCCGAGGAGTTTGTCGGCGCCGCCGTCCTCGACGATGCCGTGCAGGTCGTGGACGGGAACGCCGGCCTCGCGCATCACCTTGCGGGCCGACTCGTTGTAGCGCTTCACGTCGGCCTCGAAGCGGTCGAAGTCGGCGCCGCGCTTCGCATGCCGGTCATCGAGGATGGGCGTGGTGTCGGCGAAGCCCAGCGCCGCCGACGTGCCCTTGCGGATGCGGATGACGATTTCCTTGAGGTTCGCCTCGTACTTGTCGAGCGGCACCTGATGCTGCTTGGTCTTCTTCGACAGCTTCAGGTCGTGCAGACCACAGTTGAGATGGACGACGGCGGGTTTCTCGCGGATGACCCACTCGTCGAGGTGCTTGAGGACGTTGTCGCTGTCGCCGCCGTTGGCCTCGACGCTGACGACGCGGGCCTTGCCCTCCAGCCGCTTGACGACGAGCGGGGCGTAGCCGAGGCGGATGGAATCGCCGATGAGGACGACCTTCGGCAGCTCGGGCTTCGGCTTGGCGACCGGCTGGGCCGACGACGGCGCGACCAGTGCGAAAACTACCACGACGGCCAGAAGAGTGCGGTGCGGCATATGAACCCCCTTGTTGGTCGGAGAGCGCTTGGATTGTACGGCCGGCCAGCGAACAGGGCGAGCGCAGACCCGGCATTGCAACGAACGGCCGCATACGGGTAAACTGACTTGTGGGAGGTGTCCAGTGGATGGTCTAGGGATGGCCCGGCGGGATCGGCGATGCTCCCTTTCGAGTTTATTGTCCCTGGACCGCCGATTTCCCACCAGTCGGGTAATAAGAGAAAGTTAGCCGCCTGGGGCAAGAGGGTCCGCGCTGTGGCGGCTGCGAAGTGGGGGATGCAAGCTCCTCATTCCGAACCATTGAAGATCTCCGTCACATACTTCCACGAACAAGTAGCCATCCGGCTCGACAACGACAACATGGTCAAGCCGATTCAGGATGCCCTCATTGGCCTCATTTATGCAGACGATCGGTTGGTCACCGATACCGTGGTCCGCAAGACGCGCATCGATGGTTCGTTTCGCGTGCGGTGGATCTCTCTCGCTGTGCTCGAAGCGTTCGCCAAGGGTGAAGAATTTCTTCACGTCGTCATCGACCGAGCGCCAAGTCACGAAGAACTTTTGAGGTGACGCGATGACCGAACAAGAAGCCCTGGAACAGGCCGCTGAGAAATACCGGCAGGAAGGGTACACCGTCCTCATCCGACCGAGCAGCGACGACCTTCCTGGTCCCATCGAGGGGCACAGGATTGACCTCCTGGCTCGGCGGGGAGCCGAAACGGTCGCCGTCCAGGTCGAGCGCCGCGATCGGCTCTTCGACGTCGTCCCGACAGCCGAGATAGTCAAGGCGCAGCCCGGCTGGAGCTACGACCTCATCGTGGTTCCCGTCAACGGGAGCGATGAGCTACCCCCCGGCACCACCGCCTCGGCGACCGACGTGCAGTCCTTCCTGGCCGAGGCGGAACGACTGCTTGAGCAGGGCACGCCCCGGAGCGCCTTCTTGATCGCCTGGTCCGCGGTCGAGGCGGTCCTGCGCGAGGCGGCACGCCGCGAGGAGTTGGGGGTCGAATCTCGCCTCCCGCGCTCGATCCTGAAAGCGCTGCTCGCCCACGAGATCATCTCGCGGGAGGACCACGAGAAACTCCAGCACTCCCTCGACATGCGGAGCCGACTCGTCCACGGTCTGTCACCCGACGCACTCGAAGGGACCGATGTGCGCTACCTGGTCGCTGTCGCAAAGCAACTCCTGAGCGCGGCTCCGGCGCCGTCGGAATCGTGACGGATCGATCACCGGGGCAACGGCGTCGGAAACCTTCACCGCGGCCAGAGCGTCTGATTCTCCGTGGCGCTGGCCGTCGGGCTTCAAGAACACGTCGGCGGATGAGGAGCAGGTCGGCTTGCAGCAGCGCGCCGGCTGGGTTTGCCCTCGAAGAACGGGGGCGGGTTCCTTGATCGGTGGAAACAGGAACCCGACTCCTTTCTGCCTGCCCGCCTCACGGAGGCGCCGGGTCCATCGGCGCCGGCGGCGGGGCGGCCTGGTTCTTCAAGGCCTTGTCGCGGCGCTGCGTCAGATCGGCATCGCCGGGCTGATCGCGCAGCATCCGGCCGAGGTGGAAGGCGGCGGCGAACCACTGCTGCTGCTCCTCCGCCCGCCGGGCCTGCTCGCCGTGGTAACGCAGCCGCTCGGCCCGCTCGGGCAGCGGCCAGGCGGCCTGTTGCCGGTCCAGGGCGACGTCGATCAGCTGCACGTCCTTGTCGTAAGCCAGGGCGCGGCGAGCACCATCCGGGCTGAGGGCGCTCCGGCTGTCCGTGCGCGGGGGCGGATCGACGGGTTCCGTGGGCCGGCCATCGGGCAGCGTCCAGGCTAGCAGCTTGTCATCCGCATCCCAGGCGAAGACGCGCTGGCCGTCGGGGCTGAAGGCCACGCGGGTGACCACGCTGGTGTGCCCCTGAAGGACGCGCCGCTCTTGCCCCTTGTCTGCCTCCCAGAGTCGCACCGCCGGATCTAAGGAGGAACTGGCCAGGAGCTGGCCATCGGGGCTGAAGCACACGCTGCTGACCAGGATGGTGTGCCCCGAGAGGGCGAGCAGCTCTTGCCCTGTGGCCGCGTCCCAGAGGCGTACCGTCTGGTCCGAGGAGGCGCTGGCCAGGCGCTGGCCGTCGGGACTGAAGCACACGCCCCAGATAAAGCCGGTGTGCCCCTTCAGCGCCAGCAGCTCCTGGCCCTTGGCCGCGTCCCAGACCCGCACCGTCTGATCCCACGCGCTGGCCAGGCGTTGGCCGTCGGGGCTGAAGCACACGCTGAGGATATTGCCCGCGTGCCCCTTGAGGGTCCGCAACTCTTGCCCCGTGGCCGCGTCCCAGAGGCGCACCGTCTGGTCATCTGCGGCACTGGCCAGGCGTTGGCCGTCGGGGCTGAAGCACACGCTGTGGACAATGCCGCTGTGCTCCCGGAGGGCGAGCAACTCCTGCCCCGTGGCGGCGTCCCACAGCCGCACCGTCTTGTCAGCCGAAGCGCTGGCCAGGCGTTGGCCGTCGGGGCTGAAGCACACGCTGTGGACAATGCCGCTGTGCCCCGAGAGGGTACGCAGCTCTTGCCGCGTGGCCGTGTCCCACAGCCGCACCGTTTTGTCCCAGGAACCGCTGGCCAGACGCTGGCCATCGGGGTTGAAGCACACGCTGGTGACAAAGTGCGTGTGCCCGTGGAGGGCGAACAGCTCTTGCCCCCAGGCCGCGTCCCAGACCCGCACCGTCCGGTCATAGGAGGCGCTGGCCAGGCGCCGGCCGTCGGGACTGAAACACAGGCTCATGACAGGACCTTTGTGCCCCGGGAGGGTGCGCAGGTCTTGCCCCTTCTCCGTGTCCCAGAGCCGCACCGTCTGGTCCCCCGCGCTGACCAGGCGTTGGCCGTCGGGACTGAAGCACACGCTGCTAACACGGCCAGTGTGCCCCTTGAGCGTCCGCAGGTCTTGCCCCGTGGCCGCGTCCCAGACCCGTACCGTCTGGTCCAAGGAGGCGCTGGCCAGGCGTTGGCCGTCGGGACTGAAGCACACGCTGCGGACCATGCCGGTGTGCCCCGAGAAGGTGCGCAGCTCTTGCCCCGTGGCCGCGTCCCACAGCCGCACCGTCTTGTCAGCCGAAGAGCTGGCCAGGTGTTGGCCGTCGGGACTGAAGCACACGCTCCAGATAGCGTTGGTGTGTCCCTGGAGAGAGCGCACCGCCTGGCCCGTGGCGGCGTCCCACAGCCGCACCGTCTGGTCCAGGGAAGCGCTGGCCAGGCGCTGGCCGTCGGGGCTGAAGCACACGCTGCTGACAAGGTCCGTGTGCCCCTTGAGGGTCTGCACTTCCTGGCCCTTCTGCGCATCCCAGACGCGTACCGTCTTGTCAAAGGAGGCGCTGGCCAGGCGCTGGCCATTCGGGCTGAAGCACACGCTCCACACCTCGCTGGTGTGCCCCTTCAGCGTGTGCAGCTCTTGCCCCGTGGCCGCGTCCCAGAGCCGTACCGTGTGCTCTCCTGCGCTGGCCAGGCGTTGGCCGTCGGGACTGAAGCAGACGCTCTGGACAATGCTGGTGTGCCCCTTCAGCGTGTGCAGTTCTTCCCCCGTGGCCGCGTCCCAGACGCGCACCGTCTTGTCAGCCGAAGAGCTGGCCACGCGTTGGCCATCGGGGCTGAAGGCCACGGCGGCGACGAAGCCGGTGTGGCCGCGGAAGATGCGCTGGTTGCTGGTGAAGAGGGTGGCCAGGTGCCGGTATTCCCAGCCGCGGAAATCCCAGCGGGTCGCGTCCAGGTGCTGCCAGGCCGCTGCCGTGTTGTTGGCCTCCCACGCCCGCTGCGCCAGCGCCAGCTCCCGCGCGTACACCAGCCGCTCCGCCCGCTCGTGCTCGCGCTCGGCAATCTCCCGCTGCCCCTTCTCAGCCTGCTTGGCCTTCTCGGCCTGTTGGCGCGCGGCCACGGCTTCGGTTTCTCCCTGGGCCGCCGCTCGGGCTTGGTCACGGGCCTGGAGGAAGTAGTACAGCGTGGCGCCGATGCCAGCCGACAGCACCACGACCAGCGCCGCCGTCAGGTTGCGCACCCGCCGCGCTCCGGCCGCCCGCGCCTCCGCCGCCGCCGTCCGACGCCCCTCTTCTTCACGGACCGCCGCCGCGGCCCGTTCGACCTCGGCCTGGCGCAAGCGCTCCTGCACCGCTGCCAGGTACGCCGCCATTGCCGACGCCACCGCTCCCGCGTCGGCCGGGCGGTCATCCGCCCTGGCGCTCAGACAGGATCGCGCCAGCGCTGTCAGCTCCCCGTCCGCGGGGCACGCCGCCAGCCGCTCCAGCGCCGCCTGAGTGGAGCCCAGCTGAGCGTGCAGCCGCACTTCCTCGCGGCTCCCCGTGTAGGGCGCCTTGCCTGTGAGGATTTCGCACAACATCGCTCCCAGACCGAACACGTCCGAGCGCCAGTCGAGACGGTCCACCTCCCCGCGGGCCTGCTCCGGCGGCATGTAGGCAAACGTCCCCAGCACGACCCCGGCCTGTGTCAGGTTGTCCGCCTGCTCAGCTCGATCCGTCTCGACCATCGTTGCCGTAGCGTCGTCCTCTCCGGTCTCGGTTTGGGGCGGCGCGCCGTCCTTCAGCACCTTGGCGAGTCCCCAATCCATGACCTGCACTTCGCCGAAGGCGCCCACCATGACGTTGCCCGGCTTGAGATCGCGGTGAATGACCCCCTTGCTGTGCGCGTAGGCCACCGCCTGGCACACCTGCTCGAAGACGGCCAGCAGCCGCGGCAGTTCCTCGTCTGGGCTGCCGCGCCGCGCCAGCAGCGTGGCCAGCGTGCGGCCGCGCACCACCTTCATGCAGAAGTACGGCCGGCCGTCGGGCAGCGTGCCGGTTTCGTAGACTGGCGGAATGCCTGGATGCTGCAACTGGCTGGTCAGCTGCGCCTCCTCGGTGAAGCGACGCAGCACGTTATCGTGTCCGGCCCAGCGCGACTGCACCACCTTGACGGCCACCAGCCGCCGCAGACGCCGGTCGCGTCCCAGCCAGACGTCGCCCATGCCGCCCTCGCCCAGCAGCCGCTTTAGCTCGTAACGCCGCGGCACCGGCGGACGGGGGACCGAGGAGGCCGGCGGCGGAACGACGTGGGGTGTCGTGGCGTTGTCCGAGGGGGCCGGCGGCGTGGGCGCCAGCGGCGGCGTAGTGGCGAACGGGTCGCGGGGATCGTGCGCCGACATGGACAAATCCTCCCCGGGCCCGGGGAAACTCGTTCGGATCGGTTAGTTTTTCGAGGGTGCGGCTTGCTCGGGATCGGGCGGGGCTGGCTTTCGCCGTTCGAGCCACTCGCGCATTTTTTCGATCCCGTGGCGCTTGGCCATCTCCTCCATCACCTCCTCCATGCTGTGATGTTTGAGAACATGCTCCGGCTTGAGGATTCTACCGAGGGCATCGTAGTCAATGCCGATTTGTTCCGGAGTTAGATTGTGCATGAGCAGGGTCTCCATCAGGGCGATACCGTGCAGGCTCGGCAACAGATTGAGCTGTTGCGGATATTGCCGGTAGTGTTCGAGGATGTATTCCACGAGCGGCCGCTCCTGCCGGCCGCCGGCGACCATGTGCAGCAGGATCGTGGCCGGCGCGTCTCACGGAGGGGCCGGGTCCATCCGCGCCGGCGGTTGGGCGGCGTGGTTCTTCAGGGCGGCGGCGCGGCGGCGCAGCAGGTCGGCGTCGCCGGGCTGGTCCAGGAGCAGACGGCCCAGGTGGAAGGCGGCGGCGAACCACTGCTTCTGCTCCTCGGCCTGCCGGGCCTGCTCGCCGTGGTAGCGCAGCCGCTCGGCACGGTCCGGCGGCGGCCAGGCGTTGCGGCGGGCATACTCGGCGGTGTCGATCAGCTGCACGTCGGTGCCATTGGCCAGGGCGCGGAAGGCGCCGTCCGGGCTGAGGGCGTCCCGGCTCTCCGGGCGGGCCGGGGGGTTGGCCGGCTCGGTCGGCTGGCCGTCGCGGACCGTCCAGGCCAGCACCTTGGCCTGTTGGTCCCAGCCGAAGATACGCTGGCTGTCAGGGCTGAAGCACACGCTGGCAACCTCGTTGGTGTGCCCCTTCAGAGTGAGCAGTTCCTGTTGCTTGGCCGCGTCCCAGAGCCGGACCGTATTGTCCTGGGAGGCGCTGGCCAGGCGGAGGCCGTCGGGGCTGAAGCACACGCCGGTGACCTCGCGGATGTGCCCCTTGAGCGTGAGTACCTCCTGGCCGGTGTCCGCGTCCCAGACCCGGACCGTCTGGTCCTGGGAGGCGCTGGCCAGGCGGCGGCCGTCGGGGCTGAAGCACACGCCGTTGACAGTGGCGGTGTGCCCCTTGAGCGTGAGTACCTCCTGGCCGGTGTCCGCCTCCCAGAGCCGGACCGTCTGGTCTCCGGAGGCGCTGGCCAGGCGGCGGCCGTCGGGGCTGAAACACACACCGGTGACAAAGCTGGTGTGGCCCTTGAGGGTGCGCACCTCCTGGCCGGTGTCCGCGTCCCAGAGCCGCACCGTTTGGTCTTCGGAGGCGCTGGCCAGGCGGCGGCCGTCGGGGCTGAAGCACACGCCGCTGACACGGCC
>Ga0116219_10002234_pt1 | contig 16677 bp, 13 predicted proteins | sample Sb_taG_4_FD_91019 | JGI IMG/M metagenome (GOLD analysis project Ga0116219, IMG submission 91019) | Peat soil microbial communities from Weissenstadt, Germany - Sb_50d_6_BS metaG | ecosystem: Environmental > Terrestrial > Soil > Wetlands > Peat | place: Germany: Weissenstadt | collected 2010-09-21
TAAATTATGCGAGTGTAGTCTACTACACCGCAAGCCCTTGGGGTTCAGTACATACAATGCCGGCCTCGTTCGACATGATGCGCTCGCGTAATAGAAGCCCCGCTCCCGGCGCGGCGCTCGATCACGTCCGCGATTGGACGCGCGCGCGCTTTACGCTTGCGCGCGACGAAACCGTCATGGTGTCGGAGATATCTTGCACGGTCCCCGGTTGCCCGCCGATCGAAACTCATGTCGTGTTCTGGACCGCGCAAGGCCGGCATCATTTCAAGGTCTTCAAACCGCTCGCCGAGGTGACCGAGGACGACCTGCCGCCCCCCTTCATGAAGAACGCGCTCATTGCGCTCGACGGCGCGGATTGCGATTGCTGCTGAGAGAGCTTCCTACAGATCCGCCGCCTCGAGCGCCGCCGCCTGGCGCTTGCCGACACGCTCCATCGAGAAGCGCTCGATCGCCTCATTGAACAGGCGATAGAAATTCAGCTCCGCGCGCAGGTGCAGGAACACGGCGCCGAGCCCGATCGCGGCGCGATCCATGAATACGAATTCGCGCGGCACCGTCACCGGCCCTTTCTGCTTAAGCGCCTGATGCACGCGGAAGGCTTCGCGACGGCCGTATTCTGATGGCTTGACCCCGTCGGCGATCGTACGCACGCGGTCGTCGAGCAGCGGTCCATAGATGAACCGTGCCCAGATGTTGAGCGTCTCGATCAGATCGCGCGACAGGCCGCGAAAACCCCAGGTCTCGTAAGCGCGGACGACGAGATCGTCTTTGCCGCGCAGCAGCCCGTGATAGAGGTCGACGACGCCGCCCACGAATTTTGGCGCGAAAATCCGGACGCAGCCGTAATCGAGAAGATTGATGCCGGCAGGATCGCCGTGCTGCGCGAAGACCGTGTAGTTGCCGAGATGCGGATCGCCGTGGATGACGCCGAAACGGCTGAACGGAAACCACCAGGCGGTGAACATCGCAGTCGCCAGGCGATTGCGCACCGCAAGCGGATCGTTTTTGTGCGCGAGCATACGCGAGCCGTCGAGCCAATCGAGCGTCAGGAGCCGCCCGGTCGAGAGCTCCGGCCACGCGCGCGGCACGCGCACGCTGTCGATGCCGTCGAGCATGGCGCGATAGAGCGCGACGTGCTTGGCTTCGCGCCGGTAATCGAGCTCCTCGCGCACGCGCGCGCCGATTTCTTTCGCAACCTCGGTGGTGTCGATCGCGGTATCGAGCCGCCGGCGGATCGCCAGCAACCATTGTAATTGCTGCAAGTCGGCTTCGACCGCGGACTGCATGTCGGGATATTGCAGCTTGCAGGCAAGCGCGGCGCCATCGAGCGAGCGGGCGCGATGCACTTGACCAAGCGAAGCGGCCGCGGCGGGGTGATGCTCAAAACTCCGAAATCTTTCCGCCCAGTCCGGGCCGAGCTCCGCGATCATGCGGCGGCGGACGAAGGCCCAGCCCATCGGCGGCGCTTCGCTTTGCAGCTTCTGCAATTCGAAGGCGTATTCCGCCGGCAGCAGATCGGGGATGGTCGCCATCAATTGCGCGACCTTCATCAGCGGGCCCTTGAGCCGGCCGAGCGCCGACGAGAGGGCGCTCGCCTCGCCGGCGCGGTTGGGCTCACCGCCGAGCAACCGCCGGCTGGCATAGCGCGCCGCGACGCCGCCGACATTGGCGCCGACCCGCGCATAGCGCGCCGCGCGGGCGGAAAAACGATTTTTTTCTCGGTCGGGCTTTTCGCGGTTTGGCATTGCAGCCTCAGCCCAAGCCTTCCAGCTCCACGATCATCCGCTCGATGACGCCGAGGCCGCCCTGCCAGAAAGCGGGATCGCGGGCGTCGAGGCCGAACGGCGCGAGCAGCTGGGAGTGGTGCTTGGTGCCGCCGGCCGACAGCATGGCGAGATAGCGCTCGGCAAAGCCCGCCGTGGCATGCTCGTAGACGGCATAGAGCGAATTCACCAGGCAATCGCCGAACGCATAGGCGTAGACATAGAACGGCGAATGCACAAAATGCGGAATATAGGCCCAGAACGTTTCGTAGCCGGGTTTGAGCTCGATCGCCGGCCCGAGGCTTTCGCGCTGCACGTCGAGCCATAATTCGCCGATGCGCTCCGCCGTCAGCTCGCCGCTCTTGCGCTCGGTATGAACGGCGCGCTCGAACGTATAGAACGCGATCTGCCGCACCACCGTATTGATCATGTCCTCGGCCTTGGCGGCGAGCATGGCCTTGCGCTCTTTCTTGTCGCGCGTCGCGGCCAGCAATTTCTTGAAAGTCAGCATCTCGCCGAACACGCTCGCCGTCTCTGCGAGCGTCAGCGGCGTCGGCGCCATCAGCGCGCCATTCGGCGCCGCCAGCACTTGATGCACGCCGTGGCCGAGTTCGTGTGCCAGCGTCATCACGTCGCGCGTCTTGCCCTGGTAGTTGAGAAGCACATAGGGGTGCGCCGACGGCACGGTCGGGTGTGCGAAGGCGCCCGGCGCCTTGCCTTCTCGCACCGGTGCGTCGATCCAGCGTTCGGCGAAAAAGCGCTCGGCGATCGCCGCCATTTTCGGCGAGAACGCGCCATAGGCGGTCAGCACCGTATCCCTGGCCTCGGCCCAGCCGACCGTGCGCGCCGCCACCTGCGGCAGCGGCGCGTTGCGGTCCCAATGCGGCAACCGCTTTTTGCCGAACCATTTCGCTTTCAGGGCATAGTAGCGGTGCGACAGCCGCGGATAGGCGGCGCGCACGGCCGCCACCAGCGCATCGACCACTTCGCGCTCGACCCGGTTCGACAGATGGCGATCGTCGGCGATGTCGGCGAAGCCGCGCCAGCGGTCGGAGATTTCCTTGTCCTTGGCGAGCGTATTGGTGATGAGCGCGAACTGCTGCACGTTTTCCTTGAACGTCGCCGCCAGCGCCTGCGCGGCCGCCTTGCGCTTGGCCCCCGCACGATCCTGCAGCAGGTTCAGCGTTGGCTCGATGGCGAGCCTTTTGCCCAAAACCTTGAAACGCAAATTTGCGATTGTGGCATCGAACTGCCGGTTCCAGGCGGAATACGCCGTCATCGACTTTTCGTGGAAGAGTTGCTCGACGCGGTCTTCGAGCTGGTAGGGCCGGTAGCGCCGGACGTCTTCGAGCCACGGCCGGTAGTGGCCGAGCGCCGGATCGCGCATCGCCGCATCGAGCAAGGCGTCGTCGATGCGGTTGAGCTCAAGCGTGAAGAAGAGGAGATGCGTCGAGGCCGCGGTCAGGCGCTCCTGCACGTCGCCGTAAAACTTGGTGCGCGCCGGATCGACGGTATCGCCGGCATGGACGAGGCCGGCATAGGAACCGAGCCGGCCGATGAGATCGTCGATCGTCTCGTAGCGCCGCACGGCAGCGGCGAGCGCGGCGCCGGCTTGCGGCGTGCGCGCCAATTCGCCGAGCTTACCCTTGTAGGTCGCTTCGAAGCCGACGCATTCGCTGTCGGCGCGGTCGAGATCGAGCTTGATCGCCGGATCGCCGAGCCCGGAATAGAGATCGTTGAGATTCCACTCCGGCAAAGCGCCGAGCGCAGGTTTAACGCCGGCCGCGCGTCTGGCGGCGATTTTTTTCGCGGTTTTCGGCATAGGCTGACCTGACCGACCTCACCGGGACTTCATGTGGCGCAGGACTGCGGCTGCCGCAAGGCCGCACCTTCTGCTGCTTGCCCGGCACGAAAATGATCGCCGAAGATAAAGCGGTCGCTGGCAGCACAGCGTCAGTCGGGGTATTCGCTCAACAGCAACCTGAGCGCCGCTTTTCCGGCGCGGTTGGCTTCCGTCACGGAATCGAAAAAGACCTCGGAGTGGTCAATCGGGCTGGTTCGGCCGGCGCGATAGATCTCCCATCGCCATGATTTCGGCGGCGGCGCCCGGTGCTTCACGACAACGGAAAAGTCTTCATGATCGATCATGGGACGCAACATTATCACACAATACTGCAAAATTGGCCCGAAACGGGAGTTTTTGAAAATAAAATCGAGAATCTCGCTTGTTTAATATTTTCAAGGCTACAATTACAATGGACAGGAAACTTACGCAAAATCTCTCTTGGAAGGCGCCGCCATCGCCTTTTACCTGCTCGACTTGTTCCGGAGGCGGCCTAGCCATCGGACTACACCTATAAAATTCACTAAAATTACGGGGAGACGATCATGCCGACGGGCGACGTTCGTGCCGGCTTGGCAATAAAAGCCGGCTATTATTTCTTGGCGGCAGTCGTACTCGTCTTTGTCGCCATGCTGGTGCTGACGGTTCTCCACCCCTAAGCGGTCGGCGGCGCTCCCGGCAGCTATCTCGGGATGACCGTCGATCGCGCTGGGGTGTCGAAGCGACTCGGTAATAGCGATGCCAACCTGCTGAATTAGTGCGGCCAGACCGGCGGGTGCGTGCCGAGCGGGACACTTGGCCGCGCCCAGCGCGGCGGCGTCTCGGCCATCAGCACGGCGTGGCGGACCGCGGTCAGCCGGCCGAATCCGGACTGTGTCTCCTCGATGCAATCGCGCACATCGTCAAAGCCGGGATCGCGGCATTTCATGCCATCGATGCGGCCGAGCTGACGAAACCAGCAGCCAGTTTGCGCCAGCGAGACGCGCACGTGCCAGGAACCGCCTTGCACGGCACGGCGCTTGAGCGCCGCCATGACGGCGAAGGCCAGCAAATAACCGGTGGCATGGTCGAGCTCCTGCGCCGGCAGCGCCCTCGGCTCGTTCGATCCGAAGGCTTCAGCTTCCGCGACATTCAGGCCGCTCGCGGTTTGCACAATCGAATCGAAGCCGCGCCGCGGCGCCCATGGTCCTTCGTGACCGTAAGCGCACAACGAGGCATAGACGATCCCGGGCCGCAGCCGGGCGGCGGTTTGCGGCGAAAAACCGTGCGTGGCGATGGCGCCGGGCCGATAGCCCTGCACAAAGACGTCGGCGTCGCGAAGCAGCGCCGCGAGCGTATCGCGCCCGCGCTCCTCGCGCAGATCGATCGAAGCCGACAATTTGCCGCGCCCGGTATCGATGACCAGCGGCAACATCGAAGCGAGATGCGATGCGGTGATGAGCATGACGTCGGCACCGTGTGCGGCGAGCGTGCGGCCGCAAACCGGCCCGGCGATGATGCGCGTGAGGTCGAGCACCTTGACGCCGGCCAGCGGGCGCTCGGCGGCGGCGAGCGGCTGCGGCGGCGCATCGCCAATCTTCTCGATGCTGAAGGAGGGAAGTTTCGCGACGGCTTGGCCTTGCGGATGCCGATCCCATTCGGCGAACGAACGACAGGCGGTGACGACAAGACCGGCTTCAGCGGCCGCGCTTTCGAGCGCCTCAGCCTTCCAGCCCTCGAGCGCGCGTTGCACCGCGGCCTTGTCGTGAGGCACGCCGAGCAGCTTGAGGAGACCGCTGCAATGATGCGGCAGATTGGTGTGCAGCCGCGCCCAGCGGCCGTCGCCGCAGCGATAAAGTCCGGCGATGTCGTCGTGATATTCCTCGGGCACTTTGCCGTCGACGCGCAGGTAGCGCTCGCTGCGGAATTCGACCGCTGCGTTGCGCATGTCGACACTGACGTGCTGGCGGCGGCCGCCGCGCGTCCGCCACAACTCCGCGGCCGCGAGCGCTGCAGCCGCGATCGTCGCCTGCGCCGCGGTGCCAACGGCGAACGAGGACGGCAGTACCGGCTCGGCGCCGGTGAAATGAACTTCACCTAACGCCGCATCGTCGAAGCCCGCACCGCGCCACAATCCAGCGAGGACATGCATCGGATCGGGAGCGGGCGTGGCGGCGGACATGGCGTTTGGGGAGAGCGGAGAATCGCAGTCATTGAAGGCCGCGGGCAGGCTCAAAGCAAGGAGCCTTCGCGTTCAGCGCCATCGCCTTCCCGTCGGTTAACACCCCCTTAAGCCTCCTGCCCCAAAGTGCCCCGAAACGGCACAACGTACCGTTACAAAGCCGCCGAGGGGCCGTGCAAATGATGACCATTCTCATTGTCGACGACGATCCGGTGCAGTGCCGGCTGCTCGAGGGCATGCTGCACAAGTTCGGCTACGAGGTGGTCGTGCGCGACTCGGGCGACGCCGCGTTAGCACTGCTCGCCGGGCCCGATGGCGCGACCATCGATTGCGTGATCCTCGATCTGGTGATGCCGAATCTCGACGGGCTCGGCGTGCTGGCGAGATTGCGGCAGGCCTCCATCAATGTGCCGGTGATCGTACAGACCGCGCATGGCGGCATCGACAATGTCGTCTCCGCAATGCGCGCCGGCGCGGTCGATTTCGTGGTCAAGCCGGCCGGCACCGAGCGCCTGCAAGTCAGCCTGCGCAACGCCATCAACGCCAGCGCGCTCGAAGGCGAGCTTGCGCGCATCAAGCACAGCCGTTCCGGCACGCTCGGGTTCAAGGACATCATCACCAAGAGCCCGAACATGCATGCCGTGTTGCGCATGGCGGAGAAGGCCGCGGCCTCGGCCATTCCGGTTCTCATCGCCGGCGAATCCGGCGTCGGCAAGGAATTGATCGCCCGCGCCATCCACGGCTCCGGCGAGCGGCGATCGAAATCGTTCATCGCGGTGAATTGCGGCGCGATGCCGGAAAACCTGGTCGAGTCGATTCTATTCGGCCACGAGAAAGGCTCGTTCACGGGCGCGACCGAGCGCCATGTCGGCAAATTCGTCGAGGCTTCGGGCGGCACATTATTTCTCGACGAGGTCGGCGAATTGCCGGCGCCGGCGCAAGTGAAACTGCTGCGCGCGATCCAGGAAGGCGAAGTCGAACCGGTCGGCGCGCGCAAGCCGGTCAAGGTCGACGTTCGGCTGATCTCCGCCACCAATCGCGATCTGATCGCCGACGTGAAAGCGGGCCGCTTCCGCGAAGACCTGTTCTACCGGTTGCACGTTTTCCCGATCACGGTGCCGCCGCTGCGCGAGCGTCCTGCGGACATTCCGGCGCTGGCCCGGCATTTCCTGGCGCGGTTCGCCGCCGAAGAAGGCAAGCGCATCCGCATTATCGCACCCGAGGCCTTGCACGTGCTCGGCGCGTATCGCTGGCCCGGCAATATCCGCCAGCTCGAAAACGCGGTGTTCCGTGCCGTGGTGCTGGCCGAAGGCGACAGCGTCGCGCTTGCCGAATTCCCGCAGATCGCGGCGCAGCTATCGCAACTTTCCAGCGAACCGGCGCATCCGGACGTGGAGCATGGCGTAGAGCCGGCGGAATTGAGCGAGCCCGCTTTGGTGCCGGACACGTTGGCGGACGACACCGCCGCCACATTTGCCGTCATGGCACCCTCGCCTCCCGCCGATGCGCTCGCCTTGCTTGACGCCGAGGGCGAAGTGCGGCCGCTCGGTGAGCTGGAAGCCGACCTTATCAGGTACGCAATTACCCATTACCGGGGTCAGATGTCGGAAGTGGCGCGGCGGCTCGGTATCGGCCGCTCAACGCTCTATCGCAAGCTCGAAGCCCTCGGTCTCAATCCCGAGCGGCCCGAATCGGATAACGAAGCCGTGGCCGCCGAGCGACAGCCCCTAAAAATCGCCTGATTTGGCCGAATATTACCGTTGCGCACAGGACAATTTTGGCCGGCTCACATAAGGTGCGTCGGGGTTTCGATCGAAACCGCCTTCGATCGCGACTAATGACAGAATTGGGGACCAGCATCCCCGAATGATGCGGATCAGCGGCCTGCCGTGCAGGCTCTGAAGGAGAATTTGCAATGCCGGGTGTCCGTTTCGATCGGTTTCTCGCTTCGACTGTGGTCCTGCTGCTGCTCTCGGCCGCTGCCGGCGGCGCACTGGCGGAGCCCAAGAACGGGACCATGACGGAGCAAGCGATCGATGCCGCGGTCCCGATGCCGGATTCCGCGAATCTGCCGCCGCCGACGATTGCCGACTTCGCCAACCCGGCGGCAAAGGCCGCCCTGCCGACCGACCAACCGCAAACGCCGGCACCTGCGGCAGCCGCGCCGGCGGCAACGCCGCAACCTGCCAGCACCGCCAGCGAACCCGTGGCAACCCCGATAGCCGGCACGGTCGCCGCCGCCGATGCCCCGATCGCAGAACAATTGCACGACCTTGCCAACGGCAAGTTCGACCGCATCATCGGCAGCAAGCAAATTCGCAGCATGATCGATGCGTTCTATTCCAGCCGCAACTACGCGCCGATCTGGATCAGCGACGGCAAGGCGAATGCGCAGGCGAAAGCCGCGATCTCCTATCTCGGCCGTGTCGATGCCGACGGTCTCGATCCCTCCGACTACCCGGTGCCGAGTTTCGACGCGGCGGGCGACCCGGCGGCGCTCGCCGACGCCGAGATCAAGCTCACGATGTCGGTCATCACCTATGCGCACCATGCGAGCATCGGGCGCGTGCACTGGTCGCGCGTGTCCGCCGACATCGAATACGCCACGGTGGCGCCCGAGCCCGCCGACGTTCTTGCCATTATTCTCGGCGCGACCGACGTGGCCGCTGCGCTCGATTCCTATGAGCCCAAGACGTCGGGCTATCTCGCACTCAAGGCTAAGCTTGCCGACGTCCGCGCCGGCAAGGCCGACAAGGGCAAGACGCCGATCGCCAACGGGCCGGTGCTCAAGGCCGGCATGCAGGACGACCGCGTGCCCGAATTGCGCGACCGGCTCGGCGTTCCCGGCGATGGCGGCACGACCTACGACAAAGGCCTCGCCGAGGCGATGAAGAAATTCCAGCAGGCGCACCAGATCGCAGCAACCGGCACGCTCACCTCGGCGACGCTCGAAGCCCTCAACGGCAAAGCGCCCGATCACCAAACTGATATCATCATCGCCAATATGGAACGCTGGCGCTGGATGCCGCACCAGTTCCCGGCGACCTATGTCATCGTCAACCTGCCCGATTTCACTTTGCGGGTGATGCATGACGGCCAGCAGGTCTGGACGACCAAGATCGTCGACGGCAAGCCGGAAATGCCGACGCCGATCATGACGGCGGATATGAAATTCATCACCGTCAACCCGACTTGGAACGTGCCGCCCTCGATCGTCAATCACGAATATCTGCCGGCGCTGCAACAGGATCCCACCGTGCTGGAGCGCATGGGGCTCAAGGTGGATTATAATCGCGATGGAACCGTCCATATTTGGCAGCCGCCCGGCGACAAGAATGCGCTCGGGCGCATTCGGTTCAATTTCCCCAACAAATTCCTGGTCTACCAGCACGACACGCCTGACAAATACATGTTCGCTTATGACAAGCGGGCATTCAGCCACGGCTGCATGCGCGTGCAGGATCCGCAGCACTATGCCGAAGTGCTGCTGTCGCTGGTGCGCCCGGGCGAGGGCTACAGCGAGGACCGCATCAGGAAAATGATCGCCGCAGGCGGCGAAACCGATATCCAGTTCCCGACCTTCATCCCGGTCAACCTGACCTACCAGACCGCGTTCGTGGACGACGCCGGCAAGTTGCAATTTCGCGACGACGTCTATGGCCGCGACAGGGCCCTGCTGGCGATTCTGAAGGGCGACGACCGCAAGGTCGCCGACATCCCGATCGAACACAAAGAGGACATCTCGCACCGCGAGGTCCTGGCCATCCCCGACCAGCCGTCGCTGTTCGGCGGCCGCAGCCCGTTTGGCGGCGGCACCAGCTACTATCCTGGCGGCGGCGATAATTTCTTCTCGCGGCTGTTCGGCGGCTTTGCCTCCGCGCCACCCCCCACCCCGCGTAAACCCGTGCCGCACACCCGGAAAGTGACCCGTTCGGGGGATACGGTGACGCGCTAAGGGGTTGTCGTAGCTCGGTTAACCAGTTTTTTCCCGCATTGGACAGTAATGGACGCCCAAAGCGGGGTTATGGCCATATTTCGCCACACTGAATCGTTACCGATATCCTCCGTCGGGGGTGGGGTGGCGGTAAGGTCTCGTTAACCCTTCCCAAATTAACACTGCGTTAGCGTTATCTGCCGCGGCTACTAGCCGTGGCGGGTGATGTCGTTCAACGCGTCAATGCGAGATTGCCAGTGCACGTTGGTAACGCGCGCCTGAACACTCGTCGTATCTCCGCGGCGCGCGCCGGTTATTCGTGCGGTCTCGCCCTTCTCGCTTTTCTGTTCGGTTCGAGGGCCCTGCAAAACGCGGTCGCCGAGGGCGACACGCGCACGATCTCGATGCACCACCTCCATACCGACGAGGACATCACCATCACCTTCAAGCGCGACGGCCGCTACGACGAGGCGGCGCTGGAGAAGCTCAATTGGTTCCTGCGCGACTGGCGGCGCGGCGAAGAGACCCGCATGGACCCGCATCTCATCGACCTCGTCTGGGAGGTGCAGCGCGAGGTCGGCACCAAAGACCCGGTCCAGGTCGTGTGCGGCTACCGTTCGCCGCAAACCAACGCCATGCTCCGCCACCGCAGCAAGGGCGTCGCACGGTTCAGCCAGCACATGCTGGGCCACGCCATGGACTTTTACATCGCCGGCGTTCCGCTCGAACAGCTGCGCGAGATCGGTTTGCGGCTGCAGCGCGGCGGCGTCGGCTTCTATCCGGAATCGGGCTCGCCCTTCGTGCACATGGACACGGCGGGCATCCGAATGTGGCCGCGCATGACGCGCGAGGAATTGGCGCGGGTGTTCCCCGATGGGCGTACTGTTCACATCCCAACCGACGGCAGGCCGCTTCCCGGTTATGCGCTCGCACTCGCCGAGATCCGGAAGCGCGGCGGCACGCCGTCTGAAAACTCGATCGAAGCCGCGCGCAATGCCGGCGTAAACGTCGACACTTTGCTGGCGAGCAACGAGCGTCCGCCCGTTAATCCATTCGCCAAGCTTTTGGGACTGACCAAGGACGAAGACGACGACGACGACGCGAGTGCCGCGACGGCCTCGGCTAGCGCCGTAGCGCCGGTGCCTGCCGCGCCGAAACATCCGGTTCTCGCCGCGATCACGCATGATGCTCAGGCCGCTGAAAAAGCCACGGCAAAAGTCGCCGTGAAAGTCGCGGACGCGGCTTCGAAGGTAAAGCTGATCCGGACTGCTGATGCGGCGCCAATACGGCGCGTTGCGCTTGCGCCGCCGCCTGCGCCGGTTGGCAGCGCGCCGGCAGTGCTGACGCCGAACCAGATCATCAGCGCGCGCGGTTACTGGCAGGGTCCGCAAGACGCCACGATCGCGCCGCGCCTGGAGGTGGCGAGCAACGATCCTAATCCGACTGGCTCGATCGATCCCTTTGCCAGCGCGCGCAACGACCGCGTGGCCCCCGAACTCGCACTGGCCTACGCCGAGCAAGGCGGCCGCGATGCCGGCTCCGCCCCGACCGGCATCGCCGCGCTACGCGCCGCCGCCGAGCCAACCCAGTCCGTCCAGCCCGCCGCCGTGAACGGCACGACCGTCGCGGTGAAACGCGCCGCCAATCAGGTCGCCTCCGCGATCGTGACGGCAAGCGCAAGCTCGGTCGCCGTCGTCAAATCCGGTGCACATTTCGAGAATCCGTGGCTGCGCGCCGTCGTGCTGTCGCCGAGCGTGCACCGCTTCCTGACCACCGCAGCGTTCGGCGCCCGCGACTTCCGCTCGCTCGCCTCGCTGATGGTCAAGCCGTCGAATTCCGTGATGATGACATTTGCGGCCGATCCCAATCCCGGCCTCGACCACAATCGTTTTAGCGGCACCGCGATCGTGTTCGTCTCGACCGTGAGCTATCCGACCCGCACCGCCGCGTTGCAGTAAGCGGCTAACCCAGCATCCCGAGCGCGTGCATGTAAGTCTCGAGGATGGCCTCCTGCTCCTTGCGCTCGTTGACGTCCTGCTTGCGCAGCCGCACGACGATTCGCAACGACTTGACGTCGAAGCCGTTGCCTTTGGCCTCGGCATAGACGTCGCGAATATCGTCGGCGATCGTCTTTTTCTCTTCTTCGAGCCGCTCGACGCGTTCGACGAACGCCTTGAGCTGATCCTTGGCGAAACGGCGGGCGGGCTGGTCGTCTTTGGCGGCGGCGGCGGTGGTGGCCATCGGGCACTCCTCGCGATGCTAGAGCATGATCCCGAAAAGCGGATACCGGTTTTCGGAGCGGATCATGCTCGATGCAGTCTGCGAAGAGGTTTCGAAAGCCCGGCGCTTCAGGTCAAGCCGCGCACGCGTTCATCCACGCTCTGCACAGGAGAACGGCGCAAAAGGCACCGTGTCAATGTTTTTGGCTTGCTTTTTGGAATGCCGCCTTTTGATCCGGCGAGGCGTCCTTCTGGTGCTTGGCGCGCCATTCGTCATACGGCATGCCGTAGACGATCTGCCGGCTCTCGTCTTTCGACATCGCCACGCCCTTGGCGTCGGCGGCGTCCTTCATCCAGTTCGACAGGCAATTGCGGCAAAAGCCGGCCAGATTCATCAGGTCGATGTTCTGCACGTCGGTGCGCGAGCGCAGGTGCTCGACCAGACGGCGGTAAACGGCGGCTTCGAGCTCGGTACGGGTCTTGTCGTCGGTAGCCATGATCTCCTCCGCGGTTTAGGTATGGCAAAGATAGCGGCACAACCGCCAGTTTTCCATATGCTGGGATACACGCAATTTTGGCCACGCAAAATCGCGAATTGCTCGAATCTTTGTACCATGTGGCGGTCGGCGCCGCCCATCCGTCGCGCTGCCTGCCGCCGAGCCTGCCGGAGCCGCCGCTGCGCGGCCGTCTCATCATACTGGCCGCCGGCAAGGCCGGCGGCTCGCTGACGGAAGTCGCGGAACGGCACTATCTCGCGCAGATCTCTTCAAGCCGGCTCGACGGTATCGCCGTCACCCGCCACGGCTATGGGCGGCCGACGAAGCTTATCCCCGTAGTCGAGGCTGGCCATCCGGTGCCTGATGCAGCGGGGCTCGCAGGCGCCGAACGCATGATGAAGCTCGCCGACGCCGCAGGGGAGCAAGACCTGGTGCTGGTTCTTCTCTCCGGCGGCGCCTCGGCCAACTTGATCGCGCCCGCCGCCGGGATTTCGCTTGAGGAAAAACAGGCGACGACGCGGGCTTTGTTACGGAGCGGCGCCAATATCGGCGAGATCAACTGCGTCCGGAAGCATCTTTCCCGCATCAAAGGCGGCCGCCTCGCCCAACGCGCCCATCCGGCGAAGCTCGTCACGCTGGCGATTTCCGATGTGCCGGGCGACGACCCCGCAGTGATCGGCTCCGGGCCGACCGTGCCCGACCCGACGACGCTCGCCGACGCGCGCGCGATCGTTGCCAAATACCGGCTCGAATTGCCCGCGGCAGTGACGCGCGCGCTCGACGATCCCGCAAACGAATCGCCGAAGCCCGGCGATCAGGTTTTTGCTGGCACTACCTACAAGATCGTCGCCCGGCCGGCAGACGCCTTGGCCGCGGCTCAGGCGCGTGCCCGTCAGGCCGGCTACGATACGATGGTGCTCGGCGACCGCCTGCAGGGCGAGGCGCGCGAGGTTGCGGCCGAACACGCCAGGCTCGCCCGCGACGTGGCCGCGCAGCACCGCCGGGTGGCGATCCTTTCCGGCGGCGAGCTCACCGTGACGCTGCGGGGCAACGGCCGCGGCGGCCCCAACCAGGAATACGCGCTCGCGCTCGCCATCGCGCTCGACGGCGCCAGGGGCATTGCCGCCATGGCCGCCGATACCGATGGCACCGACGGCGGTCGCGGTCAGCCCGACGACCCCGCCGGCGCCTTTATCGACGATTCGACCCTGGCGCGGGCGCGCGCTATTGGCCTCGATCCTGCCGCGTTTCTTGCCGACAACGATTCCACGGGGTTTTTCAATGGCATCGGCGATTTGTTCACGCCCGGCCCGACGTTCACCAACGTCACCGACTTCCGCACCATCGTCGTTGACAGACCATCATTTTGACGCGGATTCTGAACTTTGACGCGGAATCTGAATCGGAAATGAGCCACGCGACTTTCCCAACAATGGCAGCAAGAACGACGGCGAGCGGGCTCATGCTGAGCGTGATCGCGGCGTTCCTGCTGGCCGCTTCGGCGCGCCCGGCCGCAGCCGATTTCCGGCTGTGCAACAATACGGCGAGCCGGGTCGGCATCGCCGTCGGTTACAAGGACGCCGAGGGCTGGACCACGGAAGGCTGGTGGAACTTGCCGGCGCGGACCTGCGAAACCGTGCTCAAGGGCAATCTCGTTGCCCGTTATTATTATGTCTACGCCATCGATTACGATCGTGGCGGCGAATGGATGGGTCAGGCCTATATGTGCACCCGCGACAAGGAGTTCACGATCCGCGGCATCGGCGATTGTCTGGCCCGCGGCTATGACCGCACCGGCTTTTTCGAAGTCGACACCGGTGAGCAGCGCGCCTGGACAGTCCAGCTCACCGAGACGAGCGAGCAGCCGGCGCAGAAGCCGTTGCCGGGAGGCAATCCGTTGCATGCGGTCCCGCCGAGCGGCGCCGGCGCGACGCCACCGACATCGCCTCCCGCCGGCGGCCGCACAGCGCCCGCCCTGGCCCCGACGACCGGAAGCAAAACCCCATGACGCTGGAAGCGAGGCGGCAGTGAGGCGGCAGCGGCGAACCAAAGTCGTGGCGACGCTCGGTCCCGCGTCCTCGGATCGCACCACTATCGGCCGCCTGTTCGAAGCCGGCGCCGACGTCTTCCGCATCAATATGAGCCACACCAATCACGAGCGCATGCGCGAGCTCGTGACCACGATCCGCGCGATCGAAGCCGAGCATAATCGGCCAATCGGCATCCTGGTCGATCTGCAAGGACCGAAGCTGCGGCTCGGCATCTTCAAGGACGGCGCTGCTGACATCGACAAGGGCCAAAATTTCATCCTCGACACCGACTCCGCCCCAGGCGACGCCAAGCGCGTGGAACTGCCGCACCCGGAAATCTTCGCCGCCATCAAGCCCGGCGACGGGCTGCTCATCGACGACGGCAAGCTGCGACTGGTCGCGACCGAGGTCAATCCGCGACGCATCGTCACCCATGTCGAGGTCGGCGGCAAAGTGTCGAACCGCAAGGGCGTCAGCCTGCCCGACACCGTCATTCCGCTCGCGGCTTTGGCGCCGAAGGACATCGCCGACCTCGAAGCCGCGCTCGATGCCGGCATCGACTGGGTCGCACTCTCCTTCATCCAACGCCCGGAGGATATCGCCGAGGCGAAGAAGATCACGCGTGGACGCGCCGCGGTCATGGCCAAGATCGAGAAGCCGCAGGCGGTGGCGCGGCTCGGCGACATTCTGGATCTTGCCGACGCGCTGATGGTCGCGCGCGGCGATCTCGGCGTCGAAATGCCGCTGGAAAAGGTGCCGGGCGTGCAGAAGGAGATGACACGCGCCTGCCGCCGCGCCGGCAAGCCGGTCGTGGTCGCCACGCAGATGCTGGAATCGATGATCGCGAGCCCGGTGCCGACGCGCGCCGAAGTCTCCGACGTGGCGACCGCGATCTTCGACGGCGCCGACGCCATTATGCTGTCGGCGGAATCGGCGTCGGGCCAATATCCGGTCGAGGCGGTGGCGACCATGAACCGCATCGCGGAGGAAGTCGAAGACGACATGATGTATCTGCCGTCGCTGCACGTCTTGCATACTGAGCCCGAGGCAACCGGCGCCGACGCGATAGCGGCGGCTGCAAGACAAGTCGCCGAAACACTCGACCTCGCGGCCATCGTATGCTGGACTTCGTCAGGCTCGACCGGGTTGCGCGTTTCGCGCGAGCGGCCGAAATGCCCGATCGTCGCGATTTCGCCGATCGAAGGTGCTGGACGCAAATTGTCGATCGTCTGGGGCATCCATTGCGTCATCGACGAGGACGCGAAAGACCAGGACGACATGGTGGAGCGCGCCTGCCGCATCGCGTTCAAGGAGCGTTTCGCCAAAGCCGGCCAGCGCGTGATTATTGTGGCGGGCGTGCCGCTCGGCACGCCCGGCGCCACGAATTTCATGCGCATCGCTTATGTCGGCGACGGCGCCGGCGGCGAATAACTAACGATCAAATCCTCAATTTCCGCAATCACCCGATCCGCCGCGGCGTGATGCAGCATGTGGCCGGTGCCGGGCAGCACGACGAGCCTTGCCTGCGGCACGACAGCGGCAAAGGCCATGGCGTGGCGCTGCGGCGGCACGACCATGTCGCTGTCGCCGGTCATGACGACGGTCGGCGCCGTGAGCGCGGCATAGCGCGCGATTTGTGCCTGAAGAAATTCCCTGAGGCCGGCGACATCGCGTGCATTGGCCAAAAATGTCGCCGGCCGCAGCAACAGCAGCGCGGCAGTGCGCTTGATGTAACCGTGCGGCGGCAGTTGCGGAAGGAACGCCGATGACAGCGCCACGCCGATGAAGGGCGCGCCGAGCGGCAGCGCCAGAGTGCGCGCATAAAGCCAACCGGCGAGCGGTGTTGCGAACAGCGCGTAAAGCCAGGTCATGCTGCGCGGAAATGGAAAGAGCGGAGGCGCGAGCAGCACCAAACCGGCGACACGCTGCAGATGATCGAGCGCAAAGGTTGTCGCCAACGCCCCGCCCCAGGAATGGCCGATCATAACGGCGCGATCGACACCAAGCCGATCCAGTACGTCACGCAGCATCGACGCCTGGTAGGCCGGCGAACTGCCGTGCGGGCCCGCGCGCGCGCTCCAGCCGAGCCCCGCGCGATCGATCAGGATGACGTGATGACGGGCAGCAAGACGTTCGCCGAGCGCGAGCCGCATGTCTTCGAGATTGCAGCCGGCGCCGTGGATCAGCACGATCGGCGGCGCGCTTTTCATTGCGCCGGCATCCGCTCCCA
>Ga0116219_10002239_pt1 | contig 16655 bp, 18 predicted proteins | sample Sb_taG_4_FD_91019 | JGI IMG/M metagenome (GOLD analysis project Ga0116219, IMG submission 91019) | Peat soil microbial communities from Weissenstadt, Germany - Sb_50d_6_BS metaG | ecosystem: Environmental > Terrestrial > Soil > Wetlands > Peat | place: Germany: Weissenstadt | collected 2010-09-21
ATCCATGCGCAACTCCGTTTGCATGCCTTGGGCGTGGACCTCCAGTCCGCCAGCGCAACAAAACCGAAGAAAACGAGCAAGCCCAAAACGTCAAAACCGTCAATGGCTTTCATCAGTCCAGGGACGGGCCGTCTGATTCGGTCACCAGCGCGGCATCGTACAGTTCGCCAGTGGCAGTGTTGCGGACTTTCATGAGGCGGTCTTTCGGTTCCCGACCCGAGTGCAATCTGCGCCAGTCTTGGAATCAACAACAGTCATCCCTAATAGACGGCAGGCTACCGCGGCAGGGACCAGAATCCAGCTCGACGATTCGCGTCTCAGACACGCCAGGCGCTCCCTGTTACTGTCCGTTCATTTGCAGAGCTGATTGTTCAAGGTCCCGAATCATCTTAGCGATGCTGTCGGCTTCCGCATCGGTCATTAGTCGGAGGGTTGCGGCAGCCTTCCCCTCTTTGCCAACGGGCTTTGCTCTAGAGAACGCATTGCGGATGGCATTGAACTTGGGAAGAAGGTCGCCAGGCAAGAATTTGTCCGGGCGCAAGCCTAACCCCGTCATGCCGCTAAGGTAGAATGCGTCTCCAATCTTCTCGCGAAGGGGGCGCTTTCCGTGTGACAAGCTGAAAACGGCGGTGCGGAGCTTATCGCAGGTGTAACTCACGTCCATGGGGAAACGTCCTTACTGGAAGAGCCGCAGCGCGCGCCACTGGCTTCTAGTTCGGGGAACGCGTATCCGCGGCAGAGGATTGAAGCAGGCACATTACTCACCCGCTGGCGAGTCGGTGGGCTGTCTCGGCAGCGGGTGAGTCTGAACCGAGCGAGGCCAAGCGAGCCTAGCCAGATGATTACTCCGGCCGTCTCGACCATGATATTGTACAGCAGAGTGAGAAAGATCCTCTCGGACCCGACACCGTACCGCTCAGTCTTGCCTATAAACGCGAGCCGACTCGCGCTGCAGGTCATCCATCTGCGCGCCACGTACATGCCCATTGGTCCCGACACGTTCGGGCAGCGGTTGGAGGCGGCAGGCTTCGCGGAAGTAGCCATCAAGCGGGGGCGGGCGCCGTTCCACTTCCGAGCGGTGCGTTAAACCTAACTGCAGCTTGGTCCGCGTGCGCTGGCCCAAGAATCGCTCACGTTCGCCCACGTTGCGTTCGACGCGCCCCGGTTGGCCAGAACGCCAACGAGAAAGACCCCGCCAATTGCGGGGCCTTGTGGGCGAGCCGGGTTTTGTCTAGGCGAGCCTACGTTAGGCTAAACTTCCCTCGATCCGCCTTCTTGAACCGGGCCTCCTTCCCCTTTGCTTTCATCTCCCTGATGATCGCGGAATAGAGAGTCGCGTGCGGTGTCAGCCCGCCCGGGGATTTCCAGTACCCCTTGTCCGACATCGCCTTGATCATCTCCTGGCAGTTCATCGGCTCGCCGTTCTCGCCCAGAACCTTGGCGTGAGCCAAGGGAGCTTCTTGCCCATCGCAGCCTTCGGGCAGCAGCTTTCGTCAAATAACGGCATTCTCTTTCTCTAGGAGAATGAAGCTCCTTGGATTAACAGTGGAGGTCGTTATCCCCGCGCCGCGAGGGGCACGTAGTTCCGTCGGGTCTCCCCCCGATAGACCTGGCGAGGTCGAGCGATCTTCTGGTCTTTATCCAGCAGCATTTCCTCCCACTGCGCGATCCAACCGGCCGTTCGCGGAATGGCAAACAACACCGGGAATATCGGTACCGGGAACCCCATCGCTTGGTAGATGATCCCCGAATAAAAATCGACGTTGGGGTACAATCGCCGAGAGACAAAGTAGTCGTCCTCCAGCGCGATCCGTTCCAATTCCAAAGCGATGTTCAGCAGCGGATTTCGGCCGGTGACCTCGAACACTTGATCGGCGATCTGCTTGATAATGCGGGCGCGGGGATCGTAGTTCTTGTACACGCGGTGGCCAAAACCCATCAGCCGGCCTTCGCCGGCCTTCACGCGGGCAATGAATTGGGGCACATTGTCTTTCGACCCGATTTGGTTGAGCATGCGCAGCACCGCCTCATTGGCACCGCCATGTAACGGTCCGTACAACGCAGCAGCGGCGGCCGCAGTGGCGCAGAACGGATCCGCGTAGGAGCTGCCCACGCTTCGCATGGTATTGGCACTGCAATTCTGTTCATGGTCGGCGTGCAAAATGAACAGCACGTCCAGTGCCCGCTCCAGCACAGGGTTCGGCGTGTACTTTAACTCGGTAGCCTTGAAGAGCATGTTCAGGAAGTTCCCGGTGTAAGTCAAATCGTTGTCCGGGTACGCGTAGGGCATGCCCAGACTGTGCCGGTAGGCGAAGGCCGCGATAGTCGGCATCTTCGCGATCAGCCGATAGGTCTGCACCTGCCGCGATTCCGAATTGTGTATGTCTTTGGCATCGGGATAGAAGGTCGAGAGGCCGGCTACCGTGCTCACCAGTATGCCCATCGGATGGGCGTCATAATGGAACCCGTCGATGAACTTCTTGGTGTTCTCGTGAAGCAGAGTGTGATGAGTAATGCTCCTGATCCATGCATCGAGTTGGGATTTGGTGGGCAGTTCGCCGTGCAGGATGAGATAGGCGGTCTCCAGAAACGTGCTCTGTTCGGCCAACTGCTCGATGGGGTAGCCACGATACCAGAGAACCCCCCTTTCCCCATCAAGCATTGTAATGTGGCTCTTGCAGGAAGCCGTGTTTGTGAAACCCGGGTCATAAGTCATCAGGCCAAAGTCCTCGTCCGATGTCTTGATTTGTCGCAAGTCCATGGCCCGGATGGTCCCTTGCCAAATAGGAATCTCGTACTTCTTTCCTGTACGGTTGTCGCTGATAGTCAAGGTCTCTGTGTTCATGGTTGAATTCCTCCCCCCGCGCCTTCGGTCACCTCGCGCAAGAAGCCGGTGGCCTCTTCCGGTGGCACCGTGTTGAATTCCGGGCTGGGCGCGCTTAGGCGCCAATCACGGATCGGGCAATGGAGTTACTGCCACCACTTCCGGGGATGAAGGGCAACATAGACCCAGAGGACGAGCGCGCCCCCGAGGATCGCTACAATCCAGCCGTGCCAGGCATTGCCGGAAAGAGAGAAAGGTTCAGGCGACGCAGCCTCGACGAACGAGTAAAGGAAGCCGCCCACGACGGCCCCTACGATGCCCAGTACCATCGTTAGGAGCAGGCTCATGCTCCGCCGACCTGGGACCAGGACCCGTGCAATCATCCCTACGATCAAGCCACAAATCATCCAGCTGAGAAGGGTAGCGACGGTCATCTGCCTCACTCCTTAACACAAAGAGGATCTGGCCGAGTTCGTTCCACGCGGGAGACTCCTCCGCGTAAACGGATTTCTGGCCGTTCCCCGATTCGACCAACATGGTGGAAGCTCCGATCTCATGACTCATTGCCCGGCCTAGTCCCGCTCCATGCTTCCGTAGGAGCGCGGCCGTTGAGCAGGAAGACTTGCACCACGGTGCCGGTCGTGAACGCCTGCACGACGGCGCCGCTGGCCGGTTCGATTTCCGCAGTCGCCTCGCGCACTTCCATCCCCGTGATTCTCTTGATCTCCTGCCGCAACAAGTCGGCTTGGCACACAGAAGGCCCGTCAGAAGCGACCTGGACACGGTGGCCGTAACAACGGAGCAAAATGGCCGTGCTTTCCGCCGTGTCTTGGGTCGTCATCCACGAGGAGGATGTGCAGCCCACCGCCAGTGTCGTTCGGGAAAGGCGTAATGGCATTCAAACGCAGGCCGTAGTCCCGCTCGGTTTTCACGTGGTCCTCTCGCCACAAATCCTCGAAGCGCCACACGCTCGATGCGCAAGCGCTCCCCCGCTCAGGTGCGCGCAAAGGAAAACCACTCCATGTTCCGGTAGGACTCTGCTTCAAGCAATATTTATGCCACGGTCTCCGCCGACTCGTCCGTACGACCCGGGCGATTGCCAGGCTGCTTTAGAGAAGCGGAGTTATGGATAATGGAGCCGAGCGATGGTGAGATGAGAAAGGGTCGGCGTGGGTAGCAGGACACAGGGGCGTGTCAAAACCGCACACTGCCGCTTGGTTGGCGATTAGCGGATGTCGACGCTAACCACGGTGGTCACTTACGGGTAAGTGGCCGAACACCGAGGTACGACATCCTTGCTTTTACCGATCTGGGGTACGGGGTCGGTGTCGCCTACGATGGCTCGGCTGCACTGGAGCCGGTCGTGCAGGGTTGTTTCCGTCTCGCCTTGCTGGACTACAGGATGCCGGGCATGGAGGGGCTGGAACTGTACCGGTGCATTCAGCATTTGCAGGGCGAAATGCAGGGCATCCTTGTAACGGCAGAAACGCTTGCGGCGGCAAAGGAGGCCGGTGTCCGGCATGTCGTGCCCAAGCCGTTCGACTTTTGACCGACTGATTCCGTTCATCGAAGAACGCATGGGCCTGCCGGGGTTAAGGGAAAAGCCCTGACGATACATCGGAGCCTGCAAGCACTTTTCACGTCGTGCCCTGCCATTGATTGCCCGCTTTTCTCGGCACCGCACCATCTCGAATTCGCACCAGAAAGCTGCGGCACATCGTTTGCTAGTTCAATCTTCCAACGAGGAAAGCAGTGGAGATCGCCTGAACAGGAGACTTGGGCCTCGAGGAAATGCCATGTACCATACCATCGAGTTTGCCGAAGGGTTCATGGTCGATCTGGAAATCTCTCCCAAGCACTGGCTCGAACGAATGCTCATTCGCCGTGGCACCCGCCTACAAGCGCAGATCAAGCCTTATGTTGTGGAAACTGACGACGGCCCGGTCGAAGTGGCCGACTTGTTTTTTGCTGATGGCACGACCACCCGCATGGTGCCTTTCGAGTCGTTCTCGTTCGTGGACTAGATCTCAGGAAGACGAATGCCCCGCGATAGAGATAGGTTAACGGGGCCCAGCGCGTGGCCTCCTTGGCCTGGATCGCGCCGCGGATTTTGCCTCTGTCCATCCTCTCGACCGTGAGCACCCCGATGCGTTGCTGTTCGTTGGCCCCTTGTCTCCTGGGGCGGCGGACCTGAGCCGATCATCGTCCACCTGTGCTTTCAGCGTTCAGATGGGTAAGGTGACTCCCAGCCTCGCCGGACACCGGGGCGAGTAAGCTGACCAGCACCTAAAAGGCTGGTACTCGAAGGCGACAATCCGCGCGTGACTATCCTATGGACACTTCCCTGGAAATACGGTTCGCCTGTGATGCAATGCTGGGCGGCCTGGCACGCTGGCTACGTGCCGCTGGCTATGACACGTCTTTGGAAAGCGGCATCGACGACCGCGATCTCATCTGTCTATCGCGGGACGAAGGACGAACGCTTCTCTCTTCCGACACGAAGATCTTTCAGTTCGCGGTGATCCGTGACGGTCGGCAACCTGCCCTGTTCGTTCCGATTCGCATGGCTCCTCTTGCCCAGCTCGGTTATGTCCTGACGAAATTACGTCTGTCCCTCCAAGAACCGCGTTGTATGGCTTGCGGTGGGAAATTGGTTGAAGTACCCAAAGAGCAAGTAGCTGATCGGGTGCCGCCCCGCACCTTCGCCTGGTTGGAGAGATTCTGGGAGTGCATCCGCTGCCGCCAGGTTTTCTGGCATGGCACGCACTGGAACCGAATTACAGAGGCACTCCGGCTCGCCTACCGACAGCCGGAATGACAAAGCAGTTTTCGAGTGTGGCGTCAGCGTGGGGTCGGATCAGGCTATACTTTCGACCAAACCACGAATGCCGCCAGCTACCCGCGACATTCTTGGGGCTCGCGGCTTAACGTTTTAAAGAATGCTAAGAGAGCAAGGATTCGCCGCTACCTCCGTGCAGCGACAATTACCGGTTATCCCTCTGGCAAGCGTCATGCCAGGATGCGAAGATTCTCGAATGGGCGAGTCCGGATGAACCCGGTCGACGGGTGGGTGGAATCCGCCGCTTCGAATGTCTATCAGAAAATCGTCGGGTAGCCGAACGTCATGGCATTGCACATAATGCTCAAAGCGAGCTTGGCGTCAAGCGCGTCAACCCGTCAATCCGGCATCAGCACGTTAGGTGCAAGATCGCGTTGGTTTCAGCCGGGTCTGCCCTCAGCTTCGCTATGGCATCGGGAGTGGAGCATGCCACGATCGTCACGCCGCGCCGCGCGGCTTCGGCCCGGACGTCCTCCATGATGGGCAAACGGCTCTGCATGCCGGTACCGATCACCAGACACTTGCAGTCCCAGGGAATGTCTTCTTTGAGAGATAACGGCGTGTGACCGAACCGCTCACGAAACTCGCGCGAGGCCTTCTTTTGCCGTTTCCGAATTTCACCTCGGTCCCAGATGACGTCCTTGCTGTATTCGTGGCCATCGATCTCGAGCGAACCGAAGCTGCACTTGCCCCACCTCATGGTTGTCTCCTTTCTGAGGTCTGCCAACACAGCACCAGCCCGATAGGAGTGGCTCATCGCGGACCCCAACCTACCTCACGACGAACTGAGAACCGTGGCTCTGTCGTTCGAGCGAAACGCTTCACCCGCCCTTTTCGCCAGTTCCATGACCTCGATCGGCACGGCGAATACGACCGTATTCGACGCCGCAGGGCCCAGGCCGTCGATCGTCTGCAAGGTGCGCAACTGCATCGCCCCGGGGCTCGCCGCCATCGTGGCCGCGGCGGCAGCCAGGTTTTCGGCCGCCAGTCGGTCCCCTTCTGCCTTGGTGATGGTGGCACGCTTCTCGCGCTCGGCCGCCGCCTGGCGCGACATGATCTTCTTCAGCTCCTCAGGCATGCCGATGTCCTGCAGGCGGATACCCGTCACGTCAAGGCCCCATTCCTGGGCTTGTTTCTCGACGACCTCCTGGACCAGTTTGCCGATATGCTCCCGTTCGGCAAGCAGCTCATCGAGCGTGACGCCGCCAACCACGTCGCGCAGGGCTGCTTGGGCCAACCTGGTGACCCCCCAGACATAGTCCTGAATCTTCATCACGGCACTTTCGATGTTGACCACCTTGAAGAACAGCACGCCATCGATCAGGACCGGCACGTTATCTCGCGTGATGACCTCTTGGCGACTGGCCGTGGGCGTAGTCTTTCCATTGGAACGAAACTACTTCTTCGCGTCGCGGACGATCTGGTGACAGCGCACACAGGTGCCGGTCAGCAGCGCATGGGTGAGCGTGGTCCCCGCCAGGCTCTTGTTATCGGCCTGGCGAATCAATTCCTTGTTGGCAGCCTCGAAGTATTTCAGCTCGCGCTGATAGTCCTCCTGGTTGGCCCGGGCCCATTTTTCGAGATAGCCCAGGTAGTTCAGCGCCTTAGCGTTCTTGCTGATCATCTCGAAGTCGCCTCGGGTCAGGCCCTCGAGGATGTTCTGCGACAGATGCAGCTTGCTTTTCATCCAGATGCTGGCCTTGTCTTTCTCGTCGGCCTTCTTTGGCTCGTCGCATACTCCCAACACGGCGACTCCGGAGAGGGCGATGGTCAGCACCACCACCGCGAGCAGCACGTTCTTCATAACTTTTCCTTTCGACTGTGTTGACCAGGGCAAACGGGCAGCCAACGAATCCACGGTCCGTCCCGATTTGGTCCCCTCCACTTTGGCCTCTCCCGGTGCCCGGATCCCCGGTCGGTCCTTCTGGGGCGAGCAGGAACTCCTCCCCCATCGTGTCCTTCGTGAAGATCTGCACCACGCTACCGGTCGTCGGCTCGCCTCGGAAATATCTTCGGCACTCCCCGAACCTGTGGGCCGACCGCCGGTCCCAGGCGGTCGAATTCGACCGTCACGCGGACACGACCTCAATGTTGTTCCGCACGGTGTTGACACCCGGGGCGTTCCAGGCGGCCCTCCCGGCCTCGTCCTTCTCGCCCCACGACCGAACTCTGCCGGACAGCGTCACCGTGCCACCGTCGGTCGAAACGTTCACGTTCCCGGCGTCAATCTCGGCGTCCCGCAGCAGCGCCTTCTTGATCGCGTCCTTGACGGCAGACGGCTGGACCATCGGCTTGAGGGTGATGTTGTTCAAGACGCCCTTCACGCCGGCCAGAAAGCGGACGGAGTCCATCGCCGCCCTCCGCTGGTACTCCCAGTTCACCACACCCCCAAGCGTGACCCAGCCGTTCTGCACGGTGGCCTGGATGTCGGTCGGCACCCAGACGTGCGCCTTGAGGGATGTGGCTACGAGCGCGGCGATCTCCGCGTCGGTCTTGGCGTGCATGCCGGTGGGCTTGATCTGGATCTCCTCGGCGATGGCCTTGACGCCCTCCACGCGCTGGGCCGCCCGTTCGGCAGCCCACTTCTCGGCGTAGGTCGCGACCGTGCCGTTGAGAGACACCACCCCGTTGGCGGCCGATACCCCGATCTCGCTCGCCGTGACACACGGTTCCCACCTCAGTTCTTCCATGACATCCTTCTGCAATTGCGCGTCCGTCTTCATCGAGAAATCCTCCCGGTAAAACTCGTGCGATCATCCCCGGATTACACATCCGGTTTTGTTGGCTACGCGACGGTTCCTACCTTCGTGCCGGCGGGGCAGATCGTGTCCCGGTGCCCGGGTCCCGGTCGGTCCGCCTGGAGCGAGCAGGAACTCCTCCAGAAGTACCGCCAACCGTGCACCTTGCGAACGATTGCGGTGCGATCAGAAAGGGTTTCGGATCAGCAGCAGCGTCGGCATCACGGTGGCAATTCTCGTTGCCTGGCTTCGTTGCGGGTGGAGCGGGCTTGAAGACCATTGAGAAAACAAACCCACTTTCCGCAAACGGGATCCCTTCCCGGCATTCATGCGATCCAATCCAAGCGCTTGAATCGGCACCATAAATTAACGGTCTTCGGTTCGAATTTTCTTGGCTTTAGTTGAAACCGCGATTAGCGAACTCTCGTACCCGCGGGTTAGTTAGTTGCGAAGGATTGGCTCGTGCCCGTCTCTGGGGAGCAGAGAGTCGGCGGCGATCGGGCTTGTAGTGGGTCTTACCCCGTCGATCAGAAACTTCATTAAGGTTGCACCGACACCCTCCAGGGTACCTCCGCCACCGACTGCTAAGATCTCCGGCATGATCTTTACGCCCCGTTCAGCCAATGCCGTCGTTACGTTGATGATTGCCGTGGGACCCTGGCCGAGCGCACGCACCTGGGCTTCGAATCCTTTAGCCCTGGCCAGTCCCACCGCCTCCACTTCCGCCCCCTTAGCACGCCCGGTCTCGGCGATGTAAGTCGCTTCGCCGTCAGCTTGTCTTTTGCGGGCCGCGGCCGTCTGCGTGGCAATCTCCACGCCGACCTGAGCCTGGGCCAACTGGGCCTGCATGTCGGCCGTGCCCTTGGTCTTCTCCAGGTCGATACGCAGCCGTTGCGCCTCCTGCTGCATCTGGTACGTCGCCTTCTCCTGGTTGGCGATCTCCCGTTGCGTGAGAACCAAGACCAATTCTTTCGGCAGTATCACATCCTGGATGTACACTCCGCGCGTTTCCACTTCGTACTGAGTCAGTTGTGAGCGGATGTGAGCCAGAGCGGCTTGTTGCACTTGCTGACGGGTTTCGATGAACTCGACTGCGGGCATGCTCTGCAGTTTGTCGCGGAAGTGGTTGCCCACAGCTGCTTGCAGCACCTCGTTAACCAGGTTGGCAATCGTGCCGACCATGCTGATTACACGCGGAGCCGACGTGTCGGGCACGTGGATCTGCACAACGAGTTCAATCGTGAAGATGAAGCCTTCGCGGCTCTTGGCAACGATCTGGGACAAGCGCTCGTCGAGTTTATGGGCCTCGCTCACTGCTTCGGACCAGTTGAGGCTCAAAATCGACGTGGGTACCTTCTCGGCTTCGTAACAGCGAGGGTTGATGGCGTACTTGCCGGTTCGCAGCGGCTCCTGCCAGATGCCCCGATGGCCAGGGCGAACGATCGACCCAAACTTGAAGGCGGCCCCGGAGGTGTCCTCGGTCGGCAGGCCGACATAAGCCTTGATGACGGCCACCTCACCTTGCTTGATGACCAGCATCGGAACCTCTTCCACGCGTACCAGGAACGGATTGAGTAGGTACGCCCCATAAAGCAGCGTGTCGTGCTGGAGTCCGATCTTCCCGCCAGCCTTCAAAAACGCATCATAATCTTGGTAATTGTTGTGTTGCACGGACTTCGAACCGATCAAGGCCTCGATGAGCGTCTGATCGGTGGCATGCTCGCCTTCCAGTTTCCTGACGTCCTCAAACTCGCCCAGTCGACCGGCGATGGCGCCGCTCGGCAGCGGCTGCCCTTCGAGCGCGGTAACAATGCCGCAGGTATCGATAACTCCCCCGCCGCCGGCCGAGCGCGGCGTGATCACCGTTACCTTGAGCTGGCTCTCTTCCAAGCCAAATGCTTGGTAGGTGAACTTGCCCTGGGCCTGCAAACGCTGGAACTGTTGGGCCACAGGGATGCCGTAAACGCGCTCCCGAGTAATTACCAGGAAGCCTACCGGATGCACCGGCATGAGACTGCCGGGCGGCAAGACTGGGCGCTGCACGCCTTTCTGTCCGCCGGCTTGCAACCAGGCGTTCAGGTTTGTGATCAGGTTCAAGTCGCTCACGGACTCGGCCGACTTGGCGCCGATCGGCAGAGGTCTGCCAACCTGCGCCACGACCACGCCGATCTCACCGGCCCGAACCTGGACCCATGGGTGCTTCTCCACGGCATAGAGCAGCCACAGCTTGAAATGCCAACCCGGCATCAAGAGATTGGCCTGGTAACCTGGCTCGCCGCGGAAGGCAATTGGGTTGTCATCGGGAAGTTTGCTGAAGGCGAACCGCTTCGTGACCAGCCCGACCTCAGTCGGACCGACGATCCTGATCGAGGGAACCAGCACAATCGCGATGAGAACGGCCAGGGCCGCCAACAACCAATATGACTGCAAGAACGTCACAAATGGCATGATTGTAACTCCTCGATGAGGGAACGGCGATGACGAGACGTTCGCCGCCGCGGGGCCGAGTCCATCGACGGTCCCTGCCGATGACACATGTAGAGGGACGGTCGCTTTTCATAGATCGGTTCGCACTTGTCATGCCGAATGGCAGGCAAGTCAGGCAGAATGCTACAAGCCATTCTTTGGATAAAGCTTACGACGTGCCCTGCGTTGTGCCTGTCCCTAAGCAACAGCTCCCTTCGTCGGAAGTTGCCAAGAGCGATGGGCGAAACCGCACGGGCGAAGAAATCGTGATCGGGCGCCGGTGCCACAGCGGCACGGCCGATGGACATCACCGTTCATGCAAGGGCCCAGCAACTGTATGGCCTCGTTTGTCTTCGCCGCCGTGCCCGGGCAGAGACAGAGCAACTTGTAGAGTGGACTTCCGTGTTCCGCTCATCCGCAGTCACTGGGTCCGTCTACGTCTCGCGATGGTGGGGAACGCTGCGCCCTCGGCGGCCCCCGCGAGAAGTAGGAGGACGGATCGCCCGACATCTCGCTGATCCTGAAAGCGCTCGACCTCAAGGAGCAGCAGAAGGAGGAGATGCACGCGGTCTACCGCGCCAACCCGATCTCGGCGACTACGTTTGCCAGGTTCGCGGATGCGGGGCTGCTTGAGTCCCTCTCCCATCTCGCTTCGGAGGGCACTCTGCCGATCCGCTGCTGCCGAGGCACCGCGGAAGAATCCGAGCGGGCTGAGGCGGCGCTCTCAGGTGCCGGCACCATCATCCTCGAACCGTCCGCGCTCGCCACGCTGTTCTTCAGCGGCGAGTTCGAACAGCCGGGTTGTCTTCTTGGAAGAGATACTTACGATCGCCAATTGCAGGAGCAACGCCTCGACACGTTCCTTTCCAAGACCCTTGAACTTCCCAACGAACCCAAAGCCCCGGTGAACTTGCGCCGCGGTGTACTTGCGGACGAAGAATTGGTCGGGGAAGCGGTTCTCCCAGCTGTCGAGGATCTCGAACTTTCGGGTAGACGTACTTGCTGCAGATTGCCTGGATGGTCGCCGTCCGGCTGGATTGATTTTGCGCAAGGCCTCCAGGGTCTCAGGTCCATCCAGGCCCGGCATCCGGACATCGAGCAGCACCAGGGCGATGCGTTCGCTGTGTTCTTGGTAGAGATCAATCGCTTCCCGGCCGTTAGGGGCCAACCACACATCGAATCCGTTTCGCGGGAAGTGATACCACCCCGAAAGAGCGAGCTAAGCGCCGGAAAGCCGACCGAAAGCGCAAAAAAGGGAGGGGCTAAGTCGCCCATTCAGCACAGCGATCACTTCCATCACCCTCCCCGTGGGTATCGACATCCAGCTCGGACCGCCACGCATGTCGTTATAAGCCTCTGTCCAAGCCTCTCACTCGAACAGCCCCACGATCCGGCGGACCTGATCCGCGCCGAGCTGACTGACAGCCCCCTTTCTCGCCTCGATGTGGACGAACACGTAGGCCGGTGCCGCTGGTGCAGGGGCTGGTTGGGCGGCCGCAGGGGCAACCACCTGCCTTCCGGCGTTCCGGCCGGCCTTTTTACGGGCAGGCTTCGCCGGCGGTTCTGAGGCTGGCTGGACCGCTTCCCCGCCTTCTTCATCGCCTGCTTCTGCTGGGCGATGTCATTCGCGCTCACCTCGATCCGGTCTTCATTGCGCGCGTCGGAACTGTTGATGAGTTCTGCCAAGTCCTTGTTAGGCGTATGCGCCGGCGTATGCGCGCCCTCGCCGAGAGAGCGAGATCGCGGAAATGCCGTGTTTTGCTGCGTCGGCGCCGGGTGATGGGTAAGGCTCGAAAACCGGTTTGCCCGGATCGCGGTGTGCGCGTCGGTCCGCAAGGCGTCCGCTAGACCTCCGCGCGCAACGCAATTCCGCCAATCTGCTGCGGTCACATCGACAGGCGCAGGCACGCCGATGTCCGTTGCGCGCTCAGGTCCGAAACCCCGCGGTCGATCAGACCGAAGCACCCAACGTCAAGAACCGAATTGGCCTCGGCGTGTCGGCCCGACGCGCGCAACGGAGAAAATGACGGGCAGGGCTCTCGCCGACGAAGGAGGCGGGCTGCTCAGTGACATCCGTTCTGCTCCCGGAGGACTACTGAGGCTTCCGGGAACCCGCTCAGACCCTTGCTTCCTGCTTTTCTGCAGCCGGCTTTTCGCAAGGAGCATGGTCGTTCAGCGTTCTTCACCAGGAGGCACTTCATCCGGTCCGCGGTATGCCTCCTGGCATGGGTGTTCATAGTTCATCAGGTCCATGAACTGGAAGAAGAACGAAGGATCGGACACGAGCCGCATCGGATCGCCGCCGAGATGCCCGATGACGGGTCCGCGGCCGCCCTCTGCGTTGCGAAACTCGTAGATCAGGCGTTCATAGACCGCCTCCCCCATAATCCCGAAGTATCCCACACTGCGGACGACGTTGTTCCGACGGAAGTTCGGATCAGTAAGCATGCAGGCGGAGGATGGCGCACCGAGAGTGTAGTGACGGAGGAAAAGCTCAAGTCGGGATCGCAGTTCCTCAAATACTGTCTGAAGTCGGTTGGAATTCGCATCGGCGATTGCCTGCACGGATTCGTAGTCCTCAAGCTCCTTGCGCAGCCTCTCTGCCTCGGCCTGGTTTCCCTCTTCTTCAGCTCTCTCAGCCATCTGCTCCAGAGCGGTTACCTCGACATCGTTGCCAGTAAGCAAGTCGATGTCCATGCCGTGCCAGAGTTCGCGGCCCACGTCCTTTCGCATCTGAACGAGCCGCCTCTGCCTGTCTTTGATCCAGCTGTTCTTCCAGATGATGGTCAGTTCCCTTTCCTTCAACGCTGCGCGAAAGGGATTCGTGGCGGCAATGTGGAAGACGTAGGGTTCCGGATAAGGGGGATCGCCCCGGTACTCGTAGTACAGCACGTACCCCGAGAGCCCCAGCCGGGATGCCGTGGTGCCAATAAACTCGATGAATGCTCTGGGGTCGGAGACCGGCTCAGGCATCGCGATCTCCAGACAGTCGAAGGCATGGCGCGCGAACTGCGCCAGGGCTCTCTTCTCGCTGAGTTCATCGACTACGTTGATGAGTTCCAGGCGCAAATCCGTGACTGAGGCCAGGTTTCCTTCCTCGTCCTTCCCATACGCCACCTGGCACCTCATGGGCAGGATGGCCCGATTGCCCCACACGATTTCATTGGCAAAGCCGGCGCGGACCGTCGTCCGCCACTCCGTGCTGATGGGCATCCAGACGTGATCCGCTGGGCATAGTCCCCAGAAGCGGTTCTGCAGCCCTTGGGAGTATGCCCCGAGTTCAGTCACCGCCTGCCGCTCGGCTCCTTCGTCCTGCTTGATCTCGGGGACGAAGAAGACGCCCATTTCGTTCTGGATGGTCAGAATGTCCGCGCTCGGCTGCTTGCCCCTGAGGCCGGTCTTCAGAAGCTTGAACTCGGTGCCCAGCAAGCGAAGGTCACGAAAGACGTCCAAGCCCACGAGGTTTCTGCGCGCGATGATTCGCCGCAGGAGGTCGTGAGCCGACGGGCCGCCCTCTCGCGGGTCGATCCTGAAGAAGACTTCCTCACGCCGGCGCAGATCCTCACGAACTTCCTCGACGTTCCGCACCAGGGAGGGCAGGTCGGCAATGCGTTCGGCGAGGTAGTCGCGGATTAGGTCTTCCGCCCGAGCCATGGCGTCTCACCTATCGTCGGAGGCAGGTTCCATTCCCCGCACCCGCTGTCGATTTCTTCCCCCCCTTGCCATGTCTTATTGGTGGAGCATGCCACAGGATTGCCACACAGTTCTAACAGCCGTGCCAGGGGGATTAACCGGCATTGTACACCGGCACAACAAACGCGTCGATGAACGGGCAGGACAGCGGCTCTCCCCGCCGCGAGGCGCGGGGCAGCCAGTTGCAAACGGCCGGCGGATACCGGCTGTGTTCGTTTGCGCAGCGGAGCAGGATTATCGCCTTCCCGCTCTCAGTTTTCAGTGCTCCGGTCACATCGACCGTGTTGTCAGGCGTCGGCTGATCTGCAGCGCGGCAGCTTTGTGGCGAACCAACTCCTGTAAGGCGAGCCAGGCATTCGATAGAATGCCGGGAAGCGTCGATGGGGAGACGCGATATCGCACATGAGGTTATTATGTACCGCATGATCACCGCCGGCTGCGTGCTGGCTCTCGGCCTGTTGACGCCCATCCTAGCTGCGCAAGAGAAGGCCGCGGACAACCCGGCTGTCCAGAAGCTCAACCGCGACATCCCGCGGCACAAGGAGTTCCTCAGACGGATCGAGCAAAGCAAGGGCCTGGGCGACATCATTTTCCTGGGCGACTCCATCACGCACGGCTGGGAAGGCCAAAAAGCCTGGCAGGAACACTTCGGCGCGTTCAAGCCAGTGAACCTGGGCATCGGCGGCGATCAGACCGGCCACGTCCTCTGGCGCATCACCGACGGCCATGAACTCGACCACCTCAGTCCCAAGGCGGCGGTCATCATGATCGGCACCAACAACATCGGCGGCCATAGCGCACAGCAGATCGCCGGTGGCATTACGGCCATCGTCGAGGAACTGAAACGCCAGAAGCCGGACATCAAGGTGCTGGTGTTGGGCGTCTTCCCCCGCGGCAATGCTCTCGATGCCGAGCTGGGCCTAGACCAGATAACCGAGAGCATGAAGCCCATTAACGAGGAGCTGAAGAAGGAGACACCGGATGTGAAGCGCCTGAACGCTCTGGTCCGGAATTTGAGGCAACAACGGGGGACGATTCCGCCCGCGAAGCTGAACAAGAAGGTCGCCGAGATCAACGCCATCATCGCCAACCTGAACGACGGCAATACCGTATTTTACAAGGACATCGGCAAGGAGTTCCTGGACCAGAATGGCGGCCTGTCGGGCGACATCATGCCTGACTACCTGCACCTGAGCGCCAAGGGCTACGACATTTGGGGCAAGGCAATCAAGGCCGATATGGAGAGGCTCGTCAGGTAGGCCGGCCAACCCAGAGGTTCGGAGTCTTCGGGCAACATGCATTTGTTGTCTAAAGATTGCGTGCGGCTGTTCCGACCAGCAACACAATCCCGCACTTCGAGCTCACGATCGGCGGGGACTTGCCGCCGCTGGCGCGCCGGCGTCTCCAATTCCCGCTTCGGCAAGCCGCACGGCCGGTTCCGAGGCCTGGAATACCACCTAGGCGAATGGGGACCGAAAAAAGTGTCGGTGGGGTGGTCCCAGTCTTCCCGCCGACCGAGCGGCCCAGCCCGATCTCACTGGGCGCCCGCAGCGTTGCGCGCTTCGGTCCGAAACACCGAAGTGTTCTGAGGGCGAAAGCAGGCGTGAACCGAAGACCCCTCGGCCTATGCCTCTTGATCTCGATTCCACGACGGAATTGAGAAGGGAGCCATTTAGTGCGATTCGGGTCCATTACCCCTGTCCGGACCAACGTCGGGGCTTCCCTTATCAGCTCGCCGGCACCAGGATCGAAATCACCAACGCATCTGCACAGTCTGGCGACCGCCCCAACCGCTTGACTATGACCTCTGTGGGCTCGATCTTGATCCCCTGCGTGGTCATGCTCCAGCGTGGTGCGGTTAAATCCGAGAGCAACTCCTGATCAGGCGGCAGCATTAAGCCTTCACCCCGTTCCAGGTCGAGCAAATCGCGGAGGGTATGCAAGGCTCCAAAACATCGCTGGTTCAATTGCGGTCGCCCCGACTGCCTTGGTTTGCCATTCATACAGTCCCGTGACGTGAGACCCTCGTGAATTCTGAGATCAGCGGCTATTTCGCGCGACGAAGCGGGTAGAATGGCACTTTCGTTAGACGCGA
>Ga0116219_10002247_pt1 | contig 16588 bp, 16 predicted proteins | sample Sb_taG_4_FD_91019 | JGI IMG/M metagenome (GOLD analysis project Ga0116219, IMG submission 91019) | Peat soil microbial communities from Weissenstadt, Germany - Sb_50d_6_BS metaG | ecosystem: Environmental > Terrestrial > Soil > Wetlands > Peat | place: Germany: Weissenstadt | collected 2010-09-21
GAGAGGGCGGCGAACCTCGACGACTGCATGGAGCGCATGGCGCGACGCGACGCCGAATACCGGTACTCGGTGGCCTGGATCGACTGCTTGGCGCGCGGAGCCAAGTTGGGTCGCGCCGTGCTCACCCGGGCAGACCATGCTCGACTGGCGGACCTCCCGACGGCTCGTCGCGGCGATGCGCTGTGTTTCGCCCCCCAGGTGCGTGCCCAGGTGCCGGCGACTCCACCGCCGGGCCTGCTGAATCCCTTGACAGTGGCAGCGTTCAACGAGTTCTGGTTCCGAAAGGCTCCCCGGGCACGGACCGGGGAGCTCCAGGCCATGGCTGCCTTCTTCCACCCCCTCGACGGGGTCGGCGCCTGGAATCGCCTTTACGGGCCCTGGGGGATGGTCCAGTACCAGTTCGTCGTACCGTTCGGAGCTGAAGACTCGCTGCTCGACGTGCTCCGGCGGTTGAGCGAAGGACGCGTGGCGTCGTTCCTGGCCGTCCTGAAGCGATTCGGGGATGCAGACCCGGGTCCCCTCTCCTTCCCCGTCCAGGGGTGGACGCTGGCGCTGGACATGCCGGTGGGACCGCCCGGGCTCGGGCCGCTGCTCGACGCGCTCGACGAGATCGTGGCCGGTGCAGGGGGGCGGGTGTATCTCGCCAAGGACTCTCGCTTGCGCCCCGAGATGCTCAAGACCATGTACCCCCGCCTGCCCGAGTGGCGCGTCACCCGTGACCGGGTCGATCCCGGTGGCACGTTCGTGTCCGACCTCGCCCGTCGTCTCGGGTTGGTCTCGATGCACTCGCCGCTTCGAGCCTCCCGCCGGGGCCGATCGAACCCGGGACCTGAAGAGGACGTTGTCAGATGAACGGTCGCACGTCGGACGATGCCCGATGAATGACGCCATGGGGATGCCCCAGAGCGCGGTGGTGGTGGGTGGGACGTCCGACATCGCCCGGGCTGTGCTCCGCTCGTTGGTGGCGCGCCGTCTGCGTCGCATCGTGCTCATCGGGCGCGACGAGATCGGCCTTGCTATGGCCGCCAGGGAGCTGCAGGCGCTGGGGGCGCAGCAGGTGGACGTGTTGACGTTCGACGTCACCGATTTCGCCCGAGCCGATGCCGTCGTTCGAGACGCATCGACCCGACTGGGCCAGGTGGACATGGTCCTGGTGGCCACCGGCGTGCTCGGGGACCAACCTCGCGACGAGATCGACCCCGAAGCAGTGGCTCGGGTGCTTTCGACGAACAGCACCGGGCCCGCTGCGGTGTTGTCGGCGTTCGCCGTGGTGCTACGGCAGCAGGGCCACGGTCGGATCATCGTGCTTTCGTCGGTGGCGGGTGTGCGTGTGCGCCGTGCGAACTACCTCTACGGGGCCTCCAAAGCCGGGCTCGATGCCTTTGCGCAAGGCTTGGGCGAGGCCCTCCGGGATTCGGGCGCTTCGCTCATGATCGTCCGTCCGGGTTGGGTCGCCACTCGCATGACCAAGGGACGTGACCCAGCGCCCTTCGCTACCACTCGCGAGGCCGTGGCCGCAGATGTGATTGCGGGCATGGAGCGCTCGTCGGCGGTCGTGTGGTCACCGGGCTCGTTGCGCCTCGTGTTCGCCATGCTGCGTCTGCTGCCGCGGGGGTTGTGGCGCCGCCTCCCGGGCTGAGCCCGGAGACCATGAGACGAAAGGCGCGCCGCCTGGAGGCAGGCAATCCGATCAAGGCGCTGTCGGGGAGATCCCTTGCGATGACCGATCGCGGGTTTGAGCTCCCTGTCGGATCGTGTCACGAATCGACCTTGGAATTCGACGTGCAACGCGGATGTCCTGGCCGACTGACTCGTCAAGAGGAGCGAATTGACATGGTGAAGAAGTCCCGCGACCAATAAGACTCGAAGTACCGCCCCGCCCCCCCCGTCATGGTGGTGAGGAGTTCGGTGCCGTTGTTCGAGCCGGCGATGCCGTTGGGCGTGGACGGGGCATAGGTGGAGAAGTTGACCCAGTCGGTGTTGATGTCGAGCTCCATGGCCCGTACTGCCCCCGCCCGCGCCAATACATCGGCCAGGTCGGTGATGTTCAGATCCGGCCCACCTACGTAGACAAGCGCTCCGTTCGCGGTGACGCCAACACCGGAGCGCCAGACATACACCTGGTTCCGCAGGGTGAAGCCCCACCGGGTGGTGTCGTTGGCGTCCAGCCCGGGCACGGGGTGCCCCCCGTCGACGACCAGGTCCAAATTCTGCCTCACTGCCGTGACGTCCGGGGTCATCGTCACGTCCCGGCCCCATTCCCCGACCGTGGCCGTTCCGTTGTTGTAGATGACGAACGACGCGGCTCCGGTGCGTAGTTTGTCAACGGTCTTCCCCTCGGTGTAATAGCCCCCCTCGGCATTGGGCATGAGGAAGCCGGCGTTGAATGCAGCCACAAGCTTGCCGGCAGCTTGGGAGGACACCGGGGCGCTGTTGGCCCATGGCCCTCCACCGGGAATCGTGCTCCCCGAATACAACGACGCCGACAGAAGGTTCGTATCCATCCAAGCCACCCCGGCGACGACACTCGTGTGCACGGAGTCGGGTCGCAGGTACGCCTCATACACCGCAGGCAACCCGTGGACGAGTCGGCCGGCGGGGTGCCACTGGCCCTCGCCTGCGACCGGGGGGCTGGCAATGGGCGAGATGGGTGCGGGTGGGGGGAGGTGCGCAGGGACAGACGCCGCTGGTGCGGGCGTTGTGCGTCGCACCGTGGGACCCGGAGATGGGATCGCGCCTCGTGCCGGCTTTCCCCCCACCGGGGGCGGGTGATGCGAGTACCAGGTGTTCTCGGCCCACGTCACGAGCGATCCGCCTCCGTGCCCGCGGAGCCATTCTGCGAATCTCGACGACACACTCGTTCCCAGGCCCGGGTTGGTGAGGGCGGAGCCGAGTGACCACCACACCGGGGTGAGAAGCATCATTACGAGGAGGAACACGCTCGTGATCTTGTGCCGACGTACCCACCGTCCGTGTCGGGTGAGAAGCGGTGGCTTGGCGTGAGCGCGCGTCAATGGCCGCGGCGACACGGCAGTCTGCTCCATCGACGCCACCTTAGGGTTTCGACCTTACGGCGACGTGAAGGCACCGCGTTCACGCAGATGCACGTCAATTCTTGCGAAATCGTGAAGGCCTTCACCTGGACGTAAGCATAATCGTGTAGACCGATAGGTATGCGGGTGCTGGTCGCCGAGGATGACGTCGGGCTGCGCTCGGTCCTCGAGCGCGGCCTGCGGGAGAACGGCTACGTGGTCGACGCCGTGGCTGACGGGGAGTGGGCGCTGCGCTTCCTGCGCACCTATGACTATGAGGTGGCAGTTCTGGACTGGCGTATGCCGACGGTCTCGGGCATCGACGTGGTGCGCGAGCTTCGTCGGCATGGGTCACAGCTTCCAGTGCTCATGCTGACGGCTCGAGACGCCCCGAGCGATCGGGTCATGGGACTGGACGCTGGGGCCGACGACTACCTCATCAAACCGTTCGACTTTGCGGAGCTGCTCGCCCGCATCAGGGCCCTGCAGCGCCGTTCCCCGGCCCTGCAGTCGCCGCGCTTGACCGTGGGAGACCTCGAGTTCGACCCTGCGACCCGTGAAGTCCATGTGGAGGGGAGGAACCCGGGACTCACCGGCACTGAACTGTCGATTCTCGAAATCCTCATGCGCCGGGCGCCGGCCGTCGTGGAGCGGCGGGCCATCGCGCTTCACGTTTGGGACGAGGAGGCCGATGCGCTGGGATCCAACACCATCGACGTCCACATGGCCCGCCTCCGAAGCAAGCTCGGGTCGGGGCGAACGCGGATCGAAACGGTGCGGGGCATCGGCTTCCGGATCGTACCGACATGAGAATCCAGAACCGCTATCCCCGCTCGCAATTGGCCCATGCCGCTCGCGTGGCGGCCGTATCCACACTGGTGATCGCATCGGTCTATGTGATGGTGAGTGTGGTCTTCGACGTTGTGGATTCACATCGACTCGTCGCGCAGGTGGACTCACACCTTCGGGACCGGCTTCACGATTTCATTCACAACGGAAAGCTCTCTCGACCCCCGGGGGAGGCCGACGACGATCGTGATGTAGATGCGGCACCAGTATTGCTGTGGCGTGTGAATGCGGCCGGAGATACCGTCGCGCTGAGCGACGCTGCGCCGCATCTGCCCCGCGCGGCATGGTCCCGGAGCGGTGCTCCCGTCACGTCGCAGCTGGGGTCGATCTCGTTCCGGTTGGTCTCGACTCCGATCGGCAAAGGCTGGTTGGTGGCGGGGCAGAGCCTGACCGATACGAGACACGTGGAGAGGGTGCTCGTTGCAGCTGAAGCGATCGCCGGGCCGGTCGCCCTCCTGGCCATGTTCCTGGGAGCTCTCATAATCGGGCTCAAGGCGTCGAAGCCGGTTGAACAAGCTCGTCGAAGGCAGCTCGAGTTCACCGCGGACGCCTCTCACGAATTGCGCACGCCACTGAGTGTCATCGAGGCGGAGGTAAGCCTCGCCCTTAGCACTCCTCGCGACGCTGCCAGTTATCGTGAGACGGTCCAGCGAGTGAACAGCGAGAGCAAGCGCTTGCGTCGGATCATCGACGACCTGTTGTGGTTGGCACGATTCGACTCCGAGCCGACCCCACCTGGCGACGAGCTTGTCGACATCTTCGCCGTCGCGGAGACTTGCGCGGACCGCTTTGGAGCTGTGGCTCATTCGCGGGGCATCACAGTGTCCGTCGAGCGCCAGGGCGACTCGGAGCCGCTGGTCACCGCTCCGCCCGACTGGATCGATCGCCTCGCCGGCGTGCTGGTGGACAACGCGTGTCGTTACGCCGGGAACGGCGGCATCGTCCGTATCGTGGTGTCGTCTCAGGTCAACCGAGTCAGCATCGCTATCGAGGACAGCGGGCCGGGGATACCCCCCGAGGAGCGCTCCCGACTTTTCGACCGGTTTCACCGGGCAACTGACGACGGTTCGGGGACCGGCCTCGGGCTCGCCATCGCCGACTCGATCGTGCGTTCGACGGGCGGGCGATGGCGAGTGATCGAATCGACCCTCGGGGGCGCGCAATTCGTGGTCATCTGGCACCGGTCGCGCTTCCGAGACACGAGCGCCGAGGTCCGTCCCACCGGCTCGCGCCCCTCGGACGACGAGCATCGCCGCGAGCCGTCCTCGACCCACGGCTGAGGAGTCCAGCCATTCACTGGTGCACGTGGGGAACGGCGGAAAGCGGGAAATCATCTGCTGACGGGAGGGCAGTCCTCCCAAGGCGGACGACCGGATCCGGGCTCAGCCGGCGCACTCCGTATGACAGGACTGCTGAGGCGTTGCCGGACTCGACGGCCTACCGGGTCTTGAGTTTGAACCCCGTCGGCCCTTGGGGGACGATCGGGAAGGCATCGGTCCGACGCGAGGAGCCGTCGAAGCCAAAGACGAGCGCTTCGTAGCCTTCGAGAGGCTCGACCCATTCCAGACCGCTCTCGCCCGCCACGACCAGCGCCGTAGCGAGGGCGTCGGCGAGGCCGAGATCCGGCCCGGTGACGCTCGCTGACGCGAGGCGGGCACCGGGTCGTTTGGACCTTGGATCGATTAGGTGGGCGCCGCGCTCGTAGGTTCCCGATGTGGCGATTGCTCCTGCGAGCTCGACGACGCAGGCCAGCCGGCTCGGGGACAATGGGTCGACGACCCCGATCCGGAAATGCTCGGTAGACGTCGGGCCGCCGTGGCTTGCGATGTCGCCTGCCGCGTTCACCATGGCGCCTGAGATCTCGCTCGAGACCAGTGCAGCGAGTGCCTTCTGCGCGGCCCAGCCTTTCACGTATCCCGTCGGGTCGACGCCTCCTGGCATCGCCCACGGGTCGAACCATCCGCCGCTGATCTCACGTGCCGTCCGACACGACTTCAGGACATCGGTTACCGCCTGCGGAGCCATCTCACAAGTGATGTCGCCCCGACGAAGGCGGCTGATAGGGCTGTTGGGCTTCCACGTGCTGAACACCCCGTCGGCGCGATGGAGGATGGCCCGCGCTCGAGCGAGGCACATAGAGACCTCCGAACTGGAAGTCCCGTCCTGGGTGTAAACGTCCATTGTGACGACGGTGCCCATGACGCGTTCGACATGATGAATCGCGAACGGTCGTGCCGTTGGCTTCTCTGGTGCGTGCGGGGAAGTCGTCATTGGAGGCCGAGTCTGTTCAATGCTGCCTGGAGCGACTGCTGGAACCCGGCGCTTGTATAGCTCGCCCCCGAAACGCCTTGAATGTTGGCGCTCTGTGCTTGCAGGGCCTGCTGCTCGAGAACTGGAATGGACTGCTGGTCGATGGATTGGGAGCGGAAGTTCCCGCCGTCGTTGAGCGAGGCGATCCCCACCTTGGTGATCTTTTTCCCCTCAGCCGTGACCGAAACCGCAAGGACGCCGTAGTCGTAGTTCACCTGTGTGCCGGTGGTGCTGCGCGTGGTCGACGAACGTCCGGTGGATGACCCGGACGTGCTCGTTGTGGGCGGACTCGAGCCCGTGGAGCCCTGACGCGGAGGTGGTCCGGCAGCCACGGACGTGGTCGGGGAGCTCCGATTCGCGGATGGGTTGAGTGTGCCACCGAGGGTGAGGCTGGCGGACTTAGTGTGAAAGCTCAGCACCCCGACGAGCCCCGCCGCGGTGGCCGCGATGACGATCGGCGCCCGTCTCATTTCGCTTCCTTCATGCTTCTGGCCGCTGGGTCTGAGCCATCTAGAACGCGAACGCTTCTTCGTGGATCTGGTCCCGATGCACACCAAGTCGCAACGCCGCGGCGGCGACGCCCTTGCTGAAGCCGTCAGGTCCACAGACGTACACGTCGCAATCGGCCAGGTCCGGCACCAACCGTCCGAGGGTGCGAGCGTCGAAGCGGACCTTGTGACGTGAGCCGCTGACCTCGTGGAACCGACCGCCGCGCTCTTCCACAAGAGCAGCCATCTCGTCACGGTGGACAATCTCTTCGGGTGTCGATGCCCGGACGACCACCGTGACCTCGATCGGAACCGGCAGGTCCTCCAGGAGGGCGCGCAGCGGGGTAATGCCGACACCCGCACCGATCAATACGACGCGATCAGACGTACGCGCGTGGTGGGTGAAGGCTCCGTATGGCCCCTCGATGGCGACGCGCGTTCCCGGTTTGAGGTGAGCAACGGCGGCGCTCTGATCGCCTACGGCCTTGACGGTCACGCGTAGGTAAGGGGGATGCGGGAGCGCCGACAGGGAGTAAGGATGGGCATGCCACCAGAGCCCTTTGGTGAGGAAGCGCCACTGGAAGAATTGGCCGCCCGAGACGGCAAGGCGATCAAGGCGTCGACCGGAGCAGATGATCGAGAACACTCCCGGCGCCTCTTCCCGGACGGTGGCGACTCGCAGCCGGTGCCTGAGATTCCGCCCGATCGGCTGGAGAACCCGGAACGCGATGACCATCCCTGCCGTCGATATCCAGGCTGCGATCCAGATGGCTCGGGTGAGTGGATGGCCCACGAAAGAGCCGCCTGTCACGATCTGATGGGCGAAGGCCAGTGCCAGTGCGAGGTACATGTACAGGTGAACGATCCACCATGTCTCGTACTTCAGGCGACGACGGGCGATTCTGATGGAGGTGACCCCCGCAAGAACGAGGAGACCAAAACCGACCGAGGCGGCGAGAACGTCGGGGTAGGAGCTGAGAAAGACCCAAAGTTGGTGCAGCACTCCGTCCTTCGATAGCTGGGCGTAACCGAGGGTGATGAGGACGACGTGCGCAGCGATGAGCCCCAGTGGCCATGGTCCGATTCGGCGGTGCCAACGGACGAGCCGAACTTGACCGACCGCCCGCTCGAGCCAAGGCAGACGCGCGATGAGGACGACCATGACCAACATCAGATATGCGCCCGCGAACCCTGCCAGTCGACCTCCGGCGATCAGCCAGCCTCCGGGGGCCGCCAACGCGCCCCGAGTTTCCCCGCCGATCACCAGAGCGAGCGTCGCGCCGAAGCCGAGCCCGGCGAGTGCGGCACACATGTCGGCGACCCAAGGTTGCGGCGTATGGCCGGGCCGGGCCAGCGGGGCAGTACGCGGCGACGTCGCGGAGAGGACCGCGCCTCTGCCCGGGGTCATCTGCTTGGCGGGCGACATCGGTCAACCATCGCGGGCCACGCTAAGAGTGGTCTGTACGCAACCTGTGAGCCCCCTGATAGGTTCCTCCGCATACGCCATGCCGGTGTGGGGTGGGGACCTCGGGTTCGCGGACGAAACAGTTGACGGCGAGGGTTCAGGCGCCGCCGGGACGCTCGGTGCCGGGCGCAGCGGGTACCGCTGAAGGTCCCTGGGCATGCACGATCTCGTTCGACAAGTGGGAGGCCACCCCGAACATGCCGGCGGTCCCGCCCATCAGGAGCGCGAGCAGGGCCATTGTGGTGCCCCTGGTTCGTAGCCTCGTGGTGACAGTGTGCTCGGTCATCGCCACCACTCTCAGCTCTCCGTCTGTGGCCGCCATTGGTGGTGGCTGAGTGCTGGCTGTGAAATGGTCACGCATCGGTTGGTGGGAAACGTGCGGGCAGCGTCGCCCGCTTACGACGGAGGAGGACGTCGGGACGACCGGCGAACCCCGATGCGCGCCGCGGAGGGGCGTCACTCACGCCGCTTCTCTCAGCGCCACCCTTATCGCACGTGTCGCGGCCTTCCTCACCGTGGTGGCCGCCCTCGGCGGCTGTGTGGGCACCGTCCCGGCGAGACTGCCGAGTCTCGCGTCACCTATCTCCCGCCCGCCGACGGTGGCGGGGTCTCCTGCGGTCCGGGGCCCTCTCAGCTCGGTGGGCGGGCCCTTTCTTCACGACTCGCAGGGCCGGGTGGTGGTGCTCCACGGTGTCAACGCGGTGTACAAGCTCCCCCCCTTCGAGCTCTATCCGGCAGCGGGCAAACCTTGGGACTTCACCAACGCCGACGCGTCCCTTATGGCTCGGCTCGGGTTCAATGTCGTGAGGCTGGGGATGACGTGGAAGGGCCTCGAACCCGGGACCGCTCCCCTGAACGATCCTGCGATCTGCACGCCGGGCACTCCACACGACCCGGGCCAGTTCAACCAGGGAGCACTCGACGGCTATCTCGGCAAGCTTGCCCAGACGGTGGCGCTCCTGGGTCGGTTCCACATCTACACATTGCTCGACATGCATCAGGACGTCTACAACGAGAGGTTCGACGGAGAAGGAGCGCCGAATTGGGCGGTATGCACCGACGGGCTCCTCACTACCGAGGCCCCCGGACGATGGTCGCAGAATTACGGCACTGCCGCTGCCGGGGCCGCCTATCGGCACTTCTGGACCAACGACGTGGTCGGAGACCTCCAAGGCGAGTACGACCGCGTCTGGGCCGCTGTCGCCGGCTATTTCCGCGGCAATCCATGGATCGTCGGTTATGACCCGTTCAACGAGCCGTTCTCGACGTCTCTCGTCAGCTCCGGCGACGAGCAGTTCGATGGGCAACTGGAGTGCTTCTACACAGGCACCGCCCACCTCGGTGTCCCCGGGCACGGTGCACCGGCTGTCACGTGCCCCAGGAACGACCCCTCGCGCGGAGTGATCCCCCAGATCCTCTCTGCCGACCCGCTCCATCTGATCTTCTACGAACCGGACATCTTCGGTAGGCGTGGGTCTACGAATTTCGTGGGGGCCATGAACCTCCCGGACCTTGTGTTCAACGTGCACGTCTACTGCACCCAGCGCAGCGGAAAGACGGGCAACCCGACGAATGTCAAAGCCTGCGCGACGCAAGAAGGACACTCCCTGAATACCCGATCGGAGGACCGAACCGATCTCGCGTCGCCAGCGCAGCCACGAGGGCCGGCGTGGTTTGTGAGCGAATTCGGCGCCACTTCGAGTCCGGCCCTTCTCGACCAGCTCACCGCTGAGGCGGACCGGGCTTTGGTGGGCTGGACCTACTGGTCGTGGAAGTACTACGGCGACCCCACCGGGAGTGCCGCAGAGGGATTGGTGACTTCTGAGGGGCAACTCCGGCCGACGGCTGGCGCTTTGGCCCGCACCTACCCGGAAGCGATCGCCGGACGACCCGTGTCTATTTCGTTCGACCCGACGAGCGGAGCCTTTCGCCTCGTCTACGTCCCTGATCATGTCGTGCGCGCCCCAACCGTGATCTTCGTCCCTACACAGGTCCACTACCTCAGCGGGTACTGCGCCCGGGTTGCCGGGGGCTCGGTTGTCTCCAGGCCGGGCAGCGCTCTGCTCGAGGTGGCGAATGCGCCCACCAAGAGCTCTGTGACTGTCCGCGTCACATCTGGGAGTTGTACACATCGGTGAGGCGCAGGGTGCTCGAGCCTCGTTGGAGGAACCGAGACGGTGGCGGCCGACGTGCAGCTTGGGTGTCACGTGACTGGCGGGCCTTCATGGCGCCCCACCCGCTCGGCCCGCCGCCGTTCGTGTTCGGTGCGTCTCCGGCAGATCGAACAATTCGGAGTCGCTCTCACACCACGCCTCATCGCGAGCCATGCAAACCGGGGCGAAAGCCTGAGCGGGAGATCACAAGCCGCCGTTTCCGGTTCCCAGAGAGCCCGCGGATGGCGACCGACCTGCCCAGGAGCCCCCTTGACCACCTTCAGGTTGTTCGGCCAGGATGTCCGGGCCGCGCCCGACCCCCCCCGACCCCCTGACGACTGACGGTGCTGATTCTCCTTCGAAGCAAGTGGCTGGCACGCACCTTCGGCCGCTCTCGCCTCCGAATCGCGCTGGGCGTCGCCATGCTCGGTGTCGTCGGATTCGGCTCTTCCGTGAGCGCCAGCCCGTCGCCGATTCCGCCGGCGAGCTTCGGCACGCCGCTGCCTCCCGGATGGGAGCTCTGCGTCCTTCAGGGAGTGGGGGCACCGGGAACACCGGACAACGTGGCGAACCTCGACGAATGGCAGGTCGTCGAGGGAGGCTCTACGAACAACACGGCGGCATACAACCCGTTCAATACGCGCCAGGTCACCGATTCGAAGGGTTCGCCCCTTCCTGTGGTTGCCACCTCCGATGGCTTTCCTGCTTTCGCGACATGGGTCGCTGGTTGCGCGTCAACAGTGGCGGCTCTCCTGCAGCCAATCATGGCTCCGATCGTGACGGCCCTGCAGGCCGGGAGTATTTCTGTCCCTGGGATCTTTCTCGCCGACGTCGACCAGAGCCCGTGGTGTGCGCCTTCGGGCGACGGGATCCCTTGTTATGCCAGTGAGATACTGGCGGGCGAACTCGTTGAAGCCCTCCTCAACGGAAGCTCCGGTCAACTTCAAGGTGCCCTGACGAGCTACTCGGATACCGGCGCCGATTTGCGAGCCTACGAGGAGGATGCGTCTGCGACTGCCATCGACCAGGTACTCCTTAAGACAAGGAACGAACAGCTCGTCATGGCCGAGCATGAAGTGTCTGTGGCCCAAGGGACCCTCTCGAGGGCGACCCGGGCCTTTCGCCGGCTCGCCATCGAGGACTACACGGGCGACAGGCTGCTGCGATCCGACCCGACCTTCCACCTTTTCGCCCCGGCCGACGACCAAGACATCGTCACCCAGTACTTCCGGAACATCGCCGCCTCTCTCATGAACGTTCGTTACGACCAGGCCGAGGCGGCCGTCAAGACCTCGGTGGCGAAGCGACAGGCCGCAGACGCGTCCGTGGTGCAGGCCACATCGTTGCTGGATTCGGCGACGGGCGCAGAGAGCCAGGCTCTCTCGGGGCTCGAGGTAAACGCCAAGACCATCGAGGCCGGCCTGGCTTGCACCCCCCCGCCTCTGATCACAGCTGCTGCATCCCCCGTCGGAAGTCAAAGTAGCGTCGGCCAGTTGTGGACAGCGCTGCAAGACTGTCTGACACCGCCCGTACAACCGGGGACGCCGATTACCGCATCGGCGCCATCGTAAGAACACCCTGAAGCGCGGCTGACGTAGCGCAGGTCAGTGTCCCCCAAAGGAGGTCGAAGCGAGCCAGGGCCCGACGCGCCCGACGAAGAGGACCCCGAGGAGGACGCCGACGACCAGGCTTGACGCGATCGTCCACAGGCGGAGTCCAGCACCACCCACCTCTCTCCGAGTCCTGCGCATCCAGTCTCGCGGAGCCAAGCTCGCCGTGTCCGCGACGTGTCCGAGTATATGGATCGTCATAGCCCCGAACCACAGAACGAAGCTGGCCTTGTGCAACAGAAGAAGTGATCGCTGCCAAGCCGGGCCGGCAAGGAGAAGGGCGACCCCACTGGCCAGAACGACGACGGTCAGGACGACGACGAACGGTCCCAAGAGCCGCAGGAGCACCGGTGGCGGGCCCTTGCGCCGATAGGCGGGTGCGCCCATGTAATAGCGGACCATTCGATACGAAGTACTCGCGATCTTGACCAACACCAGGGGGATAAGGAGCATGCCGATGAAGACGTGCGCCGACAGAAGGTGGTGGACGCGGAGAATGGTGACTCCTTCGGCTGCAAGGAGAACAAAGAGCGCCGCGGCGGTCGTGCCGGTGAGGCGGGCGTTGGACTCCACGCCGTCAGGGCCGCCACCCGGAGATGGGCCGCGATCAGACCGACACGGCTGCGTGCCGCCTTGGCCGGGGATGGAATCCATCGCGACCACGGTACGGAGCAATCGTTACGCCAGCGTGAATATCGCTGCTTGCGGTGTGAGTGGCGGGGCGGACATGCCGACGCCCATGCACCTCAGCTTACGTAGAGCTGGCCGTCAGGCCCCTTGCTGATGGCGATACGCGTCAAACCGGAGGGCGCCGGCCCGTTCTCCACAGCCCCCGTCTCGCCGTTGAACATCGAGCCGTGACACGGGCAGGCGAAGATCTTGTTCCCCTGGTCGTACTGGACGATACATCCCGCGTGGGGACATACCGCGTCGAAGGCCAGGAAGCGCCCCTCACTGGGCTGGATGACCAGCGAGGGGTCACCCGACGAGGGGTCCTGGAACGATGCCGAGCCTCCGACGCGGACATCGGCCGCAGGCCCTATGCGAGTGCCCGTTGGGTGGGTTGCCGGTGACGATGTCGCTGGAGACGATGTCGCTGGAGACGATGACGACGCGCCCGGTCCAGCCCCCGACTTTGCACTTTGCGTTGAAGTCGTGTTCGGTGCTGTGCCCAATGGCGCGCCGGCGGCCGGGGATGTGGCGCTCGGACTTTGCGATCCCGCCGCCAATCGTCCGATGCCCGCCACAATGCCGGCGCTCGCGAGCCCTGACAGAGCCAATACGCCCGCCCACGCCCCTTTCATGGTGAACGTGCGACGATCAATGGCGGCCTCATGACGGGCATGCGTGGAGTGTTCGTGCCGTGCCAAGAACGGGCACGGGCCGGGCGCACATGGCTCACCGTCGCGCGCCCGACACCTCCCTGAGTCGTACGCGCCACACGCCATTTGGACCACATCGAAGGCCACGGGCACCACAGCACGGCGACTGGCGCCCTGCCGATCACGGGCGAGATCGGAGAGCACCTTGTCCGCCGACAGGACATCGCCGGATCCGCCAAGGAGCAATACGGTCCAGGCGAAGATGAACACAATGTCGGAGCCCGTGTAATAGGGATTCGAGTGAAAGGTCACCGACAGGAAGAGCGACAGGGATATGGCGAGTCCGCCTGCGGCGGCGAGCCGGGTCCACAACCCGAGGACCGTCCCCAGTCCCACCGCAAGTTCGCCCAACGCGATGAGCACACCGAGAGGCACCGCGAAGTGCGCCAATGGAGCAATGAGTCCATGGATGGGGCTTCGTCGTGCCGCCCCAGCAAGCTGCGCCTGGATGGAAGCCGGATTGGAAGCGGAGAAGAACCCGGGATTCGCCAGCTTCTGCAGTCCGGCGAAGCAGAACGTGAAGCCCAAGAAGGCACGCAAGGGAAGCACGGCCCATCCCGTCAAGTGCAGAGCACGAGCAGGTGGCGCCAGCCACGACCGCTCGTTGCTGTCTTGTATCCACCGCATGACCGGCCAGGGACTCGATTGGCCGGAGCGATGAACAGACCCTCGAGGCCGGCGCTCGACGACCCTCAGTTCCGAAGGCCCGGCCGACGGCCTCCGACGAGCGGCCTTTCGTCCGGACATCGCCCTCCGTTTCTTGCTCGGGACGGCCTCGAACACGAGGCCGTCCCGAAGATCCTCGCCCATGGGCCCTTGCGAGATCATGAAGATGGCGGCGTTGCGTAATCCTGCTGTCAGGGTCGGAGGGTAGACCTCGGATCATGCCGGTCTCGTGGTCGAGGAGGTCCACTCCGCAATTGGGGCCCGCGGGGATCGCCGCCAGCGCTCGGATCGGGGCGCGACCTCAGATCCGGGACGCTGTCCTGGGAGTCAAGTCGGCAGACTCGAACCCCCGGCTTCCTGGCTTCCGAGAGCCAACCTCGAGTCGTGCCGCCGAGGTGCCTGTCCTCGTCAAGTGGCGGGCTCGGTCACGGCGCGCCGACGCTCGTCGACTACGACCAGCGCCAGCTGACAAGGGACAATGACATATAGGCTCGGCCGGGTGCCACCGGGTCGGCATCGTCGCGTGCGGCTCGGAAATAGCGTTCCCAAAGCTGTCCTTGGCGTCGTGACGGGGGCTCTGCTGCTCGCTGCGACTGCGATCCTCGTAACCGCCCTCACCGTTCGGCCGGCTACGCATGCGCCTGTCTCCACGGTCATACGGCCCGCTCCGCAAACGACACCCACGACCGTCACAAGCACGCAGCCGCTACCCACGATGAGCTCCGACGGGTCCTACGCAGTAGGTACTTCAACTGTGTCGATCGTCGAACCGGGGGGCGCAGACGCCACCGCCGAACGATCGCTGCCTACCGCGCTCTTCTACCCGGGTCAAGACGCGGCCGCAGGTAAGGGCACCAGCTTGCAGCCGGACAAGATCCATGCCCCGTATCCCCTACTCGTGTTCTCCGAGGGTTACAACATCTCGATCCGGGCATACACGACGTTGCTCAGCGACTGGGCATCCGCAGGATTCGTCGTTGTTGCTCCCACGTACCCCCACACGGACCCAGCCGGTCCAGGCGTTGTTGACGAGAACGACATCATCTACCACCCTGCCGACTTGCGGTACGTGATCACTACAATTCTCGACGACGCCCGAGCCTCCGGATCAATACTTTCTGGTCTCGTCGACGCCAATGAGATCGGTGTCGTGGGGCATTCAGACGGCGCCGATGTCAGCCTCGCTGTCGTCGCCGACACTTGCTGCCAGGATCCTCGCGTCAAGGCGGCCGCGATCTTGTCGGGAGCGGAGTTGGCAAGCTTCGGCGGTCACTATGCCTTCTCGGACGGAGTACCACTCCTTGTCGTGCAGGGAAATGCCGATACCGTCAATCCTCCTGCGTGCAGTGCCCAGATCTACGACGCCAGCGGTCCTGACAAGTACTATCTCGATCTTCTCGGGGCTGCCCACGAGCCGCCCTACGCCGATCCAGGTCCGGATCAGCAGATCGTCGCTCGAGTCACCACCGACTTCTTCGACGGAGAGCTCTCCGGTCAGACGGCCGCGCTGGCGGTCCTTACGACCGACGGGAATGTCGGGGGCCAATCCAGCCTCACCGCGACAGCGGTGGCCCCCCAGATGGGCGGTCCATGTCCCGGAGCACCCGGATGAACGATGCCCATTGTCCGGCTCGCGGAGAGGGCTTTCGGTTGACCAGGACCGGGGGCCCCCACTCGCGGGTCGCTGGTGTGAGCGGGGCGGCATCCGTTTTCCTGGCAATTCCCCTGGCAATCGTGATGACTGGATGCGCTCAGGCCCCCGGCTCCGCTCAGGCCAAACTCCGGACCACGCCGCGATCCATGCCATCTGCCGTGCACGCCGCGCCCCCGAGCACGACCACCACCACCGCTCCAGCTGTCCCACCCCAGCCGGGATGGACGCCGGTGAGCATCGTGACAACGGGGGTGGCGCTCGACGAGCAGGAGATGACGACCCCGGCGGGCGCTCCGGTGACCCTGATCCGATTTCGGGCGGGACAGGTCAGCTTCGCCCTTCACCCCGGGAGCCAGGATCCTCCCACCGTCGGCGTGTCTTTGGGCGCAAATGCACAGCCTCAGATCGGCGCTCTGGAGAGGGGAGCGCTTCTTGGGGCCTTCAACGGAGGATTCAAGGTTTCAGGCCATGCCGGAGGCGTGGAGATCGACGGGCATGTCCTGACCCCACTGGTCGCCGGCATGGCCAGCCTCGTGATCGACACCGACGGCTCGGCGTACATCGGCGTGTGGGGGGTGACCGCACCCAGGCATGGCCAGGCGGTAGCGAGCGTTCGGCAGAATCTCCCGCCGTTGGTGCTCGACTCGCGTACGAGCCCGTTGATCTCGTCGACCGGTGCATGGGGCGACCCACTGCACGAGGTCGCCCTGGCAGCCCGTAGCGCGCTCGGCCAGGACGCGGCCGGTGATCTCATCTATGCGGCCAGCATGCATGCGCTTCCGGTTGACCTGGCCACCGCGCTCCTGCGCGTCGGTGCCACCGTTGCCATGGAACTCGACATCAATCCGGAGTGGGTCCAGGCGGACGCCGCCTCGACGCCCGGGGGAACGCTGACGACCATGATCCCCGGCCAGAACCAACCGGCCGGCCGATACTTAGAGGGGTGGACCCGGGATTTCGTAACGGTCGATGTGGCGCA
>Ga0116219_10002256_pt1 | contig 16555 bp, 19 predicted proteins | sample Sb_taG_4_FD_91019 | JGI IMG/M metagenome (GOLD analysis project Ga0116219, IMG submission 91019) | Peat soil microbial communities from Weissenstadt, Germany - Sb_50d_6_BS metaG | ecosystem: Environmental > Terrestrial > Soil > Wetlands > Peat | place: Germany: Weissenstadt | collected 2010-09-21
ACCGCAGCTTGGCGGCGTTGTTGATCAGCTGGTCGGCGGCGATGCCGATGAAGTCCATGATCATGATCTCGGCGACCGGCAACATCCCGTCGATCGCCGCTCCGATCGCGGCGCCGACGATCGCGGCTTCCGAGATGGGCGTGTCCAGCACCCGCTCGTGGCCGTACTTCGTCGACAGCCCGGCCGTCGGTCCGGACGCGCCGGGATCGGCGATGTCCTCACCGAGCAGGAACACCCGGTCATCGGCCCGCAGCGCCTCGTCGAGCGCCAGGTTCAGCGCCTCGCGCATCGTCATCTCTTTTTCGTCCATCACCTACACCGGGAACCTGATCGGGCTGGCGTAGACGTCGCGGTCGAGTTCGTCGGCCGACGGGGACTCCGCGCCCACGACCGTCTCCAGGGCCTTCTCCACCGCCGCCGACGCCTCGCTGTCGATGCGGTCGAGTTCGTCCCCGGTGCAGATGCCGGCCTCGGCGAGGTGTTTGCGGAACCGCGGCACCGGGTCGGCCGCTATCGCCGCGGCCAGTTGATCCTGGGGAATGTACGGCATCCGGTCTCCGAAGTAGTGGCCGCGGAAACGGAAGGTGACGCACTCGAGGAAAGTGGGCCCGCCGCCGCCGCGCGCCCGCCGCAGCGCCTCATCGAGCACCGATTTCACCGCCAGCGGGTCATTGCCGTCGACGCGGACGCCGGGCATGCCGTAACCGGCCGCCCGTTCGGCGACGTGCTCGAGTTTCATGGTGTCCGAGGTTGGCGTCATCTCGGCGTAGAGGTTGTTCTGGCAGACGAAGACCAGCGGCAGATCCCACAGCGCGGCCATGTTGGCGGCCTCGTGGAACGAGCCGGTGTTGGTCGCGCCGTCGCCGAAGCTGACCACCGTGACGCGATCGAGGCCCTTGCGCTTGCCGGCCATCGCCAGCCCCACAGCGACCGGGGGCCCGGCCCCCACGATCCCGGTCGAGAGCATGACGCCCTTGTCGGGATTGGCGATGTGCATGGTGCCGCCCTTGCCGCGGCTCGCACCCACGGTGCGCCCCAGCATCTCGCCATAGATCTCCTCGAGCGGGACCCCCTTGCCGATGAGGTCGTGCGGCCCGCGGTAGGTCGTCACCAGTTGGTCGTCGGGTCGTAGGCACACGCCCATCGCCGCGGCAATGGCCTCCTGGCCGCGCGACGGCCAGTACACGCACATGAATTCCCCGGTGCCGATGCCCTTGCTGAGCCGATCGTCGGCCGTCTTCATCAGGACCATCAGTTCGTACAGGCGACGCTCGACGTCAGTCGCGGAATGGCCGTCGCTCACCGAGTCACTCCAGTTCCGTTGCGCGGCAACCTGCTTCATCCACCTGACCAAGGCTTGACCTTGAGGAAGCCGCCCCCGTCGACGCGCAGCTGCTGGCCGGTGATGTAGCGCGCCGCGTCCGAAGCCAAGAACAACACCGCCTCGCTGATGTCCTCCGGCTCCACGTACGGGATCGGCATCGCCTGCACCACGGGGAATACCGGCTCGGCGTCCGCGCGGGTCGGATCCTTCAGGTCGGGCCGAAAGGCCCGGTACATCGGTGCGCTGTGCAACATGTCGGTGTTGACGTTGGTGGGGTGCACCGCGTTCATGCGGATAGAGAACGGAGCCAACGCCAGGGCGAAGTCGTTGACGTAGTGGGCGGCAGCGATTTTCGCGAACGCGTAGCCGGCTCCGCCTGGTCCGCCGTCGATGCCGGTGGTGTTCATCGACGACATGAAGGCCGCGTTGGACCCGATCACGATGATCGACGCGCCGGCCTGCAGATGCTTGAGGCTGGCGTGCACCAGGTTCAGCACACCCACCAGGTCCACGTCGACCGCGTCGGCGAACGCCTGGGGCGGCAGGCCGGCGGTCAGCGGGCAGATGCCGGCATTGGCGACCACGATGTCGAGGTGGCCGAACTCGGCCACACCCCGGTCGATGGCGGCGGCCAGGGCGACGCGGTCACGAACGTCGGCAATGGCTGTGAACGCGCGCTGCCCCTCCTTCTCGACCAGACGCGCCGTCTCGTCGAGGTCCTCCGGCCGGGCCAGCGGGTATTCGTTGGTCTCGATGTCCGCGCACAGATCCACCGCAATGATGTCGGCGCCCTCCGCGGCCAGCGTCCGCGCGTGGGAACGCCCCTGACCGCGGGCGGCCCCGCTGATCACGGCCACCTTGCCCGCCACCCTGCCCATCATCCGCCCTCCGTCACCGTTCCGATACGAACAATCGACGTTGAGGCGCAGGGGAATTCACTACCGAAGCGGCCGCCGCCCCGGGCTCCGACGCGCGCGCTCACCGCATCGGGGATCGGGATCGGTCCAATGGTCGGCTCCATCGCATCTCTTCCGCAACTGCGCGTGGGCTGCACCCGGGCTGTCGATATCCCTTAGGGTAACTAGAATACTTAAAATAGCAAGGAAAATGGAACGGCCCCAGGGGGTTGCGATGTCTGGCGTGCTCAGCGGTATCCGGGTTGTCGAGTTGGCCTCGTGGACATACGTACCGTCGGCCGGCGCCGCATTGGCGGACTGGGGCGCCGACGTGATCAAGGTGGAGGGCGTCGCCACGGGTGATCCCGGGCGCGCGCTGGTCGTCGGTGGTTTCACCCGCGAGGCGGCCCGCCCGGACGCCGACTTCATCCTCGAGCTGGGGAACCGCGGCAAGCGCGGCATCGCGATCGACATCAAGACCGACGTGGGGCGCGACTTGTTCGGCCGCCTCCTGGCCAGCGCCGACGTTTTCCTCACGAATTGGCTGCCCGGCGCGCTGGAGCGGGCCCGACTGACCGTCGAAGACATTCGCGCGTTCAATCCGAACATCATCATCGCGAGGGGCACGGGACTGGGGGTGCGTGGCCCGGATCGGGACCGGGGCGGGTTCGACGCCGCCACGTACCTGGCGCGGGGCGGCGTCGCGTACACACTGACGCCGTTCGGATCGGAGACGCCCGCCGTCCAGGGACCGGCCTTCGGCGACCTGCAGGGTGGGGCGACGCTGGCCGGCGGCGTGTGCGCGGCGCTGTTTCACCGGGAACGGACCGGCGAGGCGACGATCGTCGACTCCTCACTGCTGGCCCAGGCGATGTGGGCGATCGCGCCGTCGATCTGTGCGGCCGACTTCTTCGATATCGACGGGATCCCGGGAGCACCGCCCGGATTGGCCATCAATCCGCTGGTGAACCGGTACAAGACCAAGGACGGCAGGTGGATTCAGTTGGTCTTCCTGCAGCCCGACAAATTCTGGGCCGGCTTTTGCCGACGCATGGACCTGGCGGAACTGGCCACCGACGGGCGCTTTGTCCCGTCCAGCAACCTGATAGCCAACGCGGCAGCCGCGACCGAAATCCTGACCAACGCGTTCGCGGCCCATGACCTCGCGCACTGGCAGAAGGCGCTCGAAGACGAACCGGGGGTGTGGGGCGCGCTGGCGACGCCGCGGGAAACCCTCAACGACCCGCAAGTCGAACCCAACGGCTACGTGGTGACCAACGTCGACGACCATGGCGAGAAATACCGGATCGTCGCCGCGCCCGTTCAGTTCAACGAAACCCCGCCGGAACCCGCGCGGGCCCCGGAACATGGCCAGCACACCGAGGAAATCCTGCTGGAACTCGACGTGGACTGGGATGACATCGCCCGGGCGAAGGACCTCAAGGCCATTCTGTGAGGTCGGCGTGGGGGCCGCGGTTCATCGCCGGCCGCTTTGTCAGCCCGCCGTGCGGGTGGCGATTTTGGCGCGCCCGGCGGTCATATCCAGCGCTTTGACCTGCGTGATCAGGTTCTCCAGCACGGCCGGGGGCATCGCGCCGGGCTGGCTGCACACCAGCACGCCATCGCGGGACGCCATGATGGTCGGGATGGGCTTCCCACCACCGACGTATACGGGCGCGAAGGCCTGACAGGGCCTGTGGTACCCGGCCCAGAAATCAACCAACACAAGGGGATTGTCGGCGATGGTGAACTCGAAGGTGTCTCGGGTGAGGTTGCCCGTGCCCACGTGTGTTCCTTCCGGACGGCTGTGTGCTGGTGACAACAGATACCCCTTGGGGTATATTGAAAACAGGTTCTACTTGATACCCCCCTGGGTACTATATGGGTTACCGAACGAAACGGAGGATGCAGTGATTGGTGACGAAGACAGCATCGCCGCGGTGCTGAACCGGCTGCGCCGCGCGCAGGGGCAATTGGCCGGAGTGATCTCGATGATCGAGCGGGGCCGCGACTGCAAAGAGGTCGTCACGCAGCTGGCCGCGGTGTCGCGCGCCCTCGACCGTGCCGGCTTCAAGATCGTCGCGACCGGATTGAAGGAATGCGTCGCGGGCAAGACCGCGGACGGTGCGGCACCCCTGAGCGAAGCCGAGCTGGAGAAGCTGTTCCTGGCGCTCGCCTGAGCACGTACGGGAAGATCTGGACACTTAAGGAGAAGTTGACATGAAGCTCGGAATCTCGACCTCGCTGCACACGTCCTTCGACGATGCCGTCGCGCGGACCCGCCAGGCGCTCGCCGAGCAGGGGTTCGGCGTACTCACCGAAATCAACGTGAAGTCCACCCTCAAGGCCAAACTGGGCCACGACATGGAGGACTACCTGATCCTGGGCGCCTGCAACCCGCCGCTGGCTCATCGCGCAATCGACGCGAACCGCCAGATCGGCTTGCTGCTGCCGTGCAACGTCGTGGTCCGCGCCGACCCCGACCACGCCGGCACCGTGCTGGTCGAGGCGATGAACCCCGCATTGCTCGTGGAGGTCACCGGGGAGCCGTCGCTGCGTCCGGTCTCCGAGGAAGTCACCGGCAAGTTGCAGGCGGCCATCGACTCGCTGAGCCGCACCGCGCCGGTGGCCGCCGGCGAATAACCGCAGTCACCGCTTTGCGCAGCGGGTCCCGAGCGCGAGAGAACAGAAGGAGTACTTCGACATGTCAGACGAACAGCATCATCACCAGGTCCTCGAGGGTTTAATCCCACAGCACCGCGCGCTGCGCAAGCAGATTCCGGACGTCTATAAGGGTTTCGCGGAGCTCAGCACCGCCGCCCTCACCGATGGCGCCCTCAGCCGCGGGGTCAAAGAACTCATTGCGTTGGCGATCGGCGTCGTGGAGGGATGCGACGGGTGCATCGCGTCCCACGCCAAGGCGGCCGCACGCGCCGGTGCCACTCCGGAAGAAGCCGCCGAGGCCATCGGCGTCACCTTTCTCATGCATGGCGGACCGGCCACCATCTACGGCGCCCGGGCTTACACGGCGTTCTGCGAATTCGCCGACGCGACGGCGCCGCAGCCGTCCTAGAACGGGCCGGTCGCGTCCCACACCCGGCGGGTGAGGGCGCTTCGTGGGCCAGGCGACGAATGGCACTATCTGTGAGGACCAAAGTCCTTGTGTGCCAATCACCTGCTGACCTTTGCCATCGCCGGTCGTAGGTTGGTCCCGGGAGCACAGATGACTGCATTCATGCGCGCGAGCGACGCCTTCACATGGGCGATGGAAACCGATCCGCGGCTGCGATCGACCGTGGTGAGCGTGGTGCTGCTGGATCGGTCCCCAGACTGGGATGAGGTCCGCGAACGTTTCGACTTAATCAGCCGCAGGCTGCCCATGTTTCGGCAGCGAGTGGTGGAGTCGCCGGCGCCGGCCCCGCCCCGCTGGGAGTACTACCGCGACTTCGAGCTGGACTACCACGTGCGGCGCGCGGTCGCCCCGGCGCCCGGCACCCTCGAGACGGTGCTCGAAATGGCCCGGCTGGCCGAGATGCAGGATTTCGACCGCGCCCGGGCGCTCTGGGAGACCACGGTGGTAGACGGCCTCGAGAACGGCGGCGCGGCCATGATCTGCAAGTTCCACCACGCCCTCACCGACGGGATCGGCGGCGTCCAGATAGCGATGACCTTGTTCAACCTCTCCGAGGATCTTTACGAGCACGAACCGCTGCCGCCCGAGCCGGAGGTGTCGAACCCGTCCCCATTGAGCGGCTACCGGGACGCCTGGCGCTACAACGCCGGCTTGGTGGGTAGCGCCGCGGCGGGCGCGGTCAGATTGGCGCCGCGCCTGATGTACGACGGCATGCGGCGGCCGGTCGCCACGGTCCGGTCGGCGGCGGCCACCGCGGCGTCGGTCTACCGGACCGTTCGTCCGATCAACCGGCCCGGTTCCCCATTGGTGACGGAGCGCGGCCTGACCAGGCGGCTGGGTGTGCACGAGGTGCCGATGCCGCTGCTGCGGGAAGCGGCGCACCGATACGGTGGGGCGCTGAACGACGCATTCGTCGCCGGGGTGGCAGGTGGGCTGCGCCGGTACCACGAGAAGCACGGGATCGCGGTGGGTGACCTGCACCTGACGATGCCCGTCAGCCTGCGGACGAAGACCGACGACATGGGCGGCAACCGGATCACGCTGATGCGGTTCGACGTGCCGGTGGGCGAGGCCGACCCGGCCGCGCGGATCCGGGCCATCCATCTGCGCACCGGCTCGGTACGCGACGAGCAGTCCCTGCCCTACACGCAGTTGATCGCCGCGGCGCTGAACCTGATGCCGCGGTGGTACATCGGTTCGATCCTGCGCCACGTCGACTTTCTGGCCAGCGACGTGCCGGGGGTCCCGGTGCCCGTCTTCCTGGGCGGTGCCCCCGTCCGCGCCCAATACGCCTTCGGTCCCACCATCGGCGCGTCGGTCAACGTCACACTGCTCACGTATGTCGACACCTGCGCTCTGGGTATCAACGTCGACACCGCGGCGATACCCGACTTCGACGTCTTCCACGATGCGCTGGTCGCGGGGTTCGACGAAATACTCTCGTTGGCAGGCTAATCCGTGACTGGCGGCCCCGAGTCTTCGGTCGCCAAGAGCACACCACCCAGCCAAACGGCAGGGTGACAACCGATCCCGAAACGGTCACAAGCGCATATCGATATGAGCCCGCGGTCTGGCACAACGCGATGAATCGACAAATCATGGCATAGGGCGCCTTTTGAGGATCCACAGCCGCGACGATGCGCAGGACACAAATTCCTCTTCCGCTGTCGAGTAGCGGATTTCACAACGGCGCACCAGGAGGTAACCATAATATGATGGCGAACTGGGTACCCGCCCACACTTCGTGTGGCCCGAATTCCGGTCGCATCCTCGACACCGCGCGGGGCATCATCATCGGCCTGCGTCGCTGCCCCTCGGATGTCGCTTTCGACGAATTACACAGTGCCGCAATCCGTCACAAGGTACCCTTCTTCGCAATGGCGTGGGCGCTGGTGCATCTCGCCGGGGGCGGCGAGGAGACGCCCAGCTTCGTCGATGCCCAGTCCGCGGCGCGTCAGGAGTGGGGTTCGCTGTTCGCCAGGCCCGCGGCCGTGAGCTGCTGAATTGGCGCGGCCGGGGTCCTTTGGGGGGTACCGCGACCGTCGCCAACTCAGCCACTGAGCCTAGTGATTCAGCGCGCCCAGGCCGGGGAGTCGGCGGCCCTGCGCAACGCTGCGGTGATGCGCTGCTCCTTCTCGCAGAAGCGCCCGGTGGGCGCCGGCACCGAGATCGCGACCACGCCGTCGCCCTGGGTGCGTCGCGCGATCGCGGCCGCCGAAATGCCCGAAGTGTGTTCGTCGCGATCGAAAGCGATTCCGGTGCGGCGGATCTCGCTGATCTCGCCGCGCAGGCGTTCGGCGACGTCGTGGCTGAATCGGGCTAGGACCAACTGAGCGTCGGCGTCGTCGAGCGCCGCCAGGGCCGCCTTTCCGTTCGCGGTCGACTCCAACGGGAACCGCATGCCGACCGCCGAGACCGCCCGCAGGCGATGCGACGACTCGACCTGGTCGATGAACCACATGCGCTGGCCGCGCAGTACCGACAGGTCGACCGTCTCGCCGTCGGTCGCGCGCGCCACCCGCTCGATCGTCGGGCGGAAGATGGCGGAGATGTGCGCCCCGTCGGCCCGCCCAAACCCCAGCAGCCGATCGCCCAGCGAAAACCGGCCCTGTGAATCGACGCTGGCCAATCCGACCTCGACCAGGCCGACGAGCAAACGGCGAGCCGTCGACTTGGCCAGACCGAGGCGCTCGCCCACGTCGACCAGGCGCAGCCGCCCCGGCTCGGCGGCAATCTCGTCCAGCGCGGCGGCGGCGCGACGCAGCACCTGGATGCCTTCGTCACGACTGGTCGCATTTTCACTTGTCTGTGGCACAACGCCACTATAGTGTTCCGCATTACGGATTAAAAAGACCCGAAATGCGGATCAAAGGGGTTCGAGATGGGCGCGCTACCGGCCGGGCGGCACCTTTTTCGGGGCGATGACGGGTACGAAGACGCCCGCCGCGGAACCGTGTGGCATCAACGGGTGCCCGAGCGCTACCCCGAGGTGATCGTGCAGGCCGTCGACTCCGACGACATCATCCTGGGCCTGCGATATGCCAGGGCCAACGGCCACCAGGTCAGCATCGTTTCCGGTGGGCACAGCTTCGCGGCCAATCATCTGCGCGACGGCTCCGTCCTGCTCGACGTCAGCCGCCTGGACCACGCCACTATCGACGCAGAGAAACGGCTTGCCGTCGTGGGCCCGGGCAAGGGCGGCAGCCTGCTCATGGCCGACCTGGAGGCGCAGGGCTTGTTCTTCCCCGGCGGCCACTGCAAAGGCGTCTGCCTCGGCGGTTACCTGTTGCAGGGCGGGTACGGCTGGAACAGCCGGGTCTACGGCCCGGCGTGCGAGAGCGTCGTCGGTCTCGACGTCATCACCTCCGACGGCGAGCAGGTTCACTGCGACGAAGACCATCACCCCGATCTCTACTGGGCGGCCCGAGGTGCCGGCCCGGGCTTTTTCGGCGTCGTCACGTCGTTCTACCTCAAGCTGTACCCGCGACCGCACGCCTGTGGCACCAGCGTGTACCTCTACCCGTTCGACCTGGCAGACGAAGTCTTTACCTGGGCTCGCGCCGTTGGCGCCGAAGTCGACCCCCGGGTCGAACTGCAGGCCGTGGCCTCACGCGGTGAACCGAAGATGGGCATCGACGTCCCGGTCATCTCGTTTGCCTCGCCCGCCTTCGCCGACTCCGACCAGGAGGCCGAAAAGGCCCTGGCCCTGTTCGGCACCTGCCCGGTCGCCGAGAAGGCGCTTGTCAAAGTCCCCTATATGCCAACCGATTTGCCGACCTGGTACGACCTCGCGATGAGCCACTACTTGTCCGACCATCACTACGCGGTGGACAACATGTGGACGTCGGCGTCGGCCGAAGAACTGCTGCCGGGTATCCGGACGATCCTCGACACGCTACCCCCGCATCCGGCCCACTTCCTCTGGCTGAACTGGGGTCCGTGCCCACCCCGCCAAAACATGGCGTACAGCATCGAAGCCGACATCTACCTCGCGCTCTACGGCTCGTGGAAAGACCCGGCCGACGAGGCGAAGTATGCCGATTGGGCGCGCTCCAACATGGCCGCGATGTCCCATCTGGCCAACGGGATTCAGCTTGCCGACGAAAACCTCGGCCAGCGTCCGGCGCGCTTCGCCACCGATGAAGCCATGGCCAAGCTGGACCGGGTTCGTGACGACTACGACCCCGATGGTTTGTTCAACAGCTGGATGGGACGACTCTGATGGCCGGTGACCTCTACCTCGGTTACCGCAACGACGACGCGGATACCCCGTTCGGCAAGTTCTTTCAACCCGAGATGGCCCCGCTGCCAAGGCATGTCGTCGAGGCACTGCAGCACGGCCCGCAAGGGGGGATGGCCTTGCCGGCGTTCGATGACGCCGCCAGCCTCGCCGACGAGGGCTACCAGCGGACCGAGAACGGCTACGGGGTTCTCGAAGACGGCAGCTTTCAGGTATCCGTGCGCACCGATATGCCCCGGGTCACCCCGGCCATGTGGGCCTGGTGGTTCGGCTGGCACGGTTGCGACACCCGGCGCTACAAGCTGTGGCATCCGCGGGCGCACTTGTCCGCCGTGTGGAAGGACGGCGACAAAGACGCGGGCCGGAGGGGCGAGCACCGTTACGTCGGCCGGTGGTCGATGATCAGCGAGTACATCGGCTCCGCCCTGCTCAATGGCGCAATCCAGTTCGTGGCGCCCGCGGCCATGGGTTGTCCCCCCGACAGCGACGAGGCGGTGTCGATCTGCGCGCGCTTGGGCTCCGGTGACGCCCCGGTGGACGTCGGATGGTTCATCCACCACATCCGGTCGACGCCGTCCGGGGCCGAAATGCGGTCCCGGTTCTGGATGGGCGGTCCCCACGTCGCCGTCCGCAAGGCCCCGGGCGTGGCATCGCGTGCGGTGCGCCCGATCGCGTCCCGGGTGCTGGGCAACGCGGAATCCACCGCCCGCAATCTGCTCGTGCACTGCGCACAGGAAATGAATCACCTGGCGAGCTTCTTGCCGAAGCTCTACGAAACCTTCGGCGACGAGTAAAAACCCAACCCTTGGAAAATGGTTGCGGCGCTTACCCGGATGGACTGGGCGTTTGCGGGGAACCTAGGACCACAAACGCTTCGACGACGGTCGCCTGCTCGAAACCCTCGACCTCCACCCGCCACTCGTAGATTCCCGGCTCCAGGGGGATACCGGCCGGGATATTGAGCGTGAGCGGCATCCGCACCGATGTCCCGTGGATCGCCCCGGGCGGACGGCCGGCCTCCGCAGCGGCCTCGAAGGAGATCCGCTGTGGGCCCTGCGGTCCCACCACCACCACCGGTTCGCCATCGGTGGTCAGCAGTTGGCAGAGCAGCTTGTGTTGTTTGTTGGTTTCATCCCAGTCGATGTCGACAAACAGCACCAACGCGAAAGGGGGAGTGGGCGTTTGGCACTGGCGCCACCCCAGCCCGAGAGCATGGACCTTTCCGGATTGTGCGTCTGCCTGGGCCGCATCCGCGAGGAACAGGCTGACCTTCATGCGTTGGCCGAAGCCAGGGTCGATCTACCCGTTCTCACCGCGACTTACCGTCCTCCCGTTGCCGTCGCCTCAGGAGATCGTAGCCTGCCCTCCCCGGGCGGCTACCACGCCTCAGTGGGCCGAACCGGTCGGCGAGCCGCCGCTCGGCGCTACGCGTTGCCGCTCTTCGGCGCGGGAGTTGCGTCCTCGCTGGTGAGCTTTTGCGGGCAATAGGCCTGAGCCGCGAGCGCCACGAACTTCGCGGCGCCGTCGCCCTGGAAGCCCGGATTGCGGTCCTGCAGGTCCTTGACGATCTCGGCGCCCTCCAGTCCCCCGTCGGACAGATCGCAGACCGATCTGGCGGCCGCTATCGCGCGGTCGGGGTTCAGGTAAACAAGCCCGGCCTGGTTGAGGGTGGTCAGGAATGCTTCGTCCCTGGCACTGAGGTCGGCGTGGGCGGGCGCGGCCGTCCCTATGACCAGGGCAGCACCCATCAGCAGCAGCGCGGACTTCATAATTCCGTGATTGTTGCAGAGCCGCGATTGGATCGCATCCGTTGCGAACAACGGGATCTTAACAACGGCTTTCCTCCGGGTGAAATGTCAATCGCCCTGTGCGGCGGGTCGACTCGAAGATCGGGCAAGCGCTTGAGCAGGCTACTTTGCGGGCGGCAGTTGTCGCGGACCCTCGGGCGCACTCAGTCGGCGCGGTCCCTCCCGCCCCATCAGCTCGAGGCGGCCTTCGCGCTCTACCGACCCCAGTGAGCGGCCGCCCGCGCCCTCCGCGGGTGCTTCCTCCAGTGACGGATGCCGCTTAGAGCCGGTCGTGTCTTGGTAGCCGGGATCGCGGGCGCCGCGCGACGAGGCGTTCCGACCGGTCGGGGGCGGCGGTGTGTCAGAGCTTTCGGAGTCGACCGTCACCTTGCGAGTTCGCTTGAGGGAGAAGGTGATCTCTTCCACCTCTTCGAAGACCTGACGCGCGGTGCGCAGCGGCTGAGCCGTGTTGTCGATCACCCGTGCAACGAAAGGCGGCACCAGTGGGCGAATCCAGCGGGCGGCGGCCTTGGTGGCATCGGGCAGGGACGGAATCAACGGAGTGCCCCGCTCGCCGTGGGGTTCGACGTCGACGGGGGACCGAGCCGGCGCCGGCAGGCTCTCCGGGTCGGCTGCGCCCGCACCGGCCGGCAGTTGTGCGACCGCCCGGCTGGCGGCCTCCGCTTCGGCGGCGATCGGCAGGTACATGTCTTCCTCCGGGGGCTCGAAACTGCGCTGCGACGACGCGCGGACGGGGTCCTCCACAGCCTCCTGAACTCGGCGGCGTTGCTGCTCGCGGTCGATTTCGAACTGCGCCTCGATAGCCAACCGGGCCTGCGTGAGTTGATGCTCGGCCCACATGATTTCGGCCTCGCGGCGAACCTCGGCCCGCTTGATCGCGATGGCGGTCTCGGCAGCGAGGTCGGCGCGTTCGCGCTCCGCACGCGCCGAGGCCCGGCGATCGTTGGATGTCTGGCCCCGCCACAGACCCAGGATCAGCGGCAACAGGTAGAGGAGCGCGCACGACGCGATGGTGGCCAGCCGCAGCGTCAACGCCCCGGTGCTGGCGAGCGTGAGATCGTTCATCGCTACCCAGCGCCCGCCCAGGCCCCGGCCGGCGCCCGTGACCGCGCTGCCGCGGGCGTCGGTGAGGGTCCGCTGCTCGCGAACGATTGTGGCGTCCAGGTCGGGCGCCCGCTGGTCGCGAGCCGCCAGCGCGTCATCGAGTTCGTGCTGCGCGTCGGCGAGAAGCTCATTCGCGGTGCGTGTTTCGGGTCCGCTTCCGGGGACGCCGGTGATCCGGGTTTGCGGGCACGCCGGTGTGGGGTTGTATTCGCAGCGCGCGACGACCAAGGCCCTGTCCTGCCGCTCGCGGGCCTGTGCGACGGCCGCATCAAGCGCAGCGCGCGCGTCCTTGGTCTGCTGCAGGGACGCCGACGCCTGCGCGACGGCGGGCGTCGAGTCGGCGTTGCGCAGCGCCCGTTCGTCGAGGTGATGGTCGATAGAGCGGGAGAACACGACAAGCGCCGCGAGCTCGCCGACCATCACACCGACCGCCACCGCAACGGCCGCGCGTGCGGCGATGCTCGACCGAGGAGGGCCGGCGGTGGCGCGGGCGACCGAACCGACCAGCAGGCCGAAGAGAAGGGTGAGCGGCAGGATGGCCGGCACAGGCCAGCGCCCCGACTCGCTCACGGCCACGCTCGCGACAATCCAGGCGAACCCGGCGCCGAGCAAGACGACCGCGCCGGCAACAGTATGGGCCGACCGTTCGTGGCGCTCGCCAAGCTCGGCCCGCTCTCCGCCGCCAAGCCAGCCGAGCAGGCCCCCGGCCCGTGATGTGGCGAGGGGCGACTCCGTGACTTCGTGGGCCTCCATCACGCTACAAACACCTCCCAGCCATTAAGCCTCCCAGCCCACGGGCCGATACACCGAATCGAGGCGCCACGCTGTGGTGTTGTTCACAACCTCAGGGGGTGGGATCACGCCGTCGTGGTATCCCTCGGCGTTGCTCACCCGGGGCCACAGCCGACGCGAATTCCCCCGACGCGAGGGCGGATCAGCGACTGTTCCGGCGAGGAACGTGAGACGGTATAAGCCTATGGAGAATCTCGATTTTGTCACCTACGAAGAGTTCGGCCGCAGATTCTTCGAGGTGGCGGTGACCCCGGAACGCGTGGCGGCGGCACTCGCCGACATCGCGGGCAGCGAGTTCGCCATGGAGCCGATCGCTCAGGGCCCTGGCAAGATCGCGAAGGTCAGCGCGAACGTCAAGATCCAGGAGCCGCAGGTCACCAGGCGTCTGGGCGACAGCATCACGTTCATCATCCACATTCCGTTGTCGATCGACCTGCTCCTCGACCTCAGGCTCGACAAGCAGCGGTTCGTGGTGTCCGGGGATATCGCACTGCGCGCGACGGCACGAGCCGCCGAGCCGCTGTTGCTGATCGTCGACGTCTCGAAACCGCGCCCCTCCGATATCACGGTCAACGTGTCGTCCAAGTCCATCCGCGGCGAGGTGCTGCGCATCCTGGCCGGCGTCGACGGTGAGATCCGCCGTTTCGTCGCGCAGTACGTCGCCGAGGAGATCGACGCGCCGCATTCGCAAGCCGCGCAAGTCATCGACGTCGCGCACCAGCTGGAGCAAGTCTGGCCCTAGTGAGCCGCGCGCCCGGGGTTTTCGGCTCACCGCACCCGGGTACAACCGTGCAGACCCGCGTCTGATCCGCACCGACGGTTCGGGCCGGGCAACACGTCTCGGGAAGGGATGACACGTGGCACGGGTAGACGTTTCGATGTCGTCGGATCTGGAACCGGAGGCCGCCTGGAACCTGGCGTCCGACCTTTGGCGGTTCGGTGAGTGGATGACGTGGATGGCGATATTCGGCGGCTGGCGTGGGGAGGTTCCGGCCGCCGTCGAGGAGGGCGCCCGCGTCTCGTCATGCATCAAGGTCAAGGGCTTTCGCAACATCATCCATTGGCGGGTGACTCGCTACGACGAACCGAATTCGGTTGAGCTGCAGGGCCGCGGGCGCGGCGGCGTCCAAATCGCCGTCGCTCTGACGATCGACGGCAACCACCAGGGGTCGGATCTTCATCTCGCCGCGGATGTCAAGGGCGGCGTGCTCAGCGGGCCGGTCGGTGGCCTGGTCGCCAGGGTCCTGAAGGGCGACGTGCGCAAGTCGGTGCGCGCCCAGGCCGCCGCTACCGTTCCGGGTGGCCGACGACCCAGTCCCGTTCGGCCTGGCGGATGCGCCTGCGGTCCATGGCAAGCCACGCCAGCCCGGCTCCGAATGCCAGCAAGGCGACGATGGCCGCCGCAACGCCAGCGCCGGCCCGGCCCAGCGCGAAGTTGGTCACGCAGGCCACGAACGCCAACGCAGCGGCCACCACGACGAGGAGCCCGGGCGTTCGCGGCGCATCCTGCACGGCTTCGTCGTGATATCGACCAGGAGTCCAGTCATGGCCGACAGTGTCGCGCGTGATCTGCCCGATGGGCCTCTCCTCTGCTGTCAGTTCCGTTCGACCGATGTGGTGGAACTACCCAGAATGCCGCCTGAGCAAACGACGCGCGGGACGCGAACACTTCGCGAAAGTGCAATCGCCGCGCCGATTTTCGTAGCGCCTCACTTATGCGTTGGTGTCCCGCCGGCTCGCTGGGCCGGGTCGCGCGGCAGCAACCGGCGCACCGGACGCGTCTCGATGGCGTTGATCGTCAAGGCGCGGCGGCCGATCCGCCAGCCCGTGTCGGTCAACTCGTACTCGTCGTCGTAACGCAGATGCCAGACCAGGTCGACCACCTCGTCGCCGCGCCGGTCCCAATGGTGTGCGACGCACGCAATGCGCCCCCTGGCACTGCCCGGCTTTGCGGCGGCGTCATAGACCTCGCCGACGATCGCGTGCTCGGTACGGGCCACCGTGGCGACGGCGGCGACCGCGTCGGCGATGGCAACGTGCCCGCGGTGGCAATGGACCGGTCCCAGGTTCGCCGGTGGCTCCGGCACGGTCAGCTCGGCTTCTGTCGTGAAAAGCTCCGCAGCGGCGTCGAATTCGCGGTCATCGATGCTGGCCGCATACCGGTGCACCAAATCACTGAGGGCGCATCGGGTGTCGGCCGATAAAGTCGTCACAGACCGGACCGATTCATGGCGTGACGGACAACCGTTGCGCGCATGCGCTCAGCATGTCCTTGGCCTGCTCGATGTCCGTGGTCGGGGGCATGGCCAACACGATCCGGTCGGCGCCCTGCTCGATCAGTCGGCCCGCACGCTCGGCATCGATCTTGGTGACCGTGTGGCCCAGCGATACCTCCAGGGCCTCCGGGTCGCGGCCCGCCGTCGCCGCCTCCGCACGCATGAGCGTGATCAGCGATTCCAGTTGGGGACCGGTCACGCCGAGCGGCTGTAATCCGTCGCCGAAGCGCCCGGCGCGGCGCGCAGCCGCCCGGCTGTGCCCGCCGATGTGAATCGGAAGCCTTTCTCGTGCAACGGGTTTGGGGTAGCACATGACATCGTCGAAGTCGAAGAACTCGCCGTGATACGACGCCCCCTGGGGCCGGTCGGCCCACAACGTCCGCAACACGGCCAACTGCTCGTCGGCCCGCCTGCCCCGGCTGTCGAACTCCGCACCGCAGGCCTGCAACTCTTCCTTGAGCCAGCCCACGCCCACGCACAGCCGCAGTCGGCCGCCCGACAGGGCATCGACGCTGGCCGCCCGTTTGGCGAGCACCACCGGATGGTGGTTGGGCAGTACGAGCACCCCGGTGGCCAATCCGAGCCGGCTGGTGTTTCCGGCCAGAAACGCCAGCAGATCGAGCGGGTCGGGGATCGGGCAGTCGGCGGCCAGGCCGACCCGCCCGGAACTGTCGTAGGGATAGACGCTGTCGTAGCGGGTCACCAGGACGGTGTGCTCGACGACGACGATCGACTCGAACCCGCACAGTTCGAGGTGACCCGCGAAGCTCGCCATCCAGTCTGGGTCCGCGGTGACACCGGCGGCGACCGGGGCCACGACCGATATCTTCATGGTTTTCGAAGCTACAGGGCAGCTAACGGGTGCCCGCCGCGGCCGGGGGCGCGATGGCGGCGCGGACGGCCTCGGCCAGGGCGGCCACCCGGCCGTCGGTGAACACGTCCTCGAGCAGCACACCGCGGCCGTCCGGGCCCGTCAGCGGGA
>Ga0116219_10002258_pt1 | contig 16548 bp, 17 predicted proteins | sample Sb_taG_4_FD_91019 | JGI IMG/M metagenome (GOLD analysis project Ga0116219, IMG submission 91019) | Peat soil microbial communities from Weissenstadt, Germany - Sb_50d_6_BS metaG | ecosystem: Environmental > Terrestrial > Soil > Wetlands > Peat | place: Germany: Weissenstadt | collected 2010-09-21
CGGCCCGGCCCAAAAGCAAACTTGAGGCCGCCTATTACAAAGCCGACGCCTCAATCTCCAACGTCATTCAACTGCTTGAGGCCGCCTGAGCTTTGTTCAAGTATTCCTGTTTACGATTTAAGGAGTAAGAATCTAATACAGTGCTGCAGCTGAGGCACTGCGTGCAATCCTGGTACACGCGACGTGACTAGCGTTTGCGAATAGCGATTAGCAGGCCGAAGCTTGCGCCGATTGATCGCTCATGCCGTTTTCCAAAGTTGTATTCATAGGCCGGTTCCACGTACCGGCCGTATTTGTGCTTCCACGGCCTTGGCCAGAGCATGAAGTCCAAGACCGCTTCCCCACCAATTGAATTTGCTGTGGCCCCGGACTCCCTTGTGTGAACCCACTCCGGGCCAACACCGGCCATCAACTCGACTGTCGGCGAAAGCGTCCAGGGCTTCATAAACAAGAGGTCGGTCGCCCATTCTGTTGTATGGCGCTCGAAGCTCGGAGTCACGCCCGCCTCAAGTTCCAGCCACTTCTCAATAGGGGAGACCTCAACGGCGACCGTAGGTCCAAAGCTCGAACTGTGGTCTTGCAGATTCCGGCTCGGAGCTGCGCCAATCTCGATAACGGCCACCTCCTCCGCATCCTTTTTTCCTGCGCGGATGCGTACCCGACGAAGATGAGAACCGAGGCTGCCCAGACCCATCTTGTGGGGTTCATGGTAAGACTACAATTTACTCGATCGGAGTTCTTCGCAACCAACTATAGTTCCGCCGGTGGTCCGCAACTGCCCCGCCCAGATTTCGGGTGGATGGTCGGCCACTCGTACAGAGCTGCGCTGCCGCTTCTCTGGAGGCTTGCTCCAACCCCTGTGGAAGAGTGCCGGGATCCAGGGCCAGCGGCTAGTGCGCGGCAGCACATCCGGCGTACGACTTCCCCGCTGCCCTGGATCTCTACGGCAGTCTGCACCGGCCTTTGACCGCTCATCGGTTCCTGTTCAATGGAACGGGAGAGGGGACAGTGCTCGAGCGGCATTGCGGTCACCCCACAGACGGTGCCGCCGACAGGCCAAACGATAGTTGGGACCGAAGGCTGGACCACCGCGGCCTCTACTCCAACTCGGTAGTTGGGGTCGACATGCACTCATGCAACGGGCGGCCGACAAAGTCAAAGTCCCCAGCGAAACGGGTGCCATCGATTTCGGGTCCGGCATGGGATATTCCCATCGATACTTGCCAACCGGTCACTTCTTCGGCCAACCGCTCTACCTCGTCGGCTCGTATGAGTTCCACGGGCGTGTTGTAGAGTTTGTTTGGTATGCTCAGTACCTCGACGAGGGTTCGGAGCATTCGGGCGAGGTCATCGACGTGTACGACAGATAATTTAGCGTCCGGGGCGAACGGAATCGTGAGGCGATTCAGGCCTGGGCGCGGTCGTTCGAAAAGTTGAGAGCGCCAAGGAGAACTCGTTCTCTTTGGACCAGGGCCGAGAACTCTTGCTATCCGCAGCGAAACAGTTTCCATCGAGAAGGCTACAGGAATGAGTTCAAGGATTTCTCAATTGCAAGCTTCGAGGCCCCGTAAGGCTCATCGGGCAGGGGATCGGCGGTTTCCACACAAAGCGATCTCACGGAACTGCCGTAAAACGCCTGTCGAACTGCCGAACACAAAACGGGGAACACCGGAATTCACCGAAGCCCGAAGCAGGCGAATCGTTCCTGAGAGGTTTACGTCGCCCCCGGTCAAAGGGTCTGAACGAAAGGCAGTTGGCAAAGTAGCGGCCAGATGGACCACTACCTGAAAATCTATGCTGTCCGAACAACTCAGCAACATCCTGATCCGATCTCAGATCGCAGCGAACAGCGTCACCGTCCACCGCTGTTCCGATGTCAGAAGCAAGCACATCGTGCCCGGCTGAGCGAAGATGGCGAACTAAGGCGGACCCGACCTGACCCGCAGCGCCTGTGACGAGGACCACTTCTCAAGCTTATCAATCCGCCCTCGACTGGCTTTCGTCCCCCTGAGGTCGGGTTATCGGAGACCTGACGGATCAATCCACCGGTTTCAATGGCTATGCGCCAGGCTCACTTGTTCTGGAGCCAGGTATGGGCATGATGCATCCGAACACGGCCCGCCGTATTCATTCCGCCGCGCTCGATGACCAAGCGCGACCGCAATGGGCGAGGTTCAGTTAAGCGTCGGCGCCTACCGACCACCTCCCGTGACGATTAGGTCTGCCAGCTTACAATCTGGAACGTGCCTTTCGCGAGCGGCGAAGCAGCTTTTCTTCGGCTTGCGGAATCGCCGCCCGCTCCTTCCTTGAAAGTTCGTACATCATCCTGCTCTTTTGCAGGATGGGTTTCCATGGCAGCTCCAGGTCCTGATGAACTTCCAACTGGGCACTGCTAGGTTGCCTGTTTGCCTCCGCGTAGAAATGCCGCGTCCACGAGTTTCCAAACCGACTCCGCGCCCCCGCCCACGTCATACGCGCTCCCGTCGCCGGAAGGCGCCCGCGGCTGGGCCCGTTGATTCCGTCGCCCTCCGCCCCCGTTTTATCGCCCGATTGGCCGCCGGGCCGCTGTAAGCTCGTGAGCCGCTACATCGCGCGACGCGCCCTGGCTTCTCAGCCGACTCCGCTGGCGCGGAACTCGGCTCCGTGCGTCTTCCTTCTGCGCTCGCGCGCCGGCCCGCCGCGCCTCGCGGTCGTCAAACGCGCTCGCGGCGCCGGAGGCGCGCCCGCGGCCTGCGACGCGACGAACCGTAGACGCGAATCGCCGTCCCGCGACCTCACGGCTGCGCGCCGGCGCGTTTGGTCGCTTCCGTCGTCTTACACCGCGTGGTCGCAAACACGCTCTCGGCGTAGGAAGCGCCCGCGGCCGGTACGCGAGGAAACGAGACCGGCTGCCCGCCGCGGCGCTCGCCCGCGCAGCGGACGCGGTCGATTCCGTCGCCCTCCGCCTTGCGAGCGCGTGATTGGCCCGCGTGCGCGCTGGGGCGTGCCGCCGCAACGCCTCGCCTCCCGCGTCTTCCTCCGCGCTATCGCGCGCCGGCCCGCGCGCCGCGCCGACGTCCAACGCACTCGCGGCGCTGCGAGGCGCCCGGCAGCGCCGCAACGAACCGAAACCGCGTCGGAAGATCGCGGCTCTCGGCGGCGCAGCCAGGTTCCGCGTTCTCGACTGCGCAGCCATTCCCCTCGCCTTGCGCCGCGCGATCACGCCCGGCGGGGCGCCCGACGTGCGTCGGTGCGCGATAGAACAGTGAGGCGCGACAACGGGCGACGCGCCCGGGCGCGATGGCACGCCGCGGCGTCGTACAACGCGCACGGCGCCGGCAGGCGCGCGCGGCAGCAACGAATGTGGCCCGATCTTCCGGCGAGTTAACGAGGATACTGCCCGCCCCTCCGTCCACGTGCCACTGCAAACTGGGTCCCATTGACCCCCAACGCAGGCCCGGGCCGTAGCATACCGCCGCATCGACGTCAGTGACGCTGGGAACATCTTTTTGTAGAGCGCAGCTTGGTGGTGACGGCTGGCATTTGGCGCATCCGACGAAGGATTGGTAGTCTTGAAAGCACGCTCCGCTGCGCCGCCATGCCGAATCCTCCGACTGCCGGATCGCTACACCCAGCCAGCAAGCGATTGTTGCCATGGCTGGTCGCCGTCGCGTTCTTCATGGAATCGCTGGATACGACCATCCTGAACACGGCGGCTCCTGTCATTGCGGAGGCTCTTTGGGTAGCTCCACTGAGCATGAAGTCGGTCCTGGCAAGCTACACATTGAGCCTCGCCGTTTTTATTCCGATCAGCGGCTGGATGGCAGATCGATTCGGGACACGGCGTGTGTTCGCGTCCGCCATCGGCCTGTTCACTCTGGGGTCGCTCCTCTGCGGCGTGTCGGGCAGCATCCATACTCTCGTCGCTTGCCGCATCCTCCAGGGCTGCGGCGGTGCCATGATGGTGCCGGTCGGCCGGCTAACCCTGGTGCGAACGTTTGCGAAGTCGGAACTGGTCCGCGCGATGAGCTTCGTGGCGATCCCGAGCTTGGTCGCTCCGATGCTCGGGCCGATCGCCGGCGGACTGATTGTCGGATACCTTCACTGGCGGGTAATCTTCTTCGTAAACATCCCTATCGGCCTGATTGGCTTACACATGGTCTATCTCCACCTGCCTGACTACCGTGAGGAGCATACGCATCCGCTGGATCTGGGCGGACTTCTTCTGTTCGGGTCGGGCATCGGACTGTTGTCGTACGTGTTGGAAGTCTTCGGCGAACATACGCTGACCGGTCGCGAAGTGCTGGGGATGCTGGCGGTCGCCGCCCTTCTGCTCGCCGTCTACGGATACCGTGCGGCGAGGACGGAGTTTCCGCTGCTGTGTCTGAGCCTGTTTCGCATCCGCACTTTCCGCGCGACGGTGAGCGGCAGCTTCTTCACCCGGCTTGGCATCGGCGGCATCCCTTTCCTTTTCCCCCTTCTATACCAGGTTGGCCTGGGGTTCACTCCGATTCAATCCGGCCTGCTGATGATGCCGCAGGCGATTGCCTCGATGAGCCTGAAGCCGGCGATGCCGGGGATTCTGGCGCGCGTGGGCTACCGCGGCGTGCTGATTTCGAATACTGTAATCCTTGGCGTGATGATTGTCCTTTTCGCGACCATTGGCGCGGGCACGCCGATTTGGCTGGTGGTGATGCAGATGTTCTGCTTCGGGTTCTTGACGTCGCTGCAATATACGAGCATGAACACGCTGGTTTATGCCGATGTCACCGAGGAGCAGACCAGCAGCGCCAGCACGATTGCGAGTACGATGCAGCAGATGGCGATCAGTTTCGGCGTGGCGTGTGCCTCATTGGCCACGGCGCTCTTTATCCCCGACCGCTACCATTCGAGCGCACCGGAAATGATTCACGGCATCCACCGGGCGTTCCTGGCTTTAGGCGCACTGACCGTTCTTTCGACGATCGTCTTCGCCGGTCTGAAGAGCGACGACGGTAATAGCGTGAGCGGGCATCAGGTCCTACCGCACTCCGGATGACGATCATGTGACGATCCGTTCTGTTCCGTGGCAGCCCAAGTTCAACCCTTGTCCCGGCGGGGCCTCGCGACCTTCTGGTAGCAGCAGGCGAGCAGGAGGTCCTTCGCCCAATATTCGCCAGCGCTTCCGACAGGCCGGATCCGCTTTTGTTGGCGCAGCCCTCGCCTCCCCCGAAATCCGCCGCGCGATCGCGCAATGGGCCCGCGGGTTCGCTTTCGCTCCGTGAGCCACAACATCGGGCGGCGCTGGGATTCACATACGAGTCCGCGGGCGCTGAGGCTCGACTCCGAGCGTGTTTCTCTGCGCGATCGCGCGATGGCACGCTGCGCCGACGCCAAACGCGCCCTCGGCGCCGAGACGCCCGTGGCCGGAACGCGACGAACCGAAAACGCGACCGCCGGGCCGCGGCTCTCGCTTGTGGTGCCGGCGCGGCAGTCGCTTCCGTCGCTTGCGCCGCGCGGTCGCGCGATGGGCCCACGGAGCGCTGTAGCCTCGTGACCGGCGACATCATGCGACACGGCCGGGATTCTCATGCGCGTCCGCTAACGCGGAATTTCGCGTCCGTCGTCCTGCGCGCGATCGCGCGATGGACCGCGGCGTGCCACCCGAGCGCTGCCTTGTTTAGGTGGGCGCAAGAGGATTTCGCAGCAGCTATGGCTTTGACGGCTTGCCCGCCCAATACCGTCTCGCCCCAGTTTCCGAAATGGCGGTTTCACGGCCCTATCTTGCAGGCACGCGCTCCGCACCCGTGGGGATACGCTGCGCGGCTCCTCCGAAGCAATCCCTGAAGTTGCGGTCCAACTTCCGGGTTCCCGACCAACCGGACACAACTCGAAGAACAACGTCGGTCCTACTTCTTCAAACCCGCCTGCCAGTTCACCACCACCGTGAGTTGCTGGGGCCCGATTTGGCTAACCGGCACTGCGACTAGAAAGCGTTTTCCGTCCCCGGTGACGGCAACGGCCGGAACGCTCACGCCTGCGGGCAGTTGAAAGAGCGCTTTTGCCGCCGAGGAGTGGAAGCCCGACGTGGTCACGATCTCCGCCGACATGACCGTCCGCTGGTCGAGAGAAGAGTAGATCAGCTCCTTGCCGTCGTCGCGCCAATGCGGGCCGCGTCCCCCGCCGGTTGAAATCTGATGCTTGGCCGTCGCCTCCAGCTTCCCGTCCGAGCCGAGGGAGAACTCCCGGACGTAAACCTCATAGCCCCCGGAATAGCCCCCGGATTCGTCCGACTGATAAGCGATCCACCGCCCATCGGGCGAGAACTGAGCCCCGGATTCATTGAATTCCGTCCCCTGAAAGAGCATTGGCTGCTTCTGGCTTCCCTCCATGGGAAGAATCCAGATGTCACCCCTCGTCTTCTGCGACGTGACAGTGTAAAGCAGAAAGCGTCCGTCAGGGGACCAGCCAGAGGGAGACTTGGACTCATCCGATTTCAGCAGTGGTTCCTCATTCCTGGCGCCGCTGGTGAGCTTTTGATACAGGTTCCGAGCCCCGTCGCGGTTTGACACGAAGACGATGCGGCTGCCGTCCGGGGAAAAGACGGGAAATGAATCCGTGTAGGCATCGAACGTGAAGCGCGTGGAAGCGCCGGCCCGAGTAAAGTCATAGAGCCATAGATTGGCTCTGGCTGCGGACTGCGAGTCCCGGCGGCTCAGGGCCGCTTGCTTGCCGTCCCGAGACAAGGCAGGAGTCTGGAAAATTCCCGGTTCGCCCACGGGTCCCAGATTCTTCCCCTCCCGGTCAAACCAGGTGAGCTGCCGGTTGGCTTGGGCTCCTGCCACAATGTACGCCAGGACGCCATTTTGCGAAGAGGAAAACTGGCCCTGCGAAAGACTGCCGAGGTAATCGACCTGTTCGGCAATCGGGGCCGGATCGCCTGTGGTCACGGCCTTGCCCACATCGAAGGGCTGGGCCATGAGCGTCTGCTCCCGCATAAACAGCAGGTAGCCGGGCGGAGCATAAACGGCGTTGGAATTTGCGGCCAGAACCCGACGCCGGGTTTTCAAATCGTCTTTAGAATCCAAGTCTCCGATATAAACCGCGATCTTTTCCTGGTCCGAACTGTAGGCTGTGTACAAGAAGTGACGGCCATCCGGCAGGAACCAGGGCCAGCGATGAGCGCTCTCTGACAATGCCTTGTCGAGCGCGGTCACCGGGGTGGCACTACCGCCCGCCGCCGGGATACGGAAAAGGATGCTGGTGGGATTGGGCGCAAATACAATGACGTCGTTCTTGCCCCAGGTTCCGCCAACAGCGCCGGTTCCATCACACAGAGGCACCGCGGGACCGCCGGTCACGTCGATTTTTTTCAGTTTCCCGCCCGCGAAAAACGCGATGAACCGGCTGTCCGGCGACCAGAAGGGGTCGCCTGTCTCTTCCTCCGTTCCGGGTAACGGACGGGCGGCAAGCGAATTCAGGTCTCGCACCCAAACTAAGCCTTTGCCGTCCACCCTGGCCACGAAGGCCACATGGCGCCCGTCGGGCGAAACGGAAAGAACAGGGCCTGACTCGATGCTCACCCTCTCCGGAGGCGACACGGAGAATTTAAGAACGGGCGTTTCCTCGGTCATGTGGCGGTAGGCGATGAATCCAAGGCCCAGCGCGGCTATGACAAATACCATCGCTAGTCCTGGCCACAACCACTGCCGTTGCGTGGGGGCCGATTGTGTCGCGCCGCCTTCCAATACCGGTCCCGGCAAGGGCTCCAGCAGAGGCATCGCATCGCCGATGTCCCTCAGCCTCCGCTTGGGATCTTTCTCCAAACAGCGCCGCAGCAGACGCTGCGCTTTTGCCGGAATCCGCTCCCAATTTGGTTCCTTTGTGGCCACCTCGATTAGCGTGTCGGAAACGGTCTCGCCCTCGAACAGCCGCTCCCCCGTGAGCATTTCGTACAACACGACACCGAAGGCCCAGATATCGGCCCGTTTGTCTACGGCTTTCCCCCGCGCTTGTTCCGGAGGCATGTAGGCCGCGGTGCCCAGGATCACGCCCACCCGAGTGGCCGCGTCCAGCGTGACAGTGGGCGAATGCTCCGCGCGAGAGCCGGCTTCGGCGGTTTCGACCACTTTGGCCAATCCGAAATCCAGCACCTTTACCGTGCCGTCCGGCCGCAGTTTGATGTTGCCGGGCTTCAGATCCCGATGGACAATCCCCTTCTCGTGTGCCGCTTCGAGGGCGTCGGCGATCTGCTTCGCGATACCCAGCGCCTCATCCAGCGGCACTACGCCCTGCTTGATTTTTTCCGCCAGCGTCGGCCCTTCCACAAGTTCCATCACCAGGTAATCCGGTCCGACGTCGTAGAGGTGGCAAATGTTGGGATGGTTCAGTGCCGCCACTGCGTGCACTTCGCGGGAGAAGCGATCGCTGAAGCGCTCGGCGGAAATCTTGATGGCCACGTCGCGCCCCATCCTGGGATCGGTGGCGCGGTACACCTCGCCCATCCCACCTACGCCGATGAGCGCGACGATCTCGTAGGGTCCCAGGCGAGTCCCGGCAGAAAGCGCCATAAGAGTGATTCAGACTAGTTTACTCGATCAGAAAGCAGTTAGCGCCTGGATCACGGCGCATCCGGAAACAACCCACCAGGGTGTGTGGGTGCACCAACCGTAACTGTGGCCCCTGCCGCGCTTCCGGGCGATTGTGCCCGATATGTGGGCTTCTCTTCCATTGGGCCGCCGATGGCGGAACCCGACGGTCCAGTCTCAGAAAGGCGGCTGTTCCAACCGAATGCATCCGAACTCCGATTACGGCGGATCCGTCCACGATCCGTCGCCGACGATCCGTAAAAAAACCACCCTGCGGGTTGCGTTTTGATTCCTTAAGGGGTCACAATATCTCCGGTTAGGAGACTGAACCATGCTCGTTGTTCGTAATAGATTTGTCGCCAAGCCGGGATGCGCCGGGAAGCTGGCCGCTCAATTGAAGGAAGCCGTCGCCGCGTTCGAGATGCCCAATGCCCGCGTTCTGACGGACGTGACGGGCGATTTCAACCAAGTTGTCATGGAGTTTACGGCGGAAAGTATGGGGGAAATTGAAAAGCGGATGCAGGAAACGATCGCCAGCTCCCTGTACCGCGAGCGGATGGCCGGATATACGGAACTCTGGATTACCGGAAGCCGCGAGATTTTGCGCATCGCCTGAACCCCATACTGTCCAAGAACTCAAACCTGAGGAGTCCTACTCACTTTGTCATAGCAGTTGAGCATTGCGCCGAGGCCACCTCGGCATGTTCCTGCAGGGCCCCGGCGATTGTGGCCGTGAAGCTTCTCTTCTATTGGGACGGAGGCCCCTGTCGTTCGCTCAGAATGGACAGTCGCGCGGCCGCCGCTTTCGAGGCGCGGGCCGGGTAGTGGTAGGCGCCGCGATCTGTTCCGGCTCGCCAATAAGCAATCGATGCGGAACCGCGAGGACGAGGGCCTTCTCGGCCTTATGATCGGCCGTAGCGATCACGCGGCTTCCCCCCTTGAGGAAATGCCGCGTCTCGAAATACCAGCATAGTTCCCAGTCGAGGACGTTCCGGAACTGCTTTCCCTTCTCGGCCAATTCCTCGGCCCGTCGATAGTTCTGCTCGCGCGCCCGGTCGAAGTCGGCCTCCTTCGTGACCAGTTCGACAGCAAGGTCAACATCGCTTAATGGCATAACCTCGGTTTGAGCATGCTTCCGAAAAGAACCACTCGAATTCCCTTCCCCAAGAAATACGGGTCCCGGTTGACTTGCTCGACTCGATCAAGGAACTCAGCCAGCGCTTTCTCCGCGGTCGCCCGTGTGACCGGCCTGGCTGCCGATGCAACCGAAAACGTCCGTCCCGCCTGAGTAACGGACCAGGCGCCGCGTGCGGAGGCTTCGATCAGTCCCTCCGTTTGCAAAGCCTTGACCAGATCGCGGCCAGTGCCCGGCGCCAGAGCGGCAGCCGCCTCCAGCTCCGCGACTCCCCACTGATCCCACACTCGGAGATGGCGCAGCGCCTTGCGTTTGGGATCGATGCGCATTCGATTCCAGCATAAAGCGATTGGGCCTGCCAGGGCGACGGGAGCCCGGCCCGAGTGTAATCTTCCAATCTGAGCCAAATGTGGGCGCACTCTGGCGGTGGAGGATACCGCCCATGGCAAAGTCCCTAAACCGCAAACGCAAGACTGCACCGAAAAGAGTCCTGCGATGGGTCAAAGCGACTTTGGACGAATGGACACAGGCTGCGGCCATCAGGGACGGGCGGCTGTTTCGTTGCGTGAATCGTTCGGGCGCGATCTGGGGAGAGGGGATCACGGAAAAGGTGGTCTGGCATATCGTGAAGCACTCCGCAAACCGAACAGGCATCCAGCAACTGGCGCCCCACGATTGTTGGCGCTATGCCGAATCCAAGACTATGCCGAATCAGAATGCGACCGCATGGCCCGGAGCCCCATGGAATGGCTGCTGAGCGAGGTTGGCTAAGAGAATGATGCGGCATAATCCGCGGCCGCAGCAACCACCTCCAGCCCCACGGCGCACTGATACACGGGACGTCCGGGTCGGCGTGATTGTGCCTCCAGAGCTCGCTACCTGCCGATGTTTGGCGTTAGGACTAGAGCGTGTTAGGTGAAGAGAAGCATTGTGGGATCGATCATCCTTCCCATGTAGCAGGCAGGGCGGTGTCCGGACTATGCCGCATCGCACCGTGTCCAACGCCCTACGGGTGGCTCGAAACGTGATCCATTCGGCATGGCTTCTCCTATGCCGCATGCGGCATAGGAGAAGCACATGCGCGCGGTTGTGCCATGCAGCGGGCGGCGAACTGGAGCAGATTCAATTCCTGCCGGGCCACGTTTCGGTGGAAACTACGGAGCGATACCTGGGCTGCAAGCAGCGACTGCGGCAAGCAGTCAACGACAAGATCGGGCTGGAGCAGTGAACTGGATTCGGTTCGTCTGGCAGCCACACCAGCCCAATGGAAGAGAAGCCCACTTCACGACCACTGACCTATTTCACGGCCACTTTCACGGCCACCTCATGGCACGATTCCTTCCGACTGGGCGACCGCCGGTGCAGAAGATCCCGCAGGGGGCCGTCATAGTTTAAACTTGGTCAATCGCGATGTCGCTCTCTGCCGGAACAAAGCTCGGGCCTTATGAAGTCCTTTCCGCTCTCGGAGCCGGCGGAATGGGCGAGGTCTACAAGGCACGCGATTCGCGCCTCAATCGCCTGGTCGCCCTCAAGATCCTGCTCCCCGACCGCATGGCCAACTCCGAGCGGCGACAGCGCTTCGTGCAGGAAGCGCAGCTTGCCTCTTCGCTCCAGCACCCCCACATCGTGGTCATCTACGAAATCGGTTCCGCCGGGGGAGTCGACTTCATCTCCATGGAACTGGTCCGCGGGCGAACGCTGGAAGCGCTCATTCCGCGCGCCGGCATGCGACTCGGCGAAGCCCTCAAGATCGCCGTGCAGGTGGCCGACGCGCTCACCGCCGCCCATGCGGCAGGAGTGGTGCATCGCGATCTGAAGCCAGGCAACATCATGGTCACCGAGGAAGGCCAGGCCAAGGTGCTCGATTTCGGCCTGGCTAAGCTGATGGAGACCGCGCCGGCCGGCGAACAGGATGAAACTCACACGCAGGTCCCCGCGGTGAAAACGGAAGAGGGCACCGTCCTCGGCAGCGCGCCCTACATGTCGCCCGAACAAGTGGAAGGCAAGAACGTCGACGCGCGCTCCGACATTTTCTCTTTCGGCGCCATCCTCTATGAAATGTTCAGCGGGAAGCGCGCCTTCTCCGGGGAATCGAAAATGTCAACGCTCGCCGCAGTGCTGCAAGCGGACCCCAAGCCGCTGAGCGGCCAGATGTCCGACGCCCTGCCCCGCGAAGTCGAGCGGCTGGTCCTGCGCTGCCTGCGTAAAGACCTCAACGCCCGCGCCCAGCACATGGCAGATCTCAAGATCGGGCTCGCCGAACTGCTGGAAGATTCGCAAAGCGGATCGCTCGACGCGCCCGCGCTCGCAACTCGCAAGCCCGCGAAGCGCCGCTGGTGGATTCCCGCCGGGGCGGTGCTGGCCGTTGGCGCGCTGGCCGCTGCCTGGTGGCTGCGCCCCCCCGAGCAGACCGTTTCCTTCGAACCGCTCCCGCTCACTACTTATCCGGGTTCGGAGGCCTCTCCCAGCTTCTCGCCGGACGGCAGCCAGGTGGCTTTCCATTGGAACGGGGAAAAAGAGCAGCAAAACGACATCTATCTGAAGCTGATCGGCGGCGGACCGCCCCTGCGCCTCACCACGGATCCTGGTAACCACGTTTCTCCCGCCTGGTCTCCCGATGGCAAATCGATCGCCTACTGGGGCATACATCCGGACGGCAGACGCGGCGTCTTCCTGATTCCCGCGCTGGGCGGACCCGAGCGGTTGCTGCTGGAGTCTCCTTCCACGGTGCTCTACCCGGCGTGGTCTCCGGACGGCAAGTGGATCGCGGCCAGTCCGCCCTGGCTCCTGACTTCTTCCGATATGAGCGTCAGTCTGATCTCGGTGGAGAGTGGTGAGCGCGTCGACCTGGCAAAACTGGATGCGGCGCTGGCGGGTAGCCGAGAAGCGGCTTTTTCGCCCGAGGGACGATCGCTGGTGTACAGCACCACTCCGGGAGGCAGCAATACTTCGTCTCTCTGGACCATCGAACTGAATCCGGATGGGAAGCTGCACGGCTCCCCTCGGCAAATCACCTTCAGCAAACTCGGCGCCAACTTCCCGGTGTGGACCGCCGATGGCCGGGAAATCGTTTTTCAGGAAGGAACGCCCAACAGCAGCGGAACGATTTCGCGTGTGAAACCGGATGGGAAAGGGAAAGTGCGCAGAATTCCCGGTCTGGGTTACACTTCCGGCCCCATCGCGATTTCCCGCAACGGCCGGATGGCATTTTCGCGCGGCGGAATCGACAACGATATCTGGCGGTACGACCTGAAAGGCGCCGAGCCGCCACGCAAGTGGATCGCATCCACGGCGTACGATTCCTCAGCGGAGTATTCGCCGGACGGGCGGCGAATTGTTTTCTCGTCGAATCGTTCGGGGTCGAGAGAACTCTGGGTATGCGACGCCGAAGGCGGCAATCCGGCCCAGATCACCCATTTCGGTGGGCCAGTGGCGGGAACTCCCCGCTGGTCGCCGGATGGCCGGCAGATCGCGTTCGATGCTCGTCCGGATGGCAACGCCGACATCTTTGTGGTGAACGCGGAAGGCGGCGGATTGCGGCGCTTGACCCAGACACCCGGGGAAGACGCGCGCCCCGACTGGTCGCCCGATGGGAAGTTCGTCTATTTCTCTTCGAATCGCGGTGGCCCGGCGCAAATCTGGCGCATGCCGTCAGCCGGCGGCGACGCCGTGCAGATCACCAAGCATGGTGGGTTCGCCGCGCGCGTCTCTCGCGATGGCCAGTGGCTGTTCTATGTTCCCGCGCAAAGCTACTCCCCCGTTTGGAGGATTCACTCCGATGGCAGTGAGGATAGCCAGGTGTTCTCGCCGCGCACGTATGGCAACGCGATGGCTGTCACGCCGAACGCCTTCTACGGGTGTACTGTGACAGGTCCGCCGGCCTCTTACTCGGTGCAAGCGATGCGCTTCGCCGATGGGAAACCTTCGCAGGTGCTCCCGCTGGATTTCTCCCCGGGGCTGGGACTGTCGCTGACCCCCGACGAGCGCTACCTGCTCCTCACCAAGCCCGACCTGAAAGGCACGGACCTGATGCTGGTTGAGGGCTTTCGGTAGGCGCCTTCGAAAAGGGTTTCCAAATCTGCCAATGGGAGCCTATCTCCGTCTGCAACGCCTGCATCACCGAGCTGTAAGAGGGCCACTGGGCAGATAAACCGGACTTGTCGTAGACTGGACCGACTGGTCCGCCTTCGCCGGCCCAATGGAAGACAAGCCCACTTCACGGCCGCAATCGGTTGGATGGCAGGCAGTGCACCTACTACGGTGCGTCCCGATACGGTGGGGCGAATTCTTTCCGGATGCGCCGTGATCCGGGACGTGACCCTCCCTTTGGGCTGAGGTCACTTAAACTGCAGTAGCCAAACCGGAGATCTTGAAAAGGATCGACAGGCATCGGTGGGGAGTATACTGATTGAGTAAAAATGGAAATCCCAGCTAAAGGAGAAGAGCCATGGCCGAACCCGATCGCACCAAATACCTGCGAATCGCTGTGCTCCTCGTCGGTTTGATCTTCATCATTGGGATCTACCCGCTAACCATCATCTGGCCGTCCGGCTGGGCGTGGCATACCGGCGGTCACTCGGACTACCTCCAGATGTTTCTGGGGATTTACGCGACCCTTGGCGTATTCCTCGTAATAGCATCCCGGTACCCCCTCGCACATCTGAGCCTCATCTGGTTCACGGTGTGGTCAAGCGTTGTGCATGGCGGGATCATGGCGGCGCAATCGCTCGCGAACCCCGAGCACATGGCGCACCTTTGGGGCGACGTGCCGGCCCTGTTTCTTGCGGCGGCCATCCTGGCGATTCTGACGCCGCGAGGCGCGGCAGCGAAACCTGCCTCTAGAGCCTGGAAAATCGCCAAACCGGCCGGTGAGGATCTTGGGCCCTGCCCGGATTCCCAATACAGTTAGCGCGCCAGAACACCCAAGAAGAAAGTACGTTCAACCGTCCCACCGACGTGGCGTTCTTAGCCAACGGTAACTTCCTGGTGACCGATGGTCATGGCAATTCGCGCGTAGTGAAGTTCTCGCGCGAGGGCAAAGATCTGATGGAATGGGGCAAGCGCGGCAAAGGCCCGGGCGAGTTCGACACGCCCCACGTGGCGGTGGTCGACTCAGCTGCGCCTGCAATACCAGCCCCTGGGCGGTGGCGGCGGCCCCCGCACGGGCGAAGAAAGATCGGCGTATCACTGACATGGTCCGTGGACCTCCTCTCGGTACGGGCCGGAGCCCTCGCGGAACGGGTGCGCAGTTCGTCACCTGGTTGCCATTGCCTTGTATGTTCACCGCGCAGGGAGCATTGGCGGTTTGTGTGACCGGGCCTGGAGCGTTGATTGGCGCTCGTAGGTCGGGGACAGGTATTGGGATCTTGACAATCGGGGGTGGCGGGACATCCGCAAATCTACGAGTGGCGACCGGAAGATTAATCGCGCGATCACGGCGCGACCAGGCCGCCGAGAACCGATCTGGCGGGCGGGGCGGCGGGATACGGGGTGGGTTTCCTGTGTCCAGCGTGTCCAAGTATCCCGTCGTGTCGTACAGTGTCGAGTGTGTCCCCGTGTCCGAGTGGGGGGTGAGGGAAGGGGGCACCCCACGTGGCTCGGCCGGTGCAATGGAATGGATTTCAATACACCACCCGCTCGCCGAAAACTCCTTATTTCCGGAGACCCAGGATCAGGCAAAAGTACATTGTTGCGACGAACAACGTTCGAGATCTGCAAAATATTGTCGGCCTCGACGCCACAGAACACCGATGATAGTGGGTCACGATTCCTAGGTCTCCGACCGCGTAAAAAGTTGGTAAAAACCATTTTTATGTAGAATTGTTTTGGCCCATACTCAAGGTATGGGTCGTCCTCCTCTGAGCATTGACATCGCGCCAAAGGATCAAAAAGCGCTGGCCAAGCTATTGAGTGGTGGCGTGCAGCAGGTCCGGGTTGTCCTGCGGGCCTTGGCACTGCTGCAATTGGCGAAGCGCGCCAGCGCGCCGCAAATCGCCGACCTGATCCCACTCACTTCCCAGGCCATACGGAATATTGGCCGTCGTTACCAGCAAGGCGGTTTGGAGCGGGCTCTGTATGAAAGACACAGGCCGGGCGCCGCCGAAGTACTCGACGAAGGCCAGAAACAACGTTTGATTGCAATGGTATGCAGCAGCCCCCCGGAAGGACGCGCCCGTTGGACGGTGCGCCTGGTGGCAGAGGAAGCTGTCAAACGCAAATTGGTTCCGCGGGTAGGAAGGGAAACCATTCGGATTCTCCTGCTGAGCCACGACCTGAAGCCGTGGCGGGAAAAAAATGTGGGTGGTGGCCGACCTGGACGATGACTATATCACCAAGATGGAAGACGTCTTGGAGGTTTACGAACGGCCGTATAACCCGCAAGAGCCGGTGATCTGCGTGGATGAGAAACCGATCACGCTGCACGCCGATCTGCGGCCCACCTCGCCGGCGGTTCCAGGACGAGAAGCGCGACGGGATAACGAATATGAACGTCGCGGGACCTCTAACGTCTTCTGTGCCGTAGAACCCAAGGCGGGCCGTCACTTCACCTTCGCGACACCAGATCGCTCGGGCTTCGAGTTTGCTCAGGTTGCGGTGCAGTTGGCGATCGCCTACCCGGAGGCGGAGACGATTCATCTGGTACTGGACAACTTGAACATTCATCGTCGCAAAGCGTTGGCGGATGTCTTCGGGTCGGAAATGGCAGCCGAAGTGTGGAACCTGAATCAGGCAGAGATCGAAATCGCGTGTCAGGGTCATAAGCCGGAAGCTTCCCGGCAGTTTGGTTGGTGTGAATGATGTTGAGGACGTCGCTCCGCGCCAGGGTCTGGGGCGTCGCCGTGGGGTCCGCCGTCGTCGCGGCGGCCA
>Ga0116219_10002261_pt1 | contig 16531 bp, 19 predicted proteins | sample Sb_taG_4_FD_91019 | JGI IMG/M metagenome (GOLD analysis project Ga0116219, IMG submission 91019) | Peat soil microbial communities from Weissenstadt, Germany - Sb_50d_6_BS metaG | ecosystem: Environmental > Terrestrial > Soil > Wetlands > Peat | place: Germany: Weissenstadt | collected 2010-09-21
GTCGACATCGCCAATGTCCCGGAGAAGCGCGAGCGAATTCAGTTGGTGCCGATGATTTGGCGCCGTGACGGGCGTCTGACCCCTCGGAGCACACTGACATGATGGACGGAGGCCGCCATGGACTGGAAGCTGGAACTCGTCGTGGTCCCCGTGACCGATCAAGACCACGCCAAGGCCTTCTACACGGAGGACGTCGGGTTCGGACTCGACGTCGACCACCAGGCTGGCGACTTCCGCGTGGTGCAGGTGACACCGCCGGGCTCGGCGTGCTCGATCGCGCTCATGAGGAATCCTGAGGCAGCGGGATCGGTCCAGGGTCTACACCTCGTAGTCTCCGACATCGACGCCGCTCGCTCCGCCCTTGTCGGGCATGGAGTCGCGGTCAGCGAGCTGTTCCATTTCCAAGAGGGCCGTCAGGTGTCGGGACCGGACCCGCAACGCGGCGACTACGGCACGTTCTGTTCCTTCAGCGACCCTGACGGCACCGGCTGGATGATCCAAGAGGTTGGGCGGATCGAGCGGGCGCACCAATGACAGGCTGCCCAGGTGACAGATCACCGTCTTTTCCGCTTTGACGTTCCGGCGCGTGGTGATGGCTTCGAAGGGAAGTGAACACGGTGCCAGCGCGAGAGGCTCGGGCGTGACCGCTCAGCCCTGATGATGAACAGTCCGTAGGCCTGGATGGCTGGTAACTCGAATCGGGACTGCTCAAGGACACAGGGCGTCGAGCCGATATCGCATAGATGGGGACCTACCTGACAGTCGGGGAGCAGGATCGATTGCTGGCGGCCCAGTTTGCGGAGCACGGCGAAGCGTATAACGGTGGGGTGTTGCGACAGCTCGGAGGGTCCTTCGATCCACATGACGAGGCTGTCCAGACGTTTCAGGCTCTGGCCGAACTTGCATGGGCTGACAGCGTCATCGGCGGTCATTCTGACGCGCGCGAAGCATTTGAGAAGGTGGCGCAACTCCTGAATGAGCTCTGTAACAACGTAAAGATGGATCTCAGCGGTGACGGTGCGAATCCCATTGGGGCCACCGGCTAGCAAGATCACCGGGTAAGCGACCTACCGAGTTGGCAAGGCGCCTGTGGGAGCCGAACGCTGGAGGCCGGCCACAAGGGGGTCAGATGCCGAACGGGCAGTGCCGACCCGAACGCCGTTACTTAGCTGTCAAGTAAAATATGGGCCCGGGAGGTCCGGAACGGGCGGCAGCAATGTGTGAACGAGGCAGGGGTGCTGACCAGGGAGGGCGGACTCAACGTCCGGGCGCGTCGGCACTGCCAGCCCGGACGTCGCAAAGCGACCGTCTTCAACGAGTGGGGCCGCTCACACTCCCGGTGTCGACAAGCCACTCGGCGGTGCGCCTGAGGCCTTCGTCGAGGCTGATGGGGTCATACCCCAGTCTCTTGTACGTCTTCGACTCGGCCAGGTCGCGGCGCGGCGCTGGGCCCGATGCGAGCTTGAACGCGATCGCCACCAGCGTCGGTCCGAACACGGCAAGCAAGTCCGGGTCATCCGACGGAGCGACGTCCTCGACGTGGTGGTCGATGCCCGCCAGGGCACAGATCCGGTTGCAAGCCTCGGCCGTGCTCACCACGTCCTCGGGACGCCCATCGAGCATGTAGCGCTCACCCGACACGCCGCGATCCAAGGCCAGAATGCATCCGCGGGCGATGTCGTCTGCAAAGACCCAACTCACCGGAAAGGTCAGATACCGCTCGATGCGTTTGCGCAGGGCAGACAGCAGGACCCGATTGAAGCTGGTCCGACCCAGGGCATTGCTCGCCACCGGAGACGGCCCGAAGATGGCGCCCGGATGGGTGGTGACCACGTCTTGACCAGCAGCAGCCCCGGCCCATGGCGTCTTGGAATGCCGCCATCTTCGTAATCGTGTAGGGATCCGGGCTCGGGTCCTTGATCACCGGGGCGTCCTCGCGCTCGAGGCCCCCGGCCGTGTCGAAGAATGTACCGGTGCTGAGAGCGACGACCCGGCGCATGCCCAGTGCCTCGGCCGCGTCGAGGACGTGCTTGGTGCCTTGGACGTTGACCGCCTCGAAGTCAGGCAGGTTCTGGCTGGCCCCGCCCAGGAGCGCGGCACAATGAATCGCCGCATCAGCGCCGGTGGCGGCGCGACGGACATCATCGGCATCGGTGACGTCGCCTCTGCATATCTCGATCCCCAGGGCGACAAGTGGCTCCACGTCGGCCGATGGGCGAGCCAAGGCACGCACGGTGTCGCCGCGCTGGATCAGGAGTTTGCAGATGTTGGCGCCGGCCAATCCGGTGGCACCGGTGACGAAAATCGTCTCACTCATGCCGACACTTGCCCTGAGACGTCGGAGTAGGCCGTGTCGACCTGGTCATGGCTGTAGGCGATTACCGGAGGGGTGGTTCCAAATACGTCGAGGGTGTGGATGAAGCGGTGGAGACCCATCGTGCTGGCACAGGTGAATCCGAGCTCGACGATCTGGGCGGCGGTGAAGACCTTTCCGAGTCTCCGGTAGACCTCGTCATCGATGGCATGGTGATCGGCAGAGAGCAGGTCGAGGAACTCGACGGCCAGGAGCTCCTGCTCGGTCAGCTCCGAGTGACCCGGAGCGATCAGGCAGGCCACGTCCTCCTCCGTGATCGAGTCGTGCTTCCGGGATTGCATGCAGGGCTGGCACTCACCCAGCTGGGCGCTGCGAATCCGGATGAGCTCGACGATCCGTCCCCCGAGGAGGCTCTGTTTCCCCATGACGCTCCGTGCCGCGTTGGTCATCAGGATCTGCGCCGTCTTGTAGGCGAAGATCTGGAGCGGGACCGGCGTGGCATAGGTGCCGTCGGCCACCCCCTCCTCGATGATCCTCCGTGGTTCATCGGCCAACTCGTCGAGCGGGATCGGCTCTATCCTGGGCATCGCATACCTACTCTCGGCCTCCACGGCGGATGGGTCGGCACTGTCCATTCCGAACTTATAAGGCAGGTGATTGTCGTGTCCATGGTGCCCTCATCGGTGCTGCTCACCGACCAGGTGGCTGTCGTGACCGGCGGAGGAGCGGGGATCGGCCGTGGGATCGCACGCGCTCTCGCCGCTTTCGGCGCCTCGGTGGCCATCTGGGAGCGCGATGCGGAGACTGCGGCGGCGGCGGCGAACGAAGTCGGCGGGCTCGGCCTGACCACCGATGTCCGCGACTCTGGGCAGGTCGACGCCGCCCTGGCGCGCACGATAGGGGAACTGGGACCGGTACGAATTCTGGTCAACAATGCCGGGGGCGTCTTCTTGTCGCCGATCCTCGAGACTTCCGAGAACGGCTGGGACGCGCTCTACAAGGCCAACCTCAAGCACGTGATGCTTTGCACCCAACGTGTGGCTCGGACGATGGTGGAGAACGGAACGGGCGGCAGCATCATCAGCGTGACCTCTATCGAGGGGGTCCGGGCGGCGCCGGGATACGCGGCCTATGCCGCGGCCAAAGCTGGGGTCATCAACTTCACGAAGACCGCTGCATTGGAGCTCGCCCCCTTCGGGATCCGGGTGAACGCGCTGGCCCCCGACATCACCCTGACCGAGGGTATGGCGTCAGTGGCGCCGCCGGGAGCTGAGGCGCGTTTCGGATTCACGGTCCCGATGGGCCGTGCCGGTCATGTCGACGAGACGGCCGGCGCCGCCGTCTTCCTGGCCGGCTCGCTTTCGAGCTACATCACGGGCCAGACGATCCATGTCGACGGCGGAACCCAGGCCTCGAGCGGGTGGTATCACCATCCCGACAACGGTTCCTACGTCCTCGGGCCGACCTGACGAATCCGCTATCGAGTCATTTGTCGTCCGGCCCGACAGAACCGACATGTGCTGACATGCCACCGTCGATGGCAATCATCTGCCCGGTGATGTAGCGAGACTCGTCTGAAGCCAAGAAGACGACCAGGTTGGCGACGTCCTCGGGCTCGCCGACAAACGGCGTGAGGGTGGCGCGGCCAAGCCCGGCCAGCATTCGGTCGTTCAGATGGGCACGGACCGCCTCGGTGATGATAAGGCCGGGGACGATTGTGTTCACCCGCACGCCCTGTTTGCCGTAGGAGGCCGCCACATACATCGTAAGCGTGTTGACTCCCGCCTTGGACACGCCGTAGGCGGTGCGAGTGCGGGCGCCCTTGAGTGAGGCACCCGAGGACATGTTGATGATGGAGCCGCCGCCATCACGCACCATTTCGGGGATGGCGTGCTTGCACATCAACATCTGGCTGCGCAAGTTGACCGCCATGGTCCTCTCCCAGACCTCGAGCGGCAGATCAGCCACCTGGGTGTCGCGCGACAGGAAGTCGGATTCCGTCAACGCCGCGTTGTTGTGGAGCACGTCGAGGCGCCCATAGCGAGACATGGTGGCGTTGATCGCTTCCACCACGTCGGACTCCTCCGAGAGGTCAGCCGCGACACTGAAGGCGTTCCCATCCGACGCGACGATGCCACCAGCGACCCGCTCACCTCGAGAGCCCTCGATGTCGACGACGGCGACGGACGCCCCTTCCTTGGCCAGGGCTCGCGCCGTCGCTCCGCCGATCCCCCCGCCGCCACCTGTCACCACGGCCACCTTGCCGTCCAAGCGTCCCACGATCCGCCACATCAATTGACGGGCTCGCAGAGGATTGCGGCTGAATGGCGCCGCGGCGACCGAGGCCAGAGCGGAAGTCGGGCCCGACAAAGACGATCGAAGAATCGCTAGTCGCGACGCAGGTGAGACCGGTCACATTGGGTCAAGGCGGCCGCAGTCGAGGCGAGCAAAGCGATCAGTCCGAAGAACGTCCAGGGGAAGGGCCCGCCCACCAGCAGATGCGCGGCGATCCCGAGTCCCCACAACACGAAGAATCCTCCGACGATGCGAGCCAGCACGTGGTAGCTAAGTCGCCGGGCGGCCCGACGACGCTCGAGGGGCCATGCAGGCTCGAGGACCTGGTCCACGGCGCGGCGCAGGAGCTCCTCGGAAACGGCCATCAGCTGCCACCCAATTCTGTCGCCACGGCCTCATCGCGACGACGCACCCGAACCCGTGGGCGACCGAGCCGCAGCGGCGGCATTCGCATGGCGGAGCCGATGGCCGTCGTCTTGAGGGCTCGATGCGCAGCCTCGGAGGACGACCTGACAAGCGTCTCGAACCCGAGTCCGTTGAGGACGGGTACCTCGATGTCCGTGGTGGCGGCCACGGTGGCGGTGCGGAGCCCACCGTCGAGAGTGGTTGATCTGCGCCTGGGCACCAAGTCTGCCCTCCCGATCTCTCGAGTTCTGGGCGTGCTCCTTGGGACAGATTACGGGGCCGCATTACATCGCGGATGAACGGAGGGTGCACGTGGGCAAAACCCTGGTGAACGGCGAATGGCAGCAAGTATGCGCTGCATTCTTTGCCATGGGGAACTGTTCGGCATCACTCGTCTGGAGGGGTGCGGCAGGCGCGCTCCAAAATCCCCAGCGTCATCCTCTTGTTATCCCCAGGTGACAAAGGTGAAAGTGACACCGTTGGGCATGAGCTTCATGGCCAACGGCGGGAAGTCCAAAAAGCCATGCTTCGACCACCCTTTTTTCTGGCCAAGGACAAGGGAGGAGTTCTACCAATGCCGCCATGCGGTGTTGGAGTAGGCGAGGGAGTGGGCGCGGTCCAAGTGTTCGCGCCTGCCTGGGGGCTTGTCGTCGTAAGGGTGTGTCCCTGAGCGACCTGGTGGCCCCCCGCCAGGTCGCGGGGGCACCCCCCGTTCGTACACCGGATGGGCCTCCACGAATGTCTCACCCTCCAGCCATCGTCGACCCGCGGGCGAGTCGTATTGCTCCGTGTTGAGCGGGCGGGTGCGGCCCAACAAGACAAGACGACTGCACAGCGCGACGCCGCAAGCAAAGGGACGGGAGCCGCAACGGCCCGGGCGGTGCAAGAGGCCACGCGGTGGAGCAGGCCTTTCGCCAGAACCGCAGCCGGGGTCGTCCGGTCAGATCACAAAGGGATCTACCTGCTGGGAAGCCAAGATGTACCAGGACGTAGCCCCCGTATGAAGAGACGAGTAGTAGTAGTCGCCGTCGCAATCGCTCAGTGCGTCCTTTGACGCCGCGATGATGCCAAGTCCGTCGGCATTTGGGCCGTTGGTCTGGGCGAACTGAATATCGGAGAGGTACTGGTTCGCGAGCGCGATGTCGCCGCTGCCGTGACGGAGTTCGAGGGCATCAGCCAGATGAGCCGTTCCCTCGAACCACACGCCTGTCCTATCACCCAAGCAAAAGCTCACCCCGCTGAAGCCACCCGCCGACACCGAGAGGTGCTGCACATCCCAGTCGATCGAGGAGCTGTAGGTCGAGTCTTGGAGTGCCAGGTAGGACCAGCTGTTGACGTCTTCCGGCTGCTCGCTCGTGTTGGGCGTCACACCATTCGTCGTCGTCCCCACATAGAACGAGCCCGTGCTCCGATTCCACATGGCCACTACAAAGGCCTTGGCCCGTACAGCATCAGCCGCCCATTGGGGGTTGCCCGTCGCGGTATGGAGCATGGTGAACAGGCCATAGAGGTCGACGTTCTGCTCCGTGGACTTCCACCTGATCCGAGATCCGTTGGAGCTTTTCCCGCCCGTGTACCCTCCCGCACCGCGACTATCGAAACAGTCCCTTGCCACCCATGCGCCAATGGATTCGGCGCCGGTGAGATAGGAGCTGTTTCCGCTGGTCGCGTACAGGCGCGTCAGGGCCATCCCAACCCAGGCCATACTGCCCACGTCACTCGTCTTGTCTCTGATCTGCACCTTGATGTGCACACGACCGTGCTTCGTCACGGCGGCAAGAGGGGCCGGCGCGTACGCCGCCCGGATGCGACCGTCGTGTGCCGGATCATGTGCTTGCACGATGAGCAGGGAGCTCGCGATGACGTTTGCTCGCGCCAGGCCGTCGGGCGTTCCTTCGGCAAGGTAGGCGTCGATCATGAGGGCGTCGTCGTAGGATTCGGAGTCGGTGAAACCCTGTCGGCCGAGCGTTCCTGCTGTGAAGCTCTGCACCAAGCGGGGGGTGGATCCCGCGGCATGCCGGTCCATTACCTGGTTGAGATAGCTGTAGGCATTCTGGACACTGGGTGCCGAAGCGGCGGATGACGCCGTGAGAGCTGGTCCCGCGACGACGACACCGGTCATGACAACCACGGCGCTGAGGACCCAAGACCGAGCCTTCGGTCTCGTCCTCGTCAGGTTGCCCCCCCGAACTCTCACTACCTTCACAGGCTAGTGAGCGCCTCCCAGTCCTGCTGCGGTGCCGCCCGAGCCACGCGTTGCGGCCAGGCCCAGCGCGGGCAAGATGTCAGGGAACACACGTTCGGACAGAGGCCAGGCGACGGTCCTGCCCCGTCAGGCAGCCTGTCGTGCCTGCTCGTAGAGCTCGCGCACTCGCGGTCGAGCTCTGGTCAACCTCTTTCTGAGGGCGATGCCGCCTTCGGTCTCGAAGGCTCGACGCAGCTCCATCATCGCCGGCCCATCCCTCTGGGGTGCGGCCTGCAAGACAGCAGCACTGACCTCATAGGCACTCTCCGCATCGACGCAGGCACCTATCAAGAAGTCCGTGTCCCTGTCGTCGTCGGTGAGGGCCAACGCAACGGTGGCGTTCACCAGCACATCCAACGCAATGGTGGCAATTCCCGATCCCCCAACGGCCAAGTTCAACCCGACGGTGTCAGGTTCGTTCGAATCTGCCTGAAGCGGAAGCTCAGCCCGCATCGTCTTGACGGCCTGAGCAATTGAGGCAACGGCGTCGTGCGCGGAGCGAAGTGTTTGGTGCGCGCAGGATTCGTCGCCTTCTTCAAGAGCTGAGCCCAGGTCCTCGATGGTCGAGCGAGCGTGATCCAGCTTCCCGAGCAGGCGGCCCGTCTCGTCGCGCCAGTTGAATGGATGCAAACCAGATGCCATTTTGCTGGGCCCTCCTGTTCTGTGGTCGAAGTCACGCGGAGACTCGGCAGAAGAAGGTGTGTTGGTTACGATACCGACTCGTCATTGGCAATGACACCGTGAAATCACCTAGGGACCGAGAAACGGGAGGCTCTGTGCCTCTCCCTTTTCACGTTTGTCCAAATGTTGCCCGAAGGCTGTGGCAGGTGAGGGAAAAGCGGTGCAAATCCCACACGGACCTGGCACACGCTGACGGGGAGGTTCTCCGAGCACCCCGCCCTGCTCTTCGATCACGGATCAGCGTATGGCCCGCGTTTGGGACCCTTGCGGCGAGCGACTACTTTGATGCCGATCGGCGACTCTGGCGCTCGGCGATGCGGCCCACCTTCGAGACTACGGCCCTGATGGCCACGGTGATCACAACGATGACCTCGACCTCCGATCTTCTGGCCGATCGCTACCGACTCGTCGGCTTGCTCGGACAGGGCGGGATGTCCGACGTCTACGAGGCCATCGACGAGCAGAACGGCACAACAGTCGCCGTCAAGATCGTGCGTTCGGGTGATCCCGCCCTCGCCCGTCGGATGGCGCAGGAGGCGAGGGCTCTCGAGCGTGTTGAGCACCCCGGCCTGGTGCGCCTCTTCGACACCGGGCTCGAAGCCGATCAGGCCTATCTGGTAATGGAGCTTGTCAAGGGGGTCACCCTCGCGGCTTCACTTCGAAACGGGCCTTTAGGCGCCGTCGCCACCGCCGTCCTGGGCGCTCGCTTGGCAGATGCCCTGGCCTGTGTCCACGATCACGGCATCGTCCACAGGGACGTGAAGCCGTCCAATATCTTGTTGACCGAGGACGGCAACGGAAAGCTCGGCGATTTCGGCATTGCACGACTTCTCGACTCAACGACGCTGACCCTGGCGGGAACCACGCTGGGCACCGCTGCCTACATGGCTCCCGAGCAGCTTGAAGACCATCAAGTGGGTCCGAGCGCAGACATCTGGTCACTGGGGATCGTGCTTCTCGAATGCCTGACCGGGCGCCGCGTCTACGAGGGCACCCCCAGTGAGGTGGTCGCTCGAAGGCTTGCCGCGCCAGTGCCCTTTCCAGACGGGCTACCCGTACCGTGGAAGCTGGTGCTGAGCGGGATGCTCGACCACCGACCCGATCAGCGCCTTGATGGTGCGGAGACTGCTGCTCTTCTCGCCACGCCGGCGTTCGCCGCGCCCTGGGATCCCTCACCTCGTGCCGAGACCGATGATCGGTCCCCGACCGTTCCCCTCGACCTCATGGCCCTCGCCCCCGAAGCAGGTGGCACCATGGCGATTGCTGCACAGGGGACCCGTGTGGCTTCGTCTCCGTTGTCGCTCAGGCCGCAACCGAGACGGTCGCGCCGGTGGTGGCTTGTCGCTCTGGCTGCCACGGTCATTGGGGGCCTCGTCGTTGGTCTCGGCTTCGGGCTCGGATTGATCCCGACAACCCCTCGTCACAGCGCCACCGGATCGACCCACGGAACGAGCGCTCCCACCACGCGGCGTCCGAAGACAGCGGCGAGATCGGCGTCGACCACGACATCGACATCCATCTCCACAACCACCATTCCGAACGCGCCCACCGCCCTCGCTGCCCTTGTCCGGGACCTTGCTTCTGCAACCGAAGGGGGAACGATCACCGCGGCCACGACGCAGTCGATTTCAGGGCCCGCCCAGCAGGCGGTCTCCGACGAAGCCGCTGGGAGGCCGAACCAAGCTGCGTCCGATCTCCAGCACGCGGCGCAAGCGATCACCAACGCGGTCCGAGACGGATCCGTCTCCCCGCCAGAGGGGACCGTGCTCGAGGCCGATCTCTCGGCCCTTGCCACCGATCTCGGCCTAAGCGCCGCCGGGACAGCCCCGACCGTGCCGTCCGGATCTGGGAACACGGGCAGCGGGAACACGGGCAGCGGGAACACGGGCAGCGGGAACACGGGCAGCGGGAACACGGGCAGCGGTGGAAATGGTCAGCGCCACTGACGACCGCGGACCGGAGGGGTCCGTCGTTTGCCGTTATCGCCTTGGGCAGCTCTTGTTGTTCCGTCGCCGACGTCCTAGCGGAGAGGGGCTGTTCGCAGTCCTGCGAGAGGGACGAGACGCGTGGGTAACCGCACAAGCTCGCCGAGATTGGCAGGTCTACGAAGCGGGGAGGAAGGCAAGCACGACGCCGGCCAATGCGATGGCCAACGTTGCCACGGTGATGGCACCAGCACGCCCAGGACTCAATCGTCCCCTCTCCCTGTCCGTATTGCGGGATACGGCTCTGCCCACCGACAAGGCGAGAGCCCAGACGGCCGCACCAGCGGACATGCACACCAGGGCAACCATTTCGCCGGTTCCATGCAGTGGCCAGCTGTGTCGCAAGATCACGGCGATGCAAGCGGCGACTGCAAGGCCGGACCTGTTCCAGGCAAGTTCAGTTCGCTCGCGCGCCAAACCCTTGTCAATAGGTCTCTGAGCGGGAGCAGGTGTCATCCGCGTCCGTAGGCAGCGAGGATGGCTCCGATCACGCCGACAACTACGACACCAACCGCGAGGACGACGGGCATTGGAGAGCGCGGCAGCGGTTCCCTCCTTCTCATTGCCCGTTCGTTGGCGCGCCAGTGCCAAAGTGACGCCCCCGCCACCAGCGCGCCGAGGCCCACCAACGGCAGACCGAGGAGCCGCCTACCACCCGCGACGTGGAAATTCGGAAGCAGCTGAGTGGCGGCGACTCCGGTGGCGATGAGGGCCAACGCCGTGCGGTTCCAGGCGAGAAAGGTTCTTTCGTTGGCAAAGGAGAACCTGACGTCAGGCTCCTCCTCTGTTGACTCGTCATCTTCCATGTTCTGGGCCTCGCACGGTCATATGGTGCGCAACGTCAAGTTGTTTGGGAAGAGGTCCACCCATTTGATCCAGCATTTGTGACAATCGCTCTTCTCACCGACTTGTTGGCGAGTGGCCCCGGAACCGGTCAGCCATTGCCGACATGACGGACAGTGCGAATGTTGGTGTCTCGTGGACCAAGAAGAGGAACCGGTGCTTGTTGAGCACCGCCAGCACGCTGTCCGTGGTTGCCACCGCGGTCGCCATCCGAGGGGAGGAGTCGACCAGCGCCATCTCTCCGAAGACATCCTCGGGCCCCAGGATTGCGATAACCCGGTCCGTCGTCTGGAGCTGGATCTGGCCTTCGATGATGCCGAACATCTCTTCGCCGACGTCACCTTCTCGAAAGACGACGCTTCCAGCGGGGACGTTCAGCGTGTGCTGAGCGTTGCGAAACAGACCGGTGACTTGGCGGGTTGCTTGGTGCGAGGCAGGAGCGGGCATGTAGTTGGGGTGCTGTTCTGGTGGGTACCACCTCCCATCTGATGCCACCCACCAGCCGGGGCCCAGCGATACGTCACTCATGGCAGAGCACCTCCGCCGCGTGCAGCGTCACGTCGCGTGCCCCGAAACGGCCTCCGGACTCCGTGTCGGGGGCATTGGCCGGTACGCCAACTGTCTGCCCTACTAGCTGGTGATTCATCCATCTTCCAATCTTATGATTTGGTCAAGTCAGTCCAACGGCACCGACCATAACGGTGGTGGCGAAGTGTATCCAGGCGAGTCGTCGTCCTCAGGCTCCTCGCTCACCCTTCGCCCTCCTCCCGAGCAGACGGCGGCGGCGACTCGCAGCCATTCCGACGCCGAAGGGTCTGCGAAACGCAATGAGGAGAGGCAAGCCAACTTTCCACACTCCGATGAAGCCGCACGCCACTCGCAGAATCCGAGCGATACGGCCCAGACGCTGAGAGTCGGATGCCCGGGCCGTAGGGTCCTAAGACCCTATTCCCGACCGAGACAGATTCCGATGATAAAGCGTGCACAGGGCTCCGGAGCTGCTCCATCTGAAAGCCAACCGATCGTTGGGCCGGAGACAGTAAGCGCATGGTTTCCCATCTGCTGTTGGGCAGGTGATGGTCCAGGCCACACGGCGTGGCCACCGGCGTTCCAGTTAGGACCTGGTGCAGCATGTCTAGCTCGGGCGAGCAGGAACCCGGATCGATCAGCGCCGAGAGTCATCGTTGGTCGGCGTCCCACGACTCGCTTACTGGGCTGTGCAATCGAGCGTTGATCCTTGATCGAGCCGGTCAGATGCTGGCTCGTGCCCGGCGAGATCGCACCCCTGTGGCGCTCTTGCTTCTCGATCTGGACGATTTCAAGGCCATCAACGACAGCTTGGGCCACGATGCCGGTGACCAGCTGCTTCTGGCAGTGGGAATCAGGCTGTCCACCGCGATTCGCGAGGTCGACACCGTAGGACGCCTGGGCGGTGACGAGTTCGTCGTACTTGTCGAGGGGGCCTCGTTGGCCGCAGGTGTCCAGGCGGTGGTGGATCGGATCCGGTGCATGCTCGAGGGCCCGTTCGAGGTCTCTGGCATCGATACTCCCCTGGCGGTGACCGCCAGTATCGGTGTTGCCGAGGGCGACCGGGCCACAGCCGAGGAACTGCTACGAGACGCCGACATCGCCCTCTACCGAGCCAAGGCCACGGGCAAGCAGCGCGCCGTCGTCTTCTCCCCTTCGATTCGGCGGTGATGGGACGCGAGCGCTAGCGCTCGACGAGTTGCTCCCGCTCGTGGGAGGCGACGAGCGTCGCGAATCGGGCCAGAACCCGGGCTCGGTGTGGCCAGAGGGCCTCGAGCGCGGCCGGGCTATCCGCACCGATCGACGCGGAGGTCGTACCGGCCCGGACGGCGTCCTCGCCGAAAGCGTCGAGGAAGGCGGCGACCGCACGGTCGTCGACCTCCAGGTGGAACTGGAGACCCCAGGCCCGGGGACCCATCCTGAACGCCTGACCCGGGTAGCGGGAGCTCGCGGCGAGGTGGATCGAACCGGGTGGCAGGTCGAAGGTGTCCCCGTGCCAATGGAGGACGACCAGCCGATTGGGAAGTCCGGCCAGGAGCGGGTCGTCCATAGCCTGCTCCGTGAGCTCGATCGAGTCCCACCCGACTTCCGCACCAGCCGTTCCCGGAAACACCGTCCCGCCACCGGCGAGAGCCAGGAGTTGGGCTCCCAGGCACACCCCGATGGTGGGCACCCCACGCGCCATCGCGTCGGCGAGCAGCTCGAGCTCAGCTCGTCGCGTGGGGAACCCGTCGTCGCGGGACGCGGACATGGGACCTCCCATGACCACGAGACCGGCCAAACCGGCCATGTCCGCCGGCAGCGGGTCGCCGGCGAAGACCCGCCGGACGCCGACCATCACGCCGGCGGCGGCGAGCTCGTCCGCGATTGCATAGGGGCCCTCGGGCTCCACGTGCTGGACGACCAGACACGTCGGCGTGGCGTCGACCGATGGCGGCCGGTGTACGGACATACGCCGAAGATAGCCCCACCCTCGCCCCGAACTCGAGATCCGCCGGTTGCCGAGTGCGACAGGGAGACGTGCGGGTCCAGACCGGACCCGGGCCGGGACGCACGGAGGGCGTCACCTGCTCCACCAGGGTGTCCATCGCTTTTGGCATCCAGATTTGCCGGCCCGCGCACGGCCGATGTTCGTGGTCCGAGCGCGTTCGCGCGATGATCGGTGCCGAGTCGGGCGCAATCCATCTGAACTCGACCTCGCCCGGGTAGGTGTGAAGGACATGACGACCTCGCATTCGCCGACCGACGCCAGCCCGACGGCGGTTCCGGCGTTGCCCCCCCAGGTATTGGTGCTCTTCGGGGCGACGGGAAACCTGGCGCAACGAAAGCTCTTGCCCGGGATCCTCCACCTGGCCCGTGCCGGTCTGCTCCCCGAGTACCGGATTGTCGGGACCTCGTTGGAGGACATCGACGAGCAGCAGTTTCGTGATCTTGCCCGTCAGGCGTGTGACAAGTTCGCTCGCCACAGCGTCACCGAAACGGAGTGGGTGGATTTCTCGGAGCGCTTGACCTACGTCGCACAGCGTGCGGGGCCGGGCGGCCTCGCGGAGGTGGTATCGCGGGTCGAGGCACAATTGCCGGGCTTGCCGCGACGGTTGCACTACCTCAGCATTCCCCCCAGCGCGGCGCACGCAGTGGTCAACATGCTGGCAGAGGCCAATCTCGTCGAGCGAGCCCGGATCATCATGGAGAAGCCCTTCGGCACCGACCTGGCCAGCGCACAGCTGCTCAATGCAACGGTGCATGAGGTCTTCGCCGAGTATCAGATCTTTCGCATCGATCATTTCCTGGGCAAAGAAGCCGCCCAGAACATCTTGGCGTTTCGTTTCGCGAACGGGCTGTTCGAGCCGATCTGGAACCGCGAGCACATCGAGCACGTCCAGATCGATGTACCGGAGACCCTGTCGGTCGATGAACGCGGCTCTTTCTACGACACGACCGGTGCCTACCGCGACATGGTGGTCACTCACCTCCTGCAGATCCTGGCCTTCATGGCGATGGAGCCGCCGACAGCCCTCGAGCCCCGGGCCATCAGTGAGGAGAAGAACAAAGTGTTCCGGTCCCTCCAGGACATCGACGTTCGCCACGTCGTGCGTGGCCAGTACGAGGGATATCGCTCGACTCCCGGCGTTTCGCCTGACTCGGATACCGAAACGTTTGTGGCGATGCGCTGCGTGATCGACAACTGGCGGTGGGCTGGCGTCCCGTTCTATTTGCGCACCGGCAAGCGCATGGCCGAAAGCGCGCGCATCATCTCCATCGCATTTCGCGAGCCCCCCAAGAGCATGTTCCCCGCCGATTCGGGTGTCGGTACGAAAGGACCCGATCACCTCACCTTCGACCTTGCCGACGCTTCGAAACTGTCATTGTCCTTCTACGGCAAACACCCCGGGCCGGGAATGCGGCTCGACAAATTGAGCTTGCAATTCGCTCTTCACGAAACCGGCCAGGAAGGCGACGTCCTCGAGGCGTACGAGCGACTGATCTATGACGCCATGAGTGGTGACCACACGCTGTTCACGACTGCTGAAGGCATTGAGCGGCTGTGGGAAGTGTCAACACCGCTCTTGGAGGCACCTCCAGAGGTGGAGCTGTACCGCCAGGGCTCCTGGGGTCCCAGCTCGATTCGCGACCTCATTGCCCCCCACGTGTGGAGGCTCCCGTTCGAACGCGGGTGGCGCAAAAGCAAGTGATTCGACCTGGTATTCCGAGTCGCCAGACGCGTGCCGACGTGGCCCCGTCGGGCTCGCACGAGCCGCGGCCTTCGCTGTCAGCCGGGGATGGCCACCTGGATGCTCCAGATGCACTCGGAACTGATCTGCAGGGAGAACGACCCCTGGTCGTGGTAGTCCTGCGTCCCTGAGCCACCGCTGCCGAGCTGGTTGACACCGGCGTCGCTGGCGTCGATGCCACCGCCCTCCAAGACGTTGACGACGAAGTTGCCGACGCCTCCATTGTTGGAGCAGTTGTACGTCCAGTGCACATCCCAGGTGGCGGCATTGGAAGGAACGGTGAACGGGGTCGTGATTTCGCCGCCCTCGTTGCTCTGGATGAGCAGCGTCTGCGGGGGGGCGGGTCTCACCACCGTCGTAGGCGGGCTCGTGGTACGAGGAACCGACACGGGAACCGTGGTCGGCGCAACCGTGGCGGGGGCAACGGCGGGCGGAGGGACGGTCGGCGCGGCCGTGGTGGGCACCGTGGTCGGCTCGGTTGTCGGTACCGTTGTCGGCACCGCCTGTGTGGTCGGAACTCCGTTGGTTGTGGGTGGTGACGTCGTCGTCGAGGTTGCCCCTGACGCCTCGACGATCGGAGTCGGGACCGAGGCTTGGTGCACCCTGGTGGTGATCCCGACGACGATGACAGCGACGAGCGCCAGTACCATCGCCAAGTCGATCACTCTTCGTGCCACCGAGGATGACGCGAGGCGACGCAACGGCGGATCCGACCCCATGTCGGGCGCGTGAGAGGGGCTCGGAGTCTGCGAGGGGGCAGTTACAGGCTCCGCGTGCCGGGGTCCGCCTTGGAGAGTCTGATCCGAGGTCTTCGCGCCCGGGTCCTCGGAGGAGGCTGTGGATCCGCCATCGCCGGGGGTATCAGGAAGGGTCGGCACCGCGGGCTGTACCCGTGCCACGTGCTCGGTCCAGGCCGATCCGTCCCAATACCGAAGACCGTCACTGCGCGGGTCGTCGTACCAATCTGCAGGTGGACTGGCAGCGGCTGTCCCCGCAGTCGTTGACAGAGCCTCGTGAGCGTCCTGCCCCTGAGAACCCGGCTGTGGTTGCTCATCTGAGGTCACCACAGCACCGTCGTCCTCAAGTCTCGTACGTTCGCCCTCACCGAAGTTTCTCCGACGACCTCTATGATGCCTCCCCATCAGACCCACCAGGAATCGTCAATTTTGGGAGTGGTGGGTGGGGTGCCCTAACCGCCCGTCTCCTGCGAGCGTGGCCCGGTGACCTACTGGCGGGCGAATGCCGTGATGTCATTGACATGGATGCCGAGGCCCGGAAGCGATCCCACGAACCCGGCGTCGCCGAAGGCGAACACCCCGCCGTCGGCGCCCACCATCCAGTACCCCCTGCCGTCGTGCGTGGAGACGACCCCCACGATGTCATGGACCTGGACGCCGAGGCCGGGGAGCGATCCCGCGAACCCGGCGTCGCCGAAGGCGAACACCCCGCCGTCGGCGCCGATCATCCAGTAACCCCTGCCGTCGGACGTGGGCACGGCTCCCAC
>Ga0116219_10002265_pt1 | contig 16515 bp, 12 predicted proteins | sample Sb_taG_4_FD_91019 | JGI IMG/M metagenome (GOLD analysis project Ga0116219, IMG submission 91019) | Peat soil microbial communities from Weissenstadt, Germany - Sb_50d_6_BS metaG | ecosystem: Environmental > Terrestrial > Soil > Wetlands > Peat | place: Germany: Weissenstadt | collected 2010-09-21
CGCGCGCGTGCCATCCTGAAAATGCACCGGCGTTCGCGTGAATCTCTGCGTCACGCCTTTGTGGCACTTGCCGCATGTCGCATCCAGGTTCGCGCGATTGATCGTCGACCGCGGATCGCTCGACGGAAGAATGTCGTGCACGCCATGGCAACTCGAGCAGTTTGCCGCCACCACCGACCCGCCTTCCGCAGCCAGGCCGTGGTAGCTGTCAAAATAGCTCGTTACGCGGTTGCTTGGAACGCCGAACTCCTGCGAAAGGCGCACGCCTCCATGGCAGCGCCCGCAAATATCACGCGATACGTTCTGTTCCGCGATCGGTGAGTTGGGATCGGTATGCGGCTTGATGGAATGAATCCCATGGCAGTCGGTGCACGTGGGCGCCATTGCATTGCCCCGCGCCAGCGCCTGCCCGTGAATGCTCACGTTGAATGTGTTCGCAACTTCCCCGTGACACTTGCCGCAAGTTGCCGCCACCGCGAACTTCGAGATCGGCGATTTGGCATCGTTGGCCGGCAGAATCTCGTGGGCTCCATGGCAGTCAGTGCACACCGCAGCATTCTTCGACCCGTTTGCCACTGCGCGGCCGTGCACGCTCGACTGGTACGAAACGAACGCCTGCGCACTCTCCCCGTTCGACTCCATCAGAAACTGCTGCCCATGGCAGCGGCCGCACGTGGCCGGGATGTTGGCGCGGTAGACAGGCGAGCTGGGTCCGCCCGGACCCACGATTTCATGCGCGTCGCCGTGGCAGTCTTGACAGTGTGCTGCTGCGGTCTGGCCGAGTTTGCCGTCCTTGGAGTGGATGCCGCGGGACCACTCCTCCTGTGCGTCGGCATGGCACTGGCTGCAGCTCACTTTTTCGGGTGGCTTCTCATGCGCCAGGCTCTTTACGTCCGAATGGCAATCAACGCAGTGAAACATCCTGCCGTGCACCGAGTGCTTGAACTTGTTTTGATCGACGAAGAGACTGACGGTTGAGCCGTTGGCGCCCTCGGTGGTGAGCGTCGCGTCGCCATGGCAGGTCAGGCAATCGGCATCTTTGAGCTTTTGTGCAGGTACTGCAGTCGCGGCCCAAAAAAGTAGAAAAAAAACAAATGATGGAACAAACAACCTTCGAGCAATGTCCACACTTCGAGGAGAAGCCTTCGCCTCGAAATCCCGCCGTGACAGGTGTCACAAGGGCAGTTCTCAGCTGTCAGCTATCAGCTATCAGCTTTGAGCGTCTAGGCTCCTGCTATTCGCTACTGGTTCCCGAAACAGCTGAAAGCTGCTAGCTAAAATACGCGGTGAGCGTCAACACCAGCAGCGTCAGCCCGACGAACAACGCAGCGTATCCGACCACCTTGGAGAAGTTGATCAGCCATAGCGGCGGCGCAATGCCCAGCCGGGATCTCTGCTTCCCCTGGGCCACCATCCGCTCGTACTCCTTCGTCCGCTTGTGCTTGAACTCCTCTTCGCTCTCCACGCCCGTGAAAATCACCATGTCCATGGGAAAGCTGTCGGGCCTCAGATGCGTGTTCACGAAGTGAATCGAGAAAATAAATAGAACCGCCAGCAACGCCTCTTCACTGTGAATCACCAGCACGGCGTTCAGTGCCCATCCGGGCAAAAAGTGCGCGAAAAACGGAGCGAACCACATGGCATAACCCGAAAATCCGATCACCACCATGCCCCAGAACACCGCCCAGTAGTCGAATTTCTCCCAATAGGCGTAACGCTCGAACTGCGGCTTCGGCCCCAGGCCGAGGAACCACCTCGTGTGCCCGAACAGATCCTTTACGTCCTTCCAGTTCGGGATCATCGACGTCGGGCCCCAGAAGATTCCCTTCTCCCGGTTCACGATTCCGCGCTGCACTACGTCTTTCAGGTGGATCAGAAATGCAATGGTCAGCACCACTGCGCAAAGCTTGTGCAGGAAGAGAATCGCGCCGAATCCGCCGACGCCGGTCGCAAACTTCCGCGCCCAGAAGCTCTCGCTGAAGCGCATCGGCAGTCCTGTCGCCGCCAGGCCCAGAAATGTGGTGAACAACGTTGCGTGCATGTACCGCTGCTCGCGCGTGAAGCGCACAAAGTAGTTGCCGTTGGCGTTCTTCGTTGCGTCGGCCGCGGTTGCGGGCGCTTGCTCCAACTCAGGCATTCTTTCCTCCATTTGCCCCTTTGTTCTTCACCTGGCTATAGCGCGAGCGGATCAGCCACAGGATGGTGTGCAACAAGAAGAACGTGAGCACGCTCCCCAACAGCAGGTTCATGAACAGCCGCACGAAGTAAAGCCCCGGATTCAGCTTGCGATCGCGCGCGTTCGCGTGCGGCTGGTACTGCACGAAGCTCAGGTTTGCTCCCGAGTGGCATCTGCCGCAGGTCGTCACCAGGTTCGCGTGGTTGATCGGCGAGCCGGGATCGGATGCCGGCCGCACGTCATGCGCCTGGTGGCAGTCCCAGCAGCGCGCCGTCTCCACGTACCCGCCCAGCGAGCCCAGTTGCGAGTGGAACGTATCGCGATAGGTCGAGAACTTGTCTTTGTGGCAGTTGCCGCAGATCGGCGTCGACTGCATGCGGAACGCCGCTTCCGTCGGCTGCAGGATCGCGTGCGCCGTGTGGCAGTCGGTGCACACCGGCGCACTCAGGTTGCCCTTGGCAATCGCTTTGCCGTGTACGCCCTGTTCGTAATCGGCGTCGATCTTGGCGTGGCAATTGCCGCAGGTCTTGGGAATGTTCGCCTTGTACGTCGGACTCTTCGGATTGGTGTGGCTGAGGATGCCGTGCGATCCGTGGCAGCTCTGGCAATTCGCCGCCACCAGCAGCCCCTCTTTGCTCAGCGCGAATCCGTGAATCGAATCAATATAGTTCGGATAGACGCTGGCCAATCCGTGCTTGCCCGCCATTCCATCGGTACTGTGGCACTGGCCGCAGGTCTTGGGCACGTTCAGCGGATACACCGCCGACCGCGCGTCGGTCTTGGGAAAAATCTCGTGCGCGTTGCCGTGGCAGCTCGTGCACGGATGATCTTTGCTGTCCGCGTGCACGCTGCCCTTGAGCTGATCGGCCTGGTCGCTATGGCAGGTTGCGCATTCGACCGTCGCGACTTTATCCGGGTGCGGATATCCCTTGATGTCGGCGTGGCAGTTGCTGCATTGCAGGCTGCCGTGAACACTCGCGCCAAACTTCGTCCCGTCCACGGCAATACTGTATCCAGCCGCATCTGTCATGCTCGCGTCGCCGTGGCAAGTCAGGCAGTCAGCCTGGGCGTGCAATGCGACCGCTGCACTGGCAAATACAAATGTACTTAGAGAGGCCGCCAGAATTGCGCGGCAAAGCAAACGAACTTTCCCCACTGTGGCTTCCACCAGCATGTCTTCACACCGTCTTCAAGCGGAGTTCTTACTTACGAGAGAACGCTTTTGGAACGGTTTGTCGCAGTGATAGGCATCACAAGCAGCGCGACGTAGATCACAAAAAAGGGGGTCAGAAATCAGGTATCCGGGATCAAAATGGACGGCTGAGATCACATAGATCAAAAGTAGGAATTGAGATTGAGGCTTTCCGGCTCCTGCGATCCGTCATCTAACCAGGCGGATCTTCGCCTGAGGTGAATGATGAAAAAAGCTTGGGTTGCCTTGCTCCTTCTTGCCTGCCTGCCGCTTCTGCCGGCGCAAGAGGCAGAGACTCGGTTCGGCCAGGAGCCGCCAACAGCAAAGCCCGGCGTCGACTACCTGGTCAAAGTGCACGTCTCGGGAATCCGTGTCCACCGCTACTGCGATCGAGACGGCTGCAACAGCGTGCTCTTCGCCGATGCTGTGTTGAACCAGCAGAAGGTCGAGCTGACAGGGGGCATCATTTATGGCGCACGCGCCTTCTACGACCCACGCAACTCCCAGCGCCGCCTGGCGCCCGGCGATTACACCGCCCGTCTCCGGAAAGCTGCGCACAAAGACGGGCCTCATTCGCTCTATGACGAATACGAGCTCTTGATGCCTGACCGCACCGTTTGGCGCTGCACGGTCACGGGCATCTTCGAGTAGCGAGACGTACAGGCCGGAAAGAACTACTCTCTTCCCAGTATGGTGCCGGCCAACCGCGCCGTAGGCGCAGCGGTGGTTAGCCCCGCGCTTCAGCGTGGGGACCGGAGTCGAACAAGAAGAGTCCAAGTCCTCTAAGGACGGTGGAATCGGACACGCCGCGAGCATCCATTCATGAGCGCGTTCCCGGGGTGATACAGGTCACATTCCCTCGCATCTCCAGTCGACGACAATAAAACCGCTTAGCTAGGAGCCTCACCATGGGCACACTTGCCATTCCCGAAACCAAAACCATGCTCACCCTCCCCGGAGACCCGATCCGCCAGATCCTGTGGCGCTTCGCAGACCGCTTTGACCTCCAGATGCTTGTGCAATCGGCGCGCGGCGTAGCCCGCGGCACGGTTGCGCGCCTCGTCGCTGCTGGCGAACGCAACACCCATGAGTGGACCGCCGCCAAAGACGACATGCTCGACGCCTTCGACCGCGCCGGCATTACCGCGGCCTTCATGGAGCCTGAAGAAGGCGGCTTCATCACCGGCCCCAAGAATCTCGCGCTTGGTCTCGCAGCCTTTGAGCTTGCATGGGTCGATGGCGGCGCCGCAACCGCCAGCCTCGCAGGCTTCCTCGCTCTCTCGCCCATTCACGAGCGCGGCACGCAGCAGCAGGTCACGCGCTACAAGACGCTCTCTGCTCCTCCGCAACCAGGTGAAGACCGCAAGCCCTGGCGCGGCGCCTTCGCACTCACTGAGCCCATCCCCTACGTCGGTGTCGACACTGGCATGCTGAGCGGTAAGGTCCGCGTCGCCGACTGGAAAAACGGCGCCGAACCCATTCTGCAAGTCGAAAAGCGCGGCCGCTTCATCACCGGAATTGCCTTCGCCAACTTCGTCACCGCCGCCGTCAACTCTGACGATGGCCGCCTCAAGGGCAGTTGCGTCGTCATCCTCGAAGAAACTGACCCGGGCACCTTCGACCGCGGCACAGCCACCAAAAAACTTGTGCATCAGCTTTCGTCCACCGGCGACCCGGTCTTCAATCTCCTTGTCCCGGCCAGCCGCATCGTCGGCGGATACACCGTCAAAGACGGCGTCATCGTTCCCAACTTCAACCACACCGAAATCATCGACGCAGTTTTTCGGCGCACGCGCGTCCCGGTCGGCCTCATGACCGCCGCCAAGCTGCTCTCGGCAGTCGAACCCGTCGTCCGCTATCAGCGCCAGCGTTTCCGCGGCGCTGAGGGCGCCAGGCCCGGCTCCGTCCGCTATGAGCAAGGCATCCAGCAGCGCGAAGACGCATTGCACCGTCTCGTCGACGTCTGGGCCACGGGCGAGGCGGCATCTTCGCTCGGCTTCGCTGCAGCGCGGCTCTTTGATGAATTAGACCCGCTCGAAAAACAGAAGACCGCCATCCTCGCCGAGCGCGGCGTCTCCGGTGGCCGCGCGGAGATGAAAGCCCTCAAAGAAAGCGAGCAACGCGCCATCGAACTTCTCAAGCTCAAGCCTGGCAGCCCGCGACGCACCGAGCTCGAGTCCGATCCGCTCGTGCAATACGTCCTCAAAGATGCCGAAGCCAATGTCCTGTGCCCAGCCACCAAGCTCTGGAACACCGGCCACGGCGCCAACATGATGCGCGAGGCCGTCAGCCTCATGGGCGGCTACGGCATCACTGAGGATTGCCCAGGCTTCCTCGCCAACAAATGGATGGACGCACAACTCGAAGCCACCTATGAAGGCCCCGAAGCCGTGCAGCGCCGCCAGCTCACCGTCACCATGACCAGCGACGTCTTCCTCGCCGAGTTCGCCAACTGGACCACCGAGATGCGCCGCATCGCCTCCTCGCGTCCCGGCACCGGCGCGTGCACGCTGGCTTCCGCGATGAACCTCTGGGCGTGGTCGCTCAATTACTTGCAGCACGCCACAGACCCTACGGGATCGAAGCTCTATCACGGACAGCGCCAGGGCGTCACCTTCGCTCTCGCCGACGCGCTCAGTTGGCTCGTGGCCTCGCGCAGCCAGATCCTCGATGTCGTCGAACTGGAAACGCGCGGAGCTGCAGACGCCGTCGCCGCGGAAGGCCTCGCCGGTACCGTGCAGTTCCTCAGCGACCTCTGCCACACGCAAGCAGCGCAGGCCGCTGGCGAAGTCTCGCGCATCTGCGCCGAACTCGTCTTCGGCTACACGCGCCATCCCTCGTGGGACGAGCAGGAGCATCGCAACTGCTTCCTCGCCGCCGAGCTTGAAGAACTCGAGGAAACTATGCCCGGCATCATGGCCATGGCCGTCGACGTCCTCCAGCCTGACGGCAGCCATCCCGCCAAGGCCGGCCCGTGCGCCGGATGCGCCGGCTCCAGTGAATTCCTCCGCCTGCAAAGCAAGCTCACCACCTGCCTCACCGGCGCTCGCCTCGCCAAAGACCGCGCCGCCGACACCGTAAGCAAAGTCATGATTCCCGAAGCGCTCGACTACCCCGCGGCAGGTCCTGCATGAGTGGGAGTCACTCCAACATGGGTGCCCCAGGTCCGGGGTCCCCACGGACAGGTCTTGGTCCGGGGGGTGGAGGTCCCGACTTTGGGACCTGGGAAACCACTCAGCCTTCACCCCAAACCGTCGACCTCGACCGCCCCTCCATGGACGTCGACATCGTCTGCGCCGGCTTCGGCCCGGCCACCGGCGGCTTCCTTACCACCCTCACGCAGGCATGGACCCAGAACCCCGCCGATCCCGCATTCGAAAGCAAAGTCGCGCCCGGCACGCCTCTCCAGGTTCTCTGCTACGAGCGCGCCGACGATCTCGCCGCAGGCGTCAGCGGTGTAGTCTCCCGCGCCAACAACATTCGCGCCAGCTTTCCCGCATTCGATCCCGCCGCAATTCCCATGGCAGCGGAAGTGAAGCAGGAGCGCGTTCTCTACCTCCTCGATCCCATCGGCGCCAGCCGCCGCTCGTTCCCGCTCCGCCTCGCCGACTCCGTTCTCAAACTCTTCCGCACCTTCTGCATTCGCGATGCCGCCTTCGAGCTCCCTTTCACGCCCGCCTTCCTTCACAAGCACGGTGGCCTCATCCTTTCCATCGGCCAGTTCAACCAGTGGGTCGGTTCGCAGCTCATGGCCAGCGGTTTCGTGCAGATCTGGCCCGGCATGCCCGTCGCCGCGCCCATCTTTGCTGAGTCCTCTGACACCGCAACACGCGCCGTCGCCGGTCTCCGACTCGCCGATCAGGGCGTCGACAAGCTCGGCGCTCCCGCCGACAGCTATATGCCCGGCATGGACGTCCGCGCCCGCCTCACCGTCGTCGGGGATGGCCCCGTGGGCGCTGTCGGCCAAAAGCTCGACGAGCGCTTCGGCCTGCCTGCCGGCCATGCCCGCCGCGAGTGGGCCCTCGGCATGAAGTTCGTCATCGAGCTCCCCGAAGACTCGAAGCTCGAGCCCGGCACCGTCTGGCATACCTTCGGTTTCCCCGAGCCTGAAATCTTCGGCTTTCTATACGTGCACCCTGATCGCCTCGCCTCCGTCGGCATCTTCATCCCCTCCTGGCTCGGCGATCCCGCGCGCACCGCCTATCGCTATCTGCAGCACTACATCCAGCACCCCGCGCTGTGGCGCCACCTCGCGGGCGGCACGCTCCGCTCCTGGGGAGCCAAGTCGCTCGAGGAATCAGGCAAACACGGCGAGCCTTTCCTCACCGGCGACGGCTACGCGCGCATCGGCGAGGGTTCTGGATCCACCAACATGCTCACCGGCTCCGGTGTCGACGAGGCCTGGTCCACCGGCGTCCAGCTCGGCCACTCCGTCCTCGAACTACTCCGCGCGGGCCAGCCGTTCACGCAACAGAACCTCGCTGCCACTTATGAGAAACGTCGGCGTTCGAGTTCCGTCGAACGCGGCGCCCAGGAAGCCGCCAACGCGCGCAACGGCTTTCATCGCGGCGTCCTCCGCGGCCTCATCGGCATGGCGCTCGCTGGCCTCACCCGCGGCCGCCTCTCGCTGCCCGCGCACATTCCACCCGCGTCCAGCCAGATTCGCCGCTTCGCAACTCATGGCCAATCCCGCCTCAAGCTCCGCCAGGCCGCCGAATTGGCCATGGCCGACGGCCGTCCACTCCACGACGCCTTGCTCTCTATGCGCGGCTGGCCCGAGATCCCCTTCGACGGGCAACTGCTCGTCACGCACCAGGACGCTCTGCTGCTTGGCGGCAAGGTGCAGGCCATGCCCGGCTTCGCCGACCACGTTGTGTTTCTCGACAAACGCCGCTGCATTGCCTGCGAAGAGAAGACCTGCATCGCCATGTGCGCCGGCCAGGCCATCACCCTCGACTCCGACGGCACTCCCGCCTTCGAGCGCGAAAAGTGCGTCCACTGCGGCGCCTGCCTCTGGAACTGCGCCCACTCGCCCGACGGCGAGCGCAGCAACATCGACTTCCGCGCCGGCTCCGGCGGCCTCCACAGCGGAGAAAACTGAAATGCTGCTAAGAGCTTTCAGCTCTCAGCCATCATGGCTCGTCCACGCAGTTGCCTTAACTCAAGCTGTCATCCTGAGCGACCGGAGTCCGCGGAACGGACGCAGGGAGTCGAAGGATCTGCGGTTGCTTTTCCTGATGGAATAGGACATTTCATTTGCAGGAATGAATAGCCGCTGTGGGAAAGCGCACTGTAATACTGTTCGTGAGGTGAACGATGAGAAAGCTTCAGAGCTTGACGAAAAATGCGTTGTAAGAGCATGAAGTGTCAGGGCACGACTTCAGTCGTGCCGATGACGAAATAAAAATGATCGGGGCTTCAGCCCCTGAGGAAATGTCATGCCGCACCACATGTTTTTCCGAACTGTCATCCTGAGCGGAGCGAAGGACCTGCGGTTGCGTTTCCGGACCTTGTTGTAGAAAGCGGTTTGTATCAGGGCACGACTTGAGTCGCGCCGAAAGATGCGCAAAAAGAAAGTGGGCTTTAGCCCCTGACGGAGCAAATACTCAATGCCACAGCCACTCCAAATCGTCGTCTGCGCGGGAATTGTTCCCGACCCACTGCAGACGCTGGAACCTGCCACATCGCCGAGCGGACCAGCAATCAAAAACGAAATGGTCCTCCCCGCCGTCCTCGACCCCTGGGCCGCAAGCGCACTCTACGAGGCCGCTGCTCTGGCCGCCAAAAATCCCAGCAAACTCAACCTCGTCTCCCTCGGTCCCAAGGCCAAGCTGCAACAGGTCATGATGACCGTCGCGCAAAAAGTTGCCTTCGAGCTCGTCCCCATCGACGGCCCCATCGGCGGATTCCCCGATGCTCATTCCACCTCCGCCATCCTCGCCGACACCATCGCCGCCATCCCCGGCCTCGACCGCACCAGGCTGCTCGTCTTCGGCGGCTGGGAGTCGGCTTCCCGCGGCGCCGGCGTCACGCTGCAGCTCGTTGGCGAGCGTCTCGGCATCACCGACCAGTTCCAGGGCGTCGATGCCATCACTCTCCGCGACGACGGTTCCTTTGAAGTCCTGGAGCGCGTCGAAGGCGGGAAGCACCAGGTTTCCATCTGCGCCGGTCCGCCCGCCGTGCTCGGCTGGGCTACCGGCAATTTGCCGGAACCCCGCAACAATCCGCAGATCGGCATGAGCAATATGCGAACCATGATGCCCGCTCTGCAGCGCGCCAAAACCACCGCGCTCGACTCGACCACCCTGCGCTACGTCTCGGTCAGCCTGCCCAAACAGCAGCGCGAGACGCGCATCGAGAAGAACATGACCCCTGACTCCATCGCCGCAGAACTCGTAGCCTGGATCGGGAAAGACAGCTAGCCGCTCTCAGCCCTTAGCTACCGGCTACTGGCTACAAGCTACCGGCTCAAGGAAAAACAATGGAATCCATCCTCGTACTCACCCACGCCGACGAATCCGGCTCCGCTCTCACCAAGGCCTCGCTTGAAGCCGTCACCACCGCTCGCGAACTCGCTGCGCGCCTCGGCGCGGAGCTCACCATCGGCATCGTCGCCGCGAATCCGCAACACCTCTCCAAAGCGCTCCAGTCCGCCGCGCCGCGCCTGCTTGCCGTCTCGGGCGAGGAATTCGCGCAGGCGCGCTTTGCCTCCGACGCCGCAGCCTGCGAGGCCCTCTGTCGCGCCGCAATGCCCACCATCGTCCTCGCGCCTCAATCCTCGCGCTTCACCCGCGTCATGGCTGCGGTTGCCCATCGCGTCGGCGGCGTCATCGATACCCACATCACGGCGATCGGCGGAGCCCAATCTGTCGAAGCCGCGCGCTGGTTCTACCGCCAGCGCATTGAAGCCGTCATCACCCGCGATCAACGGCCGTGGTTTCTCCTGCTCGACACCGGGACCCACGCGCCCTTCGTCGCCGACCCGTCCCAGCCGCACGCGCAGCCCGACGAGATTGCCATCACCGCCGTGTTGCCGAAGCTGCGCACGCAGGTGACCGGCTTCCGTTCTCCAAAAGTTGACCAGCAAACCATCCGCCCCGACGCGAAGTTGCTTTTCGTCGCCGGCGCAGGCTGGACGAAAAAGCAGCCCGACGGCCAGACCCACGTCGAAGAGGCTGCCAACCTGATTACTCAGTTCCTCTCGCGCTCCGGCGCATCACTCGGCAGCAGCAAATCTCTCGTCGATCAGGGCGGCGAAGGCCAGTCCGTTCTTCCCTTCCTCACCCATCTCAATCAGGTCGGCCAAACCGGTTCCACTCCGCGTCATCCCAAGGCCTCGCCACCTGCTGCCACGGCGAAGAGCCGCACGTCGTCGGCTGGCGCTTCATCGGCGAGCGCCGCGCCGTCTCACTCGATCCCAATTGCGGATGGACCCGCGGCAAAGCCGATGTCGTCTACATCGCCGATGCCTTCGCGGTCATCGAGCGCGTGAACGCATTGCTGGGCAAGAAGGAGTAGGCAGCCGAACAGCACCCCACACAAACCGGAGCATAAGTCACAAAAAAACCCAGCCCGCGAGAGGCTGGGGTTTCACATTTTGTGCCGTGCCATGCGTGCTTACAGGCCCGGCCGTCCCATCAAGTGATGCATCGCCACGTCATATCCGCGGCGGAAACCCTCCCGATAGTCGTCACGAACTGCGTGATCCACGTGCGGATGACGGTATTCTTCGTGGTCGTCGGCATCCGCTCGACGATGATGATCGAAGTCCCTTCGCGCGGCCTCGATGCCATCGTGAAAGCCCCGCCGCTGCACGTCGCGAAACTCGGCCGGTGGCGCGTCCCAGCCCCCTTGGTCATGATCATAGCCCGAAGCCTGCGGAGCAGCCGCGTAGGCCCTCGATGGGGAAGAACTCACTAAGCACGTTGCCATTACGAGTGCGGGAAGAGCCAACCATTTGAATGTCATTTGCCGAACCTCCTTGTCTTCCTCCGCCAACAGATGAGCCCCGCTGAAATATCGTTGCCTCTTTCGCTGAAGCTTGGATGAGCCGTGCCGCAACTCCGTGCTTCTAAAGATTCCCGGCTCGAAGGGCTTCAGGCAGGGCGACGCAGCCGAAGCCGGCCGGAAGAAAGCTTCAAAAAATTGAAGGCAGGCAACCCAGTGGTTCACTGTTCTCTGCAAACTGCTCTCGCCGGTTCCAGTTCGGATCAGAGAGTGGAGCAGGCCCTCCCGGCAGTGAGGCTATCGCAAGCTGCAGTCGAAAAAGCAGGCGGATGAACCGAGCGCGCTGGTTTCTTGCCGTGCGCATCTGCAAATTCCGCTTCCATCGCGGAAACGGTTCTCCGCAGTGACCGGGCGCGCGTGAGGACTCTTTCTGTGAAATCTCGCACAAACGGCTTCGTCACGTCGACCTCCAGGTTGCGCAGAACCGTCAGGAATACTGCGCTTCCTCTCGTCTCAATCTGCTCAACCCAGGAACCAAGCGCGGCTTTCATCTCTGTCGCGGCGTAGATGCGTCTATCAGGGTAAAGGTAAGGGCGGAAAGATTTCCGTTGCTGCCCATTGAGACCAGCCTGGATGTGCCCATGGCTGATGAAAAACGCCGTTAGCTTCGAGGCCTGGTCATCCTCAACAAACAGCGCATGGCGGCTGTGGCAGCTATCAAGCCAGACATCGATTGCCAGTGCGCCCCAGAAATCAGAACGATTTTGAATCCTGCTGTGCCAGCTCTCGGGCACAGTCTCAAACACTCTGCACGTATCGACGTCTAGCGAGCGTGATGCAAAATGGAACCCGCTTCGCGGCTTGGCAGTCCCGCCTTGCAACTCGAACCACATGGAAGGATTGGCATCGACAAAATCGTTTGAAACCTCGATTGGCGCCCACGAAGGAACAGGAAGGCCGAATTCCTCGTAGATCGAGGCTCCCAATGCCTCGGTATGGATTGCGGTTGCGCTCTTCGGGTTGAGCAGCCACTTCACCACATATTCGAGCCCGTTACTGGCCTCCACTAAAACACTTCGTGAGCTGTCATGCAGTTTGCGAATGAATCGAACTGCCGAGATCCTTTTTCGATTTTGATCTGACATAGTGGGCCCAGGTACGAATTGAATGATTGCTCTGGCAGGCTCTGAAAATGGAGAAGTGGAAGTGGAACAAAGCTTGCTGTGATCGCTTGCGACCCCCGATTTGCTCGCGTGCGATCACTGAGTCAAAAAACCGGGCGCTTTTCTATTGACTTTATTCCCCAATTTGACCCGAAATTCCCATGTTCAGTTGTGACTGCGATCACTCGATGTGTTTGGAAATGAGACAGTTGCACAACTTATGGTGCGAAATGGCATGAATCCTAATCGCACACGCCCGCAGCCCTGACCGCGAGACAGAAACGTCTGGCGACTCCGCGAGTTTCTTCCCGGAGCATCGTTTCCCTCGTGCGTTTCACAGCTTCGATGCGACCTCGAGAGCCAGCGTCTTCTCCATGTTTTCCAGCGTGTCGACAGGCAGCTGGATGTAGACGCTCGTTTTGAACGCTACGCTCCCTTTTTTGGTGATGAGACTCACCATGGTGCCGCCCGTGACAACGTAATAGGCGTCGTCGCCAATGCCGCCAGCGGGCACAACTTTGTATGCCGGAGACGTTTTGCCGGCCTCGAACGTGGCGGGCGTCGTGGTCATCAGAGTCACGATTTTGCCCGTCGCCGTCCAGGTGCAGGTGGTCTTGAAGGTGGGCATCACATACGTGCCCGCGCCCACCTGCGCGCCCACGGCGGCCGATACCTGGGCCTGAGTGAGCAGTGAGCATGCGTCGGAGGCCGATTGCGCGATGGCAGCGGGCAAGGCGACAGTGAAAAGCAGCCCGGCGAAGACGAATGTGCGAGTCATAGAGCGGCCCCCCTGGGAAAGTGGTGCCGCCAGTCTACTACCGGCCCACGGCTTCCCGGACCCACATTTTTTACCGCCGAACGCTGCCTTTGTTCTCATGCTTCTGCTATTGTGTTGTCACCATCTCATGGATGGAAGGTATTCACGGCTGTGCCTGAATGGCGCCCCGGTTCCCCCTTCTGATCCCTCAAATCGTTTGCGCCGCCGGCACTTCAGCTTGGAGATTTTCAGCGATGGCTTGGCTGAGCGGTTTGAAGCGTGCGTTGCAAAGGCCCAGCGAAGAGGAGCGGCGGCGCGCCGAGCGGCGGCCCGCAACCGGGCTCGCGGCCCTCTACGGGACCGACTCCGCCTCCACGCCTGCCGCTATCAAAGAAATCAGCGCCTACGGCATCTACCTCCTCCTGGATGAGCGTCCCCGCGTCGGCGAACTGATGAACCTCATCCTTCGTAAGGAAGGCGAGCCCGAAAACAACTCAGAGTTGCAGGTCTCCGTTCACGCCGAGGTCGTACGCCACGAAGAGGACGGCATCGGGCTCGCGTTTGTTTTGCCTCCGGGCATGGATGTGGACCTGTGGGGAGTGCTCATAAAGCAGATCGTCACTCTCACTGATCCCGATCAAGTCGCGGAGATGTTTCGTAGCCTCCGCACCTTCCTCTTTCTGTCCCGCCTTTGTCCGACCGATGCCGGGGAGGCGATCCTTTTGTTCAACGGGCAACTCGACGTGGACCACACAGCAGCCGTCTTCAAAATCGCGCTCACCGCGGAGAAGTTGCTCGCCGTCGAGCCTGATGCCGGCCGCCTTCGCGCCCACGGCAAGCTTGTCGCGAGCATCCTGCGCGAAGGGTCCTGGGCCCGCGATGAACTGACCTCGGATCTTTGGACCGGCCTCCTCCTCTCATCCTGCTCAGTTGACGAGCCCGATGACTCCAATCAGATCCTTGTCGACTTGCTGGTCCACGTCACGCCCGTCGAGGCCAAAATCTTCGCCGCCGCATGTGCGCGGGCCCTGGACGCCGCGCCGGCATTCGAGAATTCTGCCCCCGCTTCCGTCGTTTTCACCCCAAAGGAAATCGTTGATATCACCGGCGTAAACGACCTTTACAGGGATGCTACCGATCTCGGCTATTTGTTCAACTTGGGATTGATTGAGAAATCATTCGACTTCAGTTCGTATTCCCACGCCGACAGCTTCGATGTCACCCCCACCCCCCTGGGCCTCGCGCTCTATCAACACTGCCATGGCCAGCGCGAAAAGCTCGAGCCGGATCTCATCGAATCGGCCCACGTCCACTTGGCCGACTTTCTCCCCGCGCCTCGCCCGGTAATCGACAACCAGCCCCGTGCTTCGGCGCCTCCCTCTTCCGAAAGTTAGCCCGTGTTCCTGAATGCCGAAAATCCGGGCGCCCCAGGTCCCGATTTTGGGACCTGGGATAGCGCATGCCAGAAGAAATGGGTGCCCCAAGTTTAGAGTGATCGCCAAGTTCAATAAGGTGAACGCTCTGAAAAACACGCTTAGATTTTTGCGCTAATTCTGTGCACTACCGTCAGCGCCAATTTTGTTTCCTGCGAAGTTACTACCGGGTAGGTGACAAACCGGGGGTTGGAGAACTTAGATCAATGGCCTTCGCCAGATCGTGGGGCAGGCGAGCTTGAAATCTGCCAAGGGTCTTCATGTCCGCAACGTCCCCATGCTCGCAGAGCGAACCTGATTCCGAGGAATCAGTTCTATCACTTTCAACGCAGAATCCATACCGTCCGTTGTGCCGAATCGTCGGCTTCGACGTCGTGCGAAGCCTTCCATCCCTAAAGAGCCCGGTACTCTTCATTGCACCCGACCTTTAGCGTTACGGGCGAATGAAAACGCTGAAGTGTTCAACATTGCACAGTCTTGCCCAAGGTTGGTGGCGTACAAGGGCAAACCAGCGGGGTTGAAAGCATAATGAAGTCCCGCCTAAGGAGAAACGCATGCAGCGACTCCATTGGTATCTAGGCTCGCTTCTGGTGGGTGCGGCCCTGATTGCGCCCGTGTGCATCCAGGCCAACGACAAGGATCGAAACTGCCCCGACAACGGATACTACGACCGCGACCATAAGGATTGCCATAATTGGGACGACCACGAAGCCCGTGCCTACCAAGCCTGGGAGAAGGCTCAGCGCAAAACACATCGGGAATTCTCCAAGCTGAAGGCTAAGGAACAGTCGGAATACTGGAAGTGGCGCCACGAACATCCAGATAATGACAACGACCGCCACTAACTCGTCCTCGCGGTAGACTGCCATCCAGGCGCCGCCGTCCGCACGAGCAGCACAACGCGGATCTTTCGTCTAATGCTCGTTGAAATCGCTGGCGTAGATACTAGCGAAGTCATCGAGGGCGAGTTTGGTGTTTCCATCTTAGAACTACTGCCGGATTCATCAGACGTTGAGAGTCACACCTCATACCAGTCGGTCCAGGTGGGCAGGTTCTCGACCTGCTTCAGTTCGCTAAAAAGGGAGCGGTCCTTCGCAACCTCCGCATAAAGCTCCCCGCGCTGGGACAGGAGCATCTGCATCCTGTTGACCAGCGGGAGGAATTCGGCCTCATAACGGTTAACAAGGTGCCGCTCCTGCTCGAGCAGTTCAGTCGTAAGCTCGCTGATCGCGCCTTAACGCGCTGGCCTTAAGTTTCTCCACCAAAGTGACTGTCTTGTTGCGAAATCTCTTCCGTCAGCAGATCCGCCTATGTCCCGCGAGGGTTTGTGGGTTGATTGAAAGGCGTATGGTGCTCAATTTGAATTAGCTCCTGGGCGAAGTGAGCAATATTGAGCAGACGGTGCATCGTAGGCTGCATCACCCTGATTCCAGTTCGCTAAAGACGCGATCAGGGGCGGGGGCCTGTTTAGGAAATGGGCCGTTGTTTCCCTCCATTCCTTCGGAAAGTAAATCCCGAAGAACAGAAAATAATCACGGCAAAAACAGCCCAGGCTTATGCAGGACACGGAAGCATCGTCAACATCGACAACCTGAAAACAAGTGGCAATGGTTCGCACTAGAACCCTATCCGGCAGAAATTGGATTACGGAGGATGAGCACATGAATCCACAAAACTTGAAGTCTGTCTGTCTAGTTCTGGCTTTGGTATGTATTGCCTTCTTACCGGTGGGTTGCAAGAAGCCCCCACCCATCACACTGTCGTGCAACGCAAGCGCCCCTGCCGTCTTCCCGGGCGATCCCCTCACCGTAACCGCCGCTGCCGCATCGGTAAACCCCAAGAAGAAC
>Ga0116219_10002272_pt1 | contig 16478 bp, 10 predicted proteins | sample Sb_taG_4_FD_91019 | JGI IMG/M metagenome (GOLD analysis project Ga0116219, IMG submission 91019) | Peat soil microbial communities from Weissenstadt, Germany - Sb_50d_6_BS metaG | ecosystem: Environmental > Terrestrial > Soil > Wetlands > Peat | place: Germany: Weissenstadt | collected 2010-09-21
AACGATTTGCCCGAAGTGCGGTTGGCCTTGTCGAAGGACGCCTTGAAGATCAGCGGCAGATGCAGCCGCTCGGCGAGGTCGCGCAGCGTGTCGGCGATGCGCAGGGTCAGGTCGTGCGACTCGATGACGCACGGCCCAAGGATCCACAGCAGCGGGTGGCCCGGCCCGCAAATCGCGTTGCCGATGGTGACGGGCTGTGCGGTCGGCATGACGAAACCCTCCGTGGTCGGGATATCGTTTAGCCGCGACCCGGAGGGGAGCGCGGGCTTCGCGCTCCCCTCCGGGTCGCGGCTAAACAGGTCATTTCTTCAGCGCCACGGGAAGTGTATCGATCTTGGCGGCCAGAATGAAGTCGTTCTCGGTCAACCCGCCGACCGCATGCGTCCAGAGTTCGATGGCCACTTGTCGGTAGCCGGTCAGGTGCAGGTCGGGATGATGCCCCTCCTCCTCGGCGATCCGGCCGACACGGTTGAAGAAGTCCAAGGCGGTCGTGAAGTCCTGGACGCGCCACTCGCGGCGGATGCGCTTGCCGTCGGGCGTCAGCTTCCAGTCCGGCAGCGCCGTGAGTTGGGCCTTCACCTCCGCCGGGCTCAGCGCCGGAATGCCCCCCTCGCACGAAACACAATGCTTCTTCGTCAATTCAGCCGCCGTCGCGCTCATGATCGATCCTCCTCTTTTCTTCTTGCTGGAGAGGGCGTCCCCGTCATTCTAAGCAAACTGCGGCAACTCTTGTGCCTCCCCGACACAGGCGACAGAGTCAACCAATCGCCCCGGGATTACCAGGGCAAACGGGTTGTTGCGGCTGCGGCCGCCGCGCGGTTTCGGACGAATTGAGCTACAGCCTTCTGCGCGGCCCGACACACAACCCTAGCGGAGTGACCCCTCGTGAAAACGGCAGGATGGATGGCGGCGCTGCTGACCTTGCTGGCCGGCGTTGCCCCCGCGACGGCACACTACATACCGCACCTCTTTGAGCTGGAGCGCCTCAATCGCCGGCTGGGCGGTCAGGTCATCGATTGCACCAATCACCACGGCAGCGACCACCGCATCTGGTCGGACGCGCTGCATCAGAAGCGCGACATGTACGTTTATCTCCCGCCGAACTTCGACCCGAACAAGTGCTACCCGCTGGTCATCTGGCTGCACGGCTTCACCCAGGACGAACATTCCTTCATCAAGTCCGTCGCCGAACACATCGACCGGATGATCGTCGCCGGCGAGCTGCCGCCGGCGATCGTGGCGGCTCCGGACGGCAGTTTGTCCGGACGGTCCGGCCTCACGTTCCTCAGCCCCGGCAGCTTCTTCCTCAACAGCAAGGCCGGCAATTTCGAGGACTTCCTGATGGTGGACGTGTGGGATTTCCTGCACAAGCATTACCCGATCCGGCCCGAGCGCGAGGCGCACGCCCTGGTTGGCGTGTCGATGGGCGGCGGGGCGGCGTTCCACACGGCCATCAAGTACCGCGACCGCGTCGGCGTCGCGGTCGGCTTCATGCCGCCGCTGAACCTGCGCTGGGTGGACTGCCACGACCGCTACATGGCCGACTTCGACCCCGAGTGCTGGGGCTGGCGCACCGACATCAGCCACGGACACGAAACGGTCGGTCGCTTCTTCGGCGTGGTGAACATCCAGCTCAAGCGCGTGCTCGACCCGCTCTACGACCGCAAGGACCCGATGTCGCTGGTGAAGATCAGCGAGGAGAACCCCATCGAGATGATTGATCGCCTGAACCTGAAGCCGGGCGAGCTGGAGCTGTGCGTGGCCTACGGCGGCAAGGACCAGTTCAACATCGACGCGCAGGTGGAGAGCTTCCTGCACGTCGCCAAGCAACGCGGCCTGTGTGTCCACGTCTGTTACGACCCCAACGGCAAGCATGACGGCGCGACGGCAGACCGGCTGTTCCCGTGCGTTCAGAAGTGGCTGGGGCCGCGGCTGGAGCCGTACGCGCCGCGGTAGCCGCTTACCCATCTTCACCCGCAAAACCGGCGAGGAAGTTGCTCTCCCCGGACGGCGCGGCTTCTGGTAGATTCCCCGCCCGTCGGCGCTGACGGCGGGGTGCGCTGCGGCAGACGGCCGAAGGGGGGCCGGTTCGCCGCCGGGGACGGCCCTGCGCACGGCCCGCGGACAAGGAGGTCGGGCGTTGGCCGGTCAATGGCGGATTCGCCACAAGCTGATGCTCGGGCTCGGCCTCGTGGTCGGCGTCATGGCCATTCTGCTCGCCGGCACCATCCTCGGTCTGCTCTCTTACCGGAACACCACGAACTTGATGGAGAGCAGGGTCAACGAGTTGCACGTTTTGGAGGCATTCAAAGGGGCGGTAAACGATCTGGCGAAGGGCGCGGCAGACGGGGATGGGAAGCGGCCGGACCAGCGCGCTGAGCAAATGTACCTTCTCAGCAAGACCGACTTGGCCGTGCAGAAGTTGGCCGACTGCCACGCACTCGTTCAGGACTCACTGGATCGCGGCCGTTACGTGGATGCGCGCAAGTTCTGGACCCCCGACGCCATCGACGCTCTTGAGAAGATCCTGGCCAAACTGCGGAAGATCCTCACGGCCGAGGACCCTCCTAAAATCACAATGGGTTCGGCCCCCAATGAGTCCCTCCGCGATAAGTGTCGGAAGGAAATCGACGATTTGGTCCAGACGACGAAGTACTGGGAAGAAGGGATTTACAGCGAAGTTGCGGACACCAAGAACCAGGCGCGAGCCCGCTACACGCAGAGTTTCTGGGTCCTGGGCACCACCAGCATCCTCAGCGTGCTGCTCATGGGGGGCCTGCTCCGCTTCTTCTACCATTGGGTCTTCCACCCGGTTCGCGACCTGATGCAGGGCGTCGCGTGCGTGGCGCAGGGGAACTTTGAGCACGGCATCGAGGTCAAGAGCGGCGACGAAATGCAAGAGTTGGCGGTCGCCTTCAACGACATGACCGGCCGGCTGCGCGAGATCTATCGCAGCCTGGCGCAGCAGGTCAACGAGCGCAGCCGGCAACTGGTGCGCTCCGAGCGCCTGGCCAGCGTCGGCTTCCTGGCGGCCGGCGTGGCTCACGAAATCAACAACCCGCTGGCGAGCATCGCCTTTTGCAGCGAGGCCCTGGAGGCACGCCTGGCCGAAATCCTCGCCCAGGGGCGCGGCATGACCGGGGCCGGCCGCACCGATTCCGAGGTCATCTTCAAGTACCTCAAAATGATTCAGGAGGAGGCGTTCCGCTGCAAGGAGATCACGCAGAAGCTCCTGGAGTTCAGCCGCGGCGGCGAGCGCCGCCGCGAGCCGACCGACCTGGGTGAACTGATCCAGTCGGTGCTGGACGTGACGAAGCACTTGCAAAATCACAAGGGGAAGCGCATTGTGTTCGAGCCTCCGGGGCGGGTGACGGCCTGGGTCAACTCGCAGGAGGTCAAGTCGGTGGTGCTGAACCTGGTGGTCAACGCCCTGGACAGCATGGAGGAGGGCGGCACGCTGACGATCGGCCTGCGGCCGCACGACGGCATGGCGGAAATGACCTTCCTGGACACCGGCTGCGGCATGACCGCGGAAATCTTGGAGAACATCTTCGAGCCGTTCTTCACGCGCAGCCGCACCGGCAAGGGCACCGGACTCGGCCTGACGCTCAGCCACCGCATCGTCACCGGCCACGGCGGCGAGATCGAGGCGAAGAGCGCCGGGCCCAACCAGGGCAGCACGTTCACGGTGCGCCTGCCGCTGCGGGCGCCCGCGGAGGACCACGGGTCGGGCGCCAAGGAAGACGCCGACGTCGGCACCCCGGAGTCGCTGTTCCGCAAGCGGAGCGCCGCATGATCGCGATTTATCGGTTCGCGATTCGATTTATCGGTTCGCGAAACGATAAATCGATAAGGAGGAGAGCTTGGCCACACCGTCGCACCACAGCTTGCGCGTCCTGTTCGTTGACGACGAGAAGTCGTTGCAGGAGTTCATGCGCTCCGAGCTGCCGCGGCTAGGGCACGAGGTCACGGTCTGCCCCGACGGGCGGGCCGCCCTCAAGGTGCTGGAAAAGAACACCTTCGACGCGGCCATCCTCGACCTGCGCATGCCCGGCCTGACCGGCATCGAGGTGCTGGAGCACCTCAAGGGGGTGTCGCCGGACACCGAGGCCATCGTCATGACCGGCCACGCCAGCACCGACACTGCCATCCAGGCCATGCGCCTCGGGGCCTTCGACTACATCACCAAGCCGTGCAAGCTGGCCGAGATCGAAGCCATCCTCGCCAAGGTGGCCGAGAAACGCACTCTCAAGCACCAGAACCTCGCCCTTCAGACCCGGGTACAGGCGATTGAAGGGCCGACGGTCCTGGTCGGCAACTCGGTGCCGATGGCCGGCGTGCAGCGGCTGATCGCCACGGTGGCCCCGACCGACTCGGTGGCGCTCATCCTGGGGGAGACCGGCACCGGCAAGGAGTTGGCGGCCCGCGCCCTGTGGCAGCAGAGCAAGCGCGCCGACATGCCGTTCGTGCCGATCAACTGCGGGGCCCTGTCGCAGAACCTGGTCGAGAGCGAGCTGTTCGGCCACCGCAAGGGGGCGTTCACCGGCGCCGACCGCGACCACAAGGGCCTCTTCGAGGTCGCCAACGGCGGCACCGTCTTCCTCGACGAGCTGGGCGAGCTGGACAGGAACATTCAGGTGAAGCTGCTGCGCTTCCTCGAGGCAGGCGAGATCCGCCGGCTGGGCGACACGGAGCCGTTCCACGTCGATGCCCGCGTGCTGTGCGCCACCAACCGCGACTTGCAGAAGATGATCCAGGAAGAAGAATTTCGCGAGGATCTTTATTATCGTCTGAACACGTTCGAGATTCGTCTGCCGGCGCTGCGCGAGCGCCGCTCGGACATCCCCGACCTGGCGCGGCACCTCCTCAGCCGGGCGGCACGGCGGCCCATCGACCAGGTCGCCGACCTGCTGACGCCGGAGACGATCGACGCCCTGCTGGAGCACGACTGGCCGGGGAACGTCCGTGAGCTGGCCAACGTGATGGAGCACGCCTACATCATCTCGGGCGGCCAGCCGATCACGCCGGAGCACCTGCCGCGCAGCGTCCGTGCGCAGCCGCCGGGCCGGGCGACAATCAGCCTGACCGCGGCCAAAGGGGAAGCGGCGGCGCCCGTAGCGGCCCGGACGCTGGAAGAGATCGAGATGGAGCACATCCTCCGCGTGCTCGACAAGCACAAGGGGAGCAAGCCGGCGGCCGCGGCCGAGTTGGGAATCAGCCTCAAGACGCTGTACAACAAGTTGGCCAAGCTCGAAGAGCAGCGCAAGGCGGCGGGATGACGCCGCTTGCGGCTTCGCACGGCCGGTACACTACCCGGATTACCACCTTTGTCACCGAATCACCGGCCTCGCGGTCGTAAGGGCTGACCTTGATGGACCTGAACATGCACCTCGCCCGGGCGCAGACCCGGAGGCAGTTCCTTAAGAACACCGGCCTGGGCGCCATCGCCCTCGCCACGCTCCTCCAGCGCGACGGCAGCGCCGCCCCGGCGGGCGGCGCCAACCCGATGGCGCCGAAGCCGCCGCACTTCGCCCCCAGGGCGAAAAGCGTCATCTACCTGCACATGTCCGGCGCCCCGCCGCAGCACGACCTCTTCGACTACAAGCCGGAGCTGGTCAAGAACCACCTGAAGCCGTGCCCCGACTACCTCCTGAAGAACCAGCGCTTCGCCTTCATCAAGGGCACGCCGAAGCTGCTCGGCTCGCCGTGGAAGTTCAAGCAATACGGCAAGTCGGGCGCCTGGGTCAGCGAACTGCTGCCCGGGTTCAGTCGCCACGTCGATGACGTCGCCTTCATCAAGTCGATGTGGACCGACCAGTTCAACCACGCCCCGGCCGAGCTGTTCCTCTACACCGGCTCGCCGCGCAACGGCGGGGCGTCGATGGGCTCGTGGATCACCTGGGGACTCGGCTCCGAAAGCCAGGAATTGCCCGGCTTCGTCGTCCTCATCTCCGGCGGCACCGACCCCACCGGCGGCAAGGCGCTGTGGAGCACCGGCTTCCTGCCCACCGTCTACCAGGGCGTCCAGTGCCGCACCTCCGGCGAGCCGATCCTCTACGTCAACGACCCCAAGGGCATGGGCCGCGACGTGCGCCGCCGCAGCCTCGACGCCCTCAAGCAGCTCAACGAGCTGGAGTTGAAGGAGTACGGCGACCCCGAAACGCTGACCCGCATCGAGCAGTACGAGCTAGCTTACCGCATGCAGCTCGCGGTGCCCGCCGTCATGGACGTCAAGCAGGAGACGCAGAAGACCCTCGAAATGTACGGGGCGCAGCCCGGGGCCGCGTCGTTCGCCAACAACTGCCTGCTCGCCCGCCGACTCGTGGAGCGGGGCGTGCGCTACGTGCAGCTCTTCGACTGGGGTTGGGACTGCCACGGCACCGGCGCCGGCGACGACATCGTCAACCACCTGCCGCAGAAGTGCAAGGAGATCGACCGGCCCATCGCGGCGCTCCTGCGCGACCTGAAGGCGCGCGGGCTGTTCGACGAGACGCTGGTGATCTGGGGCGGCGAGTTCGGGCGCACGTCGATGAACGAGGCACGCGGCGGCTCGACCTTCCTCGGCCGCGACCATCACCCGCACTGCTTCACCATCTGGATGGCCGGGGCGGGCGTCAAGCCGGGCACCGTGTTCGGCGCCACCGACGAACTGGGTTACTTCATCAGTGAAGGCAAGACCGGCATCCACGACCTGCAGGCGACCATCCTGCACCTGCTCGGCCTGGACGCCACCCGGCTGCGCTTTCCGTTCCAGGGGCTGGAAAACCGGCTCATCGGCCCCGAAGACGGCCCGAGCGTCGTGAAGGAAGTGCTGGCGTAACCGACAGCCCCTCGCCGTCCTGTTAGAAACTGTAACAACAATGTCTTAGCCGCTTGCGGCTTCGCAATCGTTCCTGCGAAGCCGCAAGCGGCAAGAGGGGTGTTGATACCGTTTCTTAGTGGCTCTCACCGACAAGTCCGCGTCCCCTGCTTGGCGGGTGGGTTCGGCGTCCGTATACTGCTTAAGTAGCTGCGAACGGCCCCGGCGGCTTCCGGGGCACCGCCGCCTCCTACCCACCGCGCCCACTGAGCCGCCCGCCGTCCCTCCCGCCTGACCCTGTTCATGCCCCGCTCCCGAGGTCCCGGATGAAAAGGCGACTGCTATTCCTGTTGGCTTGCCTCCCCGGGTTAGCTCTGCCGGCCGTCATCGCCGCGCCGGCTCCCTCCGAACGGCCCCGCTTCGACTGGCCGCAGTGGCGCGGCCCCGACCGCAGCGACGTCTCCAGGGAAACGGGACTGCTCAAGGACTGGCCCTCGGAAGGCCCCAAGCTGCTGTGGACCTACGAGGACGCGGGGGCCGGCTTCTCGGGTCCCTCCGTCGTCGGCGACCGCTCCTTCTCGATGGGCGCCGATGCCCAGGCTGAATATGTCTTCTGCCTCGACGTCAAGAATGGTACGAAGCTCTGGTCGGTCCTGGTCGGCCCGCGCCTCGAAAACAACTGGGGCGACGGCCCGCGCAGTACCCCGACCGTGGACGGCAACCGCGTCTACGCTCTCGGCGGCAAGGGCAACATCGTCTGCCTGGAGCTGGCCAACGGCAACAAGGTGTGGGAGAAGAGCCTGGTCAAGGATCTCAGCGGCAATGTTCCCGGCTGGGGATATTGCGAGTCGCCGCTGGTGGACGGGGACAAGGTCGTCGTCACCCCCGGCGGCGGCAAGGGGGCCATCGCCGCCCTGGACAAGAAAAGCGGCGACGTGCTCTGGCAGAGCAAGGGGTTCACCGACGGCGCCCAGTACTCCTCGCTGGTCATCAGCAACGCGGCCGGGATCAAGCAGTACGTGCAGATGACCGCGACAAGCGTGGCCGGCGTGGCCGCGGACGACGGCCGGTTACTGTGGCGTCACGAGTGCGGTAACCCGGTGGCCGCCGTACCGACCCCCATCGTGCAGGACGACCTCGTCTACTCCATGTCGGGCTACGGCGCCGGCTGCCGACTCGTCAAGGTGATGCCCAAGGGCGACGGCAAGCAGAAGGAAGAAGAGGTATACGCCAACAAGGCCATGAGCAATCACCACGGCGGCGTCGTCAAGGTCGGCGACTACCTTTACGGCTATTCCGACAACGGCGATTGGATGTGTCAGGAATTCAAGACCGGCAAGGTCGCCTGGAAAGAACGGAAGCTCGGCAAGGGCTGCCTGACCTGCGCCGACGACCGCCTTTACCTCTGCTCCGAGGACGACGGCACCTGCGTGCTGATCGAGCCGTCGCCGGACGGCTGGAAGGAGCACGGCCGGTTCAAGATCCCGCAGCAGACGAAACTGAAACGGAAGTCCGGCCACATCTGGACGCACCCGGTGGTCGCCAACGGCCGGCTCTTCCTGCGCGACCAAGAGCTGATCTTCGCTTTCGATGTAAGGGCGGCGGGGAGCGGGCAGTAACACTCCTGGCGGCCCAGACCGGCATTCCCCCAACCTTCGGGCTGGGGGCGGATTGAAACGGATTGAAACAGGTGATCGATGAAGACCCGAGCGCTGCTCGCGTTGGCCGGGTGCCTGCTGGCACTTTCGACCCGCGCCGACGACTGGCCGCAGTTCCGCGGCCCCAACCGCGACAACGCGTCGAAGGAGACGGGGTTGCTCAAGGCGTGGCCGGAGGCCGGGCCGAAGCTGCTGTGGACCTACAAGGACGCGGGGACCGGCTACTCCGGGCCGGCCATCGTTGGCGACACGCTCTACACGATGGGCGCTCGCGGTGACGACGAATTCCTCATCGCCCTCGATCTGACGAAGACTCCGCCGGTGCAGAAGTGGGCGGAAAAGATCGGGCCGACGTTCACCACGAAGGGCAACATCTGGAACAAGGGCCCCAGTTCCTCGCCGACCGTTGCCAATGGTTACGTTTATGCCCTCGGCGGGTTCGGCGACCTCATTTGTGTCACCACCGACGGCAAGTTCATCTGGCGCGTGGCCCTGGTCAAGGACCTCAAGGGCGAAATCAATCCGATCCAAAACACACCCGGAACCCTGGCTTGGGGCTACGCGGGCTCACCGCTGGTGGACGGCGACAAGCTCATCTGCGTGCCGGGGGGGCCAAACGGGACCGTCGCAGCGCTGGATGCCAAGAAGGGCAACGTCGTCTGGCGCAGCGTGATGTTCACTGAGCAAGCGACCTACACCTCGCCTGTGATGGCGACCCTCGGCGGCATTAAGCAGTACATCGTCATGGTGCAGGACGGTGTCGCAGGCATCGACGCCGATGGCAATCTCCTCTGGAGATATCAACGCTCGAATCCTTACGATGAAATTCTCGCTTCGACTCCGGTTGTCAAGGATGATCTCGTCTTCATTTCCGGTGTCAAGGGTGGCACCGAGCTCCTCAAAGTTACTGCTGCCGCTGGGAAATTCAAGGCCGAGCAGGTGTTCAAAGATCGGAGATTGGAGAATTTCGTCGGCGGGACGGCACTTGTCGGCGACACCATTTATGGCTGCTCCGGCATGGGGCGTTCCGAATGGTTCGCCTTCGATTTGAAGAAACAGAAGCTCGCCTGGCGCAAGGCCGATACGGACGTCCCCCAGGGCGCCGTGACCGCTGCCGATGGGAAGTTGTACCTTCTGGACGAGAAGGGCGATGTTGGCCTGGCCGAAGCTTCGCCCAAGGAGTGGAACCTCATCAGCCACTTCACCCTGCCGGAAGAGTCGAAACTGCGCCTGCCGAGCAGCCGGGTCTGGACAGTCCCGGTCGTCGCCGACGGCAAGCTGTATCTGCGCGATCAGGAGTTGCTTTTCTGCTATCAGGTGAAGTGAGCTGCCGCTTGCGGCTTAGCGTTCGCACCATCCCCGATGGCGCGAACGCTAAGCCGCAAGCGGCACGGAGGCGCCGCGGATGCGACTCACGACGGTGCAGAGCGGTCGCCTCGACGACCTTCTCGCCGAAACCCTACCCCGCAACCGCTTCTACGCCGCCCGCTACGCCCGCCTCGATCCGCATGACTTCGCCCGCCTGCCGCTGACGACGAAGGCCGACCTTTTCGCCGACCAGGCGGCGAACCCGCCGTACGGCACCGTGCTGACCTACCCGCGTGAGCGCTACTGCCGGCTGCACCAGACCTCCGGCACCTCGGGCCAGCCCCTGCGCTGGCTGGACACCGCCGAAAGTTGGGACTGGATGCTGAGTTGCTGGGAGCAGATGTTTGCCGTGATCGGGCTGCGGCCGGAGGATCGGCTGTTCTTTCCGTTCTCGTTCGGCCCATTCCTCGGCTTCTGGACGGCGTTCGAGGCGGCGGCCCGGGCGGGGTACTTCTGCCTGCCGGCCGGCGGCATGAGCAGCGGCGCCCGCCTCCGCCTGCTGCTCGACAACGAAGCGACCGTGGTCTTTTGCACGCCCACCTACGCCCTCCGCCTGGCGGAGGTGGCCCGCGACGAGGGCATTGACCTGCCGTCGTCGCCGGTGCGTGCGGTCATCGTGGCCGGCGAGCCGGGCGGCAGCATCCCCACGACGCGCGGCCTGATCGAGCGCGGCTGGGGCGCGCGCGTCTTCGACCACGGCGGCATGACCGAGGTCGGCCCGATGGCCATCGAGTGCCCGGCCAACCCCGCCGGGCTGCACGTTCTGGAGGACGACTACGTCGCGGAGGTGATCGACCCCGGCAGCGGAGAGCCGGTCGCGCCGGGGCAGACGGGCGAGCTGGTGCTGACCAACCTCGGCCGGCGGGGCAGTCCGCTGCTGCGCTACCGCACCGGCGACGTGGTGCGCCTCGACCCGAGGCCCTGCCCCTGCGGCAGCCGCTTCGCTCGCCTGGACGGTGGCATCCTCGGCCGCTGCGATGATATGATTCACCTTCGCGGCAACAACGTCTATCCCAGTGCCCTGGAAGCGTTGCTGCGGCGCTTCCCCGACGTGGCGGAGTACCGCGTCGAGGTCGATCAGTCGGCGGCGTTGCCGAGCCTGCGGATCGAGGTGGAGCCGACGTCGGCCGGCGCGGACGACCTGCTCGACCGCCTCGACCGGGCCATCCGCGACGAGTTCCTGTTCCGGGCCGAGCTGCGCCGCGTGCCGCCGGGCAGTCTCCCTCGTTATGAGATGAAATCGCGGCGGTTCGTCCGCAAGACCTGAGCCACCCGGGCATAAAGGCACAAAAGAAGACACCGCAAGGAGAGACGCATGCGCTATCCCCCCCGAACGCTTCCGCCCCGTGGTCTGCTGTTCTTGCTCTGTGCCGCGCTGGCCGGCGCGCCCGGCTGCTCGGGCCCGCCCGCCCCAGTGGTGGAGCCGGCGCCCAAGGCGACGCCCAAGGAGGAACCGAAGGTCACACTCAAGGAGGCGCCGAAAGAGCCGGCGCCCGAAACGCCAAAGCCGACGCCGAAAGAGTCGCCGAAAGAGCCGATCGCCGTGGCGCCGAAGCTCGTCGTCAACCCGCTCGACTGGCCGGAGATGCGCGGGCCCGAACAGAACGGTGTCGCGCGCGACAAGAACCTGCCCGACAGCTTCTCCCCCGACCCGAACGACAAGGACGGCAACCTCATCTGGAAGCAGCCCTTCGGCGGCCGCTCCACCCCTGTCGTCATGAACGGCCGGGTGTTCGTCATCAACCCCACGACCGAGGGCGTCAGCGCGGAAGAGCGCTTGCACCTGGAAGAGCGGGTCATGTGCTTCGACGCCGACAACGGCAAGGTGCTCTGGGAACACAAGTTCCCCATCTTCCACACCGACATCGTCGCCGCCCGTGTCGGCTGGACGAGCGTCGTCGGCGACCCCGAGACGGACAACGTCTACGCCCACGGCGTGCAGGGGCTGCTGTTCTGCTTCGAGGGCAAGACGGGCAAGGTGTTGTGGCAGAAGTCGCTGACCGAGGAGTACGGCCGGGTGTCCGGCTACGGCGGCCGCGTGACTAGCCCCATCATCGATGGCGATTTGCTCATCCTTGGCATGATCAACTCCAACTGGGGCGAATACGCCCGCGGCGGCAACCGCTTCGTGGCCTTCGACAAGAAGACCGGCGACATCGTCTGGTGGTCGGAGACCGGCCTGCCGGTGAAGTTCACCTACGCCTCGGTGCCGGTGGTCGCGGTCATCAACGGCGAGCGACTGCTCATCAGCGGCGGCGGCGACGGCGCCGTCCACGCCTTCCAGGTCCGCACCGGCAAGAAGGTGTGGAGCTACCTCTTCAGTACCGGCGGCATCAACCCGGCGCCCGTCGTGGATGGTAATTATGTCTACAGCAGCCACGGCGACGAGAACCTCGAGGGCGGCAAGCGCGGTATGCTCGTTTGCCTCGACGCCTCCAAGGTGACCGACGGCAAACCCGAGTTGGTGTGGAAGGCCGACGGCAAACTCTTCAAGTTCGCCTCGCCCATCGTTCACGACGGCAAACTCTACGCCTGCGACGAAAACGCGACCATGTACTGCTACGAGGCCAAGAAGGGCAAACTCCTGTGGCATTACGGCTACGGCAAGAGCGCCAAGGGCTCGCCGGTCTGGGCCGACGGCAAGATCTACGTCAACGCGGTCGGCGGCGAGTTCCACATCATCGAGCCGGGCGAGAAGAGTGCCAAGACGCTGTTCAAGACGACGATCGAGAGCCGGCTGTCCGGGGCGCTGGAGTTCAACGGCGGCCTCGCGGTGGCCAACAGTCGGGTGTACTTCATGACCAGCCAGGACATCTACTGCATCGGGTTGAAGGACGGCAAGCCGGCGGCCGACCCGATCCCGACCCGGCCGACGGACGGCAAACCGGGCGCGGATGCCAAGGCGGCGCAACTGCTCGTCTACCCCGCCGACGTCACCCTGACGCCCGGCGCGTCGGCGACCTTCAAGGCCAGGCTGTACGACGCCGAGGGCCGCTTCCTGCGCGAGGCGGACAAGGTCGAGTGGGCCCCAGCGCCGTTCCTGGCGCCGCCCCCAATCCCCGGTCAGCCGCCGCAGGTCGGCCCGCCGCCCCCGACCCTCGCGGGCAAGATCGAGGCCGGCGGCAAACTGACCGTCTCCGACAAGGTGCCGAGCCAGTTCGGCGGCGTCACCGCCAAGGCCGACGGCCTCGAGGGCCGCGCCCGCATCCGCGTGGCCCCGGTGCTGCCCTACTCGCAGGACTTCGAGAAGGTGCCGGACAACCGCACGCCGGGCGGCTGGATCAACGCCCAGGGCAAGTACCTCGTCAAGGACCTGCCCGGAGCCGGCAAGGTGCTGATGAAGAACAACACCAACGCCGCCCCGCCGGTGGCCCGCGCCAACGCCTACATCACGCTGCCGTCGGCGAAGGACTACACGGTGCAAGCCGACGTGATGGGCCGCAAGAAGGGCAACGACCTGCCCGACATGGGCGTCGTCAACAGCCGCTACACGCTGCAACTCGCCGGCCAGTACCAGCAGCTGAGCCTGGCGGGTTGGGACGCCCTGCCGCGCGTCGATAAGAGCGTCCCCTTCGCGTGGAAGCCGGACGTCTGGTACACGCTGAAGTTCACCGTCGAGCCGGCCAAGGACGGCAGCAAGGCGACCATCAAGGGCAAGGCGTGGGAAAAGGGCAAGGAAGAGCCGAAGGACTGGACCATCACCTTCGAGGACCCGGTGCCGTACACCGAAGGCGCCGGCGGCCTGTACGGCTACGCCACCGGCATCGAGGAGACGGTGCCCGGGACGGAAATCTACTACGATAACGTGAAGATCACGCCCAATCACGGCGCCAAGCCGGCACCGGAAGAGAAGTAGGTCCCGCCTTGATTTATCGTTTCGCGCTGGCGCCACGGCGCCAGCGCGAAACGATAAATCAAGGCGGGACCTACCGTGAGCGAATCGAACGACTTACCGAATAGATAAAGGACCTACCATGACTTGCTGTCCCTCCCTGCGGCGTTGGCTTTCCGCCACGCTCACCGCACTCATCCTGGGGGTGGTCCTCGCCGTCGTCCTCTTCAGCGGCCGCCCGGATCGCAAGGAGGACGCCCAGGCCGCCGACGCCAAGGCCGACGCGGCGCGCTCCTGGCCGACGTTCGGCGGCGGCTTGCAGCGCAACATGGTCAACACGTTCGAGAAGGGCATGCCCACGGACTGGGACGTGGAAAACGCCAAGAACATCAAGTGGAGCGTCAAACTCGGCTCCAAGGCCTACGGCGGCCCGATCATCTCGGGCGGCAAGGTCTTCGTCGGCACCAACAACGACGCGCCGCGCGACCCCAAGGTCAAGGGCGACAAGGGCGTCCTGATGTGCTTTGACGAGGCCACGGGCAAGTTCCTCTGGCAGGTCATCCACGACAAGCTCAAGGCGGGACAGGTCAACGACTGGCCACACGAAGGCATCTGCTCCAGCTCCTACGTCGAGGGCAATCGCCTCTGGTACGTCAGCAATCGTTGCGAGGTCGTCTGCCGCGACACCGACGGCAAGGAGATCTGGTCGCTCGACATGATCGGCAAGCTCGACGTCTTCCCGCACAACCTCGCGGTCTGCTCGCCGCTGGTCGTCGGCGACACGCTTTTCGTCATCACCAGCAACGGCGTGGACGAAGGGCACAAAAACATCCCCAAGCCGGGGGCCCCGAGCTTCATCGCCGTCAACAAGAAGACCGGCGAGGTGCTCTGGACCAAGAACCAGCCCAGCGCGAACGTGAAGCCCGGTGCCGAATTGAAGAACCTCCTGGATCGCGGCCTGGTGCTGATGCACGGACAGTGGTCCAATCCCGTCTACGCCGAGGTGGACGGGCGGGGAGAGATCATCTTCCCGGGCGGCGATGGCTGGCTCCGCGCGTTGGACCCCAAGAACGGCGACCTGATCTGGGAGTTCGACGGCAACCCGAAGGACGCCATCTATGCCCTGGGCGGCAAGGGGGAGCGCAACGACTACCTGGCGACGCCGGTGGTCCACGACAACAAGCTGTACATCGGCCTGGGCCAAGATCCCGAGCACGATTTCGGCGTCGGTCACTTCTGGTGCATCGACCTGGTCAAGGCCACGAAGACCGGGGGCGACGTGTCGGACGAGTTGGCGGCCGAGGGCCCCGGTGGGGCACAGGTCGGCAAGCCGAACAAGAATTCGGCCAAGGTGTGGCACGTCGGTGGCATGCTCAACCCCGCACCCAAGAAGGGGCGGAAGTGGACCTTCGGCCGGACGATCTCGACCGCGGCCGTGGCGGACGGGTTGTGCTACGTTGGCGAGCTGGAGGGCATCCTGCACTGCTTCGACGCCAATACCGGCAAGGAATACTGGCAGCACGACCTGAGCAAGCAGACGTGGAGTTCGCCCTACGTCGTGGACGGCAAGGTCTACATGGGCAGCGACAACGCCTACCTGTGCATCTTTGAACACGGCAAGGAGAAGAAGAAGATTGCCGAGATCGACATGGGGGCCGTGGTGCGGGCGACGCCGGTCGCCGCCAACGGCGTGCTGTACGTGATGACCGAGGAGCAGCTGTACGCCATCAAGAAGTAAGCCCCGCCTGATTGTTTGCGTTTCGCGCTCGCAGGGGCGGGCGCGAATCGCAAACGCACACCGAAGCCCTCGCCAAGGAACCCACGCATGTATTCGCGCCTCCTCCCCACCCTGACCGTGCTGGCCGCGCTGCTCGCCGGCGCCTGCACCGGCCCCGTCGCCATGATGACGGCCGAGGAGAAGCCCACCGCCAAGGCGGCGCCGGCGGAGGCCGGCCGCGACTGGCCGATGTACGGCGGCACCCCGTCGCGCAACATGGTCAACACGGTCGCCCGGGGCATCCCGACGGACTGGGGGAACAAGAAGGGCGGCAAGAACGTCAAGTGGGTGGCGGACCTCGGCGACCGCGGCTACCTGCCGCCGGCCGTCGCGGGCGGCAAGGTCTACATCCCCACCAACAACCACAAGCCGCGCGACCCGAAGGTCAAGGGCGACAAGGCCGTCCTCATGTGCTTCGACGAGGCTACCGGCGAGTTCCTCTGGCAGATCGTCCACGACATGCCGCCCGCGGAAATCGTCACCGACCAGGCCAAGGCCGAAGGGTTGCTGTCCACGCCGGTCGTCGAGGGCGATCGCCTGTACTACGTCACCCCGGCGGCCGAGGTGATCTGCGCCGACGCCTCGAACAAGGGGGCGATCCTCTGGCGCCGCGACCTGATGAAGGACTACAAGGTCTACCCGCATTACGTCACGTTCTGTTCGCCGCTGGTGGTGGGCGACCTGGTGTTCGTGGGGACCGGCAACGGCAGGGCCGGCGACGACCCTGACAAGCCGGTGCCCGAGCCGAAGGCGCCCAGCTTCGTGGCCATCAACAAGAAGGACGGCAAGGTCGTCTGGCACGACAACTCGCCCGGCGACAAGATCATGGAGGGAGCGTGGGCGAGCCCGCTGTACGCCAACGTCAACGGCCAGGGGCAGGTGATCTTCCCCGGCGGCGACGGTTGGTTGTACGCCTTCGAGGCCAAGAATGAGAAGAAGCTGATCTGGAAATTCGACTGCAACCCCAAGGGGAGCGAGTTCCGCAAGGATAGCCGGGGGACCGCCAGCTACCTGATGACTCCGGCGGTCCACGACAGCCACTTG
>Ga0116219_10002275_pt1 | contig 16465 bp, 15 predicted proteins | sample Sb_taG_4_FD_91019 | JGI IMG/M metagenome (GOLD analysis project Ga0116219, IMG submission 91019) | Peat soil microbial communities from Weissenstadt, Germany - Sb_50d_6_BS metaG | ecosystem: Environmental > Terrestrial > Soil > Wetlands > Peat | place: Germany: Weissenstadt | collected 2010-09-21
AGTACCGCCCGGCCACGACCCCGCGCCTGATGGACGGCCCCTTCGCCAACGGGATCAAGCGCCCCCGCTCCTACCTCTCGGGCGCCGGCGGCCTGGTCTCGACCACGCGGGACTACATCGCCTTCAGCCAGATGCTGGCCAACGGCGGCCAGCTCGGCGGCCGGCGGGTCCTCGGACGCAAGACCCTGGAGCTGATGACGGTCAACCACCTGCCCGGCGGGGCGACCCTGCAGGACATGGCCATCGGGGGCTTCGGCGAGGCCGGCTTCGAGGGCGTCGGCTTCGGCCTGGGCTTCGCCGTCGGTCTCGGCCCGGCGGCCACGGGCATGGCCGGTTCGGGCGGCGAGTTCTACTGGGGGGGCGCCGCCAGCACGGCGTTCTGGGTCGACTCGGTCGAGGACCTCTTCGTTGTGTTCATGACGCAGCTCTTCCCGTCCGTCGCCTACCCGTTCCGGGCCCAGCTGCGCGCGCTCGTCTACCAGGCCATCGACGACTGATGCCCCGGGGTGAGGAGCCCGTCGGACCGGCCGACGCCTCCGCGGTCCCCCGCTTCGCCGGCCTGGCCACGTTCGCCCGGCTGCCCACCGCGGCACAAGTGCCGCGGTGGGACGTCGCGGTGGTGGGCGTCCCCTTCGACGGGGGCACCAGCTACCGGCCCGGGGCCCGCTTCGGCCCCGCCGCGGTGCGCCAGGGCTCGCGCCTCCTGCGTCCCTACAACCCGGCGCTCGACGCACTCCCCTTCGAGCTGGCCCAGGTGGTCGACGCGGGCGACGTCGCCTGCACGCCGTTCAGCGCCGAGGAGGCGGTCACCCAGATTGAGGCCGGCGCCGACGCGCTCCTGTCGGACGGCGGGCGATTGGTGGCGATCGGGGGTGACCACACCATCGCCCTGCCCCTCCTACGGGCCACGGCCCGGCGGCACGGGCCGCTCGCCCTGGTGCACTTCGACGCCCACCTCGACACGTGGGACACCTACTTCGGGCAGCGCTTCACCCACGGGACGCCGTTCCGGCGGGCCTGGGAGGAGGGCCTGCTGCTGCGCGACCACAGCATCCACGTCGGGCTGCGGGGCCCGCTGTACTCAGACGCCGACCTGTCCGACGACACCGGCATGGGCTTCGCCCAGATCACGACGGACGACGTCGACACCCGGGGTGTCGGCGCCGTGGTGCAACAGGTGCTGGCACGGGTCGGGGACGCGCCCGTCTACGTGTCGGTGGACATCGACGTCCTCGATCCGGCGCACGCCCCCGGCACCGGCACGCCCGAGGCGGGCGGCCTGACCAGCCGGGAGCTCCTGGCCCTGGTGCGGGGGCTCGAGCCAGCCGCCGTCGTGGGTGGCGACGTGGTGGAGGTGTCCCCCGCCTACGACCACGCCGAGATCACCGCGGTCGCCGCGGCGCACGTGCTCTACGACCTGGTCACGCTGCTGGCTCGGCGTGGCGGCACCTGACCCGGGGCGGCGCGCTTGTAACAGTGCATTCACGTACGGGAAACCGGCCGCGAATGTTGCACCCGTAGGGTGAGCGTCGCACTGCCGTACGAAGCGGGGATATTCAGGAACCGACGTGAAGCGAGACCTTCTGGTTGGTGTGGCCCAGTGGCTGTCCACACCAGGCGAGCCACGGCAGAACATGAGCGTGGCGCTCGGCATGATGGACGAGGCGGCGTCACGTGGCGTCGAGCTCCTGGTCCTCCCGGAGCTCTGGTCTTGCGGCTACGACCCCGAGACCCTCGGTCGCGACGCCAGAGCGGACGCCGAGCCGCGCCAGGGCCCGCGTTCGGAGCGGCTCGCCGAGGCCGCCCGCCAGCGTGAGCTGTGGCTGGCGGCGGGCAGCGTGCCCGAACTGGGCGAGAACGGCCTCCTCTACGACACGGCGCTCGTCTTCAACCCCCGTGGCGATCTGGTGGCCTGGCACCGCAAGGCACACCTGTTCCCGCCGACACTCGAGCACACCGTGTTCACCCCCGGCGACCGGTTGACGACGTTCGACGACCCCGCCCTCGGCCGGGTCGGCCTTGTGGTCTGCTTCGACGGCGACTTCCCCGAGGTCGCCCGCACCCTGGCCCTGCGCGGAGCGCGCCTGATCCTCGCCCCTGCCGCCTACGAGGTGGAGGGCGCCAACGCCTGGGACCTCCTCTACCCCGCCCTGGCCCTCACCAACAGCCAATGGTGGGTGCAGGCCAACCAGGCCGGCTCGCACTCGACGTCCACCCTGCTGGGCGCCAGCCGGATTGTGGCGCCGACCGGCACCGTGGTGGCGGAGGCCAGCCGGGCTGTGCCGGGCTCACCGAGCCGGGCCGAGCTCCTGGTCCATCGCATCGACCTGCACATCGCGTACGAGCGCGAGGGGATCTCCGGGTTGCTGGAGGACCAGCGCCATCCCGATCTCTATTTCGACCGCGTGCCGGTCGAGTCGAGGTAGCGACGCCCGACCGGCCCCTTCACTCCACTCGGGCAGGCATGTGCAGCGCCGCACAGACGCGATCCCGGAAGGTGAGGTACTGGTCGTGGGCCAGCCACGGAGCCGACGGCAGCCTGTCGATCAGGCGCGGTGCCCTGACGACCTCACCATCCGCGAATTGGTCCCGGGTGAGGTCGACGTCGACGCCGGCCAGCCGGTTCCAGTAGTGGAAGCCTTGGGGCGAGCCGTCGGCGCGGTGCACCTCGGCCTCGAGCAGCAGGCCGCCGAGGAGGTCGTGGACGACAAGGGCGGTCACGGCGCACTGACCCCGGGAAGGGTTGGCCGGCGTCCATTGCGCGGCGTCGCTCGGATCGCAGGTATCGAGAGACCACGACGCGCGGATGGCGGCCTCGAGACCCTCGAGCGTCAGTGGCCGTCCTCCACGGGATCCGTCAGAGTCGGTCACCCCCTCAGTTAACACGGACTCGGACGGCTCCCGGCCGCGGGCCGACCCGGACCCGAGGCCTTGACGGTCCGGGGTTTGTGGGGTTGGCTGACAATCGGGCCGACCACAGGCGCGGGCCGCGGCAGGCAGGGGGACTTCCATGAAGGTCACGATCATCGGAACCGGCTTCATCGGCTCCACACTCGGACGCTCGCTCGCCGACGCCGGGCACCAGGTCGTCTACGGCTCCCGGCATCCCGATGAAGAGGTTTTCGCCGGGACGGGCGCGACCGTCGCGCCGGTCGGCGAGGCGCTGGCCGACCCCGACGTCGTGATCCTCGCCCTCCCGGGCGCGGCGGTTGCCGATCTGACCGCGGCACACGGTGACGCGCTGGCGGGAAAGCTGGTGATCGACGCCACCAATCAGATGGGTGCCGAGGTCGCCAACGCGAGAGCCTCCCTTCCGTCGACGGTTCGCTACGCCCGGGCGTTCAACACGCTGGGTGGTGAGAACATGGCGGACCCCGTCTTCGACGGTGAGCGGGCCGACATGTTCTTCTCTGCTCCGGTCGGCGACCGGGAGACGGTCGAGACCGTCATCGAGGGCGTGGGCCTGCGCCCCGTTTTCGTCGGGGAGGATCAGGAGGCGATCATCGACGCCCTGTTCCAACTGTGGGTGGCGCTGGCGATGCGACAGGGGCGGGGCCGGCGGCTGGCGTTGCGACTGCTGGAGGGCTGAGCCGGGGCGTCACGGCCCATGGCGCAGATGACCTTCGGCCCTGGTCCGTCGGCGCGTCCTCGGTTGGACTGGTCCGGTGAGCCAGCTGACCCGATCGGCGGCCACGCCGCTCGGCCTCCAGGATTGGCGCCGCTGGGCCGCCCTGGTCGTGGTGTGCCTCGCTGCGCTCATCATCAACGTGGACAACACCATCCTCAACGTTGCCCTTCCGACGCTCGTCCGCGATCTGCACGCCACAACGAGTGAGCTGCAGTGGATCGTCGACTCCTACGCGATGGTGTTCGCCGGCCTGCTGTTCGTCGGAGGGAGCCTGGCCGATCGCTTCGGGCGCAAACGGTTCTTCCTCATCGGGCTCACGGTCTTCGCGGCGGGATCGGTCGGTGCGGCCTTCTCAGGCTCCGTCCATCTCCTGATCGCCTGTCGAGCCGTGATGGGAGCCGGTGCGGCCCTCACCATTCCGGCGTCGCTGTCGATCATCAACGACGTCTTCCGCGATCCGGCCGAGCGGGCACGCGCCATCGGCGCCTGGGCCGGGACCATCGGACTCGGGATCGCCATCGGCCCGATCGCCGGCGGCCTCCTGCTCTCGAGGTTCTGGTGGGGGTCGATCTTCCTCGTGAACATCCCGATCGTCCTCATCGCCCTGATGGGAGCCGCGGCCCTGGTTCCCGACTCGAAGAACCCGGACGTGCACCCGCCCGACCCCGTCGGGGCCGTGTTGTCGATCGCCGGTCTCGGGCTGCTGCTCTGGGCGATCATCGAGGGTCCGACGCAGGGGTGGACCTCGGGTGTCGTCGTGGGGGTCGGGGCCGCCAGCCTGGTCGCTCTCGGGGGCTTCGTCGCCTGGGAATCCCACAGCACGCACCCCATGCTCAAGCTGGAGTTCTTTCGTGACCGGAGGTTCTCCACGGCACTCGCGGCCGAATGCCTCGGCGTGTTCGGGTTGATGGGCGCGCTGTTCCTCTCGACGCAGTTCCTCCAGTTCGACCTGGGGCTGTCACCGCTCCAGGCCGGGATCCGGATTCTGCCCATCGCCGCCATGGTGATCGTCAGCGCCGCGCTGTCCCCGGTCCTCGCCCGCCTCATCGGCACCAAGTTCACCGTGGCCGCCGGCCTGACGTCGATCGCCGGTGGCCTCTGGCAGGTGTCGGCGGTCTCAAGACTCGAGACGACGTACGGCGAGATCATTCTGGGCCTGCTGCTGATCGGCTTCGGCGCCGGGCTCATGCTGCCCACGGCCACGAACTCGGTCATCGGCTCGGTCCCGCGGGGCGACTCCGGGATCGGCTCGGCCACCAACACCGTGGCTCTCCAGGTCGGAGGCGCGCTGGGCGTGGCCGTGGTGGGAAGCGTGATGCTGACCCGCTACCAGGATCACATGACCGCGGTGCTGTCCGGTCGGCACGTACCGGCCCCTGTCGCCCACACGATCCTCGGCTCCCTCGGAGGTGCCCTCGCTGTGGCGGCGAGCGTCGGCGGGGCAACCGGAGCGCTGCTGGCCCGCGCCGCGCGCACGGCCTTCATGAGCGGGAACGGGGTGTCGCTCGCCGTGGGCGCGATCGTCGCCCTCAGCGGTGCCGTGCTCGTGTTGCTGGCTCTCCCGTCGCAGCCCGGCCGGGAGAGCCGCGGTCAGGCCGATCAGGGGTAGCCGTGCGGAGCGCCTGCCCGACGTCGGTCCCCCGGTCGAGGCACGTCGAACCGCTGCACCGGGCCCGCCTTCGGGCAGCGTGAGGGACATGGAAGACTTTGGCATCGACCCAGTCCCGACCCACGGCGTCCCCAACCCACAGCGCAGTGGCGGAACGCAGAGCCGCCAACAGTGGGTCCGCGCCAACTTCACCCAGATCTTCGGCACCTCGATTGAGGAGCTCCGTGCGCAGGGAACCGACCCCCGCCAGTACGCGCTCGACCACCGCGACCAGATCCGGCGCTTCGCGCGGGCCCAGCGTCGCCAGGGCATCGCGGTCCCCGGTGGACGCGGCAACGGCGGGCCCACTGCGGACGGCTCCACCAACCGGCGCTACGGCTACGGCGGCGGTGGCCGGTTCGGCGTCGGGATGCGCGGCGGCAGCGCGTGGATAGGGATCCTGCTGATCCTCTTCGCATTGCGCTTCTTGCTGGTCGACTCCTTCGTCGGCTCCCACGCCGCCATCTTCTGGGTGCTCGGGATCGGTGGGATCCTCCTAGTGGCCCGGGTGGTCCTGTTCTCGTGGCTCCGCAGAAGGAGCGTGCGTCGCTACCAGCCTGGCGAGAGCTCGGACAGCCGGCCGGGTTTCTAGCGCACACGTCGCGTGCGCGGCGTGCATCCGGGTTGCCTCTTCGCTCTCGCTCCTGACCTCCTCCACCTCGGAGCGGGTCTCGGACGTCATCAAGCCGGTTCCCCTGGGCGAGACCTGCCGCGCTCCCGCGGACAGCGAGAGCCCCGGAAATGGCGCTTCGTGTAGTAACGCGGCACCGTCCAGGAGTACCCGCACGAGCTGCAGCTGCGGAGCACCTGGGGGCGAGCGAGTGCCCGCAGGAACCCCGCAACTCCACCATCTGCAACCCTTCGACCGTACGTGGCAGGGCCGACGGATGCCTCAGAGCCTCATGGTCGGGTGCGGCTCAACGACGACGCTGGCGCTGCGAAGGCGCTCCAACACGCGGTTCTCACGCCCGTACGACAGCGGTGTGAAGAGGAGCGTGTCGAGAGGGAACCACAGGCCCACCCACACCAGGACCCATCCTCCGGAGTCGAGGACGAGGTTGGCGTTCCCTGTGGAGCCGACGATGCTCCCCTTGACGATGACGAGGAGGAAGCCCAGGACGACGATCGGGATCCCGATCCACAGCGAGGACACGCCGTCGAGCCGGACCGCTCGGCGCTCCCGCTGGTTGTAGGCGATCCGATGGTCGCAGTAGCGAGTGAGGGTCCGGCCGATCCGTTGGTTCATGCCCTCTTCGATCTGGTCGGACGGCAGGGAAAGCTCGATCCGCACGGGCCCCCTGGATCGGCGGCTTCGCAGCACGCTGATGCAGTACTCAAGCCCGGTCATGAAGTTGCGGTACTCGGAGAACAGATCCGTCTGCGCCAGGACGAACATGTCCTCAGGGCTCGTGAGCGACAGTGAGATCACCTGTGGAGCCCGGTCAGCCATGGCGCTCTGTTCTAGCCGCCGGGCAATAACGATGACCAGGGGGTGTCGCCCTGACCCCTTTCCCGAGCACGTCGGCTGCAATAGACGTAGCGTACCGGCGTCGACTCGATATCCGAGTGGGCCACCGACAATCGAAGGGGGCAAAGCAATGCTCTTCATGACCGAGTACCGGTTGAAGCCACATATGCCAAAGGCCGACGTCAAGCGTCTCATGGACATCTTCGGCAAGCGTGGAGCCGTAGAGGGCGAGATCGCGAACTACGTGCGGGCTGATGGACTGGGCGGCTACACGATCAGCGAGTCCGACAGCCTGAGCGCCGCATACGCGGACGTCCTGGCCTACTCGGAATACATGACGTTCTCCATCAATCCCATCATGAAGATCGATGACGCCGTCGGCCCGATCTTCGAATACCTCGGGTAGCGGTCCGACGACACTCGGATCTGATGGTCGATCCAACGGGCCTGATGGCCCGTTGGATCGCGCCAGCTCCCGCGCGGCCGCGCCTCAACTAGGCGTAGAGTGGAGCGAACGAGGAGGACCATGACCACCTCACCTGAGTCTTTGCACATTGCCGCTCAGCTCGATGAGCACCACGCACCCGAGACGAACGGGCGCATTCCGGTCTGCCGGCGGTGTGGAGCACGAACGGACAGCCCCACGGGGATCCACCATGTCGTGCAAGAAGGTCGAGAGAGCCGATCGCGCGAATGGCTCCTCGCCCAGTCACGGCTGGCGGACATTGCGCACGCACAATTGCTGCGAGGCCACTGAGCGCAGAGGCAACACCACGCACGGGTGCGGAGCGCCTACCGGGCCGACGTCACCCGTTGGGGTCCGTCTGCCCGAGAACGATGGCGGCGAGGCCCTGCACGAGCTGTGCCGTCGAGCGGATGGATGCGGTCGATGAATTGGCCTCCGCGACCAGAGCGCTCTCGGCCATGGCCCGCGCCGCCGGCTCGCTGATCGGCTGCGGCGGGTTGATCGCCTCGGCCGCCACCTGGGCCGTCAGGGCAGCCGGTGCCGGGCCGACCGTCACACCGTAGCGAGCCGGCGCGCCCGGCGACCCGCTCACCAGTGTCGTCGTCGCGTAGGCCAGGCGGCTCGCGTCGGGACGGGTCACGACCGCGTCGAGCCGGGCAGCCCCGCTCACCAGCACCGCACCATGCACGGTGGCCGGAATGGAGATCACCGTGTCGGTCTGCCGATCACCGCGCCTCCCCGCGGCCGTCGACGTCGCCGTCAGGGCGAAGGTGCGGGTCGCAGGGTCGTAGGCGTACGCGCCCAGTCGCCCGGCGGTAGCCACCGGCCAGACCCGCATCATGAGCCTCTGCCGGCTCGCGATGAGGAGGTCGTTCGGGGACGGCACCGACGCCGGGTTTCCCTTCCCCGGTGTGCCGTTGGCCGTCGTCTGGTAGCTCGAGTGCTGCCAGCGGGTGCACCAACACGACCCGGTGGTCCTCGACAGCCCCTTCCAAGCCCACAACGTGCCGCCGGTCTGCGTCGACTCCTGCGCGGCAAGCTCGTTGGCGAGGATGGTGGAGTCGGTGCCGGCGGAGTCGCCGAACTCGGTGACGAACACGGCCGAATGCATGCCCTGTGCCTCGGACTCCGCGGTCTGGTAGCCGAAGGTGAAATTCGGCGGGTACCCACCCGGTGCGGCCGGCAGGCCCAGCAGGTCCTGCTCCACCGTGAACGCGTAGGTGTACACGTGCGGAGCGAAGACGACGTTGGCGTACGACGTGAAGGGCGCGGACACCTGCAGGGAGAAGTCCACGAGGTTCCGGTAGGCGATCGGCTCGAAGAAGATCTGCTGCCGGCTGACCGATGCCAGCTGGGGATACGCGCACGCATCCGTCAGCGAGGTCGGTGCGGTAGCGGGGCAGGTGGGCAGGCCGTCGCGCACCCCGGTGAGCGCCTCGATGGCCCGCTTGTAGAACGGGTAGAGATCCTGGCTGCTCGCCTGGTACCCGTTCCCGGCCGGCGTGGAGCCGATGGACCCGGGCTGGGGCTCGTTCATGAGCTCATAGCCCAGCACGGTGGGGGTGTTCTCGAATCGCCGCGCCAGAGCGGCAAGCCCGCCGATGTAGTGGTCCTGCAGCCCGGTCCCGGGTGCCTGCCCTCTGGAGGCGGCGACGGCCGAGTCCTGCCAGAAGTTGTAGAAGGAAGCGGATTCGGCCGGGTTCAGCTCGTCGATGCCGAACAGCGCGCACGCAGGCTTGCCGTCTGCCTGCACCGCCCACGGGGGGGCACCGTCCCCGCCACCTGAAGGAGTGCAGCCCGACGGAGCGGTCCCCTTCTTGGTGGGCACGATGTAGCGCGAGTACTGGTCCTGATGCATGTCGAGGATCACGTAGATGCCCTGCTGGCGCGCCCACCCCACCACCTGCGCCACGCGGTCGAGGTAGGTCGTCGAGTAGGTGCCCGGCACTGGCTCGAGCTGGCTCCAGTCGAGCACCAGGCGGACGACGTCGAAGCCGAGTGCCCGCATCTGCGCGAAGTCGTCGCCACTGCCCGGCGCGGTCGACTGCCCAAAGGCGGACAGCGATGCCTGCACCTCGCAGAGCGGCGGCTGTGGGATCAGCGCGGAGGCCTTGGGGCAGCGCCCGTCGTACGCCGAGGGCGCCACGGGGAAGACGGCGGGCCCGCCGTTGGCATCGGGATAGGCGACGTCTTCCATGCCCACCGCAGCCGCGCCGCGCAGCAGCACCTCCCGCCCTGAGGCGTCGGCAAGGTACGGCGTCCGGTCCGGACCGCTCGTCGGCGTGACGACGTGGAGGAACGAAAGCGGCGGGATCGTCGTGGCCTGCGAGGCGGTGGCGGCTCCAGCATTGGCGGGCGGCACCGTGAGCACGGCGGCCACCAGGGCGATGGCCGCGACAGCGCAGACACGGAGGAGGGGGGGCCTGGCTGGCACGGCGGGGCAACCTAGTGGACGGGACATCTCGGGTTGGCGCGGGCCGGCCCCTCGGGGCGCCGGCGCACGGCCCGGCTCGCTCCAAGTGGTCGTTGGTAGGGTCGCCGCCATGTCAGAGGCTGCGAGCACCGGGCTCGCCCGGAGGATCGCCCTGGTCAGCGGCGGTGGCCGGGGCGTCGGTCGGGGCATCAGCGAGGAGCTCGCCGCCGCCGGGGCCACGGTGGCGGTCGTCTACCACCGCGACGCCGACGCGGCGGAGGACACGGCGAAGGCCATTTCCGGTGCGGGCGGGACGGCGACCGTGCACCAGGCCGCGGTGGAGTCGTTCGAGGAGTGCCGCCGGCTCTGCGATGAGGTGCTGGGGTCGCACGGGGCGGTCGACATCCTCGTCGCCAACGCCGGGATCGCCAGCCGGGGCCAGACCGTGGCCAAGACGGAGCCGGCCGAGCTGGAGCGCCTGTTCGGCATCCACGTGATGGGGGCGTTCCACCTCGCCCACCTGCTGGTGCCCCAGATGCGCGACCGCCCCCGGGGCGACGTGGTCATGGTCTCCTCGGTGAACAGCTCCACGAACCCCGGCCGCGGCGCGCCCTACAACGTCGCCAAGTCGGCCCTCGAGTCGCTGGCCTACACCCTGGCCAAGGAGGAGCTGCGCTACGGCACTCACGTCAACGTCGTGGCGCCCGGGCTGGTCGTCTCCGAGATGGGACGCCGTCTGGTCAAGGCGGCCGGGGTTGACGACATCCAATCGCTGGACGCGCATTCGCCGTTCGGCCACGTGTGCGACCCGGCCGACGTGGGCCGGGTCGTGCGCTTCCTCGTCTCGGAGGGAGCCGGCTACGTCACCGGACAGCGGATCGAGGTCGACGGCGGGGGGTCCCGCCGGTGAGGGCGGGCCGGCACGACGAGGACGTCTCGCTCTACGAGGGCCTGCTCTCGACGCGCGCCATTCGGCGCTACACCGACGAGCCGGTCCCCGACGAGGTGCTGCGGGACATCCTCTTTGCCGCCACCCGGGCGCCGAGCGGGTCGAACCGCCAGCCCTTCCGCTTCATCGTCCTCACCGACGGGCCGGTGGCCCGGGAGGCCAAGAGGCTTCTCGGGCAGGGGGCGCGCGGCTTCTGGGCCGCCAAGAGGGAGGCCGACGGCTACGACAAGGGCTCCGGCGTCAGTTCCGACTCGCCCAAGGCGCGCATGGCCCGCACCATGCAGCACTACGTGGACACCTACGAGTCGGTCCCGGTGCTGATCGTCGCCTGCTTCGTCCACTACCGCCACACCAACTACACCGACGGGGCCTCGGTCTACCCCGCCTGCCAAAACCTGCTCCTGGCCGCCCGCGCCCTCGGCTACGGCGGCGTCATGACGGGCTGGCAGTTCGCGGCAGACGCCGAGCTGCGGGCACTGCTGCACATCCCCGACGAGGTGGATCTCATGGCGACCATCACCATCGGCCGCCCGCAGGGGCATCATGGCCCGGTGCGCCGGCGCCCCCTCCCGGAACTGGTGTACGGGGAGCAGTGGGGGCAGCCCCCCGCCTGGGCGGTCGACCCGCCGGGAGCCGAGCACACCGCGGCGGGACCACCGACCGCCAGCTAATACAGTCTGGGTGTAGCGCACGCCCCGCGGAAGGCCGACCATGCCCCCTGCCGACTCCCCCGTCTTCGACGCCGATAACCACTACTACGAGGCGCTCGACGCGTTCACGCGCCACCTCGATCCCGCGCTCGGGCCTCGGGTGATCCAGTGGGTCGAGGTCGGCGGTCGCCGCTACCACGCGCTGGGCGGCCGGATCAGCCGAGCCGTCACGAACCCGACGTTCAACCCGATCTCCCCGGCTGGCGCACTGGTCGACTATTTCCGGGGCAACCCGGACGGCCGGCCGATGCACGAGCTCATGGGGGCGCCCGAGCCCATCCGCCCCGAGTACCGCGACCGCGACGCCCGGCTGGCCATCATGGACGCCCAGGGCCTGGCCAAGGTCTGGCTGTTCCCGACCCTCGGCATGCTGTACGAGGAGGCGCTCAAGAACGACCCCGGGGCGGTGGTCCTCCTGTTCCGGGCCTTCAACCGCTGGCTCGCCGAGGACTGGGGCATGGCGTACCGGGACCGGATCTTCGCCGCTCCCTACATCACGCTGGCCGACGTGGACGAGGCCGTGCGCGAGCTCGAGTGGGCACTCGACGCGGGGGCCCGCACGGTCGTGATGCGGGCAGCGGCGCCCACGACCGTGAACGGACCGCTCTCGCCGGCGGCCGACACCTTCGACCCCTTCTGGGCCCGGGCCGACGAGGCCGGTATCACCGTGGTCGTGCACGCCGGCGACGCCGGGCTGTCGTCCAACGGCTATGCGGTCGACGGTTTCTCGGCGTCGTTCCGCGCCGGGCCGGCGCGGCCGAGCATCAAGATGTTCGCCATTGAGCGGGCGGCCCACGACTTCCTGGCCACCCTGATCCTCGAGAAGCTCTTCGATCGCTTCCCGAACGTGCGCGTCGCGTCGGTCGAGAACGGCTCGGAGTTCCTCGCCCCCCTGTTCCGCAAGCTCCGCACGACGGCGCGGCGCATGCCGGGCTATTTCGCCGAGGATCCCGTGGTCACCTTCCGGCGCCACGTGTGGATCAACCCGTTCTGGGAGGACGACGTCGATGAGATCGTCGACCTCATGGGCGACGATCGGGTGATCTTCGGGTCGGACTGGCCGCACATCGAGGGGTTGCCCGAGCCGGCAGACTGGGTGACGGAGCTGCAGAAGCTCCCCCCCGAGTCGGTGACCAAGGTCATGGGCGGCAACGTGTCCGAGCTCAACGAGCGGCGGCCGCGGCCATGACCGAGGTCGTCGACCGCAGCGAGACCGTGGATTCCGCACCGCCCCCGACCCCGCTCGATCCGCACGTCATCGTCCTGTTCGGGGCGACCGGCGACCTGGCGGCGCGCAAGCTCCTCCCCGGCCTGCTCCACCTGTCCATCTCAGGGATGATGCCCGAGTACCGCATCGTGGGAAGCTCGACGAGCGACCTCAGCGACGAGGACTTCCGCCACCTGGCCCGCCACGCCTGCGACCAGTTCGCCGTGGGCAAGATCTCGCTGCTGCAGTGGGCGAACTTCGAGAAGCGGCTGACCTTCGTGTCGACCAAGGCCGGACCGCAGGCGCTGGCGGACGCGGTGGCCAAGGCGGAAGACGAGATCGGCAGCGACAACGTCCGCCGCCTGCATTACCTGAGCATCCCGCCGGTGGCGGCCCGCTCGGTGCTCCAGCTGCTGGCCGACGCCAAGCTGGTCGAGCGGTCGCGGATCATCATGGAGAAGCCGTTCGGCACCGACCTGGCCAGTGCGGTGGCGCTCAACGATGCCGTGCACCAGATCTTCGACGAGGAGCAGATCTTCCGCATCGACCACTTCCTCGGGAAGGAGGCGGCGCAGAACATCCTGGCCTTTCGCTTCGCCAACGGCCTGTTCGAGCCGATCTGGAACAGGGACCACATCGACCACGTGCAGATCGACGTGCCCGAGACGCTCGGGGTCGACGACCGCGTCGCCTTCTACGAGGCGACGGGGGCCTTCAAGGACATGGTGGTCACCCACCTCTTCCAGATCCTGGGCTTCATGGCGATGGAGCCGCCGACGGAACTCTCCGCCGGTCCGATCAACGAGGAGAAGAACAAGGTCTTCCGCTCCATGCGCCCGCTCGATCCTTCCCAGGTCGTCCGCGGCCAGTACGATGGCTACCGCGAAATCCCTGGCGTGGCTGCCGATTCCGATACCGAGACGTTCGTCGCGCTGCGGTGCGACATCGACAACTGGCGCTGGGCGGGCGTGCCCTTCTTCCTGCGCACCGGCAAGCAGCTGGGCGGCGGCGAGCGGATCATTTCCATTGCCTTCCGTGAGCCACCCAAGTCGATGTTCCCCGACGACTCGGGCATGGGCACCCAGGGGCCCGACCACCTCACCTTCGATCTAGCCGACTCCTCGAAGCTGTCGCTCTCCTTCTACGGCAAGAAGCCCGGTCCGGGCATGAAGCTCGAGAAGCTCAGCCTCCAGTTCGCCTTGCACGAGACGGGGCAGGACGCCGACGTGCTGGAGGCCTACGAGCGCCTCATCCACGACGCCATGGTGGGCGACCACACCCTGTTCAATACGGCCGAGGGCATTGAACGCCTGTGGGAGATCTCGACCCCGCTGCTCGAGAGCCCGCCCCCGGCGGAGGCGTATCCCAAGGGCAGTTGGGGCCCGCCGGCCATCAACGACCTCATCGCGCCGCGCAGCTGGCGGCTGCCCTTCGAGCGCCGCTGGCGCAGCGGCTCGACCTCCTGACCCGGGGCCGGAGTCCATCACTCCCGCTTCGTCACCCGACCAGGTCCACTGAGGGACTCCCTTGTGAAAGCAGTCAGGTGATCGACATGCTGTGGCTGGCCGGCTCTGAAGAGGGACTGGAGCAAGGGATCCCCAGGACGCTGCTGTAGAACGTGTCCCTCAGGGGATGAGCACGATCTTCCCTCTGGTGTGGCGATGCTCGAGATCCTCGAAGGCATCGGCCACCCGGTCGAGGGGGTAGGTCGCCGCGACGGGGATCTCGATGGCGCCGGAGGCCACCAGGTCCGCCATTTCGGTGAGGACCTCAGGAGTCGAGGCGGTGACGCTGCCGTCGGCTTTGACGCCGAGCTCCTCTGCAAGCTCGAACGAGGCGATCGTCTCGATGCGGTCACGGGGAATGCCGAGGTCGACTGCGAGTTGGATGTACTCGGGCCCGAAGAGGTCGATGAAGGCATCGATCCCATCGCCGGACGCCTCCCGCAGGCGCTCGGCCAGGCCCTCGCCGTAGGTGACGGGGACGGCTCCGTGAGACCGGAGCCAGTCCGCGTTGGTGGCGGACGCGATCCCGAGGACGTGCGCGTGATGCACGGCCAGGAGCTGCACCACAACGGTCCCCACCCCGCCCGCCGCAGCCGAAACGGCGACGGTGTCACCCTTCTTGGCATCGACGGCACGCACGGCGGCATAAGCGGTACATCCGACCACATAGAGAGACCCGGCGGCCTCCCAGCTCAGAGCTGGAGGCTTGTGGATCAGCTGGGATGTCGGGACCGCGACATGGGTGGCATGGCTCGAACGGCTCCACGAGAAGCCCAGCACCTCGTCCCCGACCGCAAACTCGGTGACCCCTTCGCCGACGGCGGTCACGACTCCAGCCAGGTCGCTGCCCTGGCCCGACGGAAAGGCGGCAGGAAATCGGGCGTCCAAGGCACCCCTTCGGATGGCCGCCTCACCGGGATTGATGCCCGCCGCCTTCACAGCCACCACGACCTCACCCGGAGCGGGGACTGGCATCGGGATGTCCGTGACATAGAGGACGTCCCGATCTCCATACCGGTCGAAGCGCACCGCACGTGAGCCGGTACCGGTCATGGTGTTTCCTCCCTGGCTGGTTCGAAGCGAAGGAGCGGCGTGGCCCTCCGGCTCGAGGTTCACTGTGACGCTACCGGGCGTTGCGCACGCGCCGTTCAGCACGTGGCGTCACGCTCTCACGTGGTTCCCTCGTTCGATCCCATCCCTGCTCCGGTCCGATCCGAACGCCGCCGCCCGATTCGTAGGGACCCGTCGCGGCTGTTCGCGCTACCAGGCGTCCAGGGTCTGCGAGTGGAAATCGATGATCGCCAGGAGGTCTCCGAGACGGCCGATAACCGCCTCGGTGTCGGCGCCGGTGTCGGTGATCGTCCGCTGTGCGGTAAGTGCGACCTCGGCGCAAGTGTGCAGCAGCAGGGCAATGCGCCCCCCGAGCTCCAGGTCCGGGCAGGGGTTGGTCCCCACCCACACCGTCGCTTCCCTGGTGGCGACCTCAAGCTCATCCGCCGCCGCCAGCATGGTGATGTCGTTCACTCTTATGGACCCCGAGAACCGGCTCTCGGCGCTGGTCACGCGTTGCAGGACGGCTGTCGCCTTGATGAGCCACTGCTGTCCGGTGAGTTCTCTGCGCATGATGATCGATGAACCAGCGGGGCAGAAGTTTCGGCCATGTGTGCCGGGCCCCGTCCTATAGCGATTCTGGCGAGACTGTCCGATCCTCCATAGAGCCATTCGGACCGTGGGCCGCACAAGCTCCCCACAACAAACGTCACCGGGCTGAGGGTAGGACCGACAAAGAGCCCGATACCGCCCCCTCCCAGCCACCGGCCAAGCGATCCACCTGCTACAGCGAATCCGGGATCCGCCACCCCGCTTCCGTCGCCATCAGCACGCCAGCGACGACGGCACCGATCGTCCGAGGGGCCGAGATGTCGGCACGCGCTCCCCTCAGCTGGTCCGGTATCGCTGGGCGAGTTCCGGGCTTTGCGCACCGAACGCGGCCAGGTCGGCCTGAGACACCGCCTCCAGAAGGCTGGCGTCCTCGACGCCGGGGGCGCAGACCACTTCGCCCAGCTCCAAGCCCCGAAGGCTGGCGGTAATTACGTCAACTGCAGACATCCGGGGCACAGCGCCAAGGTCCAGCCCCTGACGCTCGTGAAACTCGGTTGCCACCACCCCGGGGCAGAGAACCTGGATCCTCAGCCCCTGCGACTTGAGCTCTTCGTGCAGCACCTGGGTCATCGCGACGAGGTGGGCCAGGGTCCCGGCGTAGACCGCCCGACGCGGCAACGGCGCCTGGGGGGCGGGGCCGCTGAACGCAATCATTCCCGCCACGTTGATGATCGCCCCTTCGCCCCGGGCCACCATCCCCGGCACGGCGGCACGGATCAACATCGGCGGGGCCACGACCTTGACGTGCACCAACTCGCGCGCTCTTTCGGCGGGAAGCTCCGGATCGGCATGTAATTCGCTACGCCGGC
>Ga0116219_10002279_pt1 | contig 16459 bp, 14 predicted proteins | sample Sb_taG_4_FD_91019 | JGI IMG/M metagenome (GOLD analysis project Ga0116219, IMG submission 91019) | Peat soil microbial communities from Weissenstadt, Germany - Sb_50d_6_BS metaG | ecosystem: Environmental > Terrestrial > Soil > Wetlands > Peat | place: Germany: Weissenstadt | collected 2010-09-21
CCTCGTCACCAACACCCAACCCGAGATCGGGATCGTGCTGTCGCAGCCGCATGCGGGCCGCTCTCAGGAGGACGGGGACGCCCTCGCGGCCATGCTCGCCAAGGGTGAGATGTACCCGGTCCATTTCCGCACCGACGACCTCGACGCGACCTTCGACAAGATCGCCACCGCGCCCGGCGTCGAGGTGCTGCAAGAGCCCGTCAGCCAGCCCTGGGGTGTCCGCGACGCCGCCGTGCGTGACCCCGCGGGAAACCGGCTTCGAATCGAGCAGGGATAGAACCGGATCGTTGCGCGCATCGGCTGCTCGCCTCGAGCTGTGCCTCTTTTCCGAGCGCTGGTTTCGTGACCTCTCCGGTAACCCGTTCATTGTGGGGTAGACACGCCGGGAGTTGGACCCACGCGCCTTCCGTCACGGCACCGGCCATCTATGGCCGAGAGCACCTGGCTCCGGGGGAACATCGGCCTACTACGCTCGGGCCGTGGAGCGACCGATCAGCGGCTACCACCAAGACGAAGCTGGCGACTGGGTAGCCGAGCTGGCGTGCGGACACGACCAGCATGTCCGCCACAGACCGCCGTTCCAGGTCCGAGCCTGGGTGCTCGACCCCGGCGAGCGGATCGGCCGGCTGGGGACGCCCCTGGACTGTCCACTCTGCGATCGGGCTGAACTGCCCGAGGGGCTGCGTCGGGTGCGCAGCAGCCCAGTCTGGGACGAGCGGTCCTTGCCGGCCGGTCTGCGCCGCGCTCACCGTGTCGCGGCGGGCACCTGGGGGCGGATCATCGTGCAAGGCGGACGGCTGCGCTTTGCGGCCGCGACAACGCCGACGATCGACGTCGAGCTGGAGGCGGGTTCGACCCAGGCCATCCCTCCCGAGGTCCTCCACGAGGTGGAGCCGTTGGGCGCAGTTCGATGTTCGGTCGAGTTCTTCGCCGTCGACCGCGGCGGCGAAGTCGGGGCCCAAGAGTCCCAGTGCGACGAGCCGGTGGCGGAGGGTGGCGATCCTGCGTGCTGGGCAGGGTTGCTGTGCCCTGAATGCGACGCCGTCGTCGCCGGTGGGATTCACCGTCCCGGCTGTCCGGCCACCGGGGCGATTCCGTGACAGGGCTGTCCACTCCGTGGAGTGAGGCAATGGGCCTTCGAGCTCCCATCGTGAACGCGCCCATGGGCGGAGTGGCGGGCGGCGAGTTGGCCGCTGCGGTCTCCGCCGCGGGTGGACTCGGGATGATCGGGGTGGGTAGCGCCGGCTCGGTGGGCCTTCTCGAGCGCGACATTGGTCTTGCGCGAGGGTCCGGAGCTCGTTTCGGGATCGGGCTGATCGACTGGGCGATTCAGCAGGACCCAGGGCTGCTTCAGGCGGCAATTGCCGCTCGCCCTGCGTTGATCTCTGTGGGCTTCGGTAGCGACTGGTCCTGGGTGGAGCAGGCGCGCGAAGCAGACATCGTGACCGCAGCCCAGGTCTACGACGTTGATGAGGCCCGGCGGGTCGTCGATGCCGGGGTCGAGGTCGTGGTCGCCCGGGGGGCCGAAGGCGGCGGCCACGGCAAGCCCAGGATCGCCACCCTGCCCTTGCTGGAGGAAGTGCTCGAAGCCCTTGTCGTCCCCGTGTTGGCCGCGGGCGGCATCTCCTCGCCCCGCGGGCTTGCGGCAGTGCTGGCCGCAGGGGCGTCGGGCGTGTGGCTTGGAACGGCCTTCGCGGCATGCCCCGAGTCACAGGCGACGGACGCCGCCCGCCGGATGTTGCTCGGAGCGTCCGATCGGGACACGGTGACGACGACGGTCTTCGATGTCGCGCTGGGCTACCCGTGGCCACCCGAGTATCCCGAACGGGTCCTGTGCAACGGGTTCACCCGGTGCTGGTCAGGCCGCGAGGAAGAGCTTGCTTCGAACAGCGAGGCATGCGCCGCCCTGGCGGCCGCCATCGCGGACGAAGACTTCACGACGGCCCCCGTCAACGCCGGCCAGGGCGTCGGTCTCCTCACCGAGATCCGGCACGCCAGCGAAGTGGTCGAGCACCTCTGTGCCGGCGCTGCCGAACTACTTCCATCCCGGAGGCCCTAAGCCAACATCGGCTTCTCGGCGACGCCGGTCTTGAGGATCCGGGCACGGGCCTCCGCCATCACGCCAGTCGAGATTTCCAGGAGCCACCGGCACCGGCGTCAGTCTCCCCGGGCGGAACCTCGGCCGTTCTGGGTACCCTCGGAGCATGGTCATGTCGGACCGGCCCGAGGTGGAGACCGCATCGTGGCCCATAGCGGCAATAGACGTCGCCACGCTGGCCTCGAGCTTCGTTGGGGCCATCGGCCGGCTCCCGTTTCGTGATCCGTGGCGAGGGCCGAGCCACCCGCCCCGCAACATGGCGGTGTCGGCCACCAGGGAGCTCGTCCGGTCCCTGCTCGGGTACGCCTCGTCGCTGCCCATCGACGAGTTCCGTTCCCTGGAACGGGTCTTCGACGGGATCGCCGGCCGGGTCCTGCCTCCGTTCGTGGCGCTCCAGGGAGTCGCGAGTGAGCCGGACCGGATCGGCGGTGTCCCTGGGGTCTGGTTCCGCCCGTCTTCGGGACGAGGGACGCCGCTCGGCGCCGACGTCAACGGCTGGCCGGGCACGATCGTCTATCTGTACGGGGGCGGTTACATCGGCACCTCACCGCGCATGTACTCCCTCTTCATGGCGCACCTGGCCCGGGTCACGGGGTGCGCCGTGTTCGCGGCCGACTACCGGCTGGCGCCTGAGTTCCCGTTTCCCGCCGCGGTCGATGACGTGATCTGTGTCATCGAACGTCTGAAGCATGGCGGCGTGGTCTGCGAGCAACTGCTCATCGCCGGGGATTCGGGTGGCGGGGGACTGCTCGGCACGGTCCTCCATCGCATGCTCAAGGACAATCTCGGGCGACCGGCTGGTGCGCTCTTGTTCTCGCCCGAGGTCAGCCTGAGGCTCAGCGAGGACTCGGTCACCGACAACGCACCGCTCGATGTCCTTCCCTGGAACATCCCGGTCAACGCCTATCTGCACGGCGTGGATCCCGACGACGACAGGGTGGACGTGCTCCTGGACGACCTCGGAGGCTGGCCTCCGACTTTCGTCGTCTACGGCGCCGACGAGATGTTCCGCGATGCGATCCGTGCGCTGGTGAAGAAGCTCCAAACATCAGGAGTGCCCCACGTGGCCTCAGAGGTCGCGGGGATGTTCCACGTGTTCCCGTTCCTGCTTCCGTGGACCAAGGAGAGCCGGGACGTCTACGACCAGGCAGGCGAGTTCGTGAGGGGCGTGCTCGCCGCGGGAGCGATGGTGGCCGACTGATGCCCCCGAACGCCGAGTCGAAGAGCCCGACGCCTGAGAACCCGATCCGACTCCTCCTGGCCGACGTCGACGGCACCCTGGTGACCCCCCAGAAGGCCCTCACCCAGAGGACCATTGAAGCCGTCCATGTGCTGGATTCGGCCCAAGTGCTCTTTGCCATCACCAGCGGACGACCACCGCGGGGCATGTCGATGCTGGTCGAACCCCTCGAGCTCTCCACGCCCATTGCCGCCTTCAACGGCGGACTGATCGTCGAACCCGACATGACGGTGATCGAGCAAAAATTGGTACCGGAGTCACTGGTCACGCCCATCCTGACCCTGATGGAGTCACATGGCCTCGTGACCTGGATCTACAGGGGCGCAGACTGGTACGTACGTGACCTCGAGGGTCCACATGTCGACCGGGAGGCGGCCACTGTCGAGTTCGAACCGATCGTCACCGAGAGCTTCGATGGCCTCTGCGACCAGGTGGCGAAGATCGTCGGCGTCAGTGACGACCATGACGCCATGGCGCGTGCCACCGAGGCCGCCCGGGACCAGTTCTGTGACCACGTCACCGCAGCTCAGTCGCAGCCCTATTACCTCGACGTCACTCACCCAGAGGCCAACAAGGGTGGGGTGGTGAAGTACCTCTCATCCCGCTTCGGCATCCCCAGTCCACAGATCGCCACGGTCGGCGACATGCCGAATGACGTGTTGATGTTCGCCCACTCCGGCCTGAGCATCGCCATGGGCAATGCATCGAACGAGGTACAGCGGGCGGCCCGCATGGTCACCACGACCAATGAGGACGAAGGATTCGCCAACGCCGTCCAGCGGTTCGTCCTGCAGAAGGCCGGCCGAGGTTCGTCTCGATGAGCTGCAGTGGGAATCGCGCTGATCGGGCTTACGTGAGGCCGTCCCTTGGTTTTCAGATCGTCTGAACCGTCCACAGGGCAATCCTGAAGGAGGAGTGATGGCCAAGATCCTTTACACCGCACGAGCCCATGTCACCGGTGGGCGCGACGGTCACGGGCGTAGCGACGACGGCGCTCTCGAGGTGGAGCTCCGCCGCCCCAGGGAACTCGGCGGCGAAGGAGGCGGGACGAACCCGGAGCAGCTCTTCGCCGTCGGATTTGCCGCGTGCTTCGAAAGCGCTCTCGGGGTCGTTGCCCGCCGTCGACACGTCGATGCGGGCGAGGTGGCGATCGACTCGGAGGTGCGCCTGCTTCCCACCGGAGACGGGGGCTTCAGGCTCGCCGTGGTACTCAACGTGTCGATTCCGTCGGTTGACGACCGGGAGACGGCCTCCGAGCTCGTTCGAGAAGCCCATCAGGTGTGCCCCTACTCGAATGCCACGCGAGGAAACATCGACGTCGAGCTGATGCTCGACGGCTCGGTCATCTGAGGCGGGCCACGTCCACCTTGAGCGACTCAGCGCAGCCGAGGCCGGCAGACAAAGTTGACTAACTAGGTCGGGTTTGTAAAACTCGGGGACCTGGGGTTACCCACAGACCCACCAGCGCCTGATCCGATGCAAGGAGGCTACTGCCATGCCCGACTGGGGATTTGAAACTCGCCAGGTCCACGCCGGTGCCGTGCCCGATCCCACCACCGGTGCACGTGCGGTGCCGATCTACCAGACGACCAGCTACACGTTTCGTGACACGTCCCACGCGGCGGCGCTCTTCGGGCTCGAGGAGCTCGGGAACATCTACACGCGCATCATGAACCCCACACAGGCCGTGTTCGAGGAGCGGATCGCCTCACTCGAGGGTGGAGTGGCGGCACTTGCGGTCGCGAGCGGCCAGGCCGCCGAGACGATCACCCTGCTGAACCTGGCCGAGAACGGTGGGCACGTGGTCTCGTCGGCGTCCCTGTACGGCGGCACCTACAACCTCTTCCACTACACCCTGCCCAAGTTGGGGATCGAGGTGACCTTCGTGGACGACCCCGATGACCTCGAGGCCTGGCGCGCGGCGATCCGACCGAACACCAAGGCCTTCTTCGCCGAGACGCTCGGCAACCCGAAGGGTGACGTGCTCGACTTCGAGGGCGTGTCGGGCGTCGCTCATGATCATCAGATCCCGCTCGTGGTCGACAGCACGGTGGCGACGCCGTATCTCGCCCAGCCGTTGCGCCACGGTGCCGACATCGTCGTGCACTCGGCCACCAAGTTCATCGGCGGCCACGGGACGTCCATCGGCGGAGTGATCGTCGACGGCGGGAACTTCGACTACGAGGGGAGCGGGCGCTTTCCGAACTTCACAGAACCCGACCCCAGCTATCACGGCCTGGTGTTCGGCAACCTGCCGGAGGCCCTGTTCCCCGCCCGATTCGTCCTCAAGGCGCGCCTGCAGTACCTGCGCGACACCGGACCGGCCATCGCACCTCTCAACTCGTTCCTGTTCCTCCAGGGCCTCGAGACGCTCAGCCTGCGCATGGAGCGGCACGTGCAGAACGCCACCGCGGTGGCGAGCTGGCTCGAGGGCCGCGACGAGGTGTCCTGGGTGGCCTACCCCGGCCTGGAGTCGAGCCCGTGGCACGAGCGACAGAAGCGGTACCTGCCCAAGGGCGGCGGGGCGATCATCGCGTTCGGGATCGCCGGCGGTGCGGAGGCGGGGCGCCACTTCATCGAGGGCCTCGAGCTCTTCAGCCACTTGGCCAACGTGGGTGACGTGCGCAGCCTGGCCATCCACCCGGCCTCGACGACGCACTCTCAGCTGACGGAGGCTGAGCAGACCACGACCGGCGTGACGCCGGACCTCGTCCGCCTCTCTGTTGGCATCGAGTCGATAGAGGACATCCTGGCGGACCTGGAAGCCGGGTTCCGCGCCGCGAAGGGAGCGTGACCTCGACGTCATACCCAGGGGTGTGGCTGCCCGGGGATGAGCCCGGGGGGCGTCAGTTCGCTGTGATCGCGGACCGCGGAGGAGCCGGGGTTCCCCTCGAGGTGGGTGGCCGCCTCGCGGAGGTCACCGTCGCCTACGAGACGTGGGGTGAGCTGAACCAGTCCCGAACCAACGCCGTCCTGGTCCTGCATGCGCTCACGGGTGACTCGCATGCTGCCGGCCCCCGGGGCGTCGGCCATCCGTCGGCCGGCTGGTGGGAGGGTCTGATCGGGCCCGGGGCGGCCATCGACACGGATCGCTACTACGTGGTGTGCCCGAACGTGCTGGGAGGATGCCAGGGAACCACCGGCCCGGCCTCGCTCGGCTCGGACGGCAGCCCCCACGGTTCGCGGTTCCCCCTGATCACCATCCGTGACCAGGTTGCGGTCGAGGTCGCCCTCGCCGACCAGCTCGGGATCGAGCGGTGGGCCTGCCTCATCGGGGGTTCCATGGGCGGCATGCGCGTCCTCGAATGGTGCGTGGGTCAGCCCGAACGGGTGGCGCGTGCTGTCATCCTCGCCGTCGGGGCGGCGGCGTCGGCCGATCAGATCGCCCTGTGCTCGCTGCAGATACGGGCCATCCGTTCCGATCCGGCGTTCCAGGGCGGCGACTACTACGGGACCTCGAGACGCCCCGTCGATGGGCTGTCCATTGCGAGAGGGATGGGGCAGTTCGGCTATCGGACAGGCGACGAATTCCGACGACGCTTCGATCGGAAGGCCCAGGGCGAGGAGGAGCCGCTCAAGGGCGGGCGCTACGCGATCGAGTCGTATCTGCAGTACCAGGGCGAGAAGCTCGCGCGGCGGTTCGACCCGAACTCCTACGTGACACTCAGCGAGGCGATGAACCATCACGACATCGGCAGAGGTCGTGGCGGAATCGCACAGGCTCTGCGGAGGGTGCGGGCTCAGACAAGCGTCGCTGGCATCGTGTCGGATCGGCTCTACCCGCTCGCCCAGCAAGAGGAGCTGGTTCGGCACCTTCCCGGTAACTCACCCCTCAGCGTCATCGAATCCGGGTCCGGTCATGACGGGTTCCTGCTGGAGGTCGAGCAGGTGGGGGAGATCGTCGAAACCGCTTTGTCCTAGCCGCCCAAAGAGGATGATCCAAGGTGCGGTGGTAGGGGAGACAGATCGACAACCTCTGGATAACGCCGTCTGGTGGGCGCTGTCGTCACACCACCGGCGCCACGCCGAGGCATTCGGACGAGCCCAGAGATACCACAGCGACATCGCGGCGTTTGCGGCCGTCGACGAGTACGACGAGGACTCCTGGGACGACCTGGCAGCGCTGGTCAGCATGTCGGAGTCGGCCAGGTGCATTCTGTTCGGTGGAGATCCCCCTGCGGTCCTGCCTGACGGTTGGACCGTGCAGGCGAGGGGAGTGGGGCGCCAGATGATCGTTCACCCCGAGCAATTGAATCCGGTCGAGCCAGTCGAGCTGCGGGTGTTGACGACTGACGACGTGCCACAGATGCTCGAACTCGTCGCACTGACCAAGCCGGGACCATTCCGCGCCGGCACGATCGAACTCGGTCGCTACTACGGACACTTCGAGGGTGAGCACTTGGTGGCGATGGCCGGTGAGCGGCTGAGTCTCCGTGGATTCACAGAGGTGTCCGCTGTGTGCACGCATCCGGATGCCCGGGGCCGCGGCCTTGCCTCGACCCTGACCCATCATGTGGCGGCCGGGATCATCGAGCGTGATGAGCAGCCGTTCCTGGACGTGGCCGAATCGAACGAAAATGCTCGACGAGTCTATGAACGCCTGGGGTTCTGCCAGCGGCACCCCGGTGGTGGCGGCAACCCCTGGCGCGCGACTCGGCCGTTCGGGGCGCGTCGTCGGTCCTCCCAGGCCGCAGCCCGGGGACTCCGTCTACGCGAGGCTCTGGCGGAATTTCTCCAGCGCCGCGAGATGCCGCCGGAGCTCGTCAGGTTGGCCCACATCCCGGGAGCGTACGCGTCGCTCGAGGCGGTCCAGGCGCTCGCTCTCGCGTTGCGTCATTGCAGCGCGTTCTTTGGCCGGTCGGGCGTGCAGCGCACGGAGGAATGCCGCATGGGCGTCTCCGCTGCGCTTTATGCCGAGGGTCTTGGCCACCGAGGTGTAGCTCTTGCCCGTCTCACGGAGGGAGACCACCTGCTCGTCGAGGGTGTCCTCTGTGGGCTGGGGGTCCGACCGGCGTGGACGGGCTTCGCCCTTGCGCACGCGCCGCGGGCTTTCACGGTGCCCGTTGGTTGTGGGCACGTCGGGTCCGGGCATGAGAGTCCTTTCGGCGACGCATCGGAGTGCCACGCCGGGGCGTGACGACCCGGTCGGTCTGCGCAAGAGAACCGAGAGGATCGCCTGCCACGCTACCCGACCCACGCAGAGCGCCGTTCACGGGATCAGCAATGGATTCCTTCAGGTGCCTCGGGCGATCCTCTCGAGGAGATCTGTCGTGTCCTCCGGAGCCGCCAGCATCATGTCGTGCCCGCAGTGGAGCTCATGGGTCTCCCAGCCGGCCACGACCGCGGCGTCGTAGAACCGCTGGAGGCTGGCCAACGGCGGGTCGGTGTGCTTCACGTAGACCTTGCGGAGCCTGCGGAGCGGTTCCGGGTCGAAGGCGGTCGGTTCGGTCTGGCACCGAAAGGGGAAATCGGTGAGGCGAGGTCCCACCCAGTTGCGCAACGCCGAGTCGCGGATTCCCCACTGCTCCAGGAAGGCGTCGGTTGTCGGCAGGTACCAGCCCTCGCCGTCCTCGGCCACCTGGCGGCGGTAGCGATCGGCAACATCCGCCGGCTCGATGTCGAGCAGGCTCTCGCCCGGTGCGGTGACGAAGGCACCGAGGTAGACGACCGACGCCAGGCGATCCTCGACGCGCTCGGCCAGGGACCCGGCCAGGACGCCGGCGTAGCTGTGGAGGACCAGGTGGACTCCGGTCAGGTCCTCGAACCACAGGAGATCTTCGAGGTCCTGTACGTGGGTGGTGACCCCGACGTCGGGTGCCAGACCGGCACGGCGGTCCCCCTGGCCCGTAAGCGTCGGCCGGTGGACGTCGTGGCCGCGCCGGGACAGCTCGTGGTCTACGTGGCGCCAGCACCACCCGCCGTGCATCGCCCCGTGGACGAGGACGAACGTGGCCATCTCGACCCCCCCCTCGACCCTCGCGGCGCCGAGAGGCGTCCGAGGGGGTCCTGCGACACATTCCACCAACAAAAGCCCAGGTCATCGCCCGCCCTTACGGATCAACCGTGCCCGGTGGCCCTCTCCGGGGTCGGGCGACCAAACAGCGACTCAATGTCAGGCTCCATCATGCCGTCATAGGGGGAATGGGGGTGGCAGTTGTGGAGCGGAACGGGGAGGCGTCTGAGATGCCAGACCCGTCCGCCGGGGCAGCCGAGGGCGTCACCGGTGAGCCGGACCCGTGGGGCCCCCACCAGGTCCCGACTCGGGTCCGATGGGCGCTCGGGATCGCGGCACTGTCGGTCGTCGCCCTCTTGGTCTCTCTGGTCGTGCGCAGAACTGGCTCGTACTACACCCCACTCGACGGGTGGGGTGTCGTCCTGCTCGAGTTCACCGTGGGCAACATCTGCCTCGCCCGCTATTTCGAGGGCTCTTGGCGATCGAGTAACTCCGTCGCGCGCTTGTTCCCTCTGATCATGGGTGTGGCATGCATCTCGTGGGCCCTGGGCGATCTCACCCTGACCATCGAGTCTCTGGGCGGGGCCACGCCGTCGACCCCGTCGCTCGCCGACGCGTTCTATGTCACGTTCTTCCCACTGTGCTTCCTGGCGTTCGCGCTTCTCATTCGGCGCGGGAACCGTGGCTCGCTCCTCGCGACCTCGTTGGACGGGCTGATTGCCGGCCTCGGTGTGGCCGCCTTGTCGGCCGCCTTCGTTGTCGCTGCGGTCATGAGGGTCACTGGCGGCGGTGCGCTGGCTGCCGCTACGAACCTCGTCTATCCCATGGGCGACATGCTGCTGTTCGCCCTGTGCGTCGGTGGCTTGCTGGTGCTGCCCAAGGGTTTCAGGCCGTTTTTCGCCCTCGCGTGTGTCGCCCTAGGAGCGAACGCCATCGGCGACGGATTCAACCTCCTCCAGCCCACAAGCAAGTTCGGCTACGTCGCCAACGGAGCCGCGTGGCCGATCTCGCTGACGCTCATCGCGGTCGCAGTGTGGATCTTGCCCCCCAGGGTGGAGAACCCGGGGACCGATCGGGTTGCCGGCTTCGCGCTGCCTGCCTTCGGCGTGGCGATCAGCTTGGGGATCCTGGTCGTCGCGAGCTTCGTGCACATCGGGCGCCCCGCCATCGCACTCGCCACAGTCACCCTTGTCGTGGCCTCAGTCCGGTTGGGACTAACCTTTCGGGAGGCCCACGCGCTGAGGACGGCCCGGTTCCGGTCGCTCATTGACAAGACCTGGGACCTGATCACCGTGATCGAGGCCGATCTCCGGATCGCCTACATCACGCCGTCCGCAGAGCGCATCCTCGGATATTCGCCGGGCGACCTCGAGGGCCGGCCGTTCACCGAGCTCGTGCATCCGGACGACTCCCGCATGGTGATCGAGCACCTCATCGGCCTCACCGACCACACCGACACGGTCATCTTCGAGGTGCGTATGCAACACGTGGACGGCCAATGGCGCACCGTCGATTGGACGGCCGCCAACCTCCTCGACGACCCGTCGGTCAACGGGTACGTCCTCAACGGCGGCGATGTCACCGAGGCACGTCAGGCCGCTCAGGACCTCCTTGCCGCACGCGACGCGGCGCTCGTGGCCTCCCGGACGAAGTCACAGTTCGTCTCCATGATGAGCCATGAGATCCGGACACCGATGAACGGAGTCATCGGGCTCACGGATCTCCTCCTGGAGACAGATCTCGACGGCGAGCAGCTTGAGCTCGCGTCGGGCGTCAAGCTTTCCGCCGAGAGCCTGTTGGTGATCATCAACGACATCCTTGACTTCTCGAAGATCGAGGCGGGGAAGCTCGAGATCGAGGAGTCCACGTTGAACGTGCCCAACGTCGTCGACGACGTTGGGCGCATCCTGGCCGGCACTGCTCATACCAAGGGCCTCGAGCTCCTGGTGGACGTCCAGCCCGACGTTCCGACAGGGCTCCTGGGAGACGGCACCAGGATCCGGCAGGTCCTGCTCAACTTCGGAGCGAACGCCGTGAAGTTCACCTCCGAGGGTGAGGTGGTCATACGCGTGAGCGTGCTCCATCAGAGCTCCGAGCGCGTCGCGCTGCACTTCGACGTCGTCGACACCGGGATCGGCATCGCCGAGGAGGATCAGGAGCGGTTGTTCAGCGCCTTCGCGCAGGCGGACTCGTCCACCACCCGTAGGTTCGGCGGTACGGGCCTCGGCCTGACGATAAGCCGACAGCTGGTGGAGCTCATGGGGGGACGACTCGGTCTCACGAGCGCTCCGGGTCAGGGATCCACATTCTGGTTCGAACTGTCCCTGCGACGTTCGGATGACCTGCCGAGCGACGAGGGGAGTGGGGACCCGCGCACACTCTCGGGTCAGCGCGCGCTGGTCGTGGACGACAATGCGACCAACCGGAGGATCCTCCGCCAACAGCTGCTCTCCTGGGGCGTGGAGGCCGTGGAGGCATCCGACGGGTACCAGGCTCTGGAGCTGGCGCTCACCGCTGCCCAGGACGGCCGCTCGTTCGATCTGGGCGTCGTCGACCTGAACATGCCGGGCATGGACGGCATCGAGTTGGCCCGCACGCTGAAGGCTGATCCCGCCACCGCGCCGACCATGCTCTTCCTGCTGAGCTCATCAGGCCATCGCCTCGAGGCGGCCGAGTCACACCTGACCGGGTTCGCTGCCAGCCTCACGAAGCCGGTCCGCTCGTCCGAGCTCTTCGACTGCCTGATCACCAGCCTCAATTCCGGGGCGGTGCTCGATACGTCTGCGGCTTCAGCCGAGGCTTGCGCGGTGATAGCGGAGACCTCGGGGAGGATCCTGCTCGTTGAGGACAACAAGGTGAACCAGCTCGTCGGCACGAAGGTGCTCGAGAACCTCGGCTACACCTTCACCATCGCCAAGAACGGACTAGAGGCTCTCGACGCGTTCCGCTCGGATACCTACGACGCCATTCTCATGGACTGCCAGATGCCCGAGATGGACGGGTACGAGGCGACTGAGGCCATCCGACACATCGAGGGCACGGCCGGGCACATCCCGATTATCGCCATGACGGCGGCGGCGATGGAGGGTGACCGGGAGCGCTGCATGGCGGCCGGCATGGACGACTTCATCACGAAGCCCGTGCGACTCGAGGCGGTGTCCACCGTCCTCAAGCGATGGGTGGCCAAGCCGGCCGGCGAGAGAGAAGAGGTGGGTGCGTCATGAGCGACCTCTTGAGCGATCCACTGAACCGCTCGCAGATCGAGTTCCTCCTCAGCCTTGACGACGGGACCGGCGAGGCGCTGCAGGACATCGTCGGCGAGTACCTCACCATGAGCGAGGAAGGGAGAGAGGAGCTCCTGCGAGTCCTGCACGATGGCGACGCCTCCGCCGTCGAGCACGCTGCGCACACGCTCAAGGGCGCCAGCGCGAACGTGGGAGCTTCCGCCTTGGCGGATGTCTGTGCCGACATCGAGAGGCACGCACGGCAGGCGCAGCTCGAGGACGCCGCGGGGCTGGCGCAGCGGTTCGAGACCGAGTTCTCCCGGGCCTGGGCCGCCCTGCAGGCCGTCGCACCGAGGCCCTGAGATGCGGATCCTCATTGCCGACGACGAGCCCACGAGCCGCCTGCTGCTCAAGGCGATCGTGTCGAAGCTGGGCCACGAGACCATCGTCGCCGAGGAGGGGTCGAGGGCCTGGGATCTGCTGTCGTCCGGGGGGATCGACGTCCTGCTCACCGACTGGATGATGCCCGGGATCGACGGCCCCGAACTCTGCCGGCGCGTTCGGGAGGGGACCGGCGACAGCTACGTGTACATCGTCCTCACGACGGGGCTCGACCATCCTGAGCACGTCCTGGAGGGCATGGGCTCCGGCGCCGATGACTACCTGATCAAGCCGGTCGACTCGTTCGCCGTCCAGACGCGCCTGATCGCGGCCGAACGCATGACGGAACTGCACGGCACGCTGGCCCAGACCCAGGCCGAGCTCGAGAGAGCCAACTTCGATCTGCTGGAGCAGTCACTCACCGACGACCTGACCGGTCTCGGCAATCGCCGACGGATGGAGGAGGACCTCATCCGCACGCACGCACGGGCCCTCCGGGTCGGGAGGACCTACGGGGTCGCACTCTTCGACGTCGATCACTTCAAGCTCTACAACGACCACTACGGCCATGTGGCCGGGGACGAGACCCTTCGAAACGTCGCCGCATGCATCGACTTCATCGTTCGCGCCGGTGAGTGCGCCTACCGCTACGGCGGCGAGGAGTTCCTGCTCCTCATGCCGGACCTGGGCCTCGGCGACTCCGTGCTGGCCACCGGTGAACGGATCCGGCGGACTGTCATGGAGGCGGCCATCCCCCACGCCGCGCGGCCGTCGCTCCCTCCCTTCGTCACGCTGAGCGGCGGCGTGACGAGCTGGTCACCGGGCAGCTCCTTGTCGTTCATGCAGGTAGTCGAGCAGGCTGATGAGGCGCTGTTCCAGGCCAAGTCCGCCGGCCGCAACCGCATCCACGCCGCCCCCGGTTCCGTGGGCGAACGGATCGAGCCGACTGCCGTCAGCCGCTGACCCAGCACGCATTCATCTCCTCTTCAACGGCTCGGGTCTCCCGTACCGGCATCGGAGGTCAGAGCCGCGCGCAGCGACCGGAAGCCAGCCGACGTCTGCTGCACGAAGTCGTCGTCGCGCGTGGCGTCCCCCTGTTCGAGCCACGTGAGCGTCGCTTCGACCAGCCAGCCGAAGAGCACCTGCGCCCGCCAGCCGTCGAGCAGCTCGTCGCCCGTGTCGAGCGAGGTGAGGTCGCGCACTACCGCCACCGAGACCGACCTGAGCTCCGCGGCGTAGGCCGCGAATTGCGGCTCATGAGCCGCGTGGCGCCAGAGCAGTGTGAAGGCCCACGGGTCGTCACGGGCGACCGTCAGCAGCGTCCGGGAACCCAATCCGCTCCGGCTCGGCAGCGCCAACTCGCTACGCAGTTCCTCACCGAGATGGTCGAACACCTGCTGGAGGATCTCGCGGTACAGCTCTTCCTTGGACCCGAAGTGCCGGTACACGATGAGCTTGGTGACCCCGCACGCCGCGGCCACGTCCTCCATGGAGGTGTCGGCGAACCCGCACGATGCGAACGCACGCGCCGCGCCGTGGAGGATGGCGGCACGTCGTTCGGCGCGGGGAAGCAGCTTGCTCTCCATCTGTATACGGGTAAGTATATACTAAGGAGTTAACACCGATGAACCACCGGGAGGGATCGGCATGGGCACGGCGCAGGTGCAGTTCACGGAGGCGGAGCTCCTGACGGACGGACGGGTCGCCGAACCACTCGTCGCTGGCGGCGTCCGCTGTCACGGCGGCTTCGACGAGGCAGGCACCTACGTCTCGCCCCGGACGAGGTTCCGTGTCCCCGCGATCGCGGCGTGGGGGGAGCAGAACGGCGAGCGCTTCTCGAGCGAGCTGATCGATGTGCCACTGGAACGGTGGGAGCGGTCGTTCCCCAACGTCGAGCAGGCGCGCTTCCTCATCCGTGCGGGTGTCCCGGAGCCGCTCATGGCGACGCTGACCCGGATCGGCACCGTCGAGGGGTACGGAGCCAACATCCGCCTTCTCAGGCCCACGCACCTGCAGCGTCACTTCGTCGAGGACGTCGGCGGGACTGCGATCGACCATCTCGGGGGCGGGCTCTTCGAGGCGCACGGCCGCGACGAGGCCGGCTGGGCCGAGGAGGCCGGGCACAGGGACATGTGGTTCGCCGCGCGCGACATCGCCTTCGACCGGTCGTGCCAGGAGCTCGACATCGAGGCGATGCTCGCACGGATGGGCTTCGGGCCAGGTCGCCCCGGCGCCGACGCCGCCCGGCTGCTCCCCGACGACATCCCGTTCGAGCTCGAGATGATGGTGTCGCTGATGGTGCGAGTCCTCTTCATCGAGATCTCGGCCTTCCACACCTTCGCCTGGGCCGAGCAGTGGATGTCCGACACCGAGCTCGTGGCCGGCGACGGCGAGGCCGCACGCCTCGTCTCCTACATCCGTGCGGACGAGACGCCACACGTCGGGTACCTGCGCACCGCTCTCTCGGAGATGCGGGACCGCACGTGGATCGGCGACCGCGGGCGTCGCCACGCCGGATGCGACATGATCGGACGGATCTGGGAGCCGCTCCTCGCCCACAGCCTCGGGCCGGGCCGGGACGAGGGCCGGCGGGCCGCCCTGGGCGAGGTCGAGTTCTGGTGCGCACGGCACGTCGACGGGGCGGACATCCTGGCGGAGTTCCACTCGGTGGGTGCGGCATGAAGTTCGGCATCTTCTACGAGCACCAGCTCCCGCGGCCTTGGCGGGATGAGAGCGAGTACCGGCTCATGCAGGATGCCCTCGAGCAGGTCGAGCTGGCCGACCGTCTCGGCTTCGACGTGGTCTGGGAGGTGGAGCACCATTTCCTCGAGGAGTACAGCCACTCGTCGGCACCCGAGGTGTTCCTGGGTGCCTGCAGCCAGAGGACGAAGGACATCCGGCTCGGTCACGGGATCATTCAAACGGCTCCCGGCTACAACCACCCCGCGCGCACCGCAGAGCGCGTAGCCACCCTCGATCTGATCTCCGGCGGACGGGTCGAGTTCGGTTCGGGGGAGTCGGGCTCGGAGGCCGAGCTCGGTGGCTTCCTCGTCGACCCGGCGACCAAGCGCGACGCCTGGCTCGAGGGGCTTCAGGTGGCCCTCCGGTGCATGACCGAGACCCCGTTCACCGGCGTCGACGGGCAGTTCGTGCAGATGCCGCCGCGCAATGTCGTCCCCAAGCCGATGCAGCGGCCGCACCCGCCCCTCTGGGTGGCATGCTCCCGGCGCGACACCATCCTCCTGGCGGCCGAGAAGGGCATCGGCGCGCTCACCTTCGCCTTCATCGATCCGGAAGAGGCGAACAAGTGGGTGTCGGACTACGAGCAGACGCTCGCCGAGCGCTGCGTCCCCGTCGGGCTCGCCGTCAACGCCAACATCGCCTGCGTCACCCAGATGATGTGCCACCCCGACGAGAGGGTGGCACTCGACCGCGGGCTCGAGGGCGGCAACTTCTTCGGCTACTCACTCGGCCACTACTACGTCTTCGGGCAGCACCGACCCGGCTCGACCGATGTCTGGAGCGAGTACATCGACCGTCGTGGCGAGCAGGGCTACTCGCCG
>Ga0116219_10002286_pt1 | contig 16428 bp, 14 predicted proteins | sample Sb_taG_4_FD_91019 | JGI IMG/M metagenome (GOLD analysis project Ga0116219, IMG submission 91019) | Peat soil microbial communities from Weissenstadt, Germany - Sb_50d_6_BS metaG | ecosystem: Environmental > Terrestrial > Soil > Wetlands > Peat | place: Germany: Weissenstadt | collected 2010-09-21
CGGGCCGACTTGGTCGGCCAGGTCTGCGGTTCGAGTCCGCACGGGCCTACCATTCTTTTCAATACTTTAGAGCGTTTTCTTCGGAATCCGACAGAAACTTCACCTGTAATTCTTCACCTGTAAAGTGGTCGGCATACGTGCCCATGGGCTTGCACCTTGCGCGAAACGTTTTGTCAATAAAACCCGCTAACGTTCCGTCCTGACGCTCAACACGATCTTCCCCCGTTTGTGCGGCGCACCCGCTAGCATTTCATGTGCCGTGCGCGCCTGTTCGAGTGGCAGCACGGTGCCAACTTGTGTGACAAGCTCCCCGCGATCGAGCAATGCTGTAATGTTATCCAGTCTTGCTGTGGTTACATCCACATAGAAACCCACTGTACGCACATCAGAGCGCTCGGGAAAAGGATCTGTCGATACAATCGACACAAGAATCCCGCCAGGCTTCAGAGTACGAAACGAGCGGTTTCGCGTTTCTCCACCCACCGTGTCGATGACTGCGTCCACGGGAGCGACAGAATCCTCGAATCTTCCTATTTTGAAATCTATGACAGTTTCAGCACCTAGACTTCGGACATAGTCGGTGTCCCTGGACCCGGCTGTTGCGACGAGATGAAGTCCGGCCCTTGCGGCCAACTGAACGACGTAAGCGCCAACATTTCCTGCTGCTCCGAGAATGAGTATTCTCTGTCCTGCCGCAACCTGCGCATAGTCGAAGAGCAATTGCCATGCCGTCACCGCCACAACAGGTACCGACGCAGCTTCAATGTGACTCAGCCGCTGCGGCTTTCCAGCGATCATGGCGGCTGAAGCAAGCGCATATTCCGCGTAGGCTCCGCAGAACTGCGAATTCGTGACACCATAAACTTGATCCCCGACTTCGAACCCGGCGACTCCTGCTCCTACGGCTTCAACCACTCCGGACAGGTCCGAGCCCAAGGTCAGCGGTGGTGGCGGACTGACTTTGCTTTTGCCCTCTCGAATTAGCGCGTCCCAGGGGCCGACTCCCGCTGCGGCAACGCGCACTAGCAACTGTCCAGGTCCGGGAGACGGCATTGGCAATTCGTCAATCACGAACACTTCCGGCCCGCCAAATTTGTGGACTCTTACCGCTTTCATTGTCTTATTCCCTGAATTCATTCAACGTTACGACAGTTCCTTCTTATTGATGCCGAAGGAACGAATCGAGGCTCCAAGAATATTCGCCTGCACGTCGCGAGCAGGAACGCTCCAGCAAAGTCGGCGGCTGAGCAAAAGTTGGGAGGCATTGACTCGGAGGTGGATGCCAGGCTGGCTGGGTACCTGCTGATGTCTTCGAGTCCGCATGGACCTACCATTTCAGTGCGATGGACTTAACCCCGTTTTCGCCACCTTATTTTTAGCACTTCCGTACCGCTCTCCGTACCCCTGAACGTCTTTCTGAAGGTCGGATTCCAAGAGTCAGCTTTGGTGAACGTGCTGAACCGCCGAGAAGCCACGTAAGAGGACCTCACAGGAGTTGGCTTCAGGAAATATGCTCCTCCGATCGCGGCTTTTATACATAAGCGCATCCCGATACTAGCAGTTATAGGACTTTGAAAGGATTGCCTAGAGGCATTCGCTTGATATAGAAACAGATGCGTGTCTGAGCAAGTTGAGGCGCAACAGGTTGAATCGGGCGCCTCATTGAAGTTCAAACGCATGGACCGGGCCCGGCTCAATATGAATTTCTAGAGGTCGGAGTCTTGATATGAGACGAATTTGGCTTGCTGCCAGTTTGACTGTTGCGCTGAGTGCTTTGTTCGCAGGTCAACTTTTGGCGCAGGACATGGACCACGATTTGCGGGACTATGACAGGGATAATTACGGCCGCGGTTTCCGCTTTGGGGCGACCTGGCCCGCGAGTTGCCCGATCGACAAAGCCAACGACATCCACTTCAAGGACAAAGACAAGGACAAAGGTGTCTACGAGAATACGGACGTCGATAAAGACGACAAAGATAGAACACCGTCCATTAGCCCCGATGTCATCGTGAATTTCGTCACGACCGCCGCCACGCCGCTCAATCCGGGATTCAACGGGTTCAATAATAATTTGAAGAATGCCGTGGAGTACTACGACCCCAACTTCCAACAAATTCTGAAAACACTTTCGCCGGGTTGGCTGCGGTTTCCGGGTGGTACCGATTCCGAGGCTTTTGATTGGGTGTCAGGGGAAATTGTATCAGCGTGGGTCGACGCTCTGGCGGCGAATCCATACCAACACGATATCAACACAGCGGCTCAACCAATCGTCGCGGGCAAGGGAGGTTCGTCGTTCTGCGACTTCGCGGTCATGGCCACCAACGTCAGTGGCGCGAAAATAATTGTCAGCGTCAACGCCTTCACGGACACACCGCAATCCGCTTATTCCTTCGCCCGATATGCTCTGGAGAACCATATCCCGGTAGCAGCGTGGGAACTGGCCAATGAACCCTACACATGGATAAAGTTCGGCGCATTCTTCAAGGATGTGACCGATTACGCCACCAAGATGAAGCCTTACCGGGATGCCATCAAAGCCGCCGATCCGAATGCCGTGGTGGCTCTGTATTTCAGCGAAGCCGGCCATCCAGACACCGCTTGGGACAACGCTCTGGCCAACTACAGTCCGAAATACTGGGATGCGGTGACCTATCATGAGTATGTCTATCCAGGGAATCTGACGAGCTTCGATGATTTGATGGCTGCGGCGAATGAAAATCTGTTTTCCAATACCACCAGCCATGTGACAGATTATCTGATGCCCCTGAATAACTCTGACGTGACCTATCTAATCTCTGAAGTTAGTCCCTCAGCCGGACAGGGTGGTGTGCTTCTAGGCACGCTCTACGGTGGAATTTACTCCGCCGAATTTGCATTGCGCATGTCCACGCTTCCCCAGGTTAAGCATGTCGCCTCATTCCAAATGCTCAGCAACGCCGGCATTGACGAGACGAATAACAACTTGGATTTCGTGATGGACGCCTACGAAAACAATACAACGACTGATACTTCCGGTTTGGATTTTGGTTTCTTCCTCAGCGCCCAGGCGGCTGGAGAAGCCGTTGCAAATGGAGCGCTCCATAACTCCATCAGAGTTTATGCGACGACTACGACCGGCGGTCCGACAGCGCCGACGGAAGGAGGCGGAAGCATCCCGGCTGTTTACGCGCAAGCCTACGAAGGTAGAGACGGCAAGCGTTATGTTGTGCTCACCAATAAGGGCGCTTCCAGTGCAGTGGCGCAAATCATGCAGGATGGCGTAGTGCGGACCCACCAAATGCTCAAGACGTTTGTGACGGGAACCGATCCCCGACTGGTCAACACCAATCCGGGGCCCAAGAATGTGCAGATTCAAACCCAGGTTACCACCCCGGGAGCAGTGACGATTCCTCCCTACAGTGTGGTGCGGCTCGAATGGTGAGGTTGACCCATGGATGCTGCGGTGCCCTATGGCCTGTCGGATCAGTGCGAGATTCACGTTTCCCCACCCCTTAGGAGACAGAATACCGCCAGGGAAATTCCGTACCGTTCTCCGTACTGTTCAAATTTCGACTTACACGTATCTCTTGGTATTCGCATGGCCTCGGTCGGAGTGTCAGTCATTCAAAGTATTGGCTAGTTGGCCTTTGACTCGGTAGAGGTCTGCGGTTCGAGTCCGCACGGGCCTACCATTTCTCGGAAACTCATGCCCCTTTCACCTCCGCCCCTTGGGCAATCGCCAATCCAAGAATTTGAAGATGGAATCGCGCCGGGAAGTTGCATTCCGGAGCAGCCGGATATATGTTGCCGTTCGGCCAAAAAAGCTGAGCGGATATTCCAAGTGCGGAGGAGAAAGACATGAAGCGACGGATCGTGTTAGCGTTGTGCGTATCGGTTGGAATTGGTTTGGCACTCATGATGCCGGAGGTGCAGGTGCATTCCTCGGACAAGGAACAGCGGTTCCCACTGCTCAAAGTGGAGCAGTTGAACGATCAGCAGCGCCCGTTTGCGGATGAGATTTTGAAGGTCTCGAGCATCGGGATTTCCGGTCCGTACAATATGATGCTGCGCAGCCCGGTCATGGGCCAGCGCATGTTTGCGATGCTCGATTACCTGCGTTTCAATACTTCCGTTCCGAAGCGGCTGAATGAGTTTGCCATCTTGATCCAGGCCCGACTGTGGACTTCGCAGGTGGAGTGGACGGCCCACTATCCTCTGGCGCTCAAAGCAGGACTGCCGCAAGCTGTGGCCGATGATCTCAAGGTTGGCAAGCGGCCGGCGTCCATGCAGCCGGATGAGGCGGCGGTGTACGATCTCTGCATGGATCTTGCGACCAATCACGTGGTCAGCGATGCGTCATTCAAAGAAGCGCGCGCGGTATTCAGCGATCAGCAAATCGTCGATCTCATCACCGTGAGCGGCGTCTACATAACGTTAGCCATGTTGAGCAACACGGCCGAGGATCAGACGCCGGGAGGCAAGACACCGCCCCTGCAGCCGCTCCCGGCACGCTGAATTTCAAGTAGCACAGGCTTCAGCCTGTGGGTTTCGGTCCTTGCAAGGACGAACCCCCACAGGCTGAAGCCAGCGCCACTGATTCCCAGTCCAACTACTTCAGGTCAGGCTGATTTGGCGTTGCCGTCATCACGGGCGAAGCCAAAATATAATTGTGGTAGCTCTCCATCATCTGCCATAGGCCGGACTCATTGGGGGCGAGCACGCGGCTGGACCAATAGGCTTTGTCGCCGTAAGTCGGTTGCACCGAGACCATCACCACCGCATCTCCGAAATCCCATGTGCGAATCCACAAGGCCGGAGCCGCTCCGACTTTGGGAGCATCGGGGTTCGCCGCTTTGCGTTTGTTCATTCCAACAATGCGGTCGGCCTTGGAGGGAGAAGCCCCACCGTACGTGCTTACGACGCGTTGATCCATATTATCGGCCACGTGCACTTCCCAATTTGCCTGGCTGGATTCTTGCGTTTGCCATTCGTCGAGGGAAGCCTTTTCGCCCGCGGTCAGCGGTTTGTACGGTACGGCCTTGCAGGGATTGTTGCAGGGGATTTCATAGGTCGGCTCGACGGTCTTGAAATCCCGTTTGGGCATCGATGCAATTTCGGTCGTGTGCAGAAGTTTCCAGCCGGCCGGGCGCTTCACCCAGAATCTCGCCGAATATTTATTGTCCTGGCTCCATTGGATCCACACAACGCTCTTGCCATATTTGTGCTCGGTGATCTTGACGTCGTCTCCCGCCGCAATGAGAGGCTTCAATTCGGCCCGAAAAGCATCTTCCTTGGCCCACATAATTCCTTCGGAGTCGATCCAACTGAAATCCGGGTCGAGCCACTTATTCGCGGCAACCCTGTCGCCTTTTGAGAGCGCCGCTGCCACGGCTTTGTCCGCGGTAACGACAGCATCATCGGCCGCGGCCGCGGGCACGCTAGCTAGTGTGGCCATCAGACCGACACACGCTATCCCCACGGCGACTAAATTCCTGACTGAATAATTCATACTTCCTCCTTGGATCGGTCAATCCGTGCATTCTATTACAACTGCACTGGCTGGGGATGATTTGTTGCAGTGGCGCGGGCTTCAGCCTGTGGGGGTTCGTCCTTGCAAGGACTAAAACCCACAGGCTGAAGCCCGCGCCACTAGCTATCCGCGGAATTATTGTCCGGACCCGGAGCCGGAACATCCCAGCCTCCCGGCGGAGCGACGCGCGCGACTTCGGCAGGCCCCCATGTATTCGCCGCATAGGGATAGACCGGCGTGCCTTTTTTCAGCACGGGATCGACAATGCGCCACGCTTCTTCCACATAGTCCTCTCGCGCAAAGAGCGAGTTATCTCCGGCCATCGCCGCGCCCAGCAAGCGCTCGTACGCATCCATGTCACCCGCGCCTGCGGAACTCGTGGCCACCATTTCACCGGCCTGGAGTCCCATGGCTTCGCCCGGCGCCAGCGACATCAGCCCCATGGCGATGACCACGTCAGGGCTGAGGCGGAGCCGAAGATGGTTCTCCGTCAAAATACTGTCGGGAATAAGCGTGGGAGGTTTGCGAAACTTGGCGAGGATTTCCGTGCAGGTCACCGGCAAATTCTTGCCGGCTCGAATGTAGAAAGGCACGCCCTTCCAGCGCCAGGAATTGATCTCCAACTGCAAGGCGGCGAAAGTTTCCGTCTGCGAATCCTTGGCGACTCCGTTCTCGTTGCGGTAGCCCTGGAACTGGCCGCGTATCAGATTTTTCTCTTCAATGGGAGGAATCGCTTTCAGCACTTTGACTTTTTCGTCGCGCAGGGACTCGCTGTCGGACCGGACCGGAGGCTCCATCGCCAGGTTGGAGAGCACCTGAAATAGATGGTTCTGAACGACATCGCGGATGGCTCCGGTCACGTCGTAAAATGCCCCGCGCCCCTGAACTCCGAAGTCTTCCGCCAAGTTGATCTGCACGCTCTCGATATAATGGCGATTCCAGAATGCTTCCGCGAACGCATTCGCGAAGCGAAAGACCAGCATGTTGTCCACGGGCCGCTTGCCGAGGAAGTGATCGATGCGGAAAATACAGGATTCATCGAAGATGGAGAGCAGGATTTTGTTCAGCTCCAGGGCCGAAGCCATATCGTGGCCGAAGGGCTTTTCGACGATGACCCGCGCATCGCCGGCGCCGTGCGATTTCGCGATATTTTCGACCACGGTCTCAAACAGGACTGGTGGAATGGCCAGATAATACGCCGGGCAATGCGCATCTTTCAGCTGATTGCGCAGGGCCTCGAACGTCGCCGGGTCCTGGTAGTCGCCGTCCACGTAACGCAGCAGACCATTCAACTTTTCAAATGCCGCGGGATCGACTCCGCAGTGTTTTTCCAGGCTGTCCTTGGCCCGCGCGCGGAGCTGGTCCAGATTCCATCCCGCCTTGGCCACGCCCACCACGGGCACATTCAGGTTTCCTCGCTTCACCATCGCCTGGAGCGCCGGGAAAATCTTCTTGTAGGCCAGGTCGCCGGTGGCTCCGAAGAAGACCAGCGCGTCGGAATGCTGATTACTCATAAGTTATCTCCTTACACATGCTTGCGCCCTTTCGGCGGGCTGTTCTATTTGCGCTGTCAGACCCTGAGGTATTCTACATTCGCTCTAACCGGCGGCTTTCAGGGGATTGCCCTTGCCGAGCGCGGCGCTCTTGGAGGCGATCACCGCCATCAAGTCGTTCCAGGACGCCACGAACGATTTCGCTCCTTCGTCCTGAAGCCGCGCGGCCAACGCATCAATGTCGATTCCCGCCTTGCCGAATTCCTCGAGCACAGCTTCGCAGTCGCCGCCATCCTCCGGCATGAGTCCGGTTAAATTGCTGTGGGCGGCCAGCGCTTTCAGTGTGGCTTCGGGCATGGTGTTGACTGTGTAGGGCGCGGCCAAAGCCTGGACGTAGAGAAGATCCGGCGCCTTCGGACCTTTATTTCCCGTGCTGGCCAGGAGCAGACGCTGCGGGCGCGCGCCGAAATTGTAGGCGCGCCGCCACCGCTCCGAACTCTGCAGCGCGCTTGCGGCCTTGTAAGTTCGTTTCGCGATGGCAATGCCCAGCTGGTTGCGCAGCTTCTCGGGAACTTTATCGGCGACGGCGACATCCCACCGGCTGATGAACACGGAAGCGACCGAGTCAACTTTCGGATTGAGTCCGGCCGCGATGCGGCGCTCGATGCCGCGCAGAAAAGCATCGGCAGCAGCCAGGTATTGTTCGCGGGAAAACAGGAGGGTAACATTCACAGGCACGCCGGAAAAAATCGCTTCCTCAATCGCGGGAAGACCTTCCTTCGTGCCGGGAATCTTAATGAACAGGTTCGGGTGGTTCGCACGCGCAAATAGATCCTTGGCGGCAGCGATCGTACTCGCCGTGTTGTACGCAAGAACCGGCGACACTTCCAAGGAGACCCATCCGTCCACACCGTTCGTTTTTTCGTGCACGGGCCGAAACAGGTCCGCCGCGCGGGTGAGATCCTCAAGAGCCAGCTCGAAGAACAGACCCTCGCCGGATTTGCCGTTCTTTAGTTTGTCGGCAATAGAGGCGTCGTACGCCCCACTATTCTTGATCGCATGGTCGAAGATCGTGGGATTGGAGGTGAGCCCTGTGACCGACCACTTGTCGATGTAACGCTTGAGCGTGCCGTTATCGAGCAGATCGCGCGTGATGTTGTCGAGCCAGATGCTCTGGCCTTTATCGTGAAGCGATTGCGGCGCATTCATATTGTCACCTCGAGCCTCGGAAAGTCGCAATGCCTGGTGTCGAGTGGATCAGCAGCGGTCATCATAGTTGAGGGCAACCTTGTCGAAGCAGGGCGTCCACCATCCAAAGGGTAGCACAAGCAACTCGCGCCAATCATGCCGAGCAAGGCGGGGCGGTTAAGCTCTAATAGAAGTACATGATCCACTCTCAAGGCATCTCTGCACTGGCCATGCGAGCGGTGGCGTTGATGGTGGTACAATCGCAACTCCGGATCATCCTATGCCTGACGCCCCAGCACTTGGCGAAGCCGTTCTCGCTGTCGTTTCGCCTGAAAACACCCGCCGATCGGTGCCCGTCACCGAGTCGCCGTTTTCGATTGGCCGCGGCGAAGTGGGAAACCAGCTTGCAATTCCCGACCGCCGAATTTCGCGCAACTGCGCGGCGGTTCTCTCCGAAGGCGGCCAGTACGTTTTGGAGGATCGCGGGAATCAGCTCGGCGTTTTTGTCAACGGCGAGCGAATCACCAAGCGGGCCTTGCATGATGGTGACGTAGTCACGTTCGGTCTGGACAATTCCTACCAGATCATATTCCACCCCACCGCCCGGGAGATCACGGTTGAGAATCTCCTCACCCGCATGGGACGCATATCCACCAGCGAATCTTCTCCCATCGGTCTCGGCAAACTCAACTTGCTCCTCGAAGCGACCATGCTGCTGCATTCGCAACTTCCCCTCGATGCCGTTCTCGAAGCCATGCTGGATCGCGCCATTACCATCACCAATGCCGAGCGCGGCCTGTTGCTCGAGGCCACGCCCGAGGGATCGCTCCTCCACCGCCTCGCCCGCCGCTCCGGTGGCGCAGGCATGCCCACGGAAGGTTTCTCTCCCACTCAGACCGCTCTGCGCATGGCGGTGGAAAGCCAAACCGGCGTGATCACAGGGGATCTTCAGCAAGCCGATCTCATGCTTCAAGGAGCGCAGAGCATCGTTGCGCAACGCCTACGCTCCGTCGTGGCGATTCCTCTCTATGCGATGCCGCGCGCGAGCACCGCGGAATCCATCGTTGGCATCCGGCGCGGGCAATTTTTGGGTGTTCTCTATCTGGATTCGCGGCGTCCCGCTGCCTTTTCCAAACTCGACCGCCAGATTCTCGACGCCCTGGCCGTTGAAGCCGCCAGCATCCTGGACAATGCCCGCCTGGTGGAGCGCGAGCGACAACGCCAGCGCCTCGAACAGGAACTGAGCATCGCCCGCGAAATTCAACAAGCGCTCCTGCCGCGCGGGTTCCGCGATTTTCCTCACCTGGCCATTTCCGCCGTCAATACTCCATGTCACGCCGTTGGCGGCGATTATTTTGACGTTTTCCCCATGAGCGAGGACCGCACCGCCTTTGTCATCGCCGACGTGGCCGGAAAGGGAATTGGCGCCGCGCTGCTCACCACCATGCTCCAGGGCGCCCTTACCGGCATGACACTCGGCGCCGATCCCGCGCGTGTCTTCCACCATATTAACGATTTCCTTTGCAAGCACTCCGACGTCGGCCGCTATGCCACGATGTTTTTTGGGATGCTCGACCTCCATGGCAATCTCGACTATCTCAACGCCGGTCATCCATCGCCGCTGCTTCTTCGCCGCGGCGCCGTCAGTGAAATTTTCACGGAAGGCTCTTTTCCGGTGGGGCTGATCCCGGAAGCCAAGTACGCCGCGGTTCGCGTGTCGCTCGAGCCCGGCGACACGCTGGTCCTCTTTAGCGACGGCGTCACCGAAGCCGCCGATCTCGAAGAGCGGATGTTTGGTATTCCTCGCCTCAGCGAAGCTCTTGCCGGCCATCACGACGCGCCGCTCGATCAACTCCAAAAGAGGGTGGTTGATTCCGTTGAAAATTTTGCGCGCGGGGCCAGCCAGGCGGACGACATCACACTCCTCTTCATCCGTTACCGCGCCGCCTCGCAAGCCGCCGAATCCGGAGCCTGAATTGGTTTTAGTGGCTGTGCTACTCAATGAACCGGAACGGCGCGGAACGGGCGTGCTAAAATAAAAAATTTCACCCCATGGACACGCCAAAGAAAATAGGACGATACGAAATCCTGGAAGAGTTGGGCCACGGCGCGATGGGAACCGTGTATCGCGCCAAGGACCCGGCCATGGATCGCGTCGTCGCGCTCAAGACGATCATCGCTCTCGTGCTCTCCAGCGACCAGGGCAGCGATTTTCGCGAGCGCTTTTACCGGGAGGCGCGCGCGGCGGGAGCCCTGGCGCATCCGGGCATTGTTCCCGTGTTCGACGTCGGCGAACACGAAGGCTTGCCCTTTCTGGTGATGGAATTTATTAGCGGAAAAACGCTGGCCGACGCCATGAAAAAAGGCGAGCGCATGACGCTCGACCGTGTCTGCGAAATGGGTCAGAAGATCGCCGAGGCGCTCGGTTACGCGCATCAGCACGGAGTCGTTCACCGCGACATCAAGCCCGCCAATATCCTTCTCACTTCCAAAGAAGCACATGGCATCGAGCGCCCAAAGATTACCGACTTCGGCGTGGCCAAGCTGGCGGCAGGGCATACGACGCTTACAGGGCAGATCCTGGGGACGCCCGCGTTCATGCCTCCGGAGCAATTCACCGGAGCTCCGATCGACGGGCGCGCGGACATTTTTTCCCTGGGCGTGGTGCTGTACTGGATGGCGACGGGCGAGCAGCCGTTTCCCGGCGAAAGCATGACGGCGGTTTCCTACAAAGTGGTTCACACCGACCCCGTGCCGCCGCGGAGGCTGAATCCGTCCATCCCCTTAAAACTTGAAGGCATAATTCTCAAGTGCCTGGCGAAGAATCCGGATGAGCGGTACCAGACTGGCGAAGACTTGGCGCGCGATCTCGGTGAGCTGCGGACGGTAAGCACGTCCATGGGTTTGAAGAGCGCCGCGCCCGAAATGGCAGCCGATGGGAGCGACCCGAATGCCACGTACGTAGAAAAACCTGCCCCAACGCAGGCTGGCGGGACAAAAGCTCCGCAGCCGCCGGAGCACGCAGTCGCGCCGAAGAGCAATTCGAACAACCTTCTAGTTTTGGCCGCCCTTGTCATTGTAGTGATCGTTGCGGGAAGCTGGTACCTGCTGCGGCGCCAGGGGACGCCTACAGTCCAGGTTGCGCCGCCCTCCGCAGCGAGAAGCGAGGCCCAACCGGTACCAGCGCCGGCGCTTGCAACCGCCAATGAGAGCGTTGCAAAACAAGCGGCCGGAGCCGCCGAGCCCGCTCCTGCGCCACCCTCCTCAAACGTGCCGGCGGCAGCGAAACCGGCGTCGAGCGCTCCAAAGAAGCCAGAAACGAATGTGGTAGCAGCGGAAAAAACCCCACCGCCGAAAGCGAAAATTCCCGCGCCAAAGGCGGAAGCTGCCACGCCTGAACCCGCTGCGGTGGACTTCAATCCGAAGTCGCTCGATCCCAAGGCAAACGCGAGGCTTAAGATAGACGCCGTTCAGGTGCCAGCGGGCCTTGATTTTACAGTGGAAATGAATGGGAAGCTCTATTTGCGGAGAAGCGCCGAGGGAAACAAAATGGAATTTGACGACCTGTACGTCCCTCCCGGGGTGCAGGAGTTTCGCGTTACAGCGGCGAGCGGCTCGGTGCATAAAAGTTCGAACACGGTGAGCACCGAATTCACGGCGAAAAAGCGGCATACGCTGAAGATCGAGCTGCGAACCCAGGGCACCCCGACGGGCGCCGGGGTCCCGCAAGGGCTCTACGCGGACACACAGATCGTCCTGACGCTGAAGTGAGGGGAATTAGCGCTGTAACAATCCTGTAACACTTGGTGGAGTATCATCCAGCTTGCCCTGCAAAGTCAGTTGTGCCATCCGGTTGTGTTTTCTATTGGATTTTTCACGGCTGGAATAGGGTAGGGAGACAAAGAAATGCCAATCTCCACGGAAGAGCTGGAAGGCGGAATCACCAGGGTCATTCTGGAAGGCCGCATGGACATCGAGGGCGCCGCTGCCGTGGATATGCGCATGAACGTGATTGCGGGCACCAAGAAGGCCGTCATCGTCGACTTGCAGAAAGTTTCCTTCCTCGGATCGATGGGCCTGCGAGCCCTGGTCGCTCCGGCCCGCGCCATCAAGGGCCGCGGAGGCAAGATCGTGATCTTCGGCCCTAACGAGCTAGTCGAAAAAGTTCTGAAGACGAGCGGCGTGGACACCATGATTCCCATCCATCACGAACTTCAAAACGCCATCGCCGCGCTACAATAACCCTCGCCAAGACTGCCGGAAGGACCAGCGCCTCATGACTGGGAACGGCAACGACACAACCGGAGAACGGCTGAATCTGCGAAGCCGGATCTCCGAATTGACGCATCTTCATCCATGGATCGAGCGCCTGGCATCGCGGCATAGGATTCCCGCGAACACTCAGTTCGCGATGAATCTTTGCCTGGAAGAGTCCATCTCGAATATCATCCGGCACGGGTACTCCGGCGATCCGGACCATTCCATCGTGATACGTTTTGCCAGCCCTCGAGAAGATTATTTTATTTTCGTCGTCGAGGATGAAGCGCCGCCCTTCAATCCCGCCGAATTACCGGAGTTGCCACCATTGAGTTCGCTAGAAGAGTTTGCAGTCGGCGGCCAGGGCGTACGTCTGCTGCGGCGATTTGCCGACGCGCTCGATTACCAGTCGACGCCTACCGGCAACCGGCTGAGCATCGGTTTCACTGTCGCCAGTTCCGCGATCGCAAAAGAATGAACGCGGCCTATGGCTCCCTCGCGATCTTTAACTTCGGTCTATTTTGAGTTGCACGGAAGAAAAATTAATCCAGTGAAAAGGAGAACGTCCCATGCCAACGATCACGACCAATGATGGAGCGCAGATTTACTATAAAGACTGGGGAAAAGGGCAGCCTGTAGTTTTCAGCCATGGCTGGCCCCTTAGCGCGGACGCTTGGGAAGATCAGATGATGTTCCTGGCCGACCGGGGTTACCGCTGCATCGCGCATGACCGCCGCGGACATGGCCGTTCCAGCCAGCCATGGAACGGTAACGAGATGGATACCCACGCCGACGATCTCGCGGCGCTCACCGAATCGCTCGCTCTGCTGGACGCGATCCACGTCGGCCACTCCACCGGCGGCGGCGAAGTCGCGCGCTACATCGGCCGCCATGGCACAACGCGTGTCGCCAAGGCCGTGCTGATCGGCGCCGTGCCGCCGCTGATGCTCAAAACTCCGGCGAATCCAGGCGGGTTGCCGATCGAGGCATTCGACCAACTTCGCGCCGCCGTCCAGGCCGACCGGTCGCAATTTTTCAAGGATTTGAGCGCGCCCTTCTACGGCGCCAACCGCACCGGGGCAAAAGTCTCGCAAGGCTTGCGGGATTCTTTCTGGCTGCAAGGCATGCAGTGTGGATTCAAAGCCGCCTACGACTGCATCAAAGTCTTTTCTGAAACGGATTTCACGGAGGACCTCAAGAAGTTCGACGTGCCCACGCTCATTCTTCACGGAGACGATGACCAGATCGTGCCCATCGGCGCCTCGGCGCTTCTTTCTGCGAAGCTCGTCAAGGGCGCCACGCTGAAAATCATACCGGGCGCGCCGCACGGCATGTGCTCCACGCTCAAGGACCAGGTCAACGCGGAGCTGCTTGCATTCATACAACGCAGCCAGCAAGCGACGGCGTAAAGAAAAAGTCAGGCCTGAACATTGGATGCGGGCAGGGCCATGGAAAAAGGTGACGTTAGAAGTGTGGTTGTGCGCGGCAGCGCCGCAGGATTCGCGCAGGAAATTCACGCGGGCCCGCATCGCTTCCATGCCGACGAACCGGCGTCTGCCGGCGGCACGGATACTGGGCCGTCTCCTTACGATCTTCTGCTCGCCGCTTTGGGTGCGTGTACTTCAATGACCGTGGCAATGTATGCTCGCCGCAAAGCATGGCCGCTCGAGGCGGTGACGGTCCACCTGCGGCACTCGAAAATTTACGCTGCCGATTGCGCTGATTGCGAAACCAAGGAAGGAATGCTCGATCGAATCGAACGCGACATTCATTTCACAGGGCAGCTGACGGACGAACAACGTGCCAAGCTGCTGGACATTGCAAACAAATGCCCGGTCCACCGAACCCTCACGTCCGAAATCGATATAGTGTCGCGAGCGGTTTAACGAAGTGCGGAAACGGCTTTTAGTAGCACAGCCACTCTTGGCTGTGTGGTTTTGTACGTCACATGAACAAGCAAGCGATAGAATTGCGATCGCAAAACCCGCACAGCCAAGAGTGGCTGTGCTACTCGACTTATTCGTGAAGTGATCTGATTCAGTACCAGCAAAAAATCCAAAGGAGATATCCATGGCCCCCAGCCTAGTCCTGCTCCTGGCATTTCTGATCGGCGTCGTTTGCGGCTTGCGTTCTCTCACAGCGCCGGCCATCGTGGCCTGGGCCGCTCACCGGGGCTGGATCCATCTCAACCACGCCCGCCTCCATTTCCTGGGCTCGACCGCCGCCGTCGCTGTCTTCACCCTTTTCGCAATCGTCGAACTGGTTGCCGATCAACTTCCTTCCGCTCCGAGCCGGACGGCGCCTCCTGGTCTAATCGCTCGCATCATTCTCGGCGCATTGTGTGGAGCGGCCATCGCGGCGTCGGGTGCGCAATCCATCGCGATGGGCGCTCTTTTCGGTGCAACCGGTGGAATTGCCGGAGCGTTTGGTGGCTACCAAGCCCGCACGCGCCTGGTAAAGGCGCTGAAAGTTCCAGACTTCGTGATCGCAACACTGGAAGACGCAGTAGCAATTGGCGCGGGATTTTTCATTGTGACGCGATTTTGAACATGCGCTTGCTTTACTTTCAGAAGCTACGGTGTGTTACAGTTCCAGTGGGAGCGTTGAAAGATTTCCGGCGCGCAGTGGTTTTTCCGGCTTGTGTCTCCGAGGAACCCTACCACTAGGGATAGACAGTTTGAGCACGCGGCAACAAGATTTTGTGCTTCCGCATGCATTTCCCCCTTGACATAATTTTCGCTCTTGATTACATTGCGCCCTCGGATTCAGGGATCGTGATTCGACAAGCGGTCGGCAACTTCACCCCCGTGATCACCGCAAAGTCGATTGACGCAACCCGTTGGGATTCAAAGAGACATCAAGGAGGCTCTCTTTTACTCCCCGTGGCCGGCGCTCCCAGCGCGGTCGGCGAGGGACGGCGTAACGCCAGAGGCCGCAAGCGGCCGGGGCGATGCGCACAGGGAGGCTTTTTCTTTTTTCGGGTGCGGATTCCACTTCTACGCGGAACGCGTCAAGTGAAAATTTAAGCCCGTGGAAGGATGCTCGTGAATTCCCGGCCCCAAGAATTCGAATTGAGCAGTGACCTGCTGAGAATCAGGGAACTGCGTGCTCCCAGCCACGCATTTCGGGAGTAAAATATAAAGGTTCCCTCTGCGCGGGGGAGCCTACCTGCGCGGAGGCGATGATGGCACAGACGAAAATGGCTTTGAACCAGAAGACGCCGCTCCAAACCGGCGCGATGCCCGAGGATGTCGAGGTCCGCACCGGCCTCGAATTCGAGCGGTATTTTACCGACGGCCGCACCTCACCGTTTGACGTGGTCGAGTGGGAACGCCGCGTGGCGTTGATCGGCAACGAAAAGGGCAAGACAATATTCCGCCAGGAAAATGTGGAAGTGCCGAAAGGCTGGTCGCAGACCGCGACCAACATCGTCGCCTCAAAATATTTTCACGGCAAGCTCAACACGCCCGAGCGCGAAAATTCCGTGCGCCAGCTCATCGGCCGCGTGGTGAACACGATTGTCGGCTGGGGCGAAAAGGGCGGCTACTTTGCAACCGCTCCCGCGCGCGACGCCTTCCGCGACGAATTGACTCACCTGCTCGTCGAGCAGAAGATGGCATTCAATTCGCCAGTCTGGTTCAACGTTGGGGTGCAGCCCAAGCCGCAATGCTCGGCCTGCTTCATCAACTCGGTAAAGGACGACATGGAATCGATCATGAACCTGGCCAAGATCGAGGGCATGCTGTTCAAATGGGGCTCGGGCACGGGCACGAATTTTTCTTCGCTGCGCGGCAGCCGCGAAACACTCTCCGGCGGCGGCATCGCCTCCGGCCCCGTAAGTTTTATGAAGGGCTTTGACGCCTTTGCCGGCGTGATCAAATCGGGCGGCAAGACGCGGCGCGCGGCCAAGATGGTGGTGCTCAACGTCGACAATCCCGATGTCGAACAGTTTATCAAGTGCAAGCAGGAAGAAGAGAAGAA
>Ga0116219_10002287_pt1 | contig 16423 bp, 16 predicted proteins | sample Sb_taG_4_FD_91019 | JGI IMG/M metagenome (GOLD analysis project Ga0116219, IMG submission 91019) | Peat soil microbial communities from Weissenstadt, Germany - Sb_50d_6_BS metaG | ecosystem: Environmental > Terrestrial > Soil > Wetlands > Peat | place: Germany: Weissenstadt | collected 2010-09-21
CGACGACGAAGGCCGGTTCGTTGCGGTGGCCGCGATGCGGCGCGGGCGCGAGATAGGGCGCGTCGGTTTCGACAAGAATCCGATCGAGCGGGACGTCGCGGGCGATGGCGCGTAGGCCCGCCGACTTCTTGAACGTGACGACGCCGGAAAACGAGATCGAGAGCCCGAGATCGAGCGCGGTCTCGGCAAGCGCTCGCGATGAGGTGAAACAATGCATGAGGGCGCTGAACCGCCCCTGCCCCATTTCGTCGGTCAGAATTGCGGCGATGTCGTCGTCGGCGTCGCGCGCGTGGATGACGAGCGGCAGGCCGAGCTCGCGGGCAAGCGCAATCTGACCGCGAAAGACCCGCCTGGCGACATCGCGCGGGACGCGGTCGTAATGATAGTCGAGGCCGGCTTCGCCGACGCCGACGCATTTGGGGTGCTGGGCGAATTCGCGAATTGCGGCGAAGTCCTCCGCCCCCTCGCCCGCCGCCTCATGCGGATGCGTGCCGACGGTGAAAAAGACGCAGTCGTACCGCTCGGCGATTTCCGCGGCCTGCGCAGCCTTCGCGATTTGCGTGCCGATGGTGATCATGCGCTCGACGCCGGCGGCGCGCGCTCGCGCGACGACCGCGTCGAGATCGTCGGCGAAGTCGGGGAAATCGAGGTGGCAATGGCTGTCGATGAGGGTCATGGGGCAGACGCCCTTGCCCTCATCCGGCGCTTCGCGCCACCTTCTCCCGCAAGCGGGAGAAGGGTTTCGCCCCCTCTCCCGCCTGCGGGAGAGGGCTGGGGTGAGGGCAAGCGGCGCCTCACTTCGCCGCCTCCTGCTCGACATAGCGGGGAAAGACCGGCTCGGGCGCTGGCAGCGCCCTGCCCGGCTCGAGCCGAAACGGCGCGTCGAGACGGCCTCCCGCCGCGCCAGTCTCAAGCGAAGCGAACGTGCGCGCTTGCGGCGCGACAGAAAGCAGGTCCAAGAGCGCGCCCATGCTCGCTGGCATCGCCGGCTGCAGCAGGATCGCGGCGATGCGCAAGGTCTCGATCGTCACGTAAAGCACGAGCCGCATGCGCGCCGGATCGGTCCTGGCGAGCCTCCACGGCTCGGCGTTGGCGAAATAGCGATTGGCCTCGGACACGACGTCGAAAACGGCCCCGATATAGAGATGCAGCGCGAAACTCTGCATGTGGCGGCGCGATTCGCCAACGAGCGCGTCGGCGCGCGCGAGCATCGCGAGATCCTCCGCCGCCGGCGGCGCCTCGCGCCAGTCGGGCACGCTTCCCCCGCAGTTCCTGGCGATCATGGTGAGCGAGCGCTGCGCGAGATTGCCGAGGTCGTTGGCGAGGTCGGCGTTCATGCGGGCGACGATCGCCTCGTGCGAATAACTGCCGTCCTGGCCGAACGGCACTTCGCGCAGGAAGAAATAGCGCACCGGATCGAGCCCGTAGGCCGCCACCAGACTCGCCGGGCTGACGACGTTGCCGACCGACTTTGACATCTTCTCGCCGCGGTTGAAGAGAAAGCCGTGCACGACCACTTGGCGCGGAAGGGGCAGGCCCGCGGACATGAGAAACGCCGGCCAGTAGATCGCGTGGAAGCGCGTGATGTCCTTGCCGATCACATGAACATCTGCCGGCCAGAATTTCGCCCGCGGGCCCTGGTCTGGAAACCCTGTCGCGGTGATGTAGTTGGTCAACGCGTCGACCCAGACATACATCACATGCCTCGGATCGCCGGGCACGGGCACGCCCCAGTCGAACGTTGTGCGGCTGATCGAGAGATCGGAGAGCCCGCGTTTCACGAACGCGACGATCTCGTTGCGATAGGTCTCCGGCGTGACGAATTCGCGATGCGCTTCGTAATGGGCGAGCAGCTTCTCGGCATAATCCGACAGCTTGAAGAAATGGCTTTCCTCCTCGACCCATTGGGCTGGCGCGCCGCTCGGCGCAAGCCTGGTTCCGTCCGGCCCACCGGTCAGCTCGCTCTCATCGAAATAGGCTTCGTCGCGCACCGAATACCAGCCCGAATATTTCGATAGATAGATGTCGCCGTTGGCGTTCATGCGCTCCCAGATCGCCTGCGACGCGCGCTTGTGGCGCGGCTCGGTCGTGCGCACGATGTCGTCGGCGCGCGCGTTGAGGAGCTCGCCCATCGCCGCGAACTGCTCGGCGACGCCGTCCACGAAAGCCTGCGGCGTCACGCCTTCGCGTTGGGCGGCCTGCCGGACCTTGAGGCCGTATTCGTCCATGCCGGTGACGAACAGCGTCTCGCGCCCGTCGAGGCGCATGAATCGCTGGATCGCGTCGGTCGCGATGCGCTCGTAAGCGTGGCCGATATGCGGCGCGCCGTTCGCATAGGGGATCGCCGTGGTGATGTAGAAGCGGCTCATAGCGAGCCGTCCTAGAGCATTTTGCCGGCGATGAAAATCTAAGGTTTCAGCGCCGAGGAGCGCTCGCGGCGATCTCGGCGAAAAGCGCCAGGATGTGCAGCCTTCGGTCGAGATTGAGCGCCTCCGTCTCGCGCTCCGCGGCGCGGATGCGGTCCCAAAGCTCCCCGATCCTCTCCACCTGGAATGACGGGGGCGCGAACTCGCGCGCGTAAGCTGCAAGCCAGTCGTAGAGGTCGCGATGGAAGGCCTCGTAGCCCTCATTGGCCGAGCGCCCGCCGATCGCGTCGGCGAGCCTGGCGACCGCCCGCGGATCGGGGCGCGGCAGGTCGGCGACAACCGAATCGATCAGCGCGCCGATCCCTTCCGACTCCGGGGCGAGGCGCGCGAGGGCTTCGCGAACCGATCCGTTCGAGCGCTTGGCGGTGGCGGCGGCCGTGTCTCGGTCGATCTCGTTCCACGGCGGCCCGAGGCCGACGATCGCTTCGACGACCTCATCATTCGACAGCGGGTCGAGCCGCAAGCGGCGGCAGCGGGATCGGATCGTGGCCACGACCTGACCTGGCCGATGCGAGACGATGAGGATCAGCGACCGTTGCGGCGGCTCCTCAACCGTTTTCAAGAGCGCATTGGCGCTATTGCGGTTCAGGTCCTCAGCCGAATCGACGATCGCGACCCGCCAGCCGCCGAAGGCGGCGGAAAGCTGGAAGACTTGCAATCCCTGTCGCACAGCCTCGATCGAAATTTCGCTCGTAAGCTTTTTGGCGTTTGCCTGCTGCTCGCGCCGGATAAGCGCAAAATCGGGATGGGCGAGCTGGGCGAGAAGCCGCGCCGCCGAGTGGCTGGGGTCGACGCGAAGGTCGCGCACCTCGCGCACTGCTTTGGCGGTCGGATCGGGGTTGGCGAGCACAAAACGAGCAAACCGCCAAGCGAGCGTCGCCTTACCGACGCCCTCCCTGCCGCCGATCAGCCAGGCGTGCGCCAGGCGGCCGTCACGGTAGGCTGAGAGCAACTCCTCTTCCGCGGCCTCATGGCCGACAAGCGAATAGACATGGCGCGGGTGGGGCGCGCCGGGCAATGCATCGGCTTCGGGAAGATCGTCGGTCTCGGTCCTCTTCATGAGCGGTTGGACTTAAGCGCGCCCGCCGGATCGAGCCGCGACTCGACTGCGGACCATATATCGACGGCGACTTCATATTCGGTCCTGCCGGCGTCGATGACCGCGCAACGCCTAGGCTCGGCGGCGGCGATGTCGAGAAACGCCCGCCTGAGCGTTTGGTGAAACGGGAGGCCCTCCGATTCGAACCGATCGGGACGTCCCCTGCCCTGTCTCCGCTTGGCCGCCCGCTTGAGGCCAACTTCCGGCGCAAGGTCGAGGATCAGCGTCAGGTCGGGCGTGTTGGCGCCGACGGTCAGGCGTTCGAGACAGTGTATGAAATCCGGCGACAGGTTCCCCGCCGCGCCTTGATAGGCTCGGGTCGAATCGGCGAACCGGTCGCAAACGACCCATGCGCCGCTCGCCAGCGCCGGCAGGACCGTCTTGTCGAGATGGTCGACCCGGGCCGCGGCGAACAACAGCGCCTGCGCGGCGGCGCCGAACTGAGCCGCGAAGCCCGAAAGGATCGCCTTCCGCAGCGCCTCGGCGCCCGGCGAGCCGCCGGGCTCGCGCGTGCGGACGACCGCAAGCCCAAGCGCTTGAAGGCGCTCTTCCAGCCTCTTTGCTTGGACCGACTTCCCGGCGCCCTCGCCCCCTTCGAGAGTAATGAAGCGGCCCCTCGCCCGCTCGGTCATCGGCGCGCCTGCGTTTGTGGCGTCTTGCCTGCCGCAACCCCCGTCAAACCGCGCTGAACGAAGCCCACCACACGTCCTTTTTTAAGCGCCGCCGTAGCCCCGCCGCCCCATAGGCGTCTGTGCATGGTTCAGGGAATGTTGGCAACCGCCGGCGCGACGCGTTCGAAATTGCCGATCGGCGCCGAACGCCGCATCGCGTCGGAGCGGATTCGGAGCCGGGGAGCCTTCAATCCTCGGCCAGCGCGGACTTTATCTTCAGGCGATCGAAGGCGCCGGCCGGCGTTGGCTTGAGCGGCGGGGCCACGGGGTCGGAGAAGTAAAGCGCTTTTTCCGCGCTCGCGTGGAGGTCGGGCCGACGCGGCGGCATTACGACATGCTGGGGTTGCAACGCGCCGGCGGCCACCACGACGACAGCCCTGCGATTGATGCCGAGATCGAATGGGCGCGACGGCGGCAGCGGAGCGGCGACGCTTGGTTGGCGGATCGCCGCCGAGGCGCGTTCAGGAACGCGAGGGATCTCGGCCGGGGGCGCTGGCGCTGGTGCAACAGCCGCCACGCGCACGGGTTCGGGCTGCGGCTCGGGCGCTGGACCGCTCGCCACCTCGACCGGCGCCGCCTCCTGCTGCCGCCCCTGCGCCCCGCGGCCGCCGGAAAAGAAGGACCAGATCGTCTCGGCCTGAGCGGCCATCATCACCGGCGCCGAATAACCGATCATATTGGCCTGCGATCCGTCGGTGCGCAAGCTGGCGAGCAATTGCGAGTCGTCTGACCCTTCCATTGGCGCGGGCCCGACATACTCGACCTTGACCCTGGCCGTGCCCGCGCCCTTGATGTCGAGAACGTCGGCGACCCGCGAGGAAACGTCCATCACCCGCCCGCCGTGATAGGGGCCGCGATCGTTGACCCGCACGATGATCGAATATCCGTTGCCGAGGTTGGTCACGCGCGCATAGCTCGGCAGCGGCATTGTGGGATGGGCGGCGGTGAACGAGGCCATGTCGTAGACCTCGCCGTTGGCGGTGCGGCGGCCGTGGAACGCGGCGCCGTACCAGGAGGCCATCCCGACCGCTGAATACGATGCGTTCTCGGAAGGATAATAGGTGTGGCCGGCGATCGTATAGGGGCGGCCGACCAGATATTGCCCGCCGCCGCGTGGCACCGGCTGGCCGTCGGCGACAACCTTCGGGCTCGCGTGGCCATATTTGGCTTGCGAGAAATGTTCGTGGCCGTGATCGTAGTGCTGCTGAGCGGTTTGGGCGGCGCAGCCGGCTAGCGCGACGGCGCTCAGGCCGAGGATCGTGGCTCCGCGCCATTTCCGTTTGCCCGCAAGCAGGCGCGGTTCAAAGCCCGGAACGCTCATGACGCATACTCGGTTGCGGACAAGAGCAGGTTTCGAGTTTCGAACGCCGATCCCCGCCGCGCCGGCAAGACGTTTCCGAACCATCAAGCCTGCCGCGCACTATTGACCCTGCTTCGTTTCGATTTCGCTAACGAATTCCGAGGTCCGCGCCCCGAATAGCGGCCGCGCGACACTGCCGCCGATTGGCGCTGGTCACGATTCGATGTCGCAGACTCCCGCCGCCCGCTGCATTCCACTTTTGACCAGTGACGCGCAATCGCGGCGAGAACGTGGCCAACTGGCGATCCTGAATCTGGCGCCATCCGGCGGAAATACCCGGGTGCGCGCCACCGGAGGGATGGTTCTGACGTGCCTCGGGCGTTCTCATTGCGTCGCGGAATAGCCCATCCGGTGGTCAGGACCAATTCCATATGACGTCGAAACGACGCTCGAATCGCGACGACGCTCAGAACTGCGCCAAGTCGATACGCCGAAGTCGATACGCCGAAGTCGATGGGTGGAATCTGTTGAGCGCAACCTGTGGCGCTCAACCTCTGAGCGGGCATGGGTCGAATGCCGGCCCGACTGCCGCCACTAAAGGAAATAAAGGCTGGGCGGCCCGAACGCGGCAGCACTCGGACCGCCCAGTTCTCGGTGGCGACATAGTGCCAGATGAACTTGCTGCGAGCCCTCCCGGCCGGTGCTAATCGCGTCGCCTCCGTCAAATGCCGCGTCACTCATCGGATCAAAGGGGGTTTTCAACCCGAAGGCCCAGGTTTACGCCCGTCGCGACGCCACGGTTTGATCACATTTCGCGGCAAACGTCCACAAAAATAAAGCGCTCCCGGCGTCACCAAAACTTCATCCACAGAAAAGCGTCCGGCCCGCCGAGCGGGCCTGCGCGACCTTTCCTTTCGAAGGTCGTCCACCGCGGCCGCCAGCCGGCTCGTTGCGCCCGGCCGCCCATGGCGACCAAGTGCCGTTGGCGCAGGGAAGCGCGACGGCGTTATTCCGCGAACGCTCGGAACAAACGCGTCGTTGCCGCGTTCTTAAAGTCTCATCGGGTGCATGAGGTCCCCGTCATGAACAAGGTCGCACTTGTCGCGCTCGCGTCCCTTGCCCTGGGCGCCTGCGCTACTCCGACCCAGACGGTCGGCACGGCGGGCGGCGCAGTGGCCGGAGCCGCGGTAGGCGGTCCGGTGGGAGCGGTCGTCGGCGGCGCGGTTGGCGCAGTGGCTACTGCTCCTGGCGCTGTGCTCGGGGGCTCGTATCGCTATCGCTGCTTCTGGCGCGATCAATACGGGTACCTCCATCGCCGTTGGTGCTGGGCCTAGGACATCGACGCCGAGTTTGGACCGTTGGCGAGGGTTTAGCGCGGGGTTTGGTTGCGCCGTCGCGTCCGGCGAGTCGCGACGCGCGGAAATATGCGGCCGAATTCGGGGGGCCCAGAGGCGCTCGTCCGCCGCCCAGATGCGAGGCGGCGGAACGTGTGCGCCAAAGCGAGCGGAGGCGAAGCCGACTCATGACCGATATTCTGCATTCGACGCGCATGCGCGGCGCGATCGTCGCCGCGGCGGGAATTTTCATTGGCGCGCTTTGCCAAGCGTCTTTGATCGACTCGTCCCGGCGCCTCCCTGCGTCGCCGATCTTCAGGACGGCCGATGACGCGACAAGGCCTCAATTATCAACCTGGAAGACTGACCAGGCGAGCCGAGTTTGCGCTTCGCTCGCAAATCAACCGCAACGTCCCCGCGCCGTCGAGCCCGAATTCCCGAACGCGGTGGAAATCGCCGTCGCGCAATCCCCGTCAAACTGACTGCCCAGCGCGCGCCCCTATGCGACGGCGGGCGCGGCCGCGCTGCCGGCGCGGCGATCGAAGAACAGCGCCTGGCTGATCGTCGCGCGCACGGTGTCGGCCTTGAACGGCTTGGTGACGAGGAACGCGGGCTCCGGTTTCTCGCCCGTCAACAAACGCTCCGGATATGCGGTGATGAAGATCACCGGCACGCTGATCGACGTCAGGATTTCGTTGACAGCAGCCAAACCGGAACTGCCGTCAGCGAGGTGAATGTCGGCAAGCACCAACCCCGGAGGTTGAGCCCGCACGCTGGCGAGCGCCTCCTTATGGGTGCGGGCGATGCCGGTGACGCCGTGCCCAAGCTCGAGCACCAGCGCCTCGATGTCCAAGGCGATGATCGGCTCATCTTCGATGATCAAAATGTCGGTGGCGACCTGCTGCGCGATCTCTCGCCCGGCTTGGGCATTCGCCTCAACGACGGCGTCGGACGGCATATCGAGTATGTCAGCAATTTCGGCGACCGAGAACCCCTCGACGGCCCGCAACAAAAAGACTTGGCGCGCCAGGGGCGTGATCGCATCGAGGTTGCGTTCCGCCGCATTCTTCGGCTCCAAGTCGAAGCGATCGGAGGACGTTCGTGGGACGGTCGATTTCCACAGCTTAAGAAAGACCTTGTAGAGCCCCTGCCGAGGAGGCAGTTCCGACGGGAACGCGTTCGGATCGACGCTAAGGGCCTCCAGCGTCGCGACGACATGCGCGTCTCCGCTGGTCTGCGAGCCCGTAATGAGACGCGCAAATCGCCGCAGCGCTGGCAATTCCGGCGCAACTTGTCGAGCAATCGACATAACGCTCCTCCTGAATTCAGGACGGCTGGCCAGGACGGCAACCATTGTGCGGACCCGCCGTTTTGCAAGCAATTTATTTTTCGAGGCTTCGGGAACAATCGCCTTCGACAGGCGTTGGGCGCAAAATACTTGCGGCGAGCGGGCTGGCGCACCCTCGCGTGAGGCCGGATCGAGTGTAACCCGGGTTGAGAATGCACTTGACAGACCCGGATGAGCCGTTGCGCGCGACTCGCGGGCCGGCAGGAGGAATCGCGCCCAAGCGGAGTGGGCGGGGCGATTGGGAGGAACGGCGTCGTGCGCTGAAATTCGATACGGTCAGCGGCGTCAGGAGTAGCGCTTGCAACTCGGTCCGCCCGTAATGAGCGTTCTCGCTTCGTTTCGCGACGTCAAAACGCGCCTACTGGCGCTGGTCGCATTCATCATTGTGCCTGTCGCCCTGATCACGATCGTGTTGGCGTGGACGGCGCACCAATCCCTCTCCAGGGGCATCGATAGCCAATGGCGGCAAACAAGCGGCGAGTACGCGGCGCGAACGCGCGTCTGGCTGCGCGGCGCGGCCGGGACTTTGTTCGCGTCTGCCGCGAGCGCGGCGAGCGAAGCCCAGGATGGTAGCCGGTGCGACGCGATGCTCCACGACGTGGTCGCCGCCAACGTCGGTTATGAGGCGATCAGCGTCAACTTCGATGACGGACGCTCGTGCGTCGGCGCCGGAACTCCACAACTCGAGAATTTCGCTGCCGAGGTCAGTCAGCGATTGCGCTCCAAACCCAGAGTCGAGATCGCCCCAGACATATCGCTTGCCGCTGGAGTATTTGGCGATGAGGGTCAAAGCATTCTCACTATTCAGGCCGACGCGCCCAAAGCAGCGAGCCAGAAATGGACCGCGACGGCGCTCATCGATCCGGCGTTGCTCGCTGGCGTGTTCGAGCTCAATCCCGACATGCGCGACATCGTCGCGTTGATGGAGAAGGGCCAGAGGATCGTCGCGGCGAGCGGGACGAACGCGACCGACCCAAGCTGGCTTCCCGCCGCCGAGCAGGCGATCGGCACGGACTATGAGGTTGCCGCGGCGCCCTCCCGGACAGGCGCGATCTTCGATTACGCGACCCAGCCAGTGCTCGGATCGGACTTTTATATCCTCAGCCGCTTCGACAGTTCTGCGCGGCGGTTGGCTTGGCTGCGCACGCTCGCGCTCGTCCTCACGCCGCTCATTATGCTGGCGACCCTCTATTTCGCCTATTCGCGCGCGATCCAGTCGGAGCTGTTGCGCTGGATCGATGCGATCGAGGCGGCGATGCGGGCTCGCAGGGCGGGCGGCGGGGCGCCGCTTGCGCCCGAAAACGACGAGATGCCAAGCGAATTGCGCGACTTGGCGGCGAGCTTCAACGAAATGACGCGCGAATCGGAGATTCGCGAGCAGTCGCTCAAGACTTCGCTGGCGGAAAATGAATTCCTGATCAGAGAGCTTCATCATCGGGTGAAGACGAGCTTGCAAATCATCCAAAGCTATTTGTCGTTGACGCGCCGATTGGACGGCTCGTCGGGCGAACAAGGAAGCGTCGCCGCGATGGAGGCTCGCGTGCAGGTGCTTTCGATCGCCTATCGCAAGGCGTTCTCGGCAGGGCGAATGCGAGACGTGCGGATTCGCCAATTCGCCACCGAGATCGTCGAGAACCTTTCGCTGTCATTTGAGCGTCCGGGCCTCACCCTCGAACTGAATGCCGACGTCAGCGCCGCTTTGGTGATTGATCGAGCAATTCCGCTCGGCCTCGCCCTGGTCGAAAGCGTCATGGCGGGGCTCGCGGCGCAAGACGCGCATCTCGTCTCGGTGCGGATCGGCGAACTCGATGACCTGCGGGTCGACCTCCGCGTTGAGACCGACGGGGCCTTGGCCCCAGACAGACCCAATGCGAAACTGATGGCGGGGTTGGCCTTGCAGCTCGAAGCGAGTGTTGAGAGCCTGGATGTGGGAACGATCCTCCGATGGCGGTTTCAAGGCGGGCCGCCGCCCGTCATTGTGTAGGATCGCGAGGACGCGCCATTCGCATAACGCAAGGGACGAACCGGAGGATCCGCGATCCGTCGCTTTCATTCGCCGATCAGATGCATGGCGATTTCGCGCGTGTGTGGAGCGCGTCGATGCTCGAACAGATAAATCCCTTGCCAAGTTCCCAAGGCGAGCCGGCCGTCCATGATCGGGATGGCGAGGTGCACGTCGGTCAGCGCCGTTCGGATATGGGCGGGCATGTCGTCATCGCCTTCGTCTGCATGCCGATATCGCCCCGCCTCCTCTGGCGCGATGCGTTCAAAGAACGTCTCCAGATCGGCGCGGACGTCCCGCGCCGCATTCTCCTGAATGAGCAATCCCGCCGAGGTGTGTCGGCAGAACAACGTCAGGAGCCCGGTCCGCACCTGGTGGGGCCGCAGCCAATCGACAACAACGCGTGTAATTTCTACGAGGCCTGGCCCAGGAGTCGCAATCCGTAGCGTATCGGTGAACTGACGCATGCTGGATGTCCGCCGCCGTTTCTGAAAGGACCGCCGCACTCGGGAACACTTCAATGATTTTGGCGTTGTCGGAGCGCCCGCACGTGCGGCCAAGCCAGGCAGGGGCGAACATGCGTCTTCTCCTCCTTATCATCCTGATTGTTCTCCTGCTCGGCGCACTGCCCCATTGGCCTTACAGCGCGGGGTGGGGCTACCGCCCGATCGGGGGACTCGGGACATCCTGATCATCGTCCTTGTCCTCGCCCTGCTTGGCGTCATCTAGCTGTGGGAAGGGATAGCGGCGTCTCGATCGCTGGCGACGACGGGTTGGACCAGCGCCCACGCCTAGTCCCTCCTAAGAACTTCGCGCTCGGCCCGCCCCCGGCTTCGACGCGAGCGCCATTGCGCCGCCCACGATGGCCATGAGGGTCAGGGCGCGCTTGACGCCGACCGCCTGGACGAGTTGGAGGCCGGTCGCAACGACCAACGGATCGGCGATGAGCGAGCGGTTGCGCGCCTTCGCCATTGAGGCGGCCCGCTGAGCTCGGCGGCGCAACGCAACAAAGAGCGCAAGCAGCGCCAAGGTCACGGCCAAAAAAACGGCGGCGACTGTGAGCCACGCATTCACAACGCCGAAACGGTTCGTCACGGCGACGAACACGGCGGCGCAAGCGAGACCGAGCGACGCAGTCGCCGCGCCGCGCGCCGGCAACAGCGACCGCGATCAGGCGAATTTCCGCAGCAGTGGCCTCGCGCCAGTCGCCTATCAGCCTCTCCAGCATTACCGCCGCCAGGTCACCCCAACCAGAAACCCGAGTCCGAGCGCAAGCGCGACGGTCGAAAGCGGGCGTTCTCGAATAACGTCCTCCAGCGTCTCTTCAATTGAGGCGACCTGCGATTGCGCGACGTTTGCGACGGCGCTCACTCGGTTGGACGCGTCGGCGACCATCGAATCGACATTCGCGCGCGCGTGTTTCAGGCCTCGCGTGGCCTGCTCTTGCGCAACGGCCCCGAGGTCGCTTGCCGCATCCGCAACTTGGTGAGAAAGCTCTCCGATGGCGTTCTTCATGGCTGCCATTTCCTTCTCCAGGCGACTAAAGGCATCATCGTTTGCGATATCTCGCGCCGCGTCCTCTGGCGCCGAATTGCCGGGAAAATCTGCTGTCATTCGTTCCTCCGGAACTCTGTGGTCACGCGGAAAGTTCCGCGCCCGCGTGATTCAGTGGCGCTCGTCGACGCGTTTCAGCGCCAAGATTCTGGCGGCGCATGGCAAGCGCCAAGAGTAATTTACTCCCGATCAGTCGGATCGTCCGCGCCGCGCGGTCGGGACGCGGCAACCAGCTCGCGGTTCGACCGGTTGTCGCGCCGCTCGGTGAGCCCCAATAGTTCGCTGAGCCTGGTTCGGGCTCGGCTGAGCCGGCTCTTGATGGTGCCGATCTCCACGCCGCAGATCGCTGCGGCTTCTTCGTAGGAGAGGCCGCTCGCGCCAACCATCGTCAGCACTTCGCGCTGCTCCGCCGGAAGCTTGGCGAGCGCCGTGCGAAAATCGACGAGATCGAGGTGGCTTTCTTGATCGCCCTCGACCGCGATCCCCCGCGAATAGACGCCGTCGCTGTCCTGGACCTCGCGGGAGCGCTTGCGATATTGGGAATAATAGATATTGCGGAGAATGGTGAACAGCCACGCCCGGAGGCTCGTTCCCGGCTGGAACTTGTCTGAATTGCTCCACGCCCTCAGCAAGGCCTCCTGGACGAGGTCGTCAGCTGTTGTGACCGAGCCGCAAAGAGAAACGGCAAACGCGCGCAAACCCGGGATCTCGGCCACGAGGTCGTCCTTGAAACTACCCGGACTCATCGGCTGCGCCCTGCGGCTTGGATTGCTCTGCGGCTTCGAGGCGGTCCAACATTTCAAGGAATTTGTCGGGAACGGGGGCTCGAACAAGATCTTCATAATGCGCCTTCAGCGACCTTCCGATTGCTTCCTGCGACCTTGCGTCAAGACCACGGCCTCCGCCGACGCGCGGCCTCGCCGCCGCGGAATCCTTCGCCATAACCGCCCTCTCGCCCTCGCCGTTATTTGGCCCGTGTAGATCCTTGCTCGCCATCGGCTGATCCCGACGTTTCATCCGAACGAAAGTAATCCCCGGCGCTGTTAATAACCGCGCGCCGCACCCCGGTCGAGTTTGACCGATCTCGCGGGCGCCGGATCAATGCGGTCGTCTGGCCAGCCCAAACACCGCGGACGCCAAAAACGCTAGGATGGCCACCACGAAAATGAGTTGCGCGACCGCTATCGCGGTTCCGGCGGCGCCTCCAAATCCGAGCGCCGCAGCAACCAATGCGATGACCAGAAAGGCAATGGCCCAGCCGAACATGTCTCGGTCTCCCTTTGCGATTTCACGCCCCACTCAGAACGCGCCGTTGCTCAATAGGTTCCGGTCAATCTTTGGCGCTCGGGTTTGAAGGCTTGGCGCGCCCGCGGGTTTGCTTCTCTCCTCCATTGGCCGCTTCGATTGGGCCGGAGATGGCGTCGCTCCTTACCCGCCGATCGCGAGAAGCCAGAGAACGGCAATCGCGAGAGCGATGAGCGACCCGGCGGTCACTCGAATGGCTTCAAATTGCAACAGGATCTCATCGGTCATGACCCGGCTCGCGCTTATTGGGGGGCGCCGGTGAAGCGGAACGGACCCGAGTTCGTGCAGACAACCGCGCGATCGCAAAAAAAGTTCCACGCGAAAGGCTGGACAGCGGGCGTCAGCGTCGTCGCCGCATCGGAACAAACTTTGACCGCCCGCGGTTGAACTGGTCTAATTCCTTGCGGCTGACGCCGTTCCGGGAACCTCGCGAGGTCGATGTTGCCGCCGAGAGCAGGCTGGAAAGGCTTCCTGAAGATCGCAGAGGCGACGTGTCCCGCCGCGCCGCGTCGCAAGGCGGGCTAGCCGATGGCGCTCGAAGCCTATCGAAGCAAGCGGAACTTCGCGGCGACAGCAGAGCCGAGAGGGCGCGCGCCGCACGAGATGAGCGACATCTTTGTCGTTCAAAAGCACGACGCGACCCGGCTGCACTACGATTTCCGCCTGGCGTTGGACGGCGTTCTGAAGAGTTGGGCGGTGACTCGGGGCCCGAGCCTGGTCCCCGGCGAAAAGCGGCTCGCGGTCGCCGTCGAAGACCACCCGCTGGAATACGCCGATTTTGAAGGAACGATCGCCGAAGGCGAATACGGCGGCGGCTCCGTCATCGTGTGGGACCGGGGCGCATGGACGCCGATCGGCGATCCGCACAAAGGCTTGAAGAACGGCCAACTCGACTTCGAGCTTCACGGTCAGAAACTCAAGGGTCGCTGGCATCTGGTCAGGATGCGCGCCAAGCCGCGCGAGAAGCGCGAGAATTGGCTTTTGATCAAGGGCGACGACGAATTCGCCCGCCCGGCGGGGGCCGCCGACATCCTCGACGAGCGCCCCGAGTCGGTGAATACCGGCCGGTCCATCGACGACCTCGTCAGCGAGTCCCCGGGCTGGTCGTCGAAGACGGGAAAGATCGAGAAGGCCGAGCGCAGCCGCGCGGCCGCCGCCACGCCAGGCTCTCGGACCCCCAAGCGCTCGGCGCCCGATCCGAGCGCAGTCGAAGGCGCAGCCAAGCAGCCCCTGCCCGGCTTTGTCGAGCCGATGTTGGCCATGCTCGCCAAGTCCCCTCCCGCCGGGGATCGATGGCTCCATGAGATCAAGTTCGACGGCTATCGGCTACAGGCGCGCATCGAAGACGGCCGCGTCACGCTATGGACCCGCAGAGGGCTCGATTGGACAATGAAATTCGGCGATGGCGTTGTGGACGCGTTCCGGAGTCTGCCGTTGCGCAATGCGCTGATCGACGGCGAGCTGGCAGTGGAGAACAAGAGCGGCGTTTCCGAGTTCTCATTGCTGCAAGCCGACCTCAGCGAGGGACGACACGACCGATTCGTCTACTACGCCTTCGACTGTCTCTATCTCGACGGGTACGACCTGCGCGAGGCGGCGCTGATCCGGCGCAAGGCGCTTCTGGAACAGCTCATCGGAACGGGTCGGGGCGTCGTCCGCACCAGCTCCCACTTCGAGGAGGACGGTGCGCTGGTCCTGCAACGCGCCTGCGGGCTTGGCCTTGAGGGCATCGTCTCGAAGCTCAGAGGCTCCCCGTATCGGTCCGGCCGCGGCAGGAACTGGGTGAAGTGCAAGTGTTCGGCGCGGCAGGAGTTCGTCATCGCCGGCTACGTTCCTTCATCGACCGGGCGCAAGGCGGTCGGCTCGCTGGTCCTGGGCGTCTACGACGGCCCCGCCCTGCGCCACGTCGGACGCGTCGGGACCGGTTTTTCCGCGGCGACCGCCGAAGCGCTCTTTGCTCGGCTCGAGGCGATGCGCATTCGGTCAAGCCCGTTCGCCAAGCCCCTCAGCGCCGCCGAAGCTCGTGAGGTTCGTTTCGTTCGGCCCGAGTTGACTGCGGAAGTCGATTTCCGCGCCTGGACCGCGGACGGCCTCCTGCGACAAGCTTCCTTTCAAGGGTTGCGCGAGGACAAGCCTACGCGCGAGATTACCCGCGAGACGACCATGGCTGCCGATGCCGCTCCAGAGCGCCCGCAAAGCAACGTCAAGCTGACCCATCCCGATCGCGTGTATTGGCCTGACGTCGGCGTCACCAAGGAGGGCCTCGCCGACTATTATGCCGAGGTCTGGCGATTTATCGCGCCCTTCATTGTCGGCCGGCCGCTCGCGCTGGTGCGCTGCCCCGACGGGGTCGGCGGTCAGACGTTCTTCCAGAAGCACGCGTGGGCCGGATTGAACCCCAACATCGTCCTGATCAACGACCCGGCGGACCCCTCGGGCGAAGCGCTGATCAGCATTCGCGACTTCGATGGCCTGATCGCGCTGGCGCAGTCTGCGGCGCTCGAAATCCACCCCTGGGGGTCGACCGTCGCCGACTGGGAGCGCCCGGACACGATCGTGATGGACCTCGACCCGGGCGAGGACGTCGCCTGGACCTCGGTCATCGCGGCGGCGGAGGACGTGCGCGGCCGACTGAAGAGCGCCGGCCTCGTCGCTTTCGTCAAGACCTCGGGCGGCAAGGGACTGCATGTCGTTGCGCCGGTAAAGCCGAAAGCCGAATGGCCGGCCGCGAAGGCCTTCGCCAAGTCGATTGCCGACGCGATGGCGGCCGACAACCCCGAGCTATACGTGTCGACCATCCCGAAGGCGCGGCGGCACGGCAAGATCCTCATCGACTACTTACGCAACCAGCGCGGCATGACCGCCGTCGCCGCCTACTCGACCCGCGCCCGCCCGGGCGCGCCGGTGTCCATGCCGCTTGCCTGGAACGAGCTCAGCCCGGGAATCGGGTCCGCCTATTTCACCATCAAGAACACGCCGACGCGTCTTGCTTCGCTTGTCGCCGATCCGTGGGGGGATTTCCGCGCCGCGGCGGCGCCGATCGAGCCAGGGTCGCGCAAGTCATCCAAACGACGCTAGCGCGACTGCCCGAGCGCGACGGCCCGTCGCCCCCCGCCCATCTCAGAGAAAACACGTACCCAGTTTTGTTCAAGACAATCCAGATTCCTCCCGATCCCCGGTCCCAGCCCGGCCAAGCCAATCCAAGCCCAGCCAAGCCAATCCAAATAAAATTGCTTGGATTTGCTTGGTTTTATTCGTCCGAATCGGGACTTATCAATGGGTTACAGCGATTCCAAATAAAAAATGTAACTCCCAAGCTGGGGTGAGTCTGATTGGCAACAGTCTTCGTGAAAGAGCGTGAAGGGCCACGATTTTTTGGGACGC